>WFLX010350256.1_pt1 | contig 22294 bp, 24 predicted proteins | sample 4967041 | NCBI WGS metagenome assembly WFLX01 (sample SAMN12857096, study PRJNA449069) | gut metagenome | isolation source: stool from male and female vole | host: Microtus ochrogaster | place: USA:Florida | collected 2017
GTGCAATAGGCTGTGTCGAGGAAATTGCGGCTGAGATGTGCGCGGTCGGCCAGTGCTATCATGTCCACGGCAAGCGGCTCCACGTCGGGAACGAATTGGGCTTGAGGACAGTCGGCGGTCAGGATTTCGCGCGCTTTTTCCGCTCCGCTACCGAAGACAAGAATCGGTCGGCCGCTGGCTTTGAGGTCGGCGAAGGAATCTTCGCTTAGAACCATCGCTTGGGGTTCGAGCAGCGGGGTGAGTCCGAAGTCGTAAGCAGCTGTATAAACCTCCATGCGCCGGGCATCTATCATGGGTATGAAGATTGTTTCGGGATCGATACCGTCGACGGAGAACATGACCCGGGTAGCCATGAGTTCGAGGGTGTTGATACCTATCAGAGGGATATCAAGTGCATACGCCAGACCTTTTGCTTCACTGAGGCCTATACGGAGTCCGGTGTAACTGCCCGGTCCGAGGCTCACGGCCACGGCTTCGAGCTTCAACTCTTTATCTCTGGCAAAATCAAGACAATGCTTGATGAAATCGCTCAGGAGGAGTGCGTGGTTGCGCCCTTCGAAGTCCTCACGATGAGCAAGAATCATACCCTCCGCAGTAAGTGCCGCCGAGCACACCTTTCCCGTTGTTTCTATATTGAGAATTACAGCCATTGCTTTCTTTTTGTGCAAAGATACAAAATTCTTCTTATTCCCATGCATTGCGGGGAAAAATCTTTCGCGCGTAATCATAGTATTCTAAGTTTTGGAGAAATAACTTGGTTAATTTGATTATAACAAACTTTTTAGCTAACTTTGCGTTGTGCAAGAAAAGGAACCTGACCACCCAAATTATGTACCCGGAAATTTTGACCCTCTGCGAATACGCTTCCGAGACGAACGGTAAGCTTACCATAGTAGATACTTTCGATTCTATCAAGGCGTCTAAATTCCCATGGAGAGCTTATTTTTCCATTGCTGCAAAGATAAATATGGAAGGATGTGAGAAATCCTTTGACCGTTTGACATTCAACATCGCATCCGATGATAATTCGGAGAAGATTTTTGAGGCGAGCAGCCCTTTCGAACGTATGGAAAATATGCAGAAATTAAATGTAGTCGCCGGATTAAAGGGGTTGATATTTGAGCACCCCGGTAAATATTGCTTCGAGATATTTTTCGACAATCAAAGAGTTGCAAAACATTTTTTTAAAGTGGAACTGAGAAATGAGAAAGATTGATTATATAACACAAATTACCGAACAACCGTCGATTTCTTTCACGGAAAGAGAATTGAAAGGTAGCGACTCGGTGTTTGTCTTTTCATCATCAATTACGTCCATTTCAAGAACCGGCGAATCAAATAGCATTGACACAGGCGAAATAGAGAAATCAGCTAACTTTTTTCAAAACCTCAAGTACTGGAATCAAGAGACTAAATTCCTTCCTACCAACAACTTGGAGAACTCTCATTTCAAGGAGATTGTAAATATGGGCATCGACGCAGTTCCGTTTATAGTTGAGGAACTCAAGAAGGGCCCAAGCCAGTTGGTGCGCGCTCTCGATCTCATTTTTCCTGGTGTGATGAAGTACAACGGTTTCGTTAGTTTAAAAGAAGCATGCGATAAATGGCTCTCGATACTCCTTTCAACCGACAGGAACTGATACGTGCATTTCCCGATCTTGGTGCAGACCCGAACTTCCATATTCTGAGCGATACAAGTGATGTTTATAATTGCATCGCATGGGCGATGGGGTATGAGGACCGCTGGGTGGAGCCTGAAATTGGAGCGGGACTGTGGTGAATTTCGAACCCGATTGGTACAAGGTTGTCCTTTACAAACATAATATTTATGACATTTGGACCCATGCTTCCCGCCTGATAGCTGAAGGCATTGAGCATAGCAAGTTTGGTGGCTTTTGGGACGGCTCTCATTCCTGTGGCGTTTTATTTAAAACCGGCTCGGGAAGGGATTTGGATTCCTATGGTGTGCCGTATGCATTTATGAAAAGGAAAGAAAAGAATCCCACCGCTTGTATAACGACAGGAAGCATTGAAACTGATGCTGACCTTGTACAAATATTGAATCAGCGTCTGAAAGGTCTAATCAAATAATCGTGTAAATTATTAAATTGATTGTTTTTAAGAAGGGTGCATTCCTCGGTGGAGGCTTTTGAAAAGGTTATTCAAAATCTTGGGAAAGGTAGGTGGGGTTTCAAAAATTATCACTAACTTTGTGACAGATTTGGGACAGGCAATGTGCTTGGACCGAAATATATTTTTTTGAGCATGTTGATGTCGATGACCGGATTCGGCAAAGCTTCGCGTAGCACCGAATCGAAGAAGATTATAGTTGAGATAAAGTCGTTGAATTCCAAGCAATTGGACATGAACGTCCGCCTGCCGTTCGCATTCCGCGAGCACGAGCTTGAAGTTCGTAACATCATCGGGCACACGGTGGAACGAGGCAAGGTTGACGTTACCATCACCGTAGAGGACCTCGCCGGGGCAAACACCGAGGCAGCCTCCAGCCTGAACATGGCCGCAATGGCGCAGTACAAACGTCAGATATCCGAAGCTGCCGCTACCCTCGGAGTTCCCGAGCCAAGCGATTGGTTCTCAATACTTTTGCGAATGCCGGATTCAGTGCATACAACTACCCCCGAAGCCGCCGACGAAGCCCAGGCAGCCGCCCTGTTCGAGGCTGCCAAGGAGGCCGTGGATGCCCTTATGGCCCACCGTCGCACTGAAGGCGAGGCTTTGGAAAAGTTCTTTACCGTGCGCATCGAGGCCATTGCCGCCCTTTTAGAGTCGGTTTCAGGCTACGAGCGCGAACGCCTCGACCGAATCCGTGCGCGCCTCGAGGAGGGTCTGGCAAAGATTCCGGTAATCGAATACGATAAGGGACGCCTTGAGCAGGAAATGATTTTCTATATCGAAAAACTCGATGTGGCCGAGGAGAAACAACGTCTGGGCAAACATCTGAACTATTTCATGGAAACGATGGCCCTTCCCCAGCCCGGTCAGGGTAAAAAGCTGGGCTTTATCGCTCAGGAGATGGGTCGTGAAATCAATACCCTCGGCTCCAAGAGCAACCACGCCGAAATGCAGGCAATAGTTGTACGCATGAAGGATATCCTCGAGCAGATTAAAGAGCAGGTACTCAACGTGATGTAGTCATGAAAAAGTTGCTCATGATCGTCGACCCGCAGGTTGATTTCATAACCGGCAGCCTGCCTGTGCCGGAAGCCGCAGAAGCAATGGACGCCCTCGCTGAGTTTATTGAGTCCCATGGAGATGAATACGCTCAGGTTGTGATTACCTCCGATGCACATCCGGCCAACCACTGCTCGTTCGTAAGCAACGGCGGGGAGTGGCCGGCTCACTGCGTGGTCGGCACCGAGGGATTTAAGATTTGGCCCGGACTCGCTAAGGCTTTAGAAGCAAATCAGCCCGAATATACCCTTTTGCTCAAAGGTGGAGATGCCCACAAAGAAGAGTACTCCATTTTTGCCAACGACGATGCCCGGGAACATATCGAGCGCATAATTAAAAACGACGGAATCGAACACATCGACATTTGCGGACTGGCAGGCGACGTGTGTGTAGCCCANTCGCTGGCCGACGGTCAGNCAATTTATGGCGACCGGTTCTTCNCCCTCCTGCCCGAATTTTCGCCCACAATAGGNTGAGTGNNCGCGGACGGTTCGCCCCATCGCCCTCGGGCCGAATGCACCTGGGCAACCTCTACACCGCCCTGCTCTCATACCTGAATGTCCGTCGGCAGGATGGCAGCTGGATTTTACGAATAGAAGACCTTGACCCTCAGCGCTCTAAGGCTGAATTTGCACGCCTCATTGAAGACGACCTCCTCTGGCTGGGGCTGAAATGGGACGAAGGAGGACTCGAAAACCACGGAGACTCCGGGCCTTATGTTCAGAGCCAACGGTTTGATTTATATGCCGATGCGCTCAATCGTCTCAAGGACCTGGGCGTGGTTTATCCATGCACATGTACACGGGCTGAAATCATGGCCACACAGGCGCCACATCAAAGCGACGGACGCGTGATTTATTCGCGCAACTGCTGCCCCGACGGTATGCCTCGGCAGGNGGACGAACCTGAATCCCCTCATGCATCGCGCCTTTGGGTGCCCGNCCGCAAAATAACATNCACGGACGCNATTGCCGGGCCGCAGAGNTTCAATCTGGCTCACGACNGCGGCGACTTCGNGCTCCGGCGCGCCGACGGGGCGTGGGCATACCAGCTCGCGGTGGTTGTGGATGATGCGCTGATGGGCATCACAGAGGTGGTGCGTGGCAGTGACCTCCTGCTCTCAACAGCCCAGCAACTCTATCTCTACGAACTTCTGGGCTACCGACCGCCCCGCTTCGCACACCTGCCGCTGGTGACCAACGCCGAGGGCGTGCGTTTGTCCAAGCGGGACAAGTCGTTGAATATGGAGTACTTACGNGCACATCACACNCCAAATGANGTANTGGGCCAATTGGGCGTNCTCAGCGGCTTGTTACCGACCTACCGGCCGGTNGAGTTGGCCGAACTTGCCGAACTTTTTGCCAGCTCGTTCAGCAACAGATTTGTGAACTGGTAGTTTTTGAGCCCCCAGCGCGGAGCAATCAGCAGGTCGGATGGCGACTGAGCCACAAATCGCTCGATGGCGATGTCCGGACGCAACAACCACACTATTTTAGCGCATAATTCAGCGTAGGATTCCGGTGTGAAGTTAATGATATCCGTAGGCATCNCGGTTGCCATGCGCGTGCCTCTAAGTATCTGTAGCTGATGGAATTTTACAGTANCCACAGGCAGCTTGTTGAGCCAAGCAATAGTGGCGAGCATNATNTCCNCNCTNTCCCCNGNTAGGCCGAGTATAAGGTGCAGACCCACTGGAAATCCTGCCGCGGCTATACGGCGCACTGCGTCCTCGGTAGTCTCACGTGTGCAGCAGCGGTTAATGCGGCTCAACGTCTGATTATGAGCCGTTTCCGCCCCGAGTTCAATAAATATCGGCTTGCCGGTAGCCACCCGCAAAGCTTCGAGTTCACGCAAAAGTTCGTCCGGAATACAATCGGGACGTGTACCGATGACCAGTCCGACGACTTCGGCGTCGGCGAGAGCGGCCGAAAACTTGGAAAGATGGTCGCCGTAGGTCGAAGTATATGACTGAAAATAGGCAAGATACCGCATCGTCGGGTACTTGTGGCGGAAAAAGGCTTTACCCTTTTCAAGCTGCTCTACCACCGGCAGGACGCGCTTTGCAAACATAGGGCTGAATGCTTCATTGTTGCAGTAAACACATCCACCAGTGCTGAGTGTGCCGTCGCGGTTGGGACAGGTGCCACCGACGTCGACGGAGATTTTCTGCACCTTGCCGTCGAAATGCTCAGCCAAGAAGTCGGCGTAGTCTTTATAATAAGGATTCGGCAAGATATAATTTTTTACCAGCGTGAAACACGTGACATAAGCAGCGCATCGAGTACAACCATGCATGCCATAGCCTCTACGACGGGGACGGCGCGGGGAACCACACACGGGTCGTGACGCCCTTTGAGCCGGAGAATGGTGCGTTGACCGCTGTCGTCGACAGTATTCATTGGCCGTGCCAATGATGCCACCGGCTTGAATGCAACCCGGAAAGTTATAGGTTCACCATTGGAAATACCTCCTTGAATACCCCCGGAATAGTTGTGTGGCGCATGAATCGAACCGTCAATGTTCACGAATTCGTCGATGGTTTCGGAGCCTCGCATGCGGGCGTGCTCAAAACCGAGTCCGTACTCGAACCCCTTGGCGGCGTTGATGCTCATCATGGCGGAGGCCAGCATGGCCTGAAGCTTGCCGAATACGGGTTCGCCCAGCCCGGCAGGGACTCCGGTGATACGCCCCTCCACTATACCTCCAAGAGAGTCCAGCTCCCGCTTAGCCTCGAGGATTGCCTCTTNCATGCCTTCCGGGCCCACGTTGCCAACAGATAATATACGANCNTCAACGTTGATACCTACCTGCTCCAAAGCCTGACGTGCAACGGCACCGGCCACCACGCGCACAGCCGTTTCGCGGGCTGAAGAACGACCTCCTCCGCGGTGGTCACGCAGGCCATATTTAGCCGTGTAGGTGTAGTCGGCATGCCCCGGGCGGAAGGTGTGTTCAACGTCGGTATAGTCTTTGCTCCGGGCATCGGTGTTGCGGATGATGAAACCGATTGGGGTGCCGAGGGTTACACCGTTCATCATTCCTGAGAGGAATTCCACACTGTCGTCCTCGCGGCGGGCAGTTGTCAGTGCCGATTGGCCTGGACGACGACGGTCCACCTCAGCCTGAACTGCTCCGAGGTCGAGGGTCACACCGGCAGGCATACCGTCAATGACCCCGCCGATCGCCGGGCCATGGCTCTCGCCGAAGGAAGTCAGCCGGAAGATGTTACCGAAAGTATTCATGCCTTANTTAGGTCCGCCACCCGTGCGCNGACGAAGTCGATAAGTGCCTGAGGNGCNATATTNAACTNNAGTCCACGCTGGCCGGCACTGACGTAGATGGAGNCGTAATCCAGGGCCGACGAATGGAAGAATGTCGGCAGGGCTTTCTTCATGCCCACAGGCGAGCATCCCCCGCGGATATAACCGGTGGTGGGCAAAAGCTCGCGCATGTGAATCATCTCTGCTTTTTTGTCGCCGAATGCCGCGGCAGCCTTTTTGAGGTCGACCTCGGCATTTCCGGGCACCACGCATACGAAGAGCCCGTTGCGCTCGCCACGAAGCACCAGGGTTTTGAAAACGCGGTTGATGTCTTCGCCGAGCGTGGCGGCTGTATGGGCCGCGTCGACATACTCTTCATCGTACTCGTAGGGAATTGCCGTGAAGGGTATACCGGCGTGCTCCAGCAGGCGTATGGCGTTGGTTTTTACTGCTTTAGGCATTATTCGTGCATCAGGATGAAGTGCTCGGCTTCGATGGCGGCCCGGCAACCCATACCTGCGGCGGATATAGCCTGCTGGTAGTAGGGGTCGGCAACGTCGCCGGCGGCAAAGACGCCCATGACGTTAGTTTCCGTGCGGTGGCCGTGGGTCTTGATATAACCTTCGTCGTCGAGGTCAATCTGACCCTTAAATATCTCAGTGTTAGGCGTATGGCCGATAGCGAGGAAGAAGCCGTCGATAGCAATGTCGTAATGGTTCTCGTTCTCGGTGCCCTTGTTCGTTACAAGATGAGCGCCTTCGAGTACGTCCGTACCGAAAAGACCCTCGGTCTGGGTGTTGTAAAGAATTTCGATGTTGGGATGCTCGAAAACCTTGCGCTGCATATATTTTGAAGCACGCAGCTGGTCGCGACGCACAATCATGTAAACCTTCGACGCGAGGCCGGCAAGGTAGAGCGCTTCTTCGCATGCCGTATCGCCGCCGCCCACGATTGCCACGACGCGCTTACGGAAGAAGAAACCGTCGCAGGTAGCGCAGGCGGAAACCCCCATACCGAGGTACTTCTGCTCGTCGTCCAGACCGAGGTAACGGGCTGAGGCCCCGGTAGATATAATCACTGTTTCGGCCTTGATGGTGGTGTCGCTACCGACCTTTACCGTAAAGGGGCGCTCCTTGAAGTCGACTTCCGTTGCAATGCCGGGGATTATGTCGAGGCCGAACTTGACTGCCTGTGCGCGCATTTCTTCCATGAGCTTGGGACCCGTGATGCCTTCGGGGAAGCCGGGGAAGTTCTCGATTTCAGTGGTGGTGATGAGCTGACCGCCCGGCTGGTTGCCTTCAATCATGACGGGCTGAAGGTTGGCGCGGGAAGTGTAGATGCCGGCGGTATAGCCCGCGGGGCCTGAGCCTATAATGAGGCATTTGGTGGTTATCTCTTTCATATTCAGTGGGTAGGGTTATCGTAAGTCAATTATTTCACGTGCGGGATAGCGCTTGGAATCGTAGCGGAAGTTGTTGGCCGGAAGACGGTTGCCTGGAGTGAGGCGATCGATGGTCAGTGTCATTGAGCGCCCGTCGTCGAAGGCAATATGTATGGCTCGAGGGATATATTTGGCCGCATCGGTGTCCACCGTGATGGACAGGATACCGGTGCCTTTGGCCTTTGGTGTAAGTTTCACCGAGGCCATGCCCGGCGCACTCTTACTCACCGACACATTATAATACTTATGTGCGTCGCCCAAGATACCGAACGGGTTGAGGGCCATAACCTCTTCGGCTGTAGGCTCGGAGATGTTCACTTCTTCGGTACTGAGCTGGAACGCCCATTGAGTAGAACCGTCGTACCAGGCCAGAAACTGCGGAGTGGCGAAAGTAAACATGGCATCCTGCATCACTGCCGAGCCTTGGGTTGAGGCACCGTCGGAAGTAAGGGTGAACATGATTTCAACCGACGGTTTGGCAAACATAGCCTTCCGCACGCCGGCCAGGATTTGGTCGGCTGTCGGAGCGGCGGAGGCGCCTAAGGTCGCCAGAAGAGCCGTCACGAAAGTTAATATGCTAATTCTGCGCATCTTCGGGTACTTTTAATGTCAATTCTACGTGTGCGTGAGTTTCGTCAAAGGCGATGTCTTTCAGGGCCGCATTTGCCATCAGCGTCTGCATTTGTGGAATGGCAGCGAAATTCACCTCAATCAGCGAGCCGTCCTTAAAACTAATTGCTCCGGGGAAACCGGAACTGAGACGTTCTACCGCACCGCGTATGATGCTGTCGATCAGACCTACGCCCGANTCGTACTTCAGAACCACCCCGGCGGGTTCGACGGCTTCCACGCGCAGGTCGATGTCCTTGCTCAGGAAAAGCTTGGAGTAGGTCAACTGCAGGGTNCGGTCGTCGACGCGTCTGAAGGCAATGCGCTGGCCGAAGCGCTCTTTGGCGTATCGGCTGAGTTCGTCGTATGTAGCTTTAATGGTCATCGGTCAGGATTGATGGGTTATGTTGGAGGCATTTTGTTGCGGACAGGAGCAGGTCACCTCCATGCTTTTNTAGACACTAATTAAACGCCGTAGACCGGGGTTGAGTTCACGAGAGCATGCGGGTTACCTCGTCGGGNGTCATGCGCACCTGGCGNGGCTTGGCGCCGTTGGCCGGTCCGACGATGCCGAGCTTCTCCATCTGGTCCACATAGCGCGCGGCTTTGCCGAAGCCGATTTCGAACTGGCGCTGGAGCAGCGTGATGGAAATTGTCTGCTGGGATGCGGTGAAAACCGCCACCTTTTTGAACTCGTCGTTGATTTTGGAAGCGTCCACGGGTCCACCACCACCCCCTTCGCCTTCGGCGGGTGGTTCGGGCAGCTCGTAAGGCTCGTCAAATCCGGGCTGGGCCTCGATGTGGCCACAGATGGCTTCCACTTCGGGGGTGTCAACGAAGGCGCACTGCACGCGTTCGATAGCGCCGCCNATGAGGATNAGCATGTCGCCGCGGCCGATGAGACGCTGAGCGCCCGGNCGGTCGAGNATGGTCTTGGAGTCCACGCTCTGAGTAACCTTGAAGGCGATACGGGCCGGGAAGTTGGACTTTATCACACCGGTGATAACGTCGGTCGACGGGCGCTGGGTCGCCAGAATCATATGGATNCCNACGGCACGGGCTTTTGCCACGATTTTGGCAATATAGGCGTAAATTTCCTTGCCGGCGCTCTGCACCAAGTCGGCAAACTCGTCGACAACCACCACGATGTAAGGCAGGTAGCGGTGACCTTTCTCGGGGTTGAGGCGGCGCTGGATGAAGCGCTCGTTGTAGTCCTCGATTACGCGCACCTTGGCCTCGGTGAGGAGGCGGTAGCGGCTTTCCATCTCTTCGCAGAGCGACGCCAGCGTCTTCAGGGCTATGTCGGGGTCGGTGATTACACTCTTATCCTCGTCCACCAAGCGGGCCATGAACTGCGGNGCNATGCTTTCGTAGAGGGANAATTCTACCATCTTGGGGTCGATGAGCACGAGCTTGAGTTCATCGGGGTGCTTGTAGTAGAGTAACGACGTCAGGATGGCATTGAGGCCTACGGATTTACCCTGACCCGTAGCACCGGCCACCAGCAGGTGGGGCATCTTGCAGAGGTCGGCCATGAACACGTCGTTGGTGATGGTCGAACCGAGCGCCATGGGCAGGTTCATCTTGTTGTTGCGGAAGGTGTCCGACTCCAGGATGGCGCGCATGGACACTACCTGAGGTTTACGGTTGGGCACCTCGATGCCGACGGCGTTCTTACCCGGAATCGGGGCGATGATTCGGATGCCGAGCGCCGCGAGGTTCATGGCTATATCATCCTCAAGGGAGCGGATTTTGGCGATACGGATACCCTCGGCCGGAACCATCTCGTAGCGGGTTACGGTCGGGCCGATAGTCGCCGAAATGCGCTGGATTTCAATTCCATAGCTGCGGAGAGCATTTACAATCATGTCGATGTTGGCCTTCTGCTCGGCCTCATCCGTGGCCACGCCCTTGGGGCGGTCGATAAGCAGGTCCAGCGTCGGCTTGACGTACTGCGAATGGGTTGCGCGGGGGTCGAAGACTGTGTCGAGGCCGAGGTGGTCGCCGTCGTGAATCTCTACAGGCTCGTCGTCGGCGGGAGTTTCGGGNGNTGTGGGCTCGGTTGTNTTTGTGATNACNAGCTCNAGNTCNCCNCCGGANGTGGGNATNACNGTCTCGGTNGTAGGCTGCATNATTTCNGTCATNANNGCATCGGGNTCGTCGGAAGTTTCCGCAACAGGAGTACTGTCGGGAGCAGCCGACATCTCTTCATTGGTAACCACGAAGTCCGGCCGCTCTTCAGCCTCAACAGGAGTCTCTTCGGGTTGTTCCGCGCCCGTAGTCTCCTGCGTTTCATCCGTCCCTGTACCGGCCATAGCCTCAAAGGCTGCCTGAGCCTCATCGGTAGTTTCTTCCGACTCTTCTTCAGGTTCCGGGGTCTTAGGCCTGCGGAGCATACCGCCCATCTTGACGCAGAACCACTTAATCGGCTTGAAGTAGGTGGCTATGAGCAGACCTAACAGCAACAGGCTCACTCCGAAGGCACCGATCCAGTCGGAGTAGTAAAGCAGAAGCTCGTTGGCATATCTGCCGTGANTACCCCCGAGGTCGAAATAAGCCGCGCGGTTGTAAGTGAAGAAACCGAGTATCACCGAACCGGCTACCATGGTGAACAGGCACCGGAATGTCAAGGTCCAGAAAGAAATTCGTTTGACCTTCATGATGGCCAATCCAACCAGGAAGAGGTAGATTGCGAAGACGAATGATCCTATGCCGAAAGAGTCCACCANCAACCACTGCCCAAGCTTTGCGCCGAAGGCTCCACCGGTGTTCTCGATGGTCTCGCCGGATTCTGCTGCCGCTGCGGCCACTTCAGCTACTGTCTTGTTCAGGGTCAGGCTTTGGTCGGCATGCGTGCTATATATAAATGAGAAGGCACACACAGCCGTGACTATTGCCACGAAGCATATGAAGATGCCGACACCGTAGTGGAATCGCTCGTCACGCAGAAAGTCGATGAAAGTATACTTCGGCTCCTTGGCTTTTGCCGGACGGCGACGGTGGTTCGACGGACCGGTCGGGTCCTGAACAGGNTTGCGTCGTTGGCGCGGCGTGTCACCTTCGGCCTCGGGCTGACGGCGCACCCCACGGCGCCGTTCCTCGGCGGCCATGCGGCGGTCCAGCTCCTCGCCGAAACTTTCCACTTCAGGTTCTTGTTCAGTAAAAATTTCGTCCATGTGATATATTTTCGTTGCNCANGCGNNACTCAAGTTTATTAGTTTATGTGTTTNANGGTTTAATTGTAAGTTTGGGTNTAAAGTTTACTTACTTTGANTCTTAAGCCAATAACTTTGCTTAAGTCCTTTCAAAAGTTTTGAAATGGCAAAGAATTGTGGCTTAAACCCTTTAAACCTATCTTCGGAAATATAGCCTAAGTCATTACAAAGTTGCATCTGGCAGTAGGCTTCCAAGAGAGAACCATAAGAGAACTCTATGAATCGGATTTTATCATCATAGGAGATTCTCCCTCCACCTTCTGCTATATTAGAAGCAACAGAAACAATAGATCTCTGAAGCTGTTGACCCAAAGCGAATTTTTCACATTGAGGAAGTTGATCTATGACGCCATACACATCTTTAATGAGCCTGCGCGAAAGTTGATAAACTTCCAATTTCTCAAACGAGAACAGTTCTGTTTCCATAGAAAATCGATATTCAGTTTAAACCAATAAACCTGTAAACCCCTAAACTTCAAGTTTAGCTTGCTAAACTTGAAAGAGTTTCAATTACTTCTTTGGGGTTCGGCGCGTTGAAGATTGCGCTGCCGGCCACAAGGGCGTTGGCTCCGGCCTGGGCACATTGAGCACCGGTGGTGGCATTGATGCCGCCGTCAACTTCAATCAGTGCCGACGAACCGCTGACTGTGATGAGTTCGCGCAGCCGGCGGATCTTGGCCAGCGTACCGGGGATGAACGATTGGCCTCCGAAACCGGGATTGACACTCATCAGCAGAACCATGTCCAGGTCGGCGATGACATCCTCCAGCATCACCACGGGAGTGGCGGGATTCAGCGTCACGGCAGCCTTCATTCCTGCGGCCTTGATGGCCTGGATGGAACGGTGGAGATGGGTACAGGCTTCGGCGTGGACATTCATGAACATAGCTCCGAGGTCACGGACACGGCCGATGTAGCGGTCCGGGTCAACAATCATCAGGTGTACGTCAAGAGGCTTGGGACTAAGCTTGGCCACGGCTTCGATAACGGGAAAACCGAAGGAAATATTGGGCACGAATACGCCGTCCATCACATCGCAGTGGAGCCAGTCGGCGCGACTTTCGTCGAGCATGCGGAGGGAATCTTTGAGGCACCCGAAATCGGCGCTCAGCAGAGAGGGAGATACTATCATTGTTTGGTCTTGGAGTCGGTTTTAGGCTTAAAAGCGTTGTAAATAATATAAGCGATGCAGAGCACCAGCAGGACAATACCGCCTATCGTGAGATAGCTGTTGTACTTCTCCACAGCCTCGTAGAGCTGCCCGATGCTGACAGTCCGGGCCAGCCACCATCCGAGCAGGGCAAGGATAGCGTTCCACACCAGCGCGCCCAGGGCGGTGAAGAGCGCAAAGATGCCGAAGTTCATGCGGGCGATACCGGCGGGAATGGAAATGAGCTGACGCACCGCCGGAATCAGGCGCCCGATGAATGTGCTTGCGGCTCCGTGCTCGTCGAAGTAGCGTTCGGCCTTTTCAACCTTGGCCTTGTCAATCNGGCNGGCATGGCCCAGGCGCGAGNTGGCGAAGGCGTAGACCAGCGGACGTNCCANCCNCAGTGAGAGCAGGTAGTTGNTCGTCGCACNANCNAGCNCGCCGGCGGTTGCCACCAGCACTACAAGGAAGATGTTCATGTCGCCCTTCTGCATAGCCAGGTAGGCTGCCGGTGGCACTACCACCTCCGACGGAAAGGGTATGAACGAACTCTCAACTACCATGAAGATGAACACAAACCAGTAGTTGGCGTTCTGAACGAACCAGTCAAAGAAAAAGCTCGCGTTGAGGTAGTCGGTGATGCTTAGCGGTATGAGAAGGTCTATCATTGTTCTTTCTTATTTTCGCTGCGCCAGACCACAAGTAAATACACGCGGATACATCCTGTGGCCGAAGCAGGTTAATTAATTTGCAAATTTACGAAAATTCCTCCACTCCACCCCACTCTGCCGGAAAAATTTTCGCACATCTTCAGCGCTCTTTGGTCACGAGGTCGCGCACGCCGTAATAGAGCGCCAGGGCACCGTAGAGCAAGTACATGCCGGCAACGGAGCCTGCTTCTACACCGGAGCTGCCGAAGAAGATGATTATTCCGAGCACCATGAAAATCAGACCGAGTACCACGGCTGCCACGGAGAAAAGCACCGAAAAAACGATATAGACCGAGTAGTAGTGCGGGCGCGGCGGGAACATTTCGTCGTAGGAGTGATCGAAGCGGGCCTGGCTGTACTCTTCGTATGGCAACCGCATGGTGTACATGGCGATGGTCTCGCAGGTGTCCTTGGTGGGATTGGCCTTGAGCGACTGCCATGCCTTGAACAGCTTCACCGAGCTGCCGAGCATCGCAATGGTGAATGCCCCGAAGATAACCAGCTCAAGGAACCCTCCGCTCTGACCTGTAAACGCGGCTGTCACTATGATTGCCGTGGTCACGCAGAAGTAGAGCGAGGTCACTATGGCGATGACAACCTCGCGTGTGAGGCGCTTGCGGAAGGCCTCGACATTGGAGGTGTACACCTCTTCAAGCACCGGCATCATCTGGACGGTCCGCGCATAGGCGAAGGTGTTGCCGAACAGGTGGTTAAGCACCGCGGCCAGACCCCACACGATGAAGCAGGCTGCGAAAAAACTGTAGTCGTGAACGAACTGTGACGGGATGAGTCCCAACAGCGGATAGACAATTATCCAAAGTACAAAATAAAAACTTGCTTTCATACTGCAAAGATACTCATCNGNCNGGCGNTGTAAACATCTTTAATTCTTAAAGTTNATTAAATATTTNACAGCTGCCGTTTTCCCGAANTTTNGAAAATTCAACGAGAATAATTTTGACACANCTCGTTTTCAAACCGGCGCNGGCATTTGAGTTTGGTGGTTTGAGATTTTTGGCGTAACTTTGTGGATTGATTGACCAAGGCATAAAATGGAGAAATATACCAACGATATGAGACCCCTCGTTCTGCCCGAGTACGGGCGGAACATCCAGAATATGGTGGACTATTGCTGCACGCTGGAGGACCGCGAACAGCGCAACCTATGCGCCCGCACCATCGTGGACGCCATGCGCGCACTGGTGCCCTCGCAGGGCGACCGCGAAGAGCATAACCGCAAGCTCTGGGACCACCTCATGATTATGAGCAACTTCAGCCTGGACATTGACTCGCCCTACGAGTATGTCCACCCCGAAGTGTTCGCCGACCGTCCCGGACCAATTCCTCTGGCTCTTCCCTCGAACTTCCCCTTCCGCCACTACGGCCTGCTGACTCACCGTCTCATCGAAGAGGCCTGCGCCATGGAGCCCGGCGAGGAACGCGAAGCGCTCATTATGCTCACGGCCAACCACATGAAGAAAACTCTACTGGCTGAGAACAAAGACTTTTACGACGACGGCCGAATCTGCAACGACATAAACATCCTGTCCAAGGGCCGCATCTACCTCGACCCTAACACAACCCGCCTGAACGACTATAAGCATGCGCCTACCCCCTCAGGGCGCTCCAACAACAAGAAAAAGAAGAAATGAAGCCTGCGGATGAACTGACGGTCGTTGGGGCCATTGTGAAGCTCCACGGCTACAAGGGCGAGCTCGAGGCCGTTGCCGACTACGAGGAAGTCCCACTTAGCAGCCTCGAGTACGTGTTCATCGAGCTCGACGGCCTGATGGTGCCCTTCCGCATCCTTTCTTGTCGCCCCAAGCGCGACAACAGCCTGCTGATGCTCCGCGGCATCGACACTGAGGAAAAGGCCAAGGCGCTGGTCGGCAAGGAGTTGATGGTTGAAGCTTCTCAACTGCCCGAGGACTTCGGCAACTCCGACGACGACGTGTTCTACCTCTCGGATATGATCGGTTTCAGCGCCTTCGACGGGCCGGTCCTCCTGGGAACCATCTCCGGTTACGATGATACTACCGACAACGTCCTCTTCACCATCACCGCCCCCGATGGCCGCGAATTCCTCGTCCCGGCTGCCGACGACCTCATAACCGAGTTCTCCGAGGACGATAAAAAGGTAATCTTCAACCTCCCCGAGGGCATCATTGACCTCTGAACTTCAAACATTAACAATCCATTTTAAGTTAGCGAAGCGAAACTTAAACAATATATGAAAGAATTCGACGAAAACGAGGCCATCAAGGCCATGAGCGCCGCCCTGCCCGAGAATCTTCGCAATGAGGATGCTCTCCTGGAAGTGCTGGACCTCATATATGATTACTACGACGACAACGGCGAACTCGAAATCGACCTTGACGACGATGACGTTGAAGACGACGCCACCGACCTCGAAGCCATGGTGGACTTCATCAGTCGCCATGTGCGCAAAAACTCCGCGGCAAAGGATTTCACCCGCGAGGACATCCTTGCGGCAGTCCGCGCCGAGATTGATTACGAATTTTCACTCTCCTGAGCCCATGAACCTCTCTCTGCGAATACTCCTTGCGGCGGCGATGCTGAGCCTGTGTGCGGACCTCTTCGGCCAGAAAGCCGGCGACTTCGACCCCATGGGCGCCGACATAGAAGCCAACATCAAGCACCCGGCCGTACCCTCGAAGCACTCCGCCACCATTGCCAAGGCGATGAGCTCAGTGGCCAAAGCACTCAAGCACGCCGGATATCAGGTGGAGGCCGTACGCTCGGGCGAGGTCATCATGGTTACCATCCCCTGCGCCGACCTGTTCGCCCCCAACAGCACAACCCTGCTGCCGGACGCGCCCCAGAAGCTGCGCAGCCTCAACCCCTACATCAAGGAGTCGGCAAACTTCAAGACCATCCTGGCCGTACACTCCGACGACACCGGCGACGAGACATATCGCGACCGTCTTACCTCCGAGCGCGCAAACGCCATCGACGACTACTTCTACAACCACAACGGGAGCACCGACACCGGTATGATCCCCTACGGCCTGGGCTCCGACGAGCCTCTCAAAGCCAACACATCCATTAGCAACCGCGCAGCCAACCGCCGCGTTGAATTCTACTTCGTACCTACTGAAACCTTTATCAAAAACGCACGTTAACTATGCCCGCACCCACTCAGACACGCAATAACCGCTATCCGCGCAAAAACGAAACCCAACAGCCGGCCGACCTTCCCGGCGGCCGCCTGGTGCCTCGCGCGGTGGAGGTTGAAGCCGCTGTGCTCGGTGCACTCATGCTCGAAAAGGACGCCTTCATGCAGGTGAACGAGCTCCTGACCCCCGACTCATTCTACGAGCCCAAGCACCGACGGGTGTACGAAGCCATCCTCGGCCTCGGTGTCGCCCAGGAGCCAATCGACATGATCACCGTCACCAACCGCCTGCGCCTCAACGGTACGCTCGAGGAAATAGGCGGCCCGGCCTTCGTGGCCGGTCTCACGGCAAACGTGGCCTCCGCCGCACNCATNGANTTCCACGCCAAAATCGTGNCCCAGAAGCACCTGGCACGNCAACTCATCACATTTGCCTCACGCGTGGAGGAAGGGGCCTTCGACGAAAGCAACGACGTCGACGACCTCCTCCAGGAAGCCGAAAAGAACCTCTTCGATATCTCCCAGCGCAACCTCAAGCAGGATGTGGTCCAGATCGACCCCGTCATCGCCATGGCCATAGAGCAGATGCAGAACGCTACCCGCCAGGACTCCGGCCTCAGCGGCTTGGGAACCGGCTTCCATGCACTGGACAAGGTGACTTCCGGCTGGCAGAAGTCCGACCTCATCATCATCGCCGCCCGTCCGGCTATGGGTAAGACGGCCTTCGTGCTGTCAATGGCTCTCAATATAGCTCTTCACAACGACCCCGTGGCCGTGTTCTCCCTCGAAATGAGTCGCGTGCAGTTGGTCAACCGTTTGATTTCCAACGCATGCGAAGTTCCCGGCAACAAAATTCGTTCCGGCTCGCTGAGCTCGCAGGAATATAGCCTGATGTTCAACCGCCTCCAAAAACTCAACGGCATACCATTCTTTATCGACGATACCTCCAGCCTTTCGATGCTTGAACTCCGCACCAAGGCCAGACGTCTGGTTCGCGAGCACGGCGTGAAACTAATCATCATCGACTACCTCCAGCTCATGACCGCCGGCGTACAGATGGGATCCCGCGAACAGGAAGTGAGCACCATTTCGCGTAACCTCAAACAGTTGGCGCGCGAACTTTCGATTCCTGTCATCGCCCTGTCGCAGCTCAACCGAAAACTCGAGGACNGCGGCAATAAGGACAAACGCCCCCAGCTCTCCGACCTCCGCGAGTCGGGCGNCATCGAACAGGACGNCGACATNGTANGCNTCATCCACCGCCCCGAGTACTATACCCGCGGCAAAGAGGACTCCGACGGTAACGTTCAGGAGGGCCTGGCGGAATTCATAATCGCAAAACACCGCTCGGGCGCCACCGGCGACGTCAAGATGCGATTCCGCCACGAATATGTCCGCTTCGAGAACTGGGACGACTCCCAGACCTCGGCATCCGACTTCAACATGCGTCCTTCCAGCGACAATGGAGCGGGTGCAATACCCCCGGATCCTGCCAAGATTGCCGATCTGGAAGCCTTTAACCCGGCCAATAACCCTAACGACGATTTTCTCAATCAAGCCGGTACCGGCTCAGTACCGTTCTGATGAGAGATTGGAGTTTAGAAGATTAGATATTAGAGATTAGAGATTAAAAGAGTAATAGATTAGGAGATTAAGAGATTAGTAGATTAATAAACATTATATAATATGCACTAAGTCATCGCCTCCGGCGCTTGCGAAGCAAGTCATCGCCTCCGGCGCTTGCGAAGCAAGTCATCGCCTCCGGCGCTTGCGCAGCAAGAATTATGAATTATGCATTATGAATTATGAATTTAAGAAATGGAACCCAAAAATACTCCCACCCCCGGCGGAAACAACGCCAAGATGAAGAACCTGCTTGTCTACGGCGGATCAGCCCTGGTCATACTGCTCATCGCCTACCTTGTATATTCCACCGTGAGCGCCAACCGTCAGGCCGCGGCCGTTCAGGCACAATATGAACAGATGCAGCTCGATCAGGCACAAAAAGACCTCGAGCGCGAGTACGACGACCTCAACGCCGAATTCGCACAGTTCGAAAACTCGCGCAAGTTCATAGTCGACGACTCCGTCAAACGCGAACTCAACGACAAGTACGAGGCCGCCCGCCTGCAGGTGGAGAAACTCCAGCAGGAGCTTGCAAATCAGAAGCATAAGAGCGCCGCCGAAATCAGCCGCCTGCGTTCGGAAATCAACACCCTGCGCGACCTCCTCAAGCACTATGTGGAGGAAATCGACCGCCTCAACAAGGAAAATGCCCAGCTGCGCGACGAAAATGCAACCATCAAGAAGCAGAACGAGCAGCTGACCAGCAAGGTCGAGACAACCCAGCGCGACAACAAGGTGCTCAACGAACGAATGACACTGGCCGAAAAACTGAATGTTACGGGCCTGAACCTCACCGCCTTGAACAAAAAAGGAAAGAACGAAAAGAAGGTTGCCAAGGCCGTCCAGCTCATGGTAACATTCACCATTCCGCAGAACAATTCCACCCCCGTAGGCGAAAAAACCATCTATCTGCGCATAATCTCTCCCTCGGGCCAACTGCTCGGTGGAGGCGCCACCTTCCCCTTCGAGGGCGGCAACGTGCCCTTCACTGCCCGCAAAACCATCGAGTACGAGGGCGAGGAAATTGCCGGAGTCACCATATATTATGACGTCGACACAGCCCTGACTCCCGGCGAATACACCGTGGAACTCTTTGCCGACAACTTCCGCCTCATATCCCGTAAATTCCAGCTCAATTGATGGACGCCATGAGCATCATCACCTCGGTGTACGACCACATTAACGCTGTGGAAGTCAACACCGTAGGGTCAATCTACAAGCTGTGCCTGAGCCTTATGCTCGGCGCCGCCATAGGCTTCGAGCGCAAACGCAAGGGCCAGAGCGCCGGCGTCCGTACCTTCTCGCTCATTTGCATGGGCGCAACACTGGCCATGCTTCTGAGTATCTACGTTCCCCAGGAGTACATGGGTCTCAAAAACGGCGACCCGGGGCGTATCGCGGCGCAGGTCATCAGCGGCATCGGCTTCCTCGGTGCCGGCGCAATCATCCAGATGAAAGGGTCGGTGCGCGGCCTCACAACGGCCGCCGGAATATGGATGGTCGCAATCATCGGTATGGCCGTAGGTCTGGGGATGTACTGGCTTTCTATCATCGCTACCGGCCTGATTCTCTTCATATTGGTCCAGCTCGAAAGCTGGGAACACAAGGTTGGTCGAGGCTCGGAAAGCCGCACCATACGAATCAAGACCTCGGACATCGTCACCGACGTTGACGACTACCGCAAGCTGCTCCAGGCAAACGGCGTCCACATGAGCACCTACTACATCAACTACGACTACGAAAACAACGAAACAAGCCTGAACATACTCATCCTCGGGCGCGAGGCCACCGACTACATCGCCCTGTTCGAAGAACTCTGCAAACTTCATCCCACAAAGGCCATTTCGCTTGCATCCCAATTAAGTATCTGATAGCTATGAACATAGAAAGTCTTATCACCGATTTAGCATTCATCCTCCTGCTGGGCGCCGTCGTGACGGTGCTGTTCAAATGGATCAAACAGCCGGTGGTGCTCGGCTACATCGTGGCCGGCTTCCTTTCCAGNCCCAATTTCGAGTACCTTCCTTCGGTAACAACCGAGGAGAACATCGACTTCTGGGCTCAGATCGGTATCGTGGTGCTCCTCTTTTCCCTCGGCCTCGAATTCAGTTTCCGTAAACTGCTCAACTCGGGCGGCTCGGCCGTAGTCACGGCCCTGATCATCATCGTGGGAATGATGGGCTCGGGATTCGCCATCGGCCATCTGCTCCACTTCAACAACATCAACAGCCTCTTCCTCGGCGGCATGCTTTCAATGTCATCCACCACAATAATTATAAAGGCGTTCACCGACATGGGCCTGCGCCAGAAAAAATTCGCCTCCCTTGTGCTGGCGGTGCTCATTGTGGANGACCTCTTTGCGGTGTTGATGATGGTGCTCCTTTCGTCAATCGCCATCAACAACAGCGTCGAAGGCAGCGAACTGCTCTACTCCGTGGGCAAACTCGTATTCTTCCTCATCATCTGGTTCCTGGTGGGCGTTTACGTGCTCCCCTCGCTGCTCAACCGCATCCGCCGCTTCCTCAACAGCGAGACGCTCCTGGTGGTGTCTATGGGCCTTTGCCTGGGCATGGCGGTGTTCTCCGTCTACTGCGGCTTCTCCCTCGCTCTCGGTGCCTTCGTGATGGGTTCGATTCTTGCAGGCACTTCCTATGCCGAACGAATCGAGCATGTGGTTACACCCGTGAAGGACCTCTTCGGCGCCGTGTTCTTCATCTCCGTGGGCATGATGGTTCAGCCCCACATCCTGGCCGAGTACTGGGGGCCGATCCTGCTGCTGAGCGGCGTGGTCATCGTGGGCATGATCGTGTTCGGAACTTTCGGTATGCTCGCCACTGGTCAGACCCTCAAAGTCGCAATTCAGTCAGGATTCTCCCTTACGCAAATCGGTGAATTCGCATTCATTATCGCAACGCTCGGCATGTCCCTCGGTGTGCTGGACGTCAACATCTACCCCATCGTGGTCGCAGTATCTGTGATAACCACCTTCACCACGCCCTATTTCATCAAAATGTCGCTCCCGTTCTACAACTTCCTGGAGCGCATCCTCCCCTCGCGCCTCAACTTCCTCATCCACCGCTACCAGAAGGAATGCGACCGCAGCGAGGCCCAGCGCAAACCTTGGGGCGCGATGCTCAAACGCTACATCTGGCGCACCGTCCTCTACTCTATCGTGCTGCTGGCCATCATGATAGTGTCAAACGAGTACGTCCTTCCCCGGCTGCGCGACCTCTGGTCCAACTGGGGCAATGCCATCGGCGTGGCTGCAACGCTCATCGTGATGTCACCCTTCCTGCTGGCCCTGAGCCTCCCGATCAAGGACGAAAAGGACGCCGATGGCAACTCCAAAATCAGCGTCATCCCCCGCGTGGTCCTCACAACCTTCCGAATCATCATCGCCATCTTTTTCATTGTCCGGACCATCACCATGGCCTACTCCACCAAGGCCGGCATCCTGGTCGCCCTGGCGGTGGTCCTCCTCATAATCCTCTACTTCTCACGACGCGTCCGCGAGTCCATGAATAAAATCGAAAGCAAGTTCATGGACAACCTCAACGAACGCGAGCTGCGCAAGAGCGGCAAGAAAAACGCCGTTGTCCATGACCTCCACCAGGCCTACATGGTCGTTGGCGCCGGGTCCTCCTTTGTAGGACGCCAGCTCATGGACTCCAACTTGCGCCAGCGCTACGGCGTCAACGTCGTCGGCATCCAGCGCGACAACCGCTTTATTGCCATACCCGGAGGTAAGGTACGTCTCTTCCCCGGCGACGTCATCACCGTTATCGGAACCGACGAGAGCCTCGAGAACTTCCTCCACGACATTGAGGTACCGCTGCCCGACAGCGCCTCCGACGACCCCTCCCGCATGGTCCTCGAAAGCATCCTGCTCTCAGACAAGTCGCCTCTTGTCGGCCAGACACCACGCTCGTCCGCCCTTCGCGATAACTACGAGGCC
>WFLX010070161.1_pt1 | contig 22283 bp, 23 predicted proteins | sample 4967041 | NCBI WGS metagenome assembly WFLX01 (sample SAMN12857096, study PRJNA449069) | gut metagenome | isolation source: stool from male and female vole | host: Microtus ochrogaster | place: USA:Florida | collected 2017
CAGGTAGGTCTGATATGTCTGTGCATATAAATCGGTAGATATAAGTTGTAATTTTTATAGAATGCTTGTAATAGCCGATGGTTTTAGGAGTGCACTAGACATATTGTATGTTTGGTGCATTTTTTGTTTGGAAAGGACTATTTTATGAAAAAAGGAGGCAGCAGAATATGAATGTAATAATACTCGGCTCCGGCGGTTGCGTCAGCACGCCAAGAGCATGTTGTAACTGTCGCGTATGCACAGAAGCGCGGCAGAAAGGATTTCCTTATGCAAGAACGGGATGCAGTNTGTTTATTGANGATGTGAATATATTGNTNGATANGCCGGAAGATATCAATACTTCATTGAACAATTCCGGCATACAGAAAGTTGAACATATTTTATACAGTCATTGCGATCCCGATCACACAATGGGAATGCGTGTGGTTGAACAATTGAAAATGGATTGGCTTGCCGATTCGCTGGGAAAGAAACCGGATAATCCGATAGAAATCGCTTCTCTGCCTACGATTCTTGAAGATATTAAAAAGCAAAGTAGTTATTATTACACACTTAGAAGAGGATTGGGGAAAATCATATGACGATTATAAAGAATTGGAGAAAGAATTGAATTTCATACATTTTGCCTATGATGGATTGAAAATTTGAGTTATACTATTGTATATAATTTTGCTTTCCTCAATAAAATGTCAAATCACAATCAGGACTTGTAAAGGAGGATGTTTCCTATGGATGAGGATTTCAGAAAAGCAAGAAGACTTGTTATACTTTTATTTATCGCCTGCTTATGTATTGCGCTGGTATGCTTCGGAATTAGTGGTTACCTTGTAGTGACTCTCCGGGGGNCGGAGCCAATAAATCAAAGNCTTGTTGAAATCTCTAAAANTACTGTTATGNNAGGGATATTTTTTCTGGTACTTGGTTTCGGATATCTACTGCCCCTGCTGCTTTCACGGAAAANCANAAAANAAGGTNAAGTCGATAGTTNCGAGATTTNTGNCGAAACAAACANGAGGCGTGCTTNGGAGAAATACATTCCAGATGGAGAAACTTNGCTGGCTGGCATACACGCGGCAGCAGAGGAAACCGCAGTGACCTGCGTGTTTGGAGGGTGTTTGTGTACGGAGGACAGGCTAATTCCCCAAAAAGACGGTGGAACGGTGGCGCTGAGTAAGAAAAAGTACTCAGGTTATGACATTTACATCGGTATTACCCAGCGTTTTCTGGTCATGGCCGATTGCGGAAAGTATCCTTACTATTACGAATTTGACAAGGAACNGNATGTNAGAGGGTCTGATATACAGGAGNTCACTGCTGAGATACTGCTGACCGATATTGGGAAATGCTTCCCCTTGGCGGACATTCAAAGCTGTGATATCAAAAAGGGGTGGATGGGTTCTATGAAATGCTTTATCACTATGAAGAACGGAAGTTATTTTAAGCTCATGTTTCCAAAACTCGGAGGGTTGGGCGGAGGAATGCCGCATCATACCCAATACCGTGATGCAATTATGGCGCGACTGAGCGGAAGCAGTACATAAAGCCTTATGAAAATACCTTCAGGAAGAAATTCCTGGAGGTAAAATTTTTTTTGAAATAATTTTGCTAAAACTATTGACAGTATATATTATATGCTGTATAGTATGAACATCAAATAATATTATATGGTATATAATATTATAAAACCATAATATATTGAAGTGAATTGGAACAAGAATCCAAAGTCAGAGTCAAGCATGAAAAAGGAGCGAATAAATGGTATTTAACACGGGAGCAACACTGTTAGATGCAATTGTGCTGGCAGTGGTATCCAAGGATCCGGAAGGAACTTATGGATACAAGATTACGCAGGAGGTCAGGCAGGTGATTGACTTGTCCGAATCCACCCTGTATCCGGTGCTTCGAAGGCTTCAGAAGGATGATTGTCTGGAAGTCTATGACAGGGAATGCGCCGGCAGGAACAGGCGGTATTACAAAGTAACCAGCAGAGGCTGGGCGCAGCTTCAACTTTATGAAAGCGAGTGGAGGCAGTATGCGGATAAGATAACGGGACTTTTTGAGGGTAGAATCAATTTTGAGGGAAAGGATAAGAGATAGGAATGAACAGAGCAGAATTTATGAGACAGTTGGAAGCCTTGCTTCAGGATATTTCATTTTCAGAGCGTAAAGAGGCATTGCAGTACTATGATGATTATTTCAATGATGCGGGAGAGGAAAACGAGCAGGATGTCATTGCAGCTCTAGGCTCTCCTGCCAGAGTGGCCCAGACCATTAAAAAGGAGTTAAACGGCGGAAGCGTAGAAAATATTTATGAAAAAACTTCGGCAAACCGCAATGAAATAGTGAAATACGGGCAGTCTTCCGGGGGAGAAGGAAACGGGCAAAATAAAGAGGGAAAGGAAACGAAAAACACATTATCCACCGAAATGATTGTGTTGATTGTGGTGTTATGTGTTTTAGCATCACCCATTCTGCTGGGGGCTGGTTCAGGAGCGCTGGGTATTGTAACTGGATTTGCAGGTATTCTGGTTGGACTAGTGGCGGCGTGGTTTAGCCTGATATTAGGATTTGGGATAGCGGCAGTGGTTCTCATCTGTATGCTGTTTGTACTGACTGTGGGCGGTATTATGTGCCTTGTATCCTCGCCGATTTCCGGAATCGGCATGATTGGAGGAGGCTTAATATGCGGCGGACTCGGACTTTTGTTTTTAATGCTTACGGTAGCAATGGCCGGAATTGCAACTCCTGCAATCTGTAAAGGAACGGTAAAGCTGTGCCAGAGCATTTTTGCAAAACATGGAGCAAAATGACAATCAAGGGAGCCTTGTAAACACCTAAAAATAGTCATAGAAGTGAGGTAAAATATGGGAAAATTTATGAAAAATTGTGGCATCATCGCTTTGAGCATGCTAGGAATAGGCATTATATTTTCTATTATTTCCGGAGTAAACAGGGGATGGCAGCCCATCCCCGTAGGCAGGATTTTGGCCTCCGTCACCAATGGGCGGATAAATCTGCCCAGCGTGTGGACTTATCACAGCTGGGAGAGCGGTTGGGACAGTTATTGGGATAATTGGGATGAATATTGGGATAATTGGGGTGATTGGTCTGGTGGGCAAAACGCCACAGTGAATACTCCCGACACTTTTGATGCAATCACCGGAGAGAGGAAGGAATATTCTCCAGGAAGCGGCATTCAAAATCTGGAGGTAGATATCTGCGCCTATTATATGGAAATTTGTCCGTCGCAGGATGGGGAATTTCATGTAGAGACGGCAAACGAAAGCAATTTGCAGTGTTATGCGAAAAATCAAACCCTGTATCTGAAATCTTCCCATCATCGCTCACATCATGCAGGAAATCTGAGGGGCATCCGATTGTATGTGCCGGAAGGAACCGTATTTTCTAAAGTGGATATGGACATTGACGCAGGCAGTCTGCAGTTGGGGGCTTTGACTACAGATAAGGCAGAGTTTGAGATAGGGGCAGGGGAAATTCTCGGAAAGGGAGGCCAAATCGGTAAATTGGAGATTTCTTTGGGCGCTGGAAGTGCAGAATTCAAAGAAATGCAGGTCAATGACTTGTCCGTGGATGTGGGAATGGGCAGCATGGAATTTGACGGGAGCATCCAGAACAAGGGGAATGTGGAATGTGGTATGGGCAGTGTCAGCATGAATCTTGCCGGGAAGGAAACAGATTTTAATTACGATATTGAAAGCGCCATGGGAAGCGTAATCATTGGGACTCGGGAATACAGCGGTTTGGCTAGTGGCAATAAAATTAATAACGCAGCCAATAAAAAGATAGATATTGACTGCGCTATGGGAAGTATTGAAATTTTCTTCCAAGAATAAATTTTCTAAATTTTTATAGCAATCCAGCCTTTTTCAGTGCAGGCCTCAATGCCAGATAAAAGACGGATGCGGCAATGACAGCCACTACGGCATTGACTGCTGTAGTTACTGCACTTATTTTGGCCAGAGTCGCCGCCAAATCCTGAGGTACGCCCAAGAGATAGGTTTTATAGAAATATCCTGTCACAGGGTCCGCAATAATGTTAAAGCCCATGCCGCAGACAGAGGCGAGAATGGTCACCTTGGTCACATAAGCGGGAGAGTGGGACTCGTTCAGTTTAAATATCTTATGAGCCACCAGCCCTACTATCAGACCAATCATCATTTTTAAGAAAAAGGTCTTGGGGGCGCTGGTTACATAGGAAGTGGTCAAATCTCCGATGGTCATTCCTATGGCGCCGGCAAGTCCGCCCCAATAGCCGCCCAATAAAAGCGCCGCTACCACACAAAATACATTGCCAAAATGAAAAGCGGTCTTTTCCGTGCCCACGGGAATGTCAATCTTAAAGAAAGTGAATCCGATATAGCACAAAGCCGCCAAGAGACCTGCCTGCGCCAGCTTTTTAATATCAGCCTTTTTGGAGGCATCAATACCTATGGTAGCATTAAAGATTCCTCTGGCCGTCAGCAGGATGCTTAAGAACAGCAGGGCCAGGCTATAGGAATAAGGTTTTTCGTAATTTAATTTAGCGGCCGTTAAGGATGTCTTGCTGGCGTTTAAAGCATCCAAATCGCCGGTGGCAGTGCCTTCCTTTACGGCTTCTATCTGTTTTTTTACCGCGCTTAATTCTTTGCCGGTGTCTATAGACTGCTTGTAGCTGTTATTGTAATGATATACGGCAAGAATAAGACTGATAATGACTAAAACTGCCCCTGTAATCAAAAGGGCGTAGGTCTTCTTTCGACCTGTCTGTGGAGTTCCCCGATTCTGTTTTNCTTTTTTCATNATANCCCTCATTTCTGCACTATACTATGGCAATTTATTAATTTGCTGCNCGNCCGTGGTGTGAGCATATNGATAGTATATACAANAAGTGGATTGATAAAAAGTGCCAGAATAAGTTTTTTTGACCATACCACATTTCGTATTGTAAATGAAAAAAAATTATTTTATAATCAAATATGTCATTGGCAATTAGTTGTTTTCATATGGGAGGATTAGAAATGCGCCGTTCAGACAGAGAGGTAACAGAATTTCAAGATATTGTAGCTATCATGGAAAAATGCGATGTGTGCAGAATTGCTTTAAACAATAACGGATATCCTTATATCCTGCCGCTTAATTTTGGAATGCAGGTGAAGGATGAAAAAATTGAATTATATTTTCACGGAGCAATGGAAGGTACAAAATATGATTTAATGGAAGTGGATAACCGAGCCAGCTTTGAAATGGACTGTGAACATAGATTAGTAACAGAAATCAAGCAGGGAAGCTGCAGCTGTACAATGGAATATGAAAGCGTAATCGGACAGGGCTATATGGAGATAATTCCCGATGAGGAAAAGTATGATGCCTTATGTAGTTTGATGAAGCATTATCATGAGGAGGAATGTTCTTTTTCCGAAGCGGTAATGCCTCGCACAAAGGTTTTTAAAATGGTGGTGGAAAAAGTGACAGGTAAGAGAAGGATGAAGAAGGCGTAAGAATCAAAATGTTCTTGACAAAATTTTCTTCATATACTATATTAAGCAATAGAAAAAGGCAGTGACAAAGAGGAGTACGCATTGCCCCTTGCCAGAGAGGGCTGCTGCAGACAAGTTCTGCGCTGAGAGGCGGTCTGAAGGAAGGATGCGGAAGGTAGCTTTCGAGCCGGGACATTGAAAAGGCAGGAAATATAGCCAATATTCAGTAGATGTCCACGAATTATCCCCGTTACAGGATAGGACTTTTGATGAAGTCTATGAGGCAGCGCAAGCTGTGAAAAAAGGTGGTACCGCGTTGATGACGCCCTTTGCTGACATATGTCGGTGAAGGGCTTTTTTATGCGCATGATGACGAACAATAAACAACTTAGAAACGGAGGCAGAAATGAGCAAAGAATTGGCAAAAACCTATGACCCTGCGGGGCTTGAGGACAGATTGTATCAGAAGTGGGTGGATAAGAAGTATTTTCATGCTGAGGTGGACCATTCCAAGACACCTTTTACTATCGTGATTCCCCCGCCAAATATTACGGGACAGCTTCATATGGGTCATGCCCTTGATAATACCATGCAGGATATCCTGATTCGTTTTAAGCGTATGCAGGGGTATAATGCGCTGTGGCAGCCGGGGACGGACCATGCCAGCATTGCCACAGAGGTAAAAATCATAGAGAAATTAAAAGAGGAAGGCATTGACAAGCATGACTTGGGGCGTGACAANTTCCTTGNGNGGGCATGGGATTGGAANAAAGAGTATGGCGGACGCANTATTTCCCAGCTGAAAAAGCTGGGTGCCTCCTGTGATTGGGACAGAGAGCGTTTCACCATGGACGAAGGCTGTAACGAGGCAGNTACNGAAGTGTTTGTGANAATGCATGAGAAAGGCTATATTTATAAGGGAGCCCGCATTATCAATTGGTGCCCCGTATGCAACACTTCCANCTNCGATGNAGAGGTANAATNTCAGGAGCAGGCAGGGCATTTCTGGCATATCAAATATCCTTTGGTAAATGAGGACGGCACCACAANCGACACGGAATTTCTCACATTTGCCACCACCCGGCCTGAGACCNTGCTGNGAGATACTGCTGTGGCAATTCACCCGGAGGATGAGCGTTACAAACACCTCATTGGCAGAAAGGTTCTGCTGCCTATTATGAACCGTGTGATACCCATTGTGACGGATACCTATGTTGATAAAGAGTTTGGAACCGGCGTGGTGAAGATTACTCCGGCTCATGACCCTAATGACTTTGAGGTGGGAAAGAGGCACAATCTGCCCATTATCAATATCATGAACGACGATGCCACCATCAATGAAAACGGCGGAAAGTTTGTGGGAATGGACAGATACGAAGCCAGAAAAGCCATTGTGGAGGAACTTGAAAGTCTGGGACTTTTAGTAAAAATAGAGGACTACTCCCACAATGTAGGCACTCATGACCGCTGCAAGACCACCATTGAGCCTTTGGTAAAAGAGCAGTGGTTCGTAAAGATGGACGAGCTGATAAAGCCTGCAAGGGAAGCGGTAAAAAATGGGGAGATTCAGTTAATTCCCGAACGCATGGAAAAGAATTATTTCAATTGGACTGACAATATCAGGGATTGGTGCATCAGCCGCCAGCTTTGGTGGGGGCACCGCATTCCGGCTTATTACTGCGATGACTGTAAGGAAGTGGTTGTGGCAAAGGAAATGCCGGCGGTATGTCCTAAATGCGGGTGCACACATTTTACTCAGGACCCGGACACTCTGGACACTTGGTTTTCTTCTGCCCTGTGGCCTTTTGAGACATTGGGATGGCCGAAGCAGACGGAGGATTTGAAGTATTTCTATCCCACGGATGTGTTGGTGACAGGTTACGATATTATCTTCTTCTGGGTCATCCGGATGATTTTTTCAGGTTATGAACAGATGGGGGAGAAGCCCTTTAAGACTGTGCTTTTCCATGGATTGGTGAGAGACGCTCAGGGGCGTAAGATGTCTAAGTCGCTGGGCAACGGCATTGACCCGTTAGAGATTATTGATAAATATGGTGCGGACGCCCTAAGACTTACTTTGATTACCGGTAATGCCCCGGGAAATGATATGCGTTTTTATTATGAGAGAGTGGAGAACAGCCGCAATTTTGCAAACAAGGTGTGGAATGCATCCCGCTTTATCATGATGAATATGGAGAAACAAGGGGAGAACGGAGAAAAAATCCCTAAGGAGGTTACGGTTCCTAGTGCAGGAGATTTGCAGCCCGTGGACAAGTGGATTTTATCTAAATTGAATACCTTGATTCAGGATGTCACTGACAATATGGAGCATTTTGAATTGGGAATTGCGGTGCAGAAGGTTTATGATTTTATCTGGGACGAGTTCTGCGATTGGTATATTGAGATGGTGAAGCCCAGACTTTACAACTCCGATGATGCAGTCAGTCAGAATGCGGCACTGTGGACTTTGAAAACCGTGTTGATAGACGCGCTGAAACTGCTGCATCCCTATATGCCTTTTGTCACAGAGGAAATCTTCTGTACGCTGCAGAGCGAGGAAGAGTCCATTATGGTCAGCAGCTGGCCTGTTTACCGGGAAGAGAGAAGCTTCCAAAAAGATGAAAAAGACATTGAGATTATCAAGGGAGCTGTCCGTGGTATCCGAAATATCCGCACGGAGATGAATGTGGCTCCCAGCCGCAAGGCTTCCGTGTATGTGGTGAGCGAGGATGAGGACATCCTAAGTACCTTTAACGAGGGAAAATTGTTCTTTGCATCTTTGGCCTATGCAAGTGATGTTACCATGCAGAAGGATAAAAGCGGAATTGCACAGGATGCAGTATCAGTGGTGATTCCCGGTGCTACACTTTATATTCCCTTTGCGGATTTGGTGGATATTGCACAGGAAATTGAGCGCCTGACCAAGGAGAAAAAGCGTCTGGAGGGTGAGCTTGCAAGGGTAAACGGTATGCTTTCCAATGAGAAATTTGTATCAAAGGCTCCGGAAGCAAAAATTGCAGAGGAGAAGGAAAAGCTGGAAAAGTATACCCTGATGATGAAGCAGGTGGAGGAAAGGCTTGGTCAGTTAGCGTGAAGAGACCGAAAATTACAACTTACGAGGAGACGGTGGCATATCTGAATGATATGCCCCGCTTTACCTCTAAAAATGAAATGGCGGATACCAAAGCTTTTCTTCGCAAAATAGGCTCGCCGGACAGAAAGATGAAAATTATCCATGTGGCGGGCACAAACGGAAAAGGCTCTGTCTGTGCTTATCTTCGTTCTATTCTGGAGGAGGCGGGATATTCTGTCTGTATGTTTACTTCGCCCCATCTGGTGGATATGCGGGAGAGACTTTACATCAAGGGCCATATGGTGGAAAAGACTGATTTTCTGAACGCTTTTCTGCAAATTTATCAAGAATTGGAAAATGCGGAAGGATATCATCCTACGTTTTTTGAATATCTCTTTTTTATGGCAATGCTTCTCTTTGCCCGGGCGGATGCGGATTATTGCATTTTGGAAACAGGGCTTGGGGGAAGGCTGGATGCCACCAATGCGGTGGAGCGGAAAGAATTGTCCGTGATTACCCGAATCAGCTTGGATCATGAACAGTATCTTGGGGACAGCGTTTCCCTCATTGCGGGGGAAAAGGCGGGAATTATGCAGGCTCAGGTACCCCTTGTCTATGCGGATGTGGAGGAAGATGTTTCCTTGGTTTTCAGGCGAAAAGGGGAGAAAATTGGGATTTCTATGTATCCTGTGTCAAAAAAAGACTACACTTTCTTGGATTTTAAAAATAAAAGCATTGATTTTTCGTTGCATACCAAGTATTATGGTTATATTAGGCTACATCTAAATACTATGGCCCGCTATCAGATGGAAAACGCTTCCCTTGCAGTGAAGGCAGTGGAGGTGCTGGACGAAGGCAGGACAATCTCCCTTGATGCCGTTCAAAAAGGGGTGGAAAAATGCCATTGGCAGGGCCGGATGGAAGAGATACTGCCGGAGGTATATGTGGATGGAGCTCATAATGAAGACGGTGTCCGGGCATTTTTGGACACGGTGAGAGAGGACGGCGTCATTGGCAAAAGGATGTTGCTGTTCAGCGTATGTTCCGACAAAGCCTGTGAACTCATGATCCAAAGAGTGGCGCAGTCGGGGCTGTTTGAAGAGATAGCGCTGGCGCCCATAAACAACAAAAGGGCAGCGTCTTTGGAAACTATGGCTGAGTATTTTGCCTGTTTCCCTCTCTGCAAATGTGTACTATATGAGAATGTTATCACAGCATTTCAGAAACTGCTTAACGAACAGGTGCCGGGAGAGCGCATTTACATTGCGGGAAGCCTGTATCTGGTTGGAGAAATAAAGGAGTCTTTGAGATATGATTAATTTTGAAGAGGAACTGAAGAAATTTCATCCCAGCCTCGAGGTGGAGGATGCAGAGGATGCGATTTACAATCAAGATTTAACTGACATGGCAGATTTGTTGGTAAAAATGATAAAGGAATCCGCAGAGACAGTAGAGGAAGAACAGCAATAGGAGGTAGGGCATGTTTTGTTATAATTGCGGCTGCCACTTATCGGAACATGATTTTTGCACCGCCTGCGGAGTAGATGTATCTCTCTACAAGAAGATAATGAGCCTGTCCAACCGTTTTTATAATGATGGTCTGGAGAAAGCGGGGGTACGGGATTTAACAGGTGCAATCAACAGTTTACGGCAGAGCCTGAAATTAAATAAAAATAATATAGATGCCAGAAATCTCTTGGGATTGGTGTACTTTGAGATGGGTGAAGTGGTGGCTGCTTTAAGTGAGTGGGTCATCAGCAAAAATATGCGACCGGATAAAAATATTGCAGACGATTATATTGACAGACTGCAGTCCAATGGTTCCAGGCTGGATGCTATCAACCAGACCATTAAAAAGTACAACCAGGCGTATACTTATTGTCTGCAGGACAGTAAGGATTTGGCAATTATACAGCTGAAAAAGGTGTTGTCATTAAATCCCCGGTTTATCCGTGCACATCTTCTGCTTGCGCTGCTTTATATGGACAGCGAGGAATGGGAGCGGGCGGACAGAGAACTGCGCAAATGTATGGATATAGACCGCAACAATACTTTGACACTCCGTTATCAGAAGGAAGTAAAACTGATGCTGACTCCGGACGAGTCGGTAAAACAGACTAAGCGGGGCAAAAAGGACGAAGTAATCAGGTATCAGAGTGATAATGAGGTGATTATCCAGCCCCTTAATGTGAAAGATAGCAAGGGCAGCGGAATATCCACCCTTGTGAACATTGGTATTGGCATCCTTATCGGTCTGGCGGCAATGTATTTTCTGGTGGTGCCTGCCAAGATGCTGGAAGTCAACAATGACGCNCAGGCAANCATTAAAAAAATTGCTGAGGAGTCCGATGCGAAAACCGTCCAGATTCAGGAATTGGAGAGCCAGANAGNCAAGCTTCAGGCTGATAATGATGCCCTGNANCAGGAATTGGACGGCTATGTGGGCGCGGATGGAACCCTCAGCACCATAGANAATCTGCTGGCGGCAGCTTCGGTGTATCTGGAGGAGCAGGACAAGAGAAAGACTGCGGAAATGTTGGAAAGCATTGTTAAAAATGTAAATCTGGAGGAGACTTCGGATAACTTCCAGAAGCTGTACCACACATTGATTACGATTATCGGTCCTGATCTGTCTGCGGAATATTATTCGGAAGGATATAAGGCATTCCGTGAGTCGGATTTTGCGGCAGCCATAGATCTGCTTTCCAAGGCGGTGTATTATGATGCAACCAATGAGAATGCCCTATATAATTTGGGCAATGCCTACCAAAAGAGCGGCGATATAGAAAATGCCAAAGCAACCTATGAAAAAGTGATTGAGTTGTTCCCCGGCACAGACAACGCAAACAGGGCAAAGAGATATATTACGGATCAAAATTAAAGAACTGCATATCCATACCAAAGAGAAACCTGTAGGAAGGAGATTCCTACAGGTTTTGTGTGTATAGAAAGAGAGGGAAGATGGAAGGTATGGAAGATTTTAAAATTATTGACAATTGTCTTATGGTCAGGATGCCCAGAGAGGTGGACCATCATCTTGCGGCATATATCAGTGAGAATGCGGACCACTATATTCTGGAGGATCAGGTGGAGCATGTGATATTTGACTTTGAGGATACCCGATTTATGGATTCTTCCGGAATCGGCATTATTATGGGGCGTTATCGAAAGATTGCCTGCTTTGGGGGAAAGGTCTTTGCCATCCATGTGGACAGGCAGATGCTGCGGATATTGACCTTGTCGGGAATTACCAAAGTGGTTGAAATATTGAATTAGACAGTGGATGCCGGCTAAAACAGGCAAGGAGGGAAGAAATGATTGCAGAACAGGAAAAGAATGAAATGGAAATATGCTTTGACGCGGTTTCCGTCAATGAGAGCTTTGCGCGGGTGGCGGTGGCGGCGTTTGTGTCCCATTTAAACCCTACACTGGAGGAAATATCGGATATCAAAACGGCGGTGTCCGAGGCGGTGACAAATGCTATTATTCACGGATATGGAAATGTCTATGGCTATGGCAGACATGGTGACAGCATTCCTGCATACCAGAAGCTCAACAAGGGAAAAGTGAGGGTACGATGTCAGTTAGAGTGCGGGACGCTACATATCGAGGTGGAGGATGACGGCAGCGGAATCGAGAATATCGAGCAGGCAATGGAGCCGCTTTTCACCACGAGGCCGGAGTTAGAGCGTTCGGGAATGGGCTTTGCTTTTATGGAGGCATTCATGGACGAATTGGAGGTAGACAGTACTCCGGGGAAAGGAACCAGAGTGAGCATGTGCAAGAAAATAAGCGCTGGCTCATGGATAGGTGATGAGGAGTAGCCCATGGAAGAAATGTCAGTACTGATTGCAAAATCACAGGCAGGAGATAAAATGGCAAGGGAGGTACTGATAGAGAAAAATCTGGGTTTGGTGCATCATATCGTGAGGCGTTTCGCCGGGAGAGGATATGATTTGGAGGATTTATTCCAGATTGGCGCCATAGGACTGATGAAGGCAATAGACAAATTTGATTTGGGGCTGGGACTTAAATTTTCCACCTATGCCGTGCCTATGATTACCGGAGAAATCAAGAGATTTCTTCGGGATGACGGAATGGTGAAGGTGTCCCGCACCATTAAGGAGAATGCGCTTAAGGTAAAAACCGCAAGCCATTTTTTGCAGGCGAAATTGAAGCGGGAGCCTACTCTTTTGGAGATTGCCGAAGAGACAGGCTTAAGCGAGGAAGATATTGTCATGGCATTGGAAGCCACGGCGGAGGTGGAATCCTTGTACAGCGCAGTCTATCAGGATGACGGCAGTGAAGTGTATCTGGTGGACAAGGTGGTGCAGGGAGAAAATGGCGTGGGAAGCCGCGTGGGAAATGACTATGGGGACAGGGAAAAAGAAAAACTGCTGGACCATATGCTGCTTTCCCAGCTCCTTGACAGCCTCAGGGAAGATGAAAAAAAACTGATTTATATGCGATATTTTCAAAATAAGACACAGGTGGAAATTGCGTCTCTCATGGGAATCAGTCAGGTTCAGGTAAGCCGTCTGGAAAAGAAGATACTCCTGTGTCTCCGTGAAAGGGCATCAATCCATTAATTCCCAATCGCATGCGAATGCGATTTCGCTTAAGTTTTTATAAAAATTTACAAAAAGGGTTTTCTTATGGGGATTTTTCAAGTAAAATAGCAATATACATTACAGAGACATAGCTGCGGGACGGCAGTGAGAAGATACAGATGGGAGGAAAGTTGAGTATGAGTGGGCGAAATCCGAATGAACGCAATACGGACTCTTACAATACAAATTATGAAACAGAAAACAGACTAGGGAAAGCCAAGAAAAAACCCGGTGTGGGACAGCTTATTTTAAAATTTGTAGGCTATCTGATTGCACTGTTGGCAGTATCCTATCTTCTGGGCGCAGCCTCCAGCTGGGTGGATAAAAGACTTGAAAAGGTGCAGGAGGATGCGGCGGAAGCGGTCAATGCGTCCAATGTGCAAAACGATGCGAGAGCAGTCTATTCACAGGAAGAATTAAATGCCGCCCTTGCAGAAGCAGAACAGGCAATCAGTATGAGGGTGGAGCAGGCTTCTTTAACAAAGGAGGAGGAGATTCTGGGCGGAATCAAGACGAGTCTGCTGGATGGAAGCAGTCTGTTGGAAGCACTTCGCCCTTATTATCCCGATGAAATCGTGGTGGCAAGCAATGGAAGCTATCATTTTGTGCCAATCGACAGAAGTCTGAAACAAAGCGTTCTGGTTCAGGAAAATATGGAAGTGCTGGAGAGCGGGGAGTACCGATACTTGCAGGATGGAGAGGTGATTTCTCACAAGGGCATTGATGTCTCCGCTCATCAGGGCAAGATTGATTGGCCGAAGGTAGCCGCAGCCGGCGTGGAATTTGCATTTATCAGAGGCGCATTCAGGGGTTACGGCACCGGCAAAATGGTGGAAGATAAGAAATTTGATGAGAATATCAAAAATGCAAACGCTGCAGGAATCCATGTGGGAGTGTATGTTTATTCCCAGGCTATTACAGAAGAGGAAGTTTTGGAGGAAGCAGACTTTCTTTTAAAGAAAGCAGCTCCCTATGGAACGGATATTCCCATTGTCATTGATGTGGAAAAGGTGATAGGGACGGATGGGGAGGACGGACGCATGAACAATCTGTCTGTGGAGGAACGCACCAATTTGGTGCTTTTATTTTGCCAGACTGTAGAAAATGCAGGTTATCAGCCCATGGTATACCATAACACGGAGATGGGGGCGGTAATGCTGGATATCTCGGCGCTGGAAGATTATCCCAAATGGTTTGCCTCATATAGCAGAACCCTTTACTATCCTTATGAATACGGCATATGGCAGTACAGTGACAAGGGAAGAGTGGACGGCATAAAGGGAAATGTGGATTTGAATATCAGTTTTTCAAAGTTTTGGGAAGAATAAAGCCGCCTTTTTAGTGGTGATATGGGCAGCGTAAGAGCAACAAGTTAAAAACTTGTTGCTCTTTAAATCTTTAAGACATCTATCGCACTTCATTTAGACGGTTTCTTATTTTGTAATTATGTGGTAACATGAGATGAAAGACATAATGAAAGTTTGTGGTATCATGAAATAAAAGACTTGATAAAAATGCCAATGAAAACAGGAGGAGAGACGACGATGAGCAATAGAGCATGGATGCCTTCCATTATAGAGGAATCCCACAGCGGTGTGCGGGAAATTGCACTTTATACGAAGCATTTGATGAACAGGAGAATCTTCCTGCAGGGCGAGATTGATGAGGAGATGGCAGATGCGGTGCTTTCTCAGATTCTGTATCTGAAAGATGAGAGTGATAGTCCCATAGATATTTTCATTAATAGCAGTGAGGGAGATGTGAACTGTGGGCTGATGATTTATGATATCCTGCAGTCTGTAAAAATTCCGGTTAATCTTTACTGCACTGGCATGGCGGCATCCATGGCGGCAGTGATTCTGGCTGGCGGACAAAAAGGCAGGAGATTTATACTGCCCCATTCCAAAACCATGATTNATAAAGTGGCAACGACAANCAAAATAGGGGGATATACNGCATCTAACGGCAACGCCTCAAATTCCGTTGCAGAGATCAGAAAAACAGTCTATGGTCTTTTGGCGAAGCACACAGGCAAGACCGTGGAGNNAATTGAACGGGCGGCAGNCTGTNAGCGCTGCATGAGCGCAGAGGAATCNGTGGCNTTTGGATTGTGCGATGCCGTTATGGAAGAAGTGTGAAAGATGAAAAGATTTCTGAAACCGGAAAGCGGAGGTTGACATGAAGGATAAAGGAAAGTTAATACTAGCGGAGGGAGTTTCCTACAGCATGGATTGTTACGAGACAGGACTCAATAACAATGTGCTGGTGGTGGGCACTTCCGGCTCNGGCAAAACCAGAAGTGTTGTCACCCCCAATCTGCTTTCGGCAAATGGCAGTTATATAGTGTCGGACCCCAAGGGAAATCTCTATAAAAAATACAAGGACTATCTGAAGGCAAAAGGATATGTGGTTAAGCTTCTGGATTTTACCCATCCGGAAAAATCTTCCCATTACAATTGTTATCATTATATCAGAAGCGAGCAGGATATTGTAAAGATTGCTCATATGCTAATCTATGAGACAAAAGCTCAGGGCGGAAGAATAGATCCTTTCTGGGATCAGGCTGCTCAGCTTTTGGTGGAGGGCATAATTGGTCTGCAGCAGGAGTTTATGCCGCCTGATGACAGAAAACTGTCAACGCTGCTGGGAATGTTGGATTTATGCGATATCAAGGAAGATGATGACAGTGTGAAAAATGTCTTGGATGACATGGTGGACAATATAGAAAAGCAGGGCAGGAAGGACAGTTTTGGGGCAAGGCACTATCGCCGATTCCGACAGGCTGCTTCCAAAACAGCAAAGAGCATTCTCATCACAATCACAGCCAAGATGGCAGCGTTTGACACAAAAGAATTGCAGGAGATGCTTTCCAACGATGATTTGGATATCGCGTCTATCGGAAAGCGAAAAACCGCATTGTTCGTGGTGGTGAGCGATACGGACCGCTCTCTGGATAATCTGGCAAATCTGTTTTATTCTCAGGCCATGAATGAATTGTGCCTGTATGCGGATAACGAGTGTCCAGGCAATGTGCTTCCGGTTCCGGTACAGTTTATTCTGGATGACTTTGCCACCAACTGTATGATAGCGGATTTTCCCAGAATGATTGCCAGCATCCGTTCCAGAGGAATCTCAACTATGTTGATGGTTCAGGCGGAATCCCAGCTTAAACAGGTTTATAGGGAAGATGGCAGAACCATTATAGGGAATTGCGATACCTATATCTATCTGGGGGGAAATGACCTTGAGACGGCGGATGCCGTGGCAAAGCGCTGCAATCTGCCCTTAGAGAAAATTCTGAATATGCCCGTGGGCCAAAATTGGATTTTCCGCAGGGGTCAGGCGCCCATAAATGGCCAAAATCTGGATTTGGAAAAGTACATAGAAGAGCTCGGATTAAAAAAGCAAGTGCAAAAAAAGAAGAGTAAATGGAGACAAAAGCAATACCGAAATGGAGGACAGCATGAAAAATAGACAGAAAGGAAAATTAGTATTGGCGGAGGGAGTCTCTTACAGCATGAACTGCTATGAGACAAGGCTGAATAACAATGTGCTGGTGGTAGGCACCTCCGGCTCCGGCAAAACCAGAAGCGTTGTCACTCCCAATCTGCTTTCGGCAAATGGCAGTTATGTAGTGTCGGACCCCAAGGGAAATCTCTATAAAAAATACAAGGATTATCTGAAGAAACAGGGATACGAGGTTAAAATTTTGGATTTTACCCATCCGACCCTTTCTTCGCATTACAATTTTTTTGATTATATCAGGAGTGAGCAGGATATTGTAAAAATTGCTCACATGATAATCTATGATGCGGAATCTCAAAATGCAGACAGAACGCTGGATCCCTTTTGGGATCAGGCGGCTCAGCTGCTGCTGGAAGCTTTGATTGCCTTACTCTGGGAGTTTGGCCCCTATGAGGAACAGAATCTGCAAATGATATTGCAGATTCTGGATTCTTGTGATGTCAAGGAGGATTACGGAGATGAAGAAAACGTAATGGATTTGATGGTGAAGGATATAGAAAAGGAACATCCAGACAGTTTTGCGGTGAGGCATTATCATAGATTCCGCATGGCCGCAGCAAAGACCTTAAAAAGTATTCTCATCACGGTTTCAGCAAAGCTGGGAGCATTTGATACAAAGGAATTGCGGGAAATGCTTTCTTATGACAACATGAACATTGCATCCATTGGAAAGAGAAAGACCGCATTGTTTGTGGTGGTCAGTGATACGGATCGCTCTATGGACAATCTGGCGAATCTGTTTTATTCTCAGGCCATGAATGAATTGTGCCTATATGCGGACAATGAGTGTCCGAACAGCGAACTTCCGGTACCGGTACAATTTATTCTGGATGACTTTGCCACCAACTGCAGGATAGCTGATTTTCCCAGAATGATTGCCTCCATTCGCTCCAGAGGAATCTCTGCTATGCTGATGATTCAGGCGGAATCCCAGCTGAAGCAGGCCTATGGAGAAGATGGCAGGACCATTATCGGGAATTGCGATACCTATGTCTATCTGGGGGGAAATGACCTTGAGACGGCGGATGCCGTGGCAAAGCGCTGCAATCTGCCTTTGGAGAAGATTTTGAATATGCCAGTGGGACGAAATTGGATTTTCCGCAGAGGTCAGCACCCTATAAACGGCACAAATCTGGACTTGGAAAAGTACATAGAGGAAATGGAATTAACAGAGGAGGAGAAGGCAAGGAGAAAGTCAGAAAATTTTGAAATGAAATGGATGAGATAATAGCGTGAAAAAATTTGGAGTATAGTTTTCAGAAAATTACGAAAAATAAAAGAAAAGCAGCATGACTTTGAAACCGTATGACGGTAAGACTGAAAACAGACAGGAGCGGCATAGGAGAATGGGAAGACAGATTTTGCTGGCGGTGGCAGGAGCCAGCTATGGGATGTTAGCGGCGGCAGGCGTATTTACTGTCTTGGTGGCAGTGGGGCTGATTCCACGCTTTGCAGGAAAAACTCATACCGCAAAGAAAGTTATTCTGTATGAGGAAATGGTGATTCTGGGAACGGTGATTGGCTCCTTTTTCAGCATTTTTGAGAGATATGGTCAAATTGCAGCTTTTTTTCAAACCAGATATCCGGAGTATATGAATATCTGGTTTGGTCTGGGCAGGCTTTGTCAGGCAGTCATTGGCCTGTTCAGTGGGATGTTTATCGGATGTCTTGCCTTAGCAATCGCAGAAATGCTGGACAGCATTCCCATTTTTACTAGGAGGATTTCTTTCAGGCATGGACTAGGCGCTGCAATTCTTTCCATGGCGGCAGGCAAACTCTGCGGCTCCCTGCTTTATTTCTGGAAGGAAATAGGGTGAAAAGAACTTTGGTATAAGTTGAAAAGAATGACACATACTGTAATAAGTGTTATTCAATTTCACACCGNGGTTTCGGGCNGAAACTTCGGTGAGTAGGGAGGTATNATAATGGATGAGCAGAAAAAGCNGGAATATGAACAGTATGTCAAGGAGGTGACTCCCACGCATAATCTGTGGCTTCAGATGGGAAAGGCATTTATCGTGGGAGGAATCATCTGCCTGATCGGTCAGTTTATTTTAAATTATGCGACCAATTCTTTGGCCATGGACAAGCAGACAGCGGGCAGCTGGTGTTCTCTTTTGTTAGTCCTTGGCTCTGTGATATTGACGGGATTTAATATCTATCCCAGCATTGTAAAATGGGGTGGCGCAGGGGCATTGGTACCCATTACCGGATTTGCCAATTCCGTGGCGGCTCCGGCCATTGAGTTCCAGAAGGAAGGACAGATTTTTGGAATTGGGTGTAAGATTTTTACCATTGCAGGGCCGGTAATTTTGTATGGTATCTTTGCAAGCTGGGTGCTGGGACTCGGATATTGGATTGGACAGATGCTGGGACTTCTTTAAAAAAGGGGAATATCATGGAAAATGTTACGGTATATCTTAAATGCGACAGGAATGTGGAGGTTCAGTCCCAGGATGTTTACATCAAAGACTTGGGCAGTTTAAGATGTCAGAATAAAGAAGTCGGGGCCAAATTAAAAGCCCTGAAGGCGCATCATTTTAAGAAGGACGGCGCAAAACGCTGTGTCATCAGTACCCTGAAGCTGGTGGAGCTGATGGAGGAGACCTGCCCTGATATCAGTGTGGAAATCATAGGAGAGCCGGATGTCTTGGTGGAGTGGGTGAATGTGAACCGCTACAAGGGCTGGCAGCAGGTATGGAAAATAGTGCTGGTGTGCATGATAAGCTTTTTTGGAACCGGATTTACTATTATGGCATATCACAATGATGTGGGCATTAATGAGATATTTGCCCGGATATACCGGATTGTAATGAACAGGGAGCCGGGAGGGGTGAATGTGTTGGAAGTGTCCTATTCCATCGGTCTTGCCCTCGGCATTATTATTTTCTTTAATCATGTGGGCGGAAGGCGTATTACAAAGGACCCCACCCCCATCGAGGTCGCCATGAGAAAGTACGAGCAGGATGTGGATAAGGCCCTGATTGAAACTGCCGGAAGGGAAGGCAAGGAAGAGGACGCCTGAAGAACGATTTCGAACTGTTAACAGAGGGTAAAGCCCTTGGACTTGATGCAGGCTTCCACTTCATAAGGCTCTTGTGCATGAAAAACCATAATAGGCTTTCCGGAAGCCCTGTTAAAGGAAAGATACAGATAATCTACACTGATATTGCTTTCGGTAAGGGAAAGTAACAGACGGTTCAGATTACCAACTTCATCGGTTATCTCCACGCCCAGCACATCCGTGATACGGCAGAGATAGCCTTCTTTTGTGAGAGCATCCACAGCCAAATCCGGGTCTGATACCACCATGCGCACAATGCCGTATTCTGCACTGTCATTGGTGACGGAACCCAGAATATTGATATTTTTCTCTGCCAGAATGGCAGTGATGTTCTGCATGGTTCCCTTTTTATTTTCTGCATAAATAGAAACTTGTTTTAACATGTTATATTTTGCCTCCTGTTTTCATTTGCAGGCAGGAGATTTGTCCTGTCGCTGAATAGTAACAATTTTATCACAGCCTCAGAATTTGTGCAAGAGCTTCCCTTTTTGACGTTTTGGGTTGGTTGCATAATATGCCTTTTTGTGATATTCTGTAACTATTCAGAGCCTTAGGAGGAAACCTATGAAGCGTAAAATACTAGTGAATGTTCTGGTTGCAGCGATGCTGATGGCGTTTGCTTTTTTTATTAGTATGATGTGTGCTGTGAATCTGTGGGAGAGTAATGGTCTTGGAACGGATTCCTGCGTTTTCCGCTATATTGCCCTTGCTATGTCAAAAGGGGAAGTAATGTATAGGGATTGCTTTGACCATAAGGGTCCCTTGACATATTTTATCAATTATCTGGGAATGACCCTTTCTTATTATAAGGGAATCTGGATGGTGGAAGTATTGTTTCTGCTGGGAACGGTATGGGGCATTTACAAAATTGCCCGTATGTTCTGCGGGAGAATTTGTTCTTTGGCCACAACATTTATCGTGATTACTCCCTTGTTTGACTGTTTGGAAGGGGGAAATTTTACGGAAGAATATGCAGTACCGTTGATTTTGTGGTCTCTTTATATTTTTCTTGATTATTTCCTGAATGAAAAAATATCCGGAATGCGCATTTTTTGGTGCGGTTTCCTGTTTGCCTGCGTGAGTATGCTCCGTGCAAATATGGTTGCAGTATGGCTGGTGTTTTGTGTTGCCGTTCTGATACAGAAGCTTTATCAGAAAAAAGCAAAGGATCTTTTGGGATTTTTGGGCTGGTTTTTACTTGGCTGTACGGTGGTGTTGGCGCCTATAGCGCTCTATTTGTGCGTAAATGGGGCTTTTGGAGCTTTTGTACAGGAGTATCTTTTATTTAATATTTCCTACTCAGCCAATAGCATGGAGGCCAGATTGCTCAGTTGTATTACCTATGTGGATACGTATTGGATGTTGGCCTCTCTGGGCATTATGCTCTACGTGTTTGCAGTGGAGTCAGACAGGAAAAGAAAATATGTTCATGGTATGTATTTTTTATTTATGATCTGCTCCATTCTGCTTACCTGTATGTCGGGGTATACTTATGGTCATTATGCCATACCTCTGGTTTCAGTGTTTGTATTTCCCTTTTCCCTGCTTCTCGGATATGTGGAAAAACAGGGAAAAAATAATAAATTGTGGTATTTTATGATTTACTGCTGTATCATATTGTGTCTGCCGCCGTGGGTTCAGGAATTGAGAAATACAATTTCTGCCTATTATCAGCAGAATGAGCAGTTCTGGGATAATCCCAATTTAAAAGTGACGGTAGATACGATTTTGGCAAACAGTACGGAGGAGGACCGAATTACCGTGTGGGGAAATTCGGACAGCATCTACGTGCACACGAAACGCTTGTCTGCCTCGCGTTATTCCTTTCAGTTTCCTCTGGTATGGACCAAACATGAGATATATGATGAATATTTTAGGGACTTGGAAAATCATCCGCCCAAGCTTGTTGTGATGTCAGCGGATTATGCATGCGGAGATATTGAAAGAATGTATGATTTTTTTGAGAAATACCATTATGAGATGATTCTGGATGCAGTGAGTTTTCAGGTATATTCTGTTGGACAATAGGAAAGCACAGAACCAGAAAAGATTAATTAAAAAATATAGAAAAGGAGAGACGTTCATATGCAGGCAAGAGACAGTATTGCAATTCCGGTTATTTTGAAGGTGGGAAAGGGTGTTTTGAAAAAAATAGGCACCTATTTAAAGGCGGAAGAGCTAGACCAAGTGGTCATTTATTTTGGAAACGGGCTCATTGATCTGTTTGGGATGGATGTGATGGCATCCTTGAAGGAGGAAGGTATTACGGTACTAGAGTACAGTGAGCTTGACACCGTAAATATGGATGATATCATCACCCTTGCTTTTTCTGCTTCCAATAAGGCAAAGGCAATTATTTCCATCGGAGGCGGAAAAGTGATTGACGCAGGGAAGTATGCGGCGTTCTTGCGGAAAATTCCTTTTATCAGTGTGCCCACCTCAAGCTCCAGCGACGGATTTTCCAGCGCCAGCGCATCCTTGATTGTGGATGGCAGGAGAAATTCGGTGCCTGCAAAGCTTGCCTATGGAATTAT
>WFLX010367513.1_pt1 | contig 22273 bp, 20 predicted proteins | sample 4967041 | NCBI WGS metagenome assembly WFLX01 (sample SAMN12857096, study PRJNA449069) | gut metagenome | isolation source: stool from male and female vole | host: Microtus ochrogaster | place: USA:Florida | collected 2017
CACCCTATGCGCGCAGGCGACTTCAACGATCTCGCACACCTCGGCGGCACTTTCGGGGAAAACGACCGCGTCGGGCAGCTGCGCGGGAATATAGGTCGTGGTGTGGGCGTGCTGCGCCCGGATCGCTTCGCCGGTCTGGAACCGGCCTCCGAAGCGTGCAGCAAGGTGGGTCTTGGCCGCGGCAATGCCGGTCTCGTTCCTGACCCCTGCCGCGATTGACTTCAATGCCACCAAAACTCTCCTTCTCGTCTCCCGATGCACCTTCGCCAGCACCGAGAAGAGGCGCCCTTGGGCCACCCACATAATCTATCCCTTATTCGCACTCGAAATAAGGGCAACCGGTCCGGCGGGAAGGAAAATAGGCAAGCTCCCATCCCCATTCCATTCTCTTGGGCCCTGATCGATGCGATCGGGTATTCATGGATGAACCATATGGTCGGCACCTCCGCCCGCCGCCGAGAGCCGTCCGGCCGGAAGCGCTTACATTTCAATGCGCTACTGTGCAAATCGGAATCACTTTGTCCAGAAGGTGACCCCTTCAGAATGCCGCCGCGGCAAAAAAATCCCTCTGGTGGTACCGGCTTGTCACAAGTGCGGCTTCTGCGAACGCTTTCATTTGCATGCCTGTCTGCTGCATGTGTCCTTCAATCGGCCCGATTGAAGGACAAAACATTCAGCAGATCCAAGTGCTACAGCGACTTTTCTGCGTCTGCTAAGACGCGCGGCGCTGTAGTATGGTCATGCGGAAAAGGAGAAACGCATGTCCGGCCTGCTCGCTTTGATCACCGCGGCGATTTTCTTCGGCGCCGCCATCTACATCAACCTGGCCGAGCAGCCTGCAAGGCTTGCGCTGGACGCAGGCGCGGCCCTCCGGGAATGGGTGCCCGCCTATCGGCGTGGATTCGAGATGCAGGCTTCTCTTGCGATCGTGTCCTGCCTTCTTGGCGCTATGGCCTGGTGGCAGACCGGCAATGCGCTCTGGGCCCTGGGAGCGGCCGTGATCATCCTCAATTGGCCCTATACTCTGCTCGTCATCATGCCGGTCAACCGACGCCTGGAAACGACCCGTCCGGATCAGGCGAATGCGGAGACGCACGAATTGATCGCCCGCTGGGGCAGGCTTCATGCCGGCCGTAGTGCGCTCGGTGCGGTCGCCACGATGGTCTATTTCACTGCCGCAGCAAGCGCATTGTGACGATATCGCCAAGCGGCCACTTGGCGGCCACTCAGACTAGATCTTCAGCACTTCGGCCGCCTTCATCTCTTCCTCCAGTTTCCGCTCCTCGTCGGCATGCGGTTTGGTGAAACCGGCGATGACCAGGTAGGCGACCGGCGTCAGATACAGGGTCACGATCACCGCCAGGCCCAACCCGCCGACGAGCACCCAGCCGAGAGCGATGCGCGCTTCGGCACCGGCACCGCTTGCCAGCACCAGCGGTACCGCGCCGACGACAGTCGCGATCATCGTCATCATGACCGGCCGGAGACGGATATTGGCTGCGTTCTCTATGGCGCTGCGAACGTCCTGTCCGCGGTCGCGGAGCTGGTTGGCGAATTCGACGATCAGAATGCCGTTCTTGGCCATGATGCCGACAAGCATGACGAGGCCTATCTGGCTGTAGATGTTCAGCGTGTTGCCCGTCAGGATCATCGCGAAAATGGCGCAGGCCAGACCCAGCGGCACGGTCGACATGATGATGAGGCCGCTCACGAAACTTTCGAATTGCGCCGCAAGCACCAGGAAGATGATGACGATCGCGAAGCCGAAGGTGACGAACAGACCGTTCGCGTTCTCGTCCAGCGTCGCGGCCTCGGCAAGAGGCATTATCCGCGATCCCGGCGGCAGAATGGGTTCGGCCATTTCTTCGACCATCGACAGCGCCTCGCCAAGGGCGAGGTCGGATTTCAGGCCCGCCGACAGCGAAACGGCGCGCAGCTGGGACTCGCGCGAAAGCTGCGGCGCCACCGCCTTCTCCTCGATCGTTGCGATCGACGACATCGGCACGATCCGGCCGTCCCCGGCCTTGATGAAGATATTCTGCAGATCCGTCGGGTCGTTGAGCGGCTCGGTGGAAGAAAGCAGCTTGACCGGGTAGGCTTCCCCTTCGACGAAGATGTCGACGACGCTGCTGCCGTCGAGCATCGCCTGCAGCGCCCAGGAAAGTCCGCCTATGTCCACGCCGAGGTCGGAGGTGCGTTCGCGGTCGATCGTCACCGACAATTGCGCCTGGTTGGCCTCGTAATTCAGCCTTACATTCTCGAAACGGCCACTGTCCTCCATGGCCCTGAGGAGCTTGGCCGCCGCATCGCCGAGCTTCGTGTAGTCGTTGCCGACGAGCGCGACCTGAAGGCCGCTGCCGGCGCCGCGGATACCCAGGCTGTTCGCCTGGATGGTGAATGCGCGCAAGGACGGGATCTTCGCGGTCATTCTGTTGATGTCGGCGACGATCTGACTTTGGGTGCGATCGCGCTCTTCCCATTGCGCGAGCGTCAGGACCATGAAGCCGCTATTGGCCGATCCGCCCTGTCCGGAAATCGAGAACACATTGCTGATCTCTCCGGATTTGAGCAACGGCTGCAGGCCCTCCTCGATGCGACGTATCTGTGCCTGTGTGTATTCCAGCGAGACGCCCTGCGGCGCGTTGATGCGCAACATGACCTGGGAGCGGTCCTCATTCGGTGTCAGTTCCGACTTGAGAGTCAGGAACCCCAGGGCGCCGGCGGCGGTGAAGAACGCCGCAACGGCGAAGACGATGAGCGGTGCATTGAGGCAGGCACCGAGCGTCACCCGGTAAAAGGCGGAGGCGCGCTGGCCAAACCGCTGCATCACACCCTGATGCTCTTGCCTCTCTTTCGTCAGCATGCGCGAAGCCAGCATCGGGCAAAGCGTCAGCGAGATGAAGGAGGACAGGAGGATCGAGAAGGCGAGCACGAAGCCGAATTCACGGAAAAGGCCGCCGGTCTGCCCCGGCAGGAAGGAGAGCGGCACGAACACGGCTGCAAGCGTCGCGGTTGTCGCGAGCACGGCGAAAAAGACCTCGAGGGTACCGTGAACGGCGGCGGCGCGCGGACCGAGCCCTTCGGCCCGGCGGCGCACGATGTTTTCGAGCACCACGATCGCGTCGTCGACGACGAGTCCGGTCGCGAGCACGATCGCCAGAAGGGTCAGGATGTTGATCGAGAACCCGGCAAGATAGATCGCGGCTACCGTTCCGATCAGCGCGATCGGCATTGTGATCGTCGGGATCAGCGTCGCGCGCCAGTCGAGCAGGAACAGGTAGATGACCAGGGTGACGATGAAAACGGCAACGAAAAGTGCGATCTCGACCTCATGAATGGCGCCGTTGATGAACACCGCATCGTCGCTGGTGACCTTGAGTTCGGTTCCGGGAGGCAGGATATCCGAGGAAATCGCGTTCACCACGCTGCGCACGCCCTGGGAGATATCGACCGTGTTCGACTGCGCCTGACGGATGATGCCGAGCCCGATTCCCTCCCGGCCGTTGGAGCGTAGCGCCGAAGTGCCGGTATCCGGGCCGAGCGTCACCGTCGCGACGTCTCGAAGCCTGACATTATTGCCGAGCATCAGGTTTTCGAACTGCTCGGGCGTCTGGAGATCAGCCGTCGCCCGAACGGAAATATCCTGGTTTGCACTCGTCAGCGACCCCGCCGGCACATCGTAGGAGGCATTCGCGAGCGCCTCGCGAAGGTTGGCCACGGTGACACCGCGCCCGGCAAGTTTCGCCTGGTTCACGTCGATACGGAAAATCTTCTCCTGATCGCCGTAGACGGTGACGTCGGCAACGCCTTCGACCGCCGCCAGCCGGTCGCTGATCTCGTTCTCGACGAGCAGCGTCATGTCGTCCATGCTCATCGTGTCCGACGTCAGCGCCAGACGCATGATCGGCTGGCTGTCGGAATCCGCCTTCACGATACGAGGCTCGTCGGCGTCATCAGGCAGTTGACCGGTGATCCGGCCGAGCGCATCGCGAACGTCGTTGGCCGCCTGGCCGATATCGGTCGTGTCGGAGAATTCGAGCGTTACCCGGCTGCGCCCGAAGGACGAGGTGGACGAGATGTCCTTGATGCCCTGCACGCGCGAGACGGCCCCTTCGACGACCGACGTCACCTCGCGGTCGATCGTTTCCGGCGAGGCGCCGTCGAATTCGGTGGTGACGGAAACCACCGGCTGGTCCACCTGCGGCAGCTCGCGAATCTCCACGCCGTTCCACGCGGCAAGGCCAGCCACGACGATCAATGTATTGACCACCAGTGCGAAGATCGGCCGGCGGATGAAGAGCGCTGTGAAGCCCGTCTTTCCGCCCTGCCCACCGCCTGGATGATGACCTCCCATGCCGATGTTCATTGCGCGTCTCCCGCAACCTTCTGCCCGGCCTCGGCCGCAGGCTCGCCGGCAATGCGCACGGCGCCGCCGTCGCGCAGCCGCTGCACGCCTTCGGTGACGACTCGGTCGCCCTCGGCGAGTTCCGCTTCCACGAGCACCTTGTCGGGGTTGCGCTGGATAATTTTGATCGGCACACGCTCGCTCTTGTCGCCATTGACGCGCCAGACAAAGGATCCTTCGGAGCTCCACTGGATCGCCAGCGGGTCGACGGTGGGATAACGATCACCTTCGAATGCCACTGTGACCGAGAAGGACATGCCGGCGCGCAGCATGTCGTCCGGATTCTCGAGTCTTGCCCGGACCCTGAGCGTTCGGCTCTCCGGGTCCAGGCGGTTGTCTATCGCATGAACAACGCCCTGGAGTGCGCGGGCTGGCCGCGCGATCGCGTTCGCGGTCACCGGCTGATCGACGAAGATCTTGCCCGCGAAGCGCTCTGGAACCCAGAAATCGACCAGGATTTGCGAACGGTCGTCAACCACCGCGATCGGCGTCGATGTCGTGACGTAATCTCCTATATTGACGGTGATGATGCCCACGACGCCCTTTGAAGGCGCTGCGATATCGCGCCGCTTCAGGTCGAGTTCGGCCGTTTTCAGCGCCAGTTCGGCCGCCTGCAGCGCAAATTCGGCGTCACGCACTTCGACCGCCGTCACTGCGCGCGCGGTGCTGAGATTGCGGTAGCGCTCGACTTTTTCCCGGGCGCTGTCGCGGGTCAACCGTGCCTGCTCGGCAGCAATCATCTGATCGTCGCTGTCGAGACGGGCGATTACCTGGCCTTCCGCGATCCTGTCACCCGATTTTACCAGTATTTCCGTGAGGTTTCCGGTTGCGGTCGGCGTAACCGTAACCGAACGGATCGCTTCGCCGTTGCCGATGGCATTCAGTCTGTCGTTGACGAGTGAGCTCGCGGCCGGCCGGACGACGACCAGCGGAACGTCCGCAAAGCCGCCAAGCCCCCCCTGCCCGCGTCCGCCCTGCCCGCGGCCGGCATTACCGGAACCGCCGCGTCCCGCTTGGCCGTCCTGCGGCCCTGACAGGGCATCGATCAACGGCTGCGAAACGCCGATCGCGGCCAAGGTCTCGCCCGCTCCGGGTGCAAAACGCACCCAGGCCGCGCCCCCGACGGCGAGGACGACGACGCTGATCGCGAGCTGATTCCAAAAGCGCATTCACATCTCCAAAAAGAAAAGCGCGCTCCAACGGGTGCGCACACCCGATGGAACGTCCCGATTTGTGCGGATTATCCTTGTTTGCGGACGGCCGGGCAATCTCGGAATGGCATCATTTCGCAATTGTAATAAAAGCGATTTTGTTGTTCGCATGATGGCGCTTGCTCCAACCGTCCACCGCACGCGCCGACGGCGAAGCGACGGCATGTTTACAGCCTCCGCGGCTCGGCTATTCTGTCCAGCGGCGGCGACTGTTTCGGACCGGCACTCGTCGCGAACGAAGACTGGCCGCAGGGCGATTGGCCGCAAGGGAGATTGGCAATGTGCGATGCATGCGTCTTGGAGTCGGTCAAGCAAAGGATGTTGTCGCGGCGCGGATTGCTCCGTGCCGCCGCGGTCGCCACGGCAGGCCTTGCCGCCGCGAACATGGGGATCGCACCTGCGGCGCTTGCCGCCGGCCATGGCAGCGTCACCGACCTCACCCACGAGCTTCACGAAGACTTCCCGACCTTTTTCGGTCAGCAGCAATTCTTCCGGGAGCAGAAGTTCAAATATTCCGAACACAAGTTCAACCTGTTCGAGCTTCGGGTAAACGAGCACACCGGCACCCATGTCGACGCGCCGCTGCATTTCTCCGCCGATGGACTTTCGGTGGCGGAGCTGCCCGTCGAAAAGCTTGTCGTGCCGCTGTGCGTCGTCGACATCCGCGAGAAGGCGGCCGCCGATCCGGATGCGCAGCTAACGCCGGATGACATCAAGGCGTGGGTTGCCGCCAATGGAGAAATTCCGGAAAACGCCTGCGTCGCCATGCTCTCGGGCTGGGCTGATCATCTCGGCACCGACAAGTTCCGCAATGCGGACGCGGCCGGAAAGCTGCACTTCCCCGGCTTTCATGCGGAAGCCGCCAAGCTCCTGATCGAGGAAACCAAGGCGGCCGGCATTGCCGTGGACACGCTCTCGCTCGATCACGGCGCCTCGCCGGATTTCGCCACCCATCATGCCTGGCTTCCGGAAGGCAGATGGGGGCTCGAGGCAGCCGCCAATCTCGACAAGCTGCCGGCGAAGGGTGCGACGATCGTTCTCGGCGCGCCGAAGCACCGCGGCGGCACGGGCGGACCGGCGCGCGTCTTCGCGCTCGTTTGAGCGACTGGAAAGGGAAAATATGAGCACTGTCGCCCCTCCGCCCGATCCGGAAGCCGATCCGCGCGTCAAGGCCGTTTTCGATGACATTCGCGCCACGCGTAAATCGGACTTCATCAACAATATGTGGCTTTGGCTCGCCTTCGACCCCGACCTGCTGGAGCGTACCTGGGCGGAGGTCAAGACGGTAATGGCGATGCCGTCGCCGCTCGATCCGTTGATGAAGGAGATGCTCTATATCGCCGTTTCCGTAACCAATGGCTGCGGATATTGCATTCATTCCCACACCGCCGCGGCGAAGGTCAAAGGGATGACTGACGCCGAGCATGCGGATCTTATGCGTGTCATTTCGCTCGCCGCCAAGACCAACCAGCTGGCGATGGCCCTGCAGGTTCCGGTCGATACGGTGTTCGATGCGTCCGGCGAAACAAAAGCTTCAGAACGCCCAGCCTGAAAATGCCATTCTTTCCACAGGCATGCCGGCAAGGGTGAAGTATCCGGAATAAAAGAAGAACATCATTTCTGGCCTTTCGGTCCCGAATCACTACATTGGGCCGCATGAGCAAAGGATTTGACGATATTCCCTTCTTCGACGAGGAGCCCGCTCCCCGGCAAGCGGCGGCTGCTACCGGCGGGATCGCCGCACGCGCCATGGCCGCCCGCGACAAGGCCCAGCGGCCGGACTACCTCTCCGGCCTCAATCCGGAGCAGCGTGAGGCGGTCGAGGCACTGGAGGGTCCGGTGCTCGTCCTCGCCGGAGCCGGTACCGGCAAGACGCGGGTCCTGACGACGCGGATCGCGCATATCCTCTCGACCGGCCGCGCCTTTCCCTCGCAGATCCTCGCCGTCACCTTCACCAACAAGGCAGCGCGGGAAATGAAGGAGCGCATCGGCGTGCTCGTCGGCCACGCCGTCGAAGGCATGCCCTGGCTCGGGACCTTCCACTCGATCGGGGTCAAACTCCTTCGCCGCCATGCGGAGCTGGTGGGGTTGAGGTCGGACTTCACCATTCTCGACACCGATGACGTCGTCCGTCTCATCAAGCAGCTCATCCAGGCCGAAGGGCTCGACGACAAGCGTTGGCCGGCCAAGCAATTCGCCGGTATGATCGACACCTGGAAGAACAAGGGACTGGACCCCTCGCAGATCCCCGAAGGCGATGCCCGCGCATTCGCGAATGGCAAGGGCCGCGAGCTCTATGCCGCCTACCAGAATCGGCTGCTGACGCTCAATGCCTGCGATTTCGGCGATCTGCTGCTTCATCCGATCCGCATGTTCCGCGCCAATCCGGACGTGCTGAAGGAGTATCACGGCAAGTTCCGCTATATCCTCGTCGACGAATATCAGGACACGAATACGGCGCAATATATGTGGCTGCGGCTGCTCGCCCAGCGGCCGCGGCCGTCTGAGCGATCTGCCTCGGCAGGTCCGGGCGACGCCCGGCAAGGCCAGGTGGCCGCCGCGCCCGATCGCGCGCCCCCGCGCAGCGGCGACAGCGTGAGCGCAAGCAAACAGCAGCAAATAAATATTTGCTGCGTCGGCGATGACGACCAGTCCATCTACGGCTGGCGTGGCGCCGAGGTGGACAACATCCTCCGCTTCGAGAAGGATTTCCCCGGCGCCAAGGTCATCAAGCTGGAGCGCAACTACCGCTCCACCGAACATATCCTCGGCGCGGCAGCGCATCTGATTGCTCATAACGAAGGCCGTCTCGGCAAGACGCTCTTTACGGAACGCACGAATCCTGAGGACGAGAAGGTGCATGTGCATGCTGCCTGGGACTCCGAAGAAGAGGCCCGCGCGGTCGGCGAGGAGATCGAGCAGCTCCAGCGCAAGAATCACAAACTGAACGACATAGCGATCCTGGTGCGCGCCTCCTTTCAGATGCGCGAGTTCGAAGATCGCTTCGTCACTCTCGGCCTCAACTATCGCGTTATCGGCGGTCCCCGCTTTTACGAGCGGATGGAAATCCGCGATGCCATGGCCTATTTCCGCCTCGTCTGTCAGCCGGCCGACGACCTCGCCTTCGAGCGCATCGTCAATACGCCGAAACGGGGCCTTGGCGACACGACCGTCCGCACGCTTCACGACTATGCCCGCGCCCGCGACATCCCCATGCTGGCTGCGGCAAGCGAAATCATCGAGACGGACGAGTTGAAAGCGAAGGCGCGCAAGTCCCTCTTCGACGTCGTCGCGGATTTCCGCCGCTGGCAGACATTGCTCGAAACGACGCCACACACCGAACTCGCGGAACAGATTCTCGAAGAGAGCGGCTACACCGCAATGTGGCAGGCCGACAAATCGGCGGAGGCACCCGGGCGCCTCGAAAACCTGAAGGAGCTCATCCGTTCGATGGAAGCCTTCGAGTCGATGCGTGGTTTCCTCGAGCACGTCGCCCTCGTCATGGACGCCGAGCAGAACGAGAATATGGACGCAGTTTCAATCATGACGCTGCATTCGGCCAAGGGACTGGAATTCAGTACCGTCTTCCTGCCCGGCTGGGAGGAAGGACTCTTCCCGCACCAGCGCGCTCTCGACGAGGGCGGCCGCTCCGGGCTGGAGGAAGAACGCCGCCTCGCCTATGTCGGAATTACCCGCGCCAAGCACCGCTGCCATATCTGGTTCGTGTCGAACCGGCGCATCCACGGTCTCTGGCAGTCGACGCTTCCATCGCGCTTTCTCGACGAGCTCCCGATCGCCCATGTTGAGGTCGCCGAACAGGAGGCCTCCTATGGCGGCTATAGTCGCGGCTACGGGCAGTCACGATTCGACAAGGCCGATCCATTCGAAAACAGCTACCAGACGCCCGGCTGGAAGCGCGCGCAGCAGCACCGTTCGGAGGCCACCCGCGACAACTGGGGCACCCGGTCCGGCCACTCTGTTGAACGCATCGGTTACGGCGAATCGGGCCCTCGCACCCGCACCATCGAAGGCGAGCTCGTCGCCAAGTCGACCACGGCCGAACCATCCCGCTTCAACGTCGGCGACCGCGTCTTCCACATCAAGTTCGGCAACGGAAACATCGCGGCGATCGAGGGGAACAAGCTGACGATCGACTTCGATCGCGCCGGGCAGAAACGCGTGCTGGATGGGTTTGTCGAGCGGGCGTGAAGCTGGAGCCTTCCTGCCGGAGCGCTGGTGAACGAAGTTTGTGCTTCGGATGGGCTCCGCACCCCCTCGATGGCGTAATCCCACTAAACGAAACGGATCTCGATCAGATCGTCACCGTGCGGGCGCCCCACGGGGTTACCGGTTGCAGGCGACGGCATGATGCAATTGCGGCAAACGTCAAAGCAAGGCCATCGAGATTGGCTCGGGCATTGTGAAGGGGCTCCCGACCATCCTCGATCGCGCACAATAATTCGCCCATTGCACCCCGGAATCCGTCGTTGAACCAGGTTCCGGAAAGAACGGGCCGAGCAATGCCGTTCTCGGTTGAAAGTTCGACACTCTGCCGGCCGAGATTTGGTCCCCAGCTGGACAGGCTACCCTTCGTCCCCGCTATATAAGTTCGGTCCAAGGGACCATATGGAACGGATCCGTCGAAAACGAGCGAGGCCTGCCCTCCTTCGAATTGCACGAGGGCTTGTGCCAGAAGCGGCGGGGCGACGCTCTGGCCCGACGCACGCGTGCGGGTAGCGATCACTGACGTGGCGCGGTTTCCAATCACGCTTGCGAGGAAATCGAACCAATGAATGGCGAAGTCCTGAAACACGAGGTCATCGATATTCTCGAAAGGCGTGCCCCTGATCCAGCCATGGTTCCAATGTACGCCGATATGGCAGGACATGAGGTCCCCGATCACACCGCTTGTGACGGCTTCGCGCATGTAGCCGAGATGCGGTGCCCAGCGCCCATTCTGATTGACGGCGAGCTTTAACCCCTGCTGCTCGGCGATCTCCACTAGCCGCAGCCCTGCATCGAGGTCGAGGACGAATGGTTTCTGGGACAGCACGTGCTTGCCTGCGCGAAGCGCGCTTTCGATCATGGGCGCCCGCGCGATGGGGTGCGTCGTGATATCGACGACATCGATATCGTCGCGTCTGATGACGCTGTCAAAGTCATCCGAAATATCGGCAGACGGGAAAAACGCGTCGCGACGCTCGATCGCCTTGGAGAGCGTGCGGTTGCAGATCACCCTCACGTCGTATCCGGCGCTCCGATAGGCGTCCAGATGGGCGAAGGAGATGCCCCCGGCACCTACGACGGCAATGCCCGGCGCGTAGGACCTGGTTCTCGGCGGTCGGTAATTCAGGACGGGTGCGTCGACGAGGGGCACTTCCGCCGTTTCGAGCGCATAGTCGCTCTCGTCCGGTTTGCTCATGGTAGGAGCTCCACGGTGCGCCTTTCCCGGGCGGAGAGAACGGCGCTGTCGATGATCTGCTGGCCTCCGGCGATAGGCCATTTTGCCATCGCGCACGTCCTCCCCTTTGGTCGAAGCGACCTGCCCCTCTGCGTGTTCCAGCGTCCCCAGGTACCGCCACGACATCCGCATTGTACATCAATTTGACGCATCATTCTGAAGCTATTAGCGTCTAGCCACGATTGTCAACATGTATGCGCTCGATTACACTCGCGGTTCATGGAGAAAAGCTACCATCGAACATTCAGGCCAAACGGCGGATAAAACACTCAATTTGAGGTAAAACCATTGACCGCCGTATTCTCCGCATCTAGATTCCCTCCGATATCAAGGGAATGACAGGAAAATGCCACGTGGTGAAATCGCGGCCGAAAGTGGATGAAATTGCCCGCATGGCCGGCGTGTCGAAGGCGACCGTCGACCGGGTGCTCAACAATCGGCCGGGGGTGCAGGAGCATACGCGCGCTCACGTGATGGCCATCGCTGCAAGCCTCGCCGAAACGCCGGGAGAAGTCTCGAACCCCGGTAAAATCGGCCTGGACTTCATCCTCGCGGGCGGCACGAACCCCTTTATCGCGGATCTGGCGCTCCACCTGGAGCGGCAGGCCGCGGTGCGACCGGATGTAGACGTCATCATCCATCGGCTGAACGGCATCGAGCCCGAGGAAATTGCCGAGAAACTGACAAGCCTTCGCCCCTCCTGCAAGGGCGTCGGCCTGATCGGGCTCGACAGCCCGGCGGTCCGGGAGGCGTTGCGGCAGCGGATCGCGGCGGGCGTCCCGGTGCTCACCCTTGTCTCCGACATCAGTCACGTCGGGCGGGTGAGCTATGTCGGCATTGACAACCGGGCCGCGGGGCGGCTGGCCGGATACCTGATCGGGCGCTTCGTGCCGGGCGCGAGGGGAAAGATCGCGCTGATTGCCGGTGCCCTTGCCTATCGCGGCCATGAAGAACGCGAAATGGGTTTCCGGCACGTGCTCGACGAGCGGTTCCCTCTTCTGGAGATCATCGCCGTTCGTGAGGTCAAGGAGAACCCCGAGCGCGCTTACAGCGAAGTGCGCACGCTGCTCGCCGAGGAGCCCGAACTCGTCGCGATCTACTGCATCGGCGCCGGCCATGCAGGCATTGCTCGCGCCTTGAAGGAGGCCGGGCGGGAGAAGTCCCTGATCTTCGTAGGGCACGACCTCACCGACGATACCCGTCAGTATCTGCTGAGCGGCGTCATGGACGCGGTGATCGATCAGAACGCCGGGGTCGAAGCGCGCGAAGCCATCGACCGTCTCGTGCGCGCCACCCGCAACGAGACCTCGATCTCTGCGGCGACGATCCGCATTCAATCGGTTTTCAGCGAAAACATCCCAGCCGACGCCTGAATCGCCGCAAACGGAGCAAAACATGGATAGGTTTGTCACGGAAGGCATTACGGTTCTGTTCGATCCGGTATGCGGCGTCGTCGACGAGGTCGTTATCGCCTGCGAAGGCGGTGAGTATCTGCGTCCGCTGCATAAGGCGCCCTGGACCCGCGCGGGCGAGCGGCTCCCCTCATCGGTACCGGCGGTCGAGCAAAGGCTGGCGGGCGATTTCTTCTGCGCGCCCTTCGCCAAGGCGCGGCCGGACCTCCCGCTGCACGGATGGGCTGCGAACGGGGATTGGCAGCGAGTGAAGGCGCCCTCGAACATGCGGGGGATGCAAACCGCGATCTATCAGCTTCGGCAGAAGGTCGAGGGGGCAGCCTTGACCAAGGAGATCCGTCTTCGGCCCGGTCACCCCTTCGTATATCAGACCCATACCTTCACCGGCGGCGCGGGCGAGATTCCGATCGCCCACCACGCGATGCTGCATGTGCCTGGCGGTGTGCGGCTGAGTTTTTCGCCGAAATCAAACGGCAGGACTGGTCCCACTCCACCGGAGACGGAGCCGGTCAGAGGCCGCTCGATCCTGGCCTATCCGCAGACGTTCGGATCACTCGCGTCTCTGCGCCGGGCCGATGGCGCAATCATCGACGGGAGCTTCTATCCTTTCGATCGAAACCACGAAGACGTCGTGGTTCTCTCCGAGAGCCCGACCGCGCCGATCGGGTGGTCGGCCGCCGTGGCGAACAAGGACGGGTTTATCTTCCTGGGCCTCAAGGATGCAAGCCTGCTGCCCCAGACTGTGCTCTGGATGAGCAATGGAGGGCGCTACTACCCGCCGTGGGACGGCAGGCACACTGCCGTTATCGGCATCGAAGAGGCGGCGGTTGATTTCCACCTAGCGGATGACGGCAAGGATGGAGAAAGTGTCCGCACCGCGCTCACCCTCGCTCCTGATACGGTTACCCGGATCCGCTATGCCTTCGGGGCATTTCCCGTACCGCAGGGTTGGAGCCGCGTTTCCGACGTCGCCGTTTCAGACAACCATGTCCTCGTTACGGACGCTAGCGGCGACGCCCGAACGCTCCCATTCGATGGGCGCTTCCTTCTTCCGGGCTAGCGCCTCTCCCCGCTTGACCGGAAATCCTCCAGGCGCATCGTGACTGGGCGAAGGTGTACATCTCAAGATGCGCTGCCGCAGCGATTTCAAGCCGTTGCCGGGTGCAGAGCGCCCTGAATTCGCCTTGACAGGAAAGTGATGCTTCCATTAGCATCTATAACATCAAAATGAAGCTTTAACTAAGTCATTTTGATGTTGACTGAGGAGGTCAGCGAAAATCAGAGGCCCGTTCAGACGATCGGGCCATGGGAGGAGAATTCAGGTGCTGAAGAAAGCTATAACATTGCTCTCGGCGGCGGTCATCGCTGCGGGAGCAGGTTTCGTTTCAAGCGCATATGCGCAAGGCAAAACCTACTACTGGGTCTCGCACGGCTCTCCGGCGGACCCGGTGTGGACCTATTTTCTGGCAGGTGCAAAACAGTGGGCCGAGGATACCGGCAATACGGTAAACACGTCATTCCAGAACGGTGACGTCCCTGCGCAGCAGGAAGCGATTAGAGCGGCGATTTCGGCGGGTGCGGCCGGCATCGCAACCACCACGCCCGATCCGGGCAGCCTCAACGAGGTCGTCAAGGAAGCAAAAGCGGCCGGCATTCCGATCATCAATTTCAACACACCGGACCCGCAGGCCGGCTTCGACGCCTATGTCGGAGGCGACAACAGAGCTTTCGGAAAGAACTGGGCGCAATATCTCGTCGACAAGAAGCTCGTGAAATCCGGCGATTTCGTCTGGATGCCCGTCGAAGTTCCCGGCGCGACCTACGGCGTTCAGGAAGAGGAAGGCATTGCCAGCGTCTTCAAGCCGTTGAACATCACCTGGGAAGTCACCGACGCAACGCTTGACCAGGCGGAAATCATCACCCGCATGTCAGACTACCTGACTGCAAACCGTTCGAAGATCAAGGCGATCATCGGACTGGGCGACCTCGTCACCGGCAGCATCAAGCGCGTCTTCGACCAGGTCGGCGTAAAACCGGGAGAAATTCCCGTGGTCGGCTGGGGCAATTCGATAGACACCACCCAGGAGGTTCTGACGGGCTACGTGAATGCCGCCCAATGGCAAGACCCGCAGGCGACCAGCTATATGGCACTGTCCATGGCTGCCATGGCATCGAGCAAGATACCGCCAGGTTTCAATATCATCACCGGCGCGCTCTACGAAAAGGATACGGCAGAGCTCTACGACAAGATCCTCTCCGGCAAGTAAGCCTCTCGAGTTCAGTCTGGCTGCGTCACCCGGCTTGTTCCGGGTGGCCAACCCAACCGGTGAGAATCATGCAACAACGTACGTTCCTGCAAAGCTTCGTCTCGAAGCCGGAATTCGGTCCGCTCGTGCTTCTGGTGCTCGAGCTTATGGTCTGCTGGGCTTTCACCTCGCATTTTCTGTCGCCTCCGAACATCAGCAATACGCTGTCCTTTACCGTCTAACGCGGCCTGATCGCACTGGCAATGACTTTGCTCATGACGGCGGGTGAGTTCGATCTTTCGGTCGGCTCGGTATTCGGCTTCTCGGCTGTCCTGATGTGGACCTTGTTCAACAGCGAGATGATGCCGCTCGGGGTCGCATTCCTCGTGGCGATTGCCGCCAGTCTGCTGATCGGCTTTGTCAACGGATGGTTCGTCACGAAGCTGAACATACCGTCCTTCCTCGTGACGCTCGGGATGCTCCTGGTCGTCCGAGGCACCGCTCTCTACGTCACCGACGGTTTCCCGCAGCGGACCTGGAATGCGGAAGGCAACCTGTTTGCCAACGTTCTGGCTGGAAGCTACTTCATCGGCAGTTTCCGGATGTACATGTCGGTGATCTGGTTCGCGCTGGCAGCGGTTGCGGCACATTACGTGCTCACAAAGACAAAGGCTGGAAACTGGATCCAGGCTTCGGGAGGCAATCCGAACGCTGCACGCGCGCGCGGGGTCAACGTGAGCCGCACGAAGATATGCCTGTTCATGGCATCATCCGCGATGGCGTCGCTTGCCGGCATCATCAGCTCCATCCGTACCTCTGCGGCCAACCCCAACAGCGGCACCGGCTACGAGCTTGAGGTGATCGCCATGGTGGTGATCGGCGGCACCGTGCTCACCGGCGGCCGCGGGACGATCATCGGCACGGTGCTCGGCATTTTCATTCTGCGCGTCATGCGCAACGGCATCGTCATGATCGGCGTGCCCGGCCTTGCCTACAACATCTTCATCGGCGCGATCATCCTCGGAATGATGGCACTGCACTCATGGCTGGAACGCCGACACAACTCAGGAGTATAAGGATGGCCGAAGATCTGATCCGAATGGAGAAAATCAACAAGTTCTACGGCCGCATCCATGCCCTTCGGGACGTCAACCTGACCGTCCGGACGCATGAGGTCGTAGGATTGCTCGGCGACAACGGGGCGGGAAAGTCGACATTGATCAAGGTGCTTTCCGGCGCCGTTCCGCTAACCTCAGGCAATATCCTGATCAAGGGCCGCAAGGTCGAACTGAAGAGCACGGCGGATGCGATCGCCAACGGTATCGAGACAATCTTCCAGGATTCGGCGCTTGTACCGCAGCTCTCGATCGCCCGGAACCTCTTTCTCGGTCGCGAGCCGATCAAAGGTGGAAGCTTCCTGAACAGACTCGACCAGGATGCGATGAACGCATCCGCTCGCGAACTCTTGAAGCGGGTCGGCATCACAAAGGATATCCCTCCGGAGACGCCGATCGCGGCCCTTTCCGGCGGCGAGCGTCAGGCAGTCGCGATCGCGCGCGCAATGCAGTTCGACAGCGAACTGATCATTCTCGACGAGCCCACCAACAACCTTGGGGTCGCCGAAACGCAGGGTGTCCTTCGTTTTGTCCGCGAGGCCCGCGACACCGGCCATTCCTGCATCTTCATCGCCCATAACATCCACCACGTTTTCCAGGTGGTCGACCGCATCATTGTCATGCGCGGCGGACGGGTGGTTGCCGACGACATCGATCCGAAGCACACGACCATCGAACAGGTGGAGCGGATCATCACGGGAGAGGAGCTGCTGCACGCGATAACGGCATAGGCCGCGCCCGATCGAGTACCGCGACCACGGCTGGTCGTCAAACGGGGGACCGCCCGGACAGCCACGCCGAGGACGGCGTGCGCGCCCGGGAAAGCGCATCGAAGCCGGCCGCGCCGTACCGTCGTTTTCCAAAGCGCATCGGCGGTCAGAACATTTTTCGGTACATCACGAAGCCCGACTTCTCGGCCACCCTATCGTAGAGCTGCATGGCCGTACGGTTCGTCTCGTGGGTCAGCCAATAGACACGGGGAGACCCAGCGCGTTTCGCGGCCTCGTAGACGCCGTTGATGAGAGCCCGTCCGATGCCTCTGCCACGCTCCACCTCATCGGTGAAGAGATCCTGCAGGTAGCAATTTGGCTGGATAGAGGTCGTACTGCGGTGGAATATGTAATGAGTCAGGCCGACGAGCCTGTCGCCGCTTTCCGCGACCAGTGCATGCATCGGCTCGTAGGCATCGAAGAAGCGGGACCAGGTCATTTGGGTAACGTCGGGATGGAGCGCTGTCTCGCCGGCGCGGCCGTAGAAGGCGTTGTAACCCCTCCAAAGGGGCAGCCATTGCTCGTAGTCGAGGCGCGTCACCGGGCGAATTGCAAGATTCTCGCTCATTCTCAATCCTTGTTCGCAAATCGGAGTGCACTACAACTACCTTCGTCGGGTGGTTCTGTCATCGCCCCGTTGTCAGGCTACATGCTTTCGCCTTCTCCCCTCGTCCGCTTCAACAACGCAATCACCTCGGCATCCGTCGTTTGTTCGAAGTCCTCATAATAGATGCTGACCGCATGGAATCGATTGGGCGTAGTGAGACAGACGAACCGATCCACCTCGTCTCGCAGGCTGGCGACTGCACTCGCCGGCGCGACCGGCACAGCGAGCATCAACGCCGCCGCGCCCGCCTGGCGCAGGGCTCTTGCCGCAGCCTTGGCCGTGCCGCCGGTGGCAATGCCGTCATCAACGATGATGACGTTACGCCCCCTCGGCGATCGTCGCATCTGGTCGCCGAGATAAAGCGCGCGGCGGCGCGCGAGTTCATGCCTTTGCCGCTCGGTCTCCGCCTCGACGTAGCTCTCGGAAGGATTCACGCTGCGCATGGCCTCGGCATTGAGCACGACCTGCGGTCCATCGCTGTCGACGAGTGCCCCGATACCGTATTCAGGATGGCCCGGCGCACCGATCTTTCGAACGATGAGAAGGTCGAGCGGCGCGGCGAGAATTTTCGCAACCTCGAAGGCGACCGGCACGCCCCCGCGCGGCAAGGCCATCACCAGCGGCTCGGAGAAGCGCTCCTTACGTATGGCATGGCCAAGCCTTCGCCCCGCATCGGTCCTGTCTGCAAAAACTATGCTTTCCTGCGTCATGACATTCGCTCCGTGAAAGCGTGCACCGACAACCACAACTATGGAGAGAGTGTTCGTTCAAATTGCAGCGAATTCCGCCAGCTTTCGTTAATGCGCGGCCGCTACCAATGGCCTTGCATACTGGCTGAAACGCAAGCCGCACTTTATTTTAGCACGACAGGCCGTTTCGAAATGAGCTTTCTCTCCGCCATACCCGCCATCGCACTTCTTGCCATGCTTCCCGTCCTCGCTTCTCTGCGGCGCATGCCGGTTGCCGGTGTTCGGGAAATCGCGCTCGGCTGCGTATTGTCGGCGGCGTCGGCAGCGGCGCTGACCGTTGCGACGGCCATGCAGGCGCCGATCGCTGCAATGTTCGGCTATGCAGGTCTGGTCGTCACCCTCTTCTTTGTCCTGCGAGGCCTTCAACGGTTCTTCGCGCTATCGATGCCAACCCCGCTTTTTCTGGTACTGGCGTTCTCGAGCGGCGTGGTCGGGTTCATCATTGCGCTTGGCGGCAATGGAAGTGCCGCCGCCACCATCATCGTCGTTGCGGGCGTGACCGCGCTCCCACTTCTTATCCTCGGCCTGGCCGCGGCCAATCGCTGGCCAAAGGAAATGCCGGTGATCCAGGTCGTCATTATCGGCTCCGTCGTCGTGGTCTTCACCGCCTTGGCTCATATCCTTGGCCCGTCGTCCCACTTCACGGCCGAGCGATCGGGATCGCCCGGCTTCATTCTGTTCGATTTCTTAGTCGTCACCATGCAGGCGCTTTGTCTTCCGCTTGTCTTCATTGCCGTGATCCTCACGATGCAGGCGCGCATCATCGCCGCGTTAAGAGCCGCGATCGCTCGGGACGGGCTGACCGGGGCGCTGTCGCGCGGAGCACTCATGGAAGAAGGCGAGCAGATCTTCGCCGAGTGCCTGACCCGCCGAAGGCCGGCTGCCTTCCTGTTGCTCGACCTCGATTTTTTCAAGCAGATCAATGATCAGTACGGGCACGCCTGCGGCGACATGGCACTCGCGCACTTTGCCGACACCGTCTCGACGTTCCTCGCAGGTCGGGGCGTTCTCGGACGGATCGGAGGAGAGGAATTCGGCATCGTCCTGCCGGACCACACTGAAGAGCAGGCAAAGGCGCTTGCCGAAGAGATCTGCCGCATCGTGCGCGAGACGCCTGCCGGCCGCTCTCATCAGCGCATCCGTTTGACCGTGAGCATAGGGATCGCAGCCGCCACCGCGCACGAGACGATTGCGGATGTGATGATCCGCGCAGACCTGGCCCTCTACGACTCCAAGGCGGACGGTCGCGATCGTTGCACGATCGCCAGGGATCGCCGGATTGACTCGAGCGCCCGCGCCCTTGCAGCAGCCGCCGCGCAATTGCGGGAAGCGCGCGCCGGCCGGCCGGAATTGCGCCACTCGGCGTGACCGTCCGCACGGCGTCTCCAGAACCGGGCGTCGACGGGGTGGCGGCCGGGAGCGTTGCATTGTAGCATCCGCCGCTTGTCTGGACTTTCCAGCTCATTGGAGGATATTCATGTTGCGTCGCATCCGTGCCTTGCTTTTCGCCGGCCTCACCCTCTCGGTCGCATCGGTTCCGGCGCTTCATGCCCAAACTGTCGGTGAGGTAGGGGTCGACTGGCTTGGCAACGACATCAAGATCGACGCGGTAAGCGACCCGAAGGTCAGCGGGGTTACGTGTCACGTCACCTATTTCGATCGCAGCGTCATCGACCGCCTGAAGAACGGCAACTGGTTCGAGGATCCATCGAACAACTCCATCTCCTGCCGCCAGACCGGACCGATAACCATCGACACCATCGAACTGTCTGAAGAGGGAGAGGAAGTCTTCCGTTCCGGCCTGTCCCTCATTTGGAAGAACCTGCTTGTGACGCGCATCTACGACAGGGCCAACGACACGCTGATCTATCTGGCGCATTCCCGGCAGTTGACTGACGGATCGGCTAAAATGTCGATCACGACGGTTCCACTCTATGGTGAACAGGTCACCTGGAAGAACGGGCGCCCGAAATAACCGCATCGCGACCCGGGGCAACGCTACGGATCAAAACGACAGGAAGGGGAGCACGGGTTCCGCACTCCCCTTCCGGGTTACAGCGCCGCGCTTCTGCCGGCTAGAGCATCGTGATCCAAGGTCGGCCGGATTTCACGCCGCATACATTGCTTCTTGAGCTGGTGCGCCCCGAGGAAACATGCAGTAGCTGGTTTCGTGCCTTATGGCTTAGGCGGCGTGATGCCCCGATAGTAGTCGCCCTCGCCCGTCTGGTATCTCTCGTGGTAGGTACCGCTTGGAGACATGATCCGACCGTCATCGATACTCCCCGTTGCGGTCGGGTCGACCGAGGTCGAGGGCATGGAGCGCATGGGGGACATGCGCACCTGGTTCTGCGTTCCCGGAGGATTGTTGGGGTCGAGACCCTGATAATAGCTATCCGCGAAGGCCGGCGCAGCGGCGCCGACCAAGGCGGATGACAGGGCAAATGCAGCAAATGATGTTTTCAGAAAAACTCTCATGGCATTAACTCCTATGTCCGTTAGGCATCCGACCTCCCAATGGATGCTGCTGTTCAGCATACGAGCCTCCTACGAATGCTGCGGTTCCCAACATAACACCGCGCACCCGCCGAAGGCGTTTGACGTTTTGTCACGTTTGCTCATCCAAGAGTGATGGTCCTTACGCAACTTTAACTTGACGCCAATCCAGAGCCGCAGGTGAGGCACTGCTTGTCTGCCTCCGTGAATGAAGGGCGAACCATCGCCTCTCGAGGCGGTGGTCCGCAAGAGCGCAACGCGCTCAGAAGAAGGGCCAAGGCATTTAGGGACGCGGTGCTGGAGGCGATATGCCCTGATAGTAGTCACCGTCACCGGGGCCCTGATACTCATTCGTATAGTGCTCTCGTGCCTTGCCGGGCACGTTATTGGCCCGGCTGCCCATCGGCGCCGGATCCACATAGATGCTGCCCGTGGGCGTAGGATCGACATAGACAGTGCCGGTCGGCGCGGGATCGACATAGACGCTCCCGGTCGGAGCAGGATCGACGTAATACGGGCTGGCCGGCACGGGTACCATTACCGACCCGGCGTTCTGTGTTCCCGGAGGATTGTGCGGGTCGATACCCTGATAATAACTATCTGCAAAGGCCGGCACCGCGACGCCGGCAAGCGCCGATGAGAGGGCAAATGCAGCGAGCGGTGTTCTGAAAGGAACTTTCATGGCGTTGCTCCTGTCTGTTTCCACATCAGCTTCCGAACGCGGAGGCTGTCATCACAGCAGAGGGCTTCTCGCCAATGCTGCATTTTCATAACTCGTTTGGCGTGCAGGGGTTCCTTAAATGCGCCCCGTATGTTTTCACATTTGCTCATGTCGCCGTGATGCGGATCTGGCGGCCGTTGCGTCGCCGCCGCCGCCGCATCTCGGCGTCAAACGTTCGCCGGCTCATGCAAAAGCCCGCTTTCGCGGGCCTCTACGAAAAGAAATGCGGGCTTATGACGGCTCGTCCCTGCTGGCTCGGGAATGGAGCTTCGCTCCCCGAAGGCCTATGCCGCCTGCGCCAGTTCCTCGGCGATGACGGTATCGAGGTTGAGGAAGCAGACCATCGATTTCTCAAGTGCAACTATGCCGCGGCAGAATGCTCGCTGTGCTTCCGGGATGATCTCCGGCGCCGGCTGCAGATCTTCGCCGCGGATCGTCATCATGTCCGAGACCTTCTCGACCAGGAGCCCGACGAGCTTGCCATTGATATCGGTAACGATGATCGCGGAGCGCTCGGACGGCTCGGTCATCTTCATCCCAAGGCGGCAGGCCATGTCGATGACGGGGATCACTGCGCCGCGCAGGTTGATGAGACCTAGGACATAGGGAGGGGTGTGCGGCATCGGCGTCACCGGCGCCCAGCCGCGAATTTCTCGGATCGCCATGATGTCTATGCAGAATTCCTGGTCGCCCAGATGAAAGGAGACGATTTCAAGGTAGGCGCCTGACTGTTTGATTGCGTTGCTCATGATCAAAACTCTTCCCAATTTTTACCGGATGCCTTTGCCGACGGCAGCGAACCCGGGCTGTTGCCAAATGCGCCCGCCAATTTTCCCATCAACGCCTTGGCGGGAGATGGAACGGAGCGCGTGGATGATTGTGCGGCTGTGCCTGACTTGCGGAGCGTGAGGGTCGTCGCGCCAGCCCCCGGTGTCGCGCTCGCCTGGACGCTCGCCATGGTCGTGCCTCCCCTGCCCGACGGTTGGACCGCCGCCATGCCGGTCGCCGTCTCGAACGCCCGCTCATGGCGAAATTGCCCGACGAGTTCGCTTAGCATGTCGGCACCGTGCGCAAGCGTACGAC
>WFLX010014284.1_pt1 | contig 22240 bp, 16 predicted proteins | sample 4967041 | NCBI WGS metagenome assembly WFLX01 (sample SAMN12857096, study PRJNA449069) | gut metagenome | isolation source: stool from male and female vole | host: Microtus ochrogaster | place: USA:Florida | collected 2017
GGTTCCACTCGAAAGCGGACGCACTTGCCAAGACAGAAGAAGTCAAGGTAACTGCAAGTAAATGTCTAATTTTCATAGGCTTTATTGTTAGATATAATGATNATTCTTACTTGACTACAACTTTTTTNCCGTTNGAGATATAGATGCCTTTGGCAGGAGCGGCTACTTTGCGGCCTGTGAGGTCGAAATATTCTTTCTCAGTATCCTCTACTTGAATTGNCTCAACAGCAGAAGTAGAAGACTTATATTTCACGATAATATCGGAGTTGTGGTTNAGACCATCGGCACACAAAAGCCCACCGAGGGTGACAACGATTTCCGAATTTGGATCAGCATCGATGGCCGGCACTGTGAGATTATATAGCATTGCATCGGCCACATCCTCAGTCACTGTCAAATCACTGTAAGGAACGGAAACTACTGCGGATGCTCCATCTTTGATAAAAGAGAAGTCGACGGAGTCAAAAATTATCTGCTTACCGTTCATCACCCATATCTCCATTGGTTCTCCTCCTGAGATTTCAGAACCGGCAAGCGGCATCCAGTCGGCAGCAATGCTATAGACTACGCTTTTAAGATTGTAACTATATCCAAAGGAGTAAGGGCTTGAAGCATAGCCGGTAAGCACGTATTGTCCGTCGGCACTTTTGATTCCGGAGATTTTTAGACTTATATTGGGCTGTGCGGCAAGTCCAGGAATCATATCTTCAGGGAATCGAGTGACGCCTTGAAGATTGACTGATGCAGTTTTCCCATCGATTGTGACTTTAGGATTTTCAGTATACATTCCCATTTCAATATTGTCGCGGTCGCCATAAGAAAGTTCAGCGACGGGATGGCATGTTGGGTCGAGATTCTCGCTGAATGTCAAGCTTACTATTCCTTGGTCGCTTCCGGGGAGATAGTAGGTCAGAAAGTCGGATACTCCGCTTGTTGGGGTGCCGGTTTCCCAAACAAGTTCCGCCGGCTTTCCTGCCATCTTATATTTTAGGATGAGTTTTCCGACGCCATCGCCAAAATTAGGACGGTTGCTTGCGTCGTTGGCATCACGAATGCCTGTTAGAGTCAGTGTGAGTTCATCTCCCTCCTGGATCTTTCCTTGGCGATACCATTGGAGGAGAGTGTTAAACCAATTTATAGTAATATAAGAATTAGAGACTTGTGGAGTCATTTCAACGCTCATGTCGTTGATGCTCATGGTGCATTTGGTGTATTTGACAGGCACGCTGAAAGCTATAGTCGCGCTATAGTTAGTGCTAATAGAGAGTGGTATGGCGTCGACGGATGGATAGACGGATGAGAGAGTGATTTCTTCATTGTCAACTGAGAATCGGAATGTGCCACCGTCGAGAGGAAATCCGGCATAGAAATATACAGTTTTTCCTTCAGTCACACTATAAGTGCGTACTTTTTCTCCATTCGGACCGTAGAAACTGTTGGAAGACACCATGGCGTTTACATGCTCCTCTTCTTCATACGGAGTGAGGACTTCGCCTGTTGAGTAGCAGCGCATTACTCCGGATTTAGTGGGAGTGTAGTAGCCCATTACAGGCTCCATCGCCTTGTATTCATATGGAGTCTCCGGCTGCATTTCACCAAAATCGGTTGTGGATGCAGCGTTGGCTGCGCCAGCTGCACATAGCGCATAGCAAGCAAGTAGATATTTTATTTTCATATTGTTTCTTTATTAGGAGTTTAAATGAACTTGGAATATTTTACAAAAGTATAAAAATTATTTTGATTTTTGAAGATTATCAATGTTAAAAATAAATAAAAAGGGAAGGCCGCAGCAGCGAACTTCCCTTTCATAAAATAAGCAGATATGTTTTATTATTTTATGGGGCTAAATTATTCACAATTCGCAATTCATAAATTGGCACATTCAATTATGCATTATGAATTATGCATTGAATTAGAGGCGAGCCTTTTCGCGTTCTATATAAGAATCAATTGAGATGCCATTGCCAAGAGAGAACTCTGGATAGTCATTCTTGATTGTCTCATAGCATTTCAGGGCATCGCCATATTTCTTCTGCTCGTCGAATACCACTGCTTGCTTGAGAAGGGCACGGGGTGCAATCTGTGGATTGCCTTTCCCTTTCTTTTCTGCAGTCTTGAATGCGGAGATGGCATCGTCATATTTTTTTAGGTTGACATAGCAGTCTCCAAGCAAAATCTCTGCATTTGCATCGAGCACCTTGTCGCTTGAGCTGAATTTCTTCAGATATTTGGCTGCTTCTTCATATTTTCCAGTGTTGTAGAGAGTCTCTGCTGCGCTCAAGGCTGCCAGTTTGCCGGCTGCTGTGCTGCCGTATTCATCTGCCACCTTTTTATATTGAGCTGCGCTCACAGAGTCGCTCATTGAATTAAGTTCCACCTTGTTGTAGGCTTCCATCGCCTTATTGTTGGTTGGCACTTTGTAGAGATAAAGCCATGCGAATGTGAGGCATGCCACTACTAAGATTGCTCCCATGGCAATTCCCATTGCCTTTTTGTTTGTCTCTATGTTTCTTCCGAGATTAGTCAGCCTATTATTGATGTTTTCGAGCTGATCGGGCTGCTCGGGTGTCTGGTTGCTTGATGCCATTATTTTATTTTGTTTCTTTATTTCTGTTAATTATCAGCACTTTAGATGATTTGCATCCGTGCCTTGTCCAACTGAAGTGCAAAGTTAGTGATTTTTTTTCTCCTATGCAAATAAAAATGGAATAAAAATATATATTTATTTTAATTAACTCAACTTTCGCAAACTCTTAAAATCTCACGCAAAGGGCGCAAAGGGGCAGAGGGTCCATGCTTTTGGAAAGCTTCGCGACTCTGTTTTTGCAAGAACACAAAGGCTTTCGGGCTGCTCCGCACGCCCGGAGAACGCAGAGAATAAGCGCAGTTCCTGCGCTAAGAGATTGCGAATCAAGATGTAAATGGAATCTCCGGGAGCTGCAAACGCGTTTGTGAAGTGACTGTTGTAGCTGACAGTGAATGTATGCGGAAAGGAGAGTGGAATTTTTTTAACGAATAACCCATCTTCTCCTAACTCACATATTTCTCTGACTCTTTTTAATACCGAATCCACTGTATTTTAGTCCATTGATCCTATTTTACGAATTCTGATAGGTACATGTCAAGCATTCCTTTGCCGTAACCGTTGGTTATGNCAATCAGTGTGCGGTCCGGACCGAATAGAAAAAATGTTGGATAACTATTGATATTATACATTAGGCACACTTCCCCTTTTGAACCGCCATTAAACAAAGAGGGCCATGTGATATTATCCCGTTTTACCATNTTTTGCNAATCATNCTCATTGTCGTCANTTGAAAAATTCACNAAAGCANCCTTANCNGCATATTTCTCCTTTATCTCATGTATCTCTTTTGCGGCAGCCTTACACGGTCCGCAATATAGTTGGGAGAAATCAAGCAAAATATAAGGCTCTTTTAATTCCATCAGATTAAACTGATTGCCATTTTGATCTTTGGCAATGATATTGAAGTCCTTTAGGCTATCGCCTTTTTCAATGCTCCTAACATCTAAATATCGTTTGATAGTCTGACCATAACTGCTGTTTCGTTGTTCGGGAAGCAACTGATCATAGAGCTTTCTTAGATCATCCTTCGGAATTTCCATCATATAATAGCTTTCCATCATAGCTAAGGTATGCCATGAATTAGGGTGATTCAGATAGAACTCTTTTTCAAGAGATGCAACTTTCTCACTCTGTTCACGATATTCTTTCCGCTCTTCATCGTTCATCGAACCATATTTCCCTCCTTTTTCTTTAAGTTCATACATGAGAGCTCCGATTTCATGGTTATAACTCATGATATCCTCACTCCAGGGAGCACCATCATAACGAAGGGCTTCCTTTTTGATGTCAGCTTTATCGCCTGATACCTGTTCTGAATGTCCATTCTGAACAAAGATTGATATGACTCCATAGTCGGAGAATGCGTAAGCCCTGACAGGGTCTTTCGCTTTGCTTACNTNNTGAAGTTCAGCCTTNCCGTTGACAACATAAATTGTGTCAAATCTTGCATCCGTGAAATTTTCACCATCATGAATACGCACCTCAAATCTTGTGGAATCGGGAAGCCCTGAAATTTCAAATCGGGTTGTGAAACCCTTATCTTGCGCAATACAAACTTCACAAAGCACAAAGATGGTAATTATACTGAGTAAACTCTTCATAAGTTGGTTATTGTTTTGGTTTATTGTATGTTTCTATAATGGTAAAACAGGTAAGCTGCTTTAGTCGTAAATGGAATATTGTGGAATGTTGGCCCTCCCGCTTGGATCCCAGACTTGGGTTTCTGCTAAGAAGTCTGTGCTTGCAAAATTAAATAATATTTTCTATTCTACAAAATTTGCTTACATTTATCACATTTCTTCATCGTAGTTGGCACTCTCCGCTTGGGTCATGAACCGTCAACCAAAGTTTTTTTGGCTATATGCTGAAAAATGCGTAATTTTGCGGTATGGAAAAGAGTCGGCAGAACATAGCGATGGAGCAACGCCTCACTCAGCGTCTTACCCAGCAGCAGCTTCGCTTCGTGAAGATGCTTGAGATGACTGCGCCCGAACTTGATGAGGAGGTGGAGCGCGAGATGGAGGCTAACCCTGCTTTGGAGGCCGTAGANGGNGAGTCNTTTCATGAGTCGGAACCCTCTATTTCTCCTACTCAAACGGAATGGAACGCCACTCGCCGGTCATCTTTCTCTGATGATTACTCAGAGATGCCAATGCCGGACTCGGCTCCGTCGCTCTATGATTTCCTAATCACACAACTTGGACAGTTGCATCTTGATCCGGATGTATTGACGGCTGCCCGGTTTATTGTCGGCAATCTTGATCCAAACGGAAGACTGCAGCGAGATCCGGCTTTCCTTGTCAATGACCTCGCTTTCTCCGAAGGCATTGACCTGCCTCAGTCGGTTATGGACAAAGGCTTGGCTGTGGTACGCTCGCTCGAGCCTCATGGAGTCGGTGCGATTTCGCTCGCTGACTGCCTCTCCATCCAGCTTGAGTATCTGCCCCCTTCACAAGAGCGTGACGATGCACTCCGCATTCTCAATGAGCAATATGAGGCTTTCTCGATGCTTCATACTCATCTTCTCGTCTCTCGACTTAAACTTTCGCAAGCCAGAGTTGCCGCTGCTTTAGATCTCATCAGAACACTGAATCCCAAACCCGGTGCATCCGTTGACTCATCTGCAATAGGCACCAACACCATTATTCCCGATGTGATCATTGACACTTCCGGCGACGAACCAGTGATNACGCTCAATAACCGCATCCCGGAACTCCGNATCAGCGAGACTTTCTCTCAGGCTGANTCTGACATGAAGAAANGACTGGAGAAACTTAAGGACAATGNCGATCGCGATTTTATATTAAATAGATATAACGACGCCAGAGACTTCATCAAGTCGCTGCAGATGCGTCAGCAGGCAATGCTCTCGGTAGTAACAGCCATTGTCAAACTTCAGCGTGAATATTTTGATACAGAAGATATCTATCGTCTCCGACCCATGATGATAAAGGATATTGAGAAACTTACCGGTCAGGATGCTTCTGTCATTTCACGATGCACTGCAAATAAATATGTGGCTCTTCCATGGGGTATTCTCCCTTTGCGTTTTTTCTTTAGTGACACCGTGGGCGATAATTCCGGGGAGGANGACACCGATGCTCTTACCAATCGAAAAATCGAGGCTGAAATCCGTCGTGTTGTTGATGCCGAGGACCGCAAGCACCCACTTAGCGACGAAAAAATCACACAGACATTGATAGAAGATGGCCTGAACATCAGTCGACGCACTGTGGCTAAATACCGTGATCGACTCGGAATCCCTCCTGCTCGCCTCAGAAAGCAAGTTTAATGCCTGATATTATGTCANTTTTACCNCTAATNTTGGATANTTCTGNCAATTTTGCAATTTTTNAAAAATTATTGTTANAAAATTTTNCAANTTCAAAAATAATATATAATTTTGCACCGANAACAGAAATCAAANGGANAAATTGATAATAAATATTGCCCAGCAGCAAAATCAACAGCAAAACTTGGACCAAGTTCAGGTTTGCTTGTCTGTGTTTTCATGCCGCACCAGTCCGGCACTGATAATTTGATGCAAGGCAAGCTGATATATGAAGAGGCTGGTTTCCCAATAGGGAAATTAGCCCCTTTTTCTTTTATGACTTTTTTAACAGGTAAAATCTATAAATTTTAAGTTATGAGCAAACTTAGATTTGACGTCGTTCAGGATGCTTTCAAGAAAAAAGCTCTCGATGTTGAGAATCCGGAGTCTCGTCCTTCCGAATATTTCGGAGAACTCGTGTTCAACCGTGACAAAATGCGCAAGTATCTGAAGCCTTCTACCTACGAAGCACTCATCGCTTGCGTAGAAGGAGATAAGGCACTCGACCGCGAAATCGCTGACCAAGTGGCTGAAGGCATGAAGACTTGGGCTATGGAGCATGGCGTNACTCACATCACTCACTGGTTTCAGCCGCTGACTGAGGGCACTGCCGAAAAACATGACTCTTTCATGGAATATGATGGCAAGGGTGGTATGATTGAGGAATTCAACGGTAAATCTCTTTTCCAGCAAGAACCGGACGCGTCTTCTTTCCCTAATGGTGGTATCCGCGCCACTTTTGAGGCTCGTGGCTACACTGCTTGGGATCCGACTTCTCCAGTTTTTATACAGGGTGATACTCTCTGTATTCCAACAGTTTTCATCTCCTATACTGGTGAGGCTCTCGACTATAAGACTCCTCTAAAACGTGCCCTTAAGGCTGTCAGCGATGCTGCAACTCCAATTTGCCAGATGTTCGACCCAAATGTGAAGAAAGTATATTCTTATCTTGGTTGGGAACAGGAATACTTCCTTGTTGATGAGGATTTCTTCGCTGCNCGCCCTGACCTCATGCTCACTGGCCGAACCCTGATGGGACATGAATCTTCGAAGAATCAGCAGCTCGACGACCACTATTTCGGTGCTATCCCTTCACGTGTGGCTGCTTTCATGCGCGATATTGAAATTGCCGGCTACCGCCTCGGCATCCCTTTGAAGACACGTCATAATGAGGTGGCTCCAAATCAGTTTGAGCTCGCCCCCATATATGGAGAGACTAATCTTGCCAACGACCAAAATCAGATGATCATGAATCTGATGAACGATATCGCACGCAAGCATAAATTTGTGCTTCTTCTCCACGAAAAACCATTCGCTGGCATCAATGGTAGCGGTAAGCACAACAACTGGTCGCTTGGCACTGACACAGGAACACTCCTCATCGCTCCCGGTAAGGATCCAATGGGCAACCTGCAATTCGTAACATTCTTTGTAAATGTACTGATGGCTGTGCAGAAGCATAATGCTCTACTCAAGGCTTCTATAGCCACTGCAACCAATGCTCACCGTCTCGGTGCCAATGAGGCTCCCCCTGCCATCATTTCCTCTTTCCTTGGAAAGACTATGACAGAAGTGCTCCGCAAGCTTCTTGAGATGCCTTCCGACACTCCTATTGAAATTGCAGGTAAGAAAGGTGCTTCTGTTGGTCTTATCGAAATCCCTGAAATTTTCGTAGACAATACCGACCGCAACCGTACTTCTCCGTTTGCATTTACAGGCAACCGCTTTGAGTTCCGTGCCGTTGGTTCAAGTGCTAACTGTGCTGGTGCTATGACCACTCTCAATGCTGCCGTTGCAGATCAGCTGATGACTTTCAAGGCTGACGTGGATAAGGAAATCGCTGCCGGCAAGCCTATGACTGAGGCTATTATGGACGTGCTGAAGCCAATGATTGCTGATATTATCGACACTGTCTGCTTCGATGGCAACGGATATACTGAAGAATGGAAAGAAGAGGCAAAGCGCCGCGGTCTTGACACTGAAATTAGCGTTCCTGAGATGATTAAGGAATTTACTAAGCCTGAATCAGTTGAGATGTTTACGAGAACCGGTGTTTATACCAAAGCAGAACTCGAGGCTCGCAACGAGGTGAAATGGGAGACATATGTCAAGAAGGTGCAGATTGAGGCTCGTGTGCTTGGAAGAATGGCTATCAACCATATAATCCCTGCCGCTCTCGACTATAAGGCTAAACTTCTCAACCTCATCACTAAGATGAAAGATGTATATCCCGACAACTATAAGGTGATGGCAAAGACTGAGATGAAACTTCTTGAGAAAGTCACTCTTCTTGTAGAAGAAATTCAAGATAGGGTTTCTAATATGGTTGAGGCACGTAAGGTAGCCAACAAGATTGACAATGAGTATGAGAAGGCTAAGGCTTACTATGATATCGCAGAGTCTCTCTTCGCTATACGTCGCCCAATCGACAAACTCGAAGAAGTGGTAGACAACGATATGTGGCCACTGCCAAAATATCGTGAACTCCTCTTCATCAGCTAATATGGAAAGCAGGCTTTCTTGCCTGCGGCAATGCATGAATAAAAATTCCGAGTCTCTCCAACAGAGACTCGGAATTTTTTATTTTTCTTTGAGGTAATGATGCCTTAAGCTATTGGAGTCATGCCCGGATTCTTCAGAGCCTTGATGCGAGTAGGCATCACGTAGAATCTCTGCACCAATATTGCTAATATTGAATATCCTACTGCCTGAATCCAAAGGGCGATATAGTCGCCGCTTACCTGTGCCAGGCTTGCTCCATTTGTGTTCATTCGGATGAAGCCTTCTACTCCGAAAGTGGCAGGGACAAGGTCTGATATCGTGTGCCATACAGGACCCATTGCATATCGTGGCCACGTCAATCCCGAAAGGAACAGGAATGCTACTGATGTCACTACCCAGATCACAAACACTGATTCCCTTTCTCTGCAGAATGCTTGGAAACAGAATCCCAATGCTATTGAGGCTATCACCATTGGCAAGATAAACACCTGTATCATCCATGGATTGCCAGCCATTGGGAAGCGGAACATCATAGGCACATAATGAAGCATATAGATGCATGCCAATACAATGACTGTGATATATGCAAGTCCTGAGCCGGAGAGTGACTTGATTGTGCCCCATGTAGTGGCTTTGTCTATATCTGAATAGAGCCATGGCTTTTCTCTCTTGGCGCCTCCAGTCATTCCTATTGCCAGAATAAGACATTGCTGAAGAATCAGCACCAACACGCCTGGCATAATGAAGGAATCAAATCCAGACTCAAGATTGCCCATTGATATGTTCTCAACTCCGAGAGGGTCGCCGGTGACGAGGGTCTCCGCCAATGGCGCGCTCTCGCTGATTTTCTCATTCAAGATTTCTGCACCCATGGCTTGTGCCACATTCGTACTCGCCACCAAAAATCCACGATAGCGAAGCAATAGGCTCATTTCTGAATATATTACCGCAGGGGAGGACTCTCCACGACCTACTTTCTTCTCAAATCCTTCCGGTATTTCAAGAATGCCATAGCATTTATGGCTGTTCATAGCCTTTTTCCCTTCCCCAAGGTCGGCTGCATATCCGATGATGCGGATCTCCTGTGTGGCATCAAGGTTCCTGACAAGTTCTCTCGATAGTGCCGTCCGGTCGTGGTCTACAACCACCATCCTTACGTCTCTCACCTGCTCCGGATTATATATTAAGGAGTAGATGATAGGATAGGCAAGTGGGAGAAACATCAGGAAGAGGATGATGCCGATATCCGTCGTCATCAGCTTCAGCTCTTTTATATATGATTTTATAAATATTCCCATAATCTTTTTAATTCATAATTCATAATGCATAATTCATAATCCGTTTGATTGATCAATCATTCATGGCCTATAATCCAAAATGCAGACTCATTATGAGTTTAATTCAATTATGCATTATGAATTATGCATTATGCATTGATATTACGGTATGTATACCGGTTTCTCAAATTCCTTCTTGATTCTCCACATCAATGTGAATGGCAACAGCATATAGACTACGTATGCCACATACCACCAACGCGAATACCAGATGTCAATNCCATTGAGAGCCTGGTCAATGTAGATAAGGAAGTTGTATCTTATTGGCATTAGCCAACTGAATATCGCAATGGCTCCATACATGCTTTCCACCGGGAAAGAGAATGCTGCCAAAGAGAAACTTAGGATGCCCAAAAGTGAGCATACTGAGAGGCTAAAGCGAAGGTTGGGTAAGACTCCGAAGAAGAATACTGCAAGGCATTGGCATGCCACTACATACATCAGTTCTGAAATCGTAAACCACCACCAACTTCCATGCATTGGATACCCTTGCCAGAAGTAGAGCCAACTTTCCATGAATAGTATCATGATCCACCATCCAATGGTCTGAGGCAAAATCTTTGCCACAAGGGCTTTGCAGATATTGCCGTTGGCCATTCGAAGCAGTTTGGGAGATGTGCCATACTTGATTTCTTCTCCAAGCGAGAAGCAGACCATGAGCATGATCATAAGCTGGAATACGCAGGGCACAAATGAGTTGCATAAATATATCGCATAGTTTAGGCCCGGATTTCCAAGTCCTCTGCTCACAATATTGATAGGTTGCATCATCGGCACCACTTCATCTGCTGATAGACCCGCAGTCTCCGCAACATTGAGCATAATTCCCGCTTTNGACATCAACGCCGTGGTCTTAAACGACTTGAAGAGCAACGATGCCGGAACGAAATACGTCATGTTGGTATAGAATGTGATCGTAGGATTCTTCCCTGAGAGCAAGTCCTGCTCGAAGTTCTCAGGAATCATGAAAAAGCCGAAGATNGATCCTTCTTGCATTTTGTGGCGGGCCTCTGTGTATGAATTGCTTTGGTCCACGAGATCCACCATCTGNAGCGACCCCAAATTCTGGGTGATTTCCCTCGATAGGGCGGTCCCGTCCTTGTCTACGATGGCTGCCGGTACCTTGTCGGGCAAACCTGACTCCATCATATTGGTGAGCATCAGCATCAGAAAGAGGGGCAGAACAAACATGGCTACCCAGTAGATCGGGCGCCCGGTCAGTTGTATCACCGACCGCTTGAATATTTGCTTGAATCCACTCATATCTTTGGCTCCTTATTTTTCAACTCCAAGATAGACTACGCTCATTCCCGGACGGAAGTTCTCAATTTTCTTTTCTGGTCTTGCCTTGATTTGGAAAGTGCGAGCGTCGTAGTCACCGGTCGACTTTGTGGCTTGCCAGTTGGCATANGTGCCAAGGTCGCGGATATAGAACACTGTCATCACTTCCTCTTTGTCAAGTGCCGGTATCTTCACGCGGATTTTCGTCCCCTCAGTGATGTCTTTGAGCAATGTCTCACGCACGTTGAATACTGCATGGTCGTCATCTTTCTGAAGGTTCATGATTGGAGCCCCCGTTGCCACGAGCTCGCTTACGTTGGGATATACCACTGTAATCACTCCATCTGCCGGAGCAAGTAAATACTGGTCTTCAAGAAGAGCGTCTACTTCTTTCACTCCTCCTTGTGCTACCTTGACCATAGATGCTGCTGCATCCTTGTCTTCTGCCTGCGGACCTGCCACGGCAAGTTCATATTGGCTGCGGGCTGCTGCTTCTCCAGCTTTGGCTGCCTCATAGGCTGCCTTCGCCTCATCGCGTTTTTGCTCGCTCACCACTCCTTTTGCAAAGAGGTTTTCCATGCGGTCGTAGGTCTTTTTTGCTATGCCGGTTGCTGCGGCTGCTTGATTCATCACGTCGCGTGCTGAGTTGATGATCTGCTTGCGAGTCCCTGCGTCTACTTTTCGATCAGTGGCTTTAGAGGCTGCCTCCATTGCTTCTGCCTGTGCCAGACGTGCTTCTACAAGCGATGAGTGAATGTGCACCAAAGTGTCTCCAGCCTTCACTCGTTGGCCTTCTTCTACATAAAGTTTCGTCACTCTGCCCGGAAGCTTCCCGGAGATTCTTACTTCAGTAGATTCTCCCATACCCTGAATGGTGTCGGGAGCAGGCTTGATGAAAATGAATCCTACTACTGCCATCGCTGCCACAATAAGGAGGACGATCACGATGGTGAATATTAATGACTTCTCTTTTGCGCTCACTTCTGTTGGATCCGGAGCGGGAGTGTAATTGGTATGCTGTTCCATAAGGCTATTTTTTATTTTATAAGGTTTTCAGATTTTTATATTTTAAGAGTAATCAGAGTAATCAGAGTCCTCAGAATAATTCTAAATTCAAAATTCTAAATTATCTAAGTGTCCCCGTCACCTTGCTCAGGTATGTGTGGCAGAGGCGTATTCCTATCTGGGCATCAATCAACTCTGATTTTGCCTTGAGCCACGCTGTCTGTGCCCCAAGCACATCGTCGGTTGTCAAGACTCCTTCTTTAAAGGCATATTCTGCATTCTGAAGGTTTTCCTCAGCATTCTTCATGTTGGTCTGGGTCATATTATATGTCTTGAATGCCTCGTTGTAGCTGTATTCTGCTTGGCTCACCTGGAGGCTGACTTTCTCTTCCATGTCTTCCAAAAGAAGTTTTTGGGCGGCTGTCTGAGATTTGGCTGCTCGATACTTGTTGTAGTTGCCACCCCAGTGCCATAAAGGGACTTGGAGCATTGCGCCTACTGAGAATCCCCCTCCAAATTTCTTCTCAAATCCATCTATTACGTTTGGATTGGAGAAGGAATAGGCACCAAATGCGGCTACTTTCGGAAGCATGGCTGAGAGCGAGAGGTTTTCTTTGCTCTTCATCAGGTCGATGCCCTTGCGGAGCACTTCGAGATCCGCACGGCGTGCATACACGTCTTGCATGTTGGTGCTCGGAATTGTCATGTCTGCCTCCAAGTTTTCCGATGCCTCGTCTGAGAGGGTCATCTGTGTGTCGACCGGAAGTCCGCATATTTGGGCGAGCGCCATGCGAGAGAGAGAAAGTCCATTGTCCACCTTCGTCAGCATTATGCAAGCTTCATTGTATTTCACCTCTACATTAAGAACATCCGACTTCGTGGCTACTCCCTCTTCCTTCATGTCGATGACACTTTGGCGAAGCGAGTCTACGAGATTCACGAAACTTTGGGCAAGATTGCGTTTTTCTACAAGNGAGACCACCTGCCAATATGCTTCATCTACGCTTAGCAATACATCCTGCTCAGCCACATCTTTNAGTGAGCGGGCTATGCTTTCGCCATGTTTGGCTATTTGGTTGAGTGCGCGGATTGATCCTCCTAAAAATATTGGCTGTGTCAGTGTGAATGCTCCGAAAAATACGTTGCGTGTGTCAAATTTCATTGCATCTTTAGGAATCACTGCTACTTCTGTAGGAATAGGTTGCCCATTTGCCGGGTTAGTCACCGGTTTGCCGTCGGCTCCCATGAGGATATTGTAATTGTAGCCCATGGTCTTTGGGTCGAAGGTCATGGTAGGCAATTTTGCATCTTCCCCAAGAAGAGCAATCTGATTCTGATTATGCACATACCCTCCGGCAAAATCTATTCCTGGCAGGTATGCTGCTTTTGCTGCGTCGCGAGTGTAACCGGCTCCACGGATATTCTCCTCAGCTATGCGGATGGCCTTATTATTATGTAGTGCCATCTGCCGGCAACTGTCAAGGCTGACTGCTCCTTGTGCCATGGCGCTACTTGCAGCCGCTGCGGCGAATATAAATAATAGTGTCTTTTTCATATAGAATATAGTTTAAGTGTTCTTTTTAACATGTATTCACAATACTAATACAATATAGTTAAAAAAAAGTTGACTCCCTTCTCCCAATAATCCCAAAACTAAATTCCAAATCCCAAATTTGGGCCTAAAATCCAAAAATCTAAAATCCAAATTCTAAATTCTATTTTGATTTTTTGAATTTTTTTATTAACTTTGCACGGAAAATCGGCACACTTCTGCGCCGANAACTTCCAGATAGAAATGTCCGGAGGTGTTTCTTTTGTATTAATCAACTACTTACAGTATAATTTCAGAATGGCAACATTAGAGAAAATCAGAAGCAAATCAGTCTTGCTGATCATAGTAATCGGCGTGGCGCTTCTCGCTTTCATCGTGGGTGACGCACTCACAAACAGCCGCAATCTCTTCGGTGACACCACTACAGTGGCAAAAATCGGCGGCAAAAAAATTGACTATACCGAATATCAGCGTAAGCGTGAGGAACTCAATCGTCAGCTCGAACAGCTCAAGCAGACTAATCCTCAACAGTATGCCAACTTCGATGTCCAAGTGTTGGGTCAGATGGCTGTCGAGCAGCTCGTTAGCGAGCGTCTTCTCGACGACGCTGTCAAGAATGCCGGCATTGAATCAAGCCCTGAGCAACTCCGATTCTTCGTCCTCGATAATCCTATCAATCGCGAGGCTATGAGCAACATCATACAGCAACTGAATGCTTCCGGTTTCAGCGTTCAAACGCCAGCCCAGGCTTACGAAATCATTTTTAACCCTGGTCGAAACGGCATGTCGGATCAGCAGGCTAAGCCTTTTCAGAATGCATGGGTGGCTATGGAAGAGGAAACTAAGCAGCTTATCAAGCGCCAGAAATATCAGCAGCTGGTGGTGGGTACTGTGAAAGCCAACGACCTTGACAAGAAGGCTCTTTACAACGATTATGTTGCCACAAATAATGTATCTCTCGCTTTCCGCCCTTACGGTGCTATTGATGAGAAAAAATATCCGGTAAGCGATTCTGAAATCAATGCAGCTTACAACGAGGAGAAATCTAATTTCAAGGTATACGAACCTACTAAGGAAGTTTCTTTCATCGCTATCAATATCGCAACTTCTGAGGCTGACCGTGCTGCCGCTAAGCAACTCGCTCAGAACACTCTTAAGGCTCTCAATGATTCTGCTGCAAATGGTCTCCCTGCAAATATTAAGAAAGAGGGTGTGGTCATGACCCGCAGCAATGTCCGCGTTTCCGACCTCCGCAATGGTCCGGTGAAGACTTTCGTCAGCGATGCTAAGGCTGGAGAAGTCAGCTTAGTGACTGAAAACCTTCGCGGATTCGATATCGTTAAGATGGGAAAGCGTTCATATGAAGTTGACTCTATCCAGATCAATATCGTTCAGGTTGCCGGTGAGGCTCTTCCTACTAAAGTCGCAGCCCGCTTGAATGCCGGTCTTGCTATCGACAGCATCAACACTGTGTTCTCTGCTGATAGCGTTTACGCCCAGAAAGAACAGTGGATTCCTCTCTTTGCAGCAGACGGCCCCACAGGCGCACTCGCTGCTTCTCAGCTTGATTCCTTGCGTCAGGCAGGTGGCAAATATATTGCAATCATGAATTCTCCTCAGGGTGCTGTCCTTGCTAAAGTGGTTAAGCAGAATGCTCCTGTTGAGGTAGTGGAATTTGAGGAATACAATTATCAGCTCAATCCTTCTGCTAAGACTGTCGACGACGAGATAGCTAAGTTTGAAAAGTATCTTGAAAAGAACAATACAGCTGAGCTCTTCACTAAGAATGCGGCTGAAGCCGGATATAACGTACAGACATTCCAGTTCACTCAGTCTCTCCCTGCTGTGCCTCGTATGGCCGGCTATAATCAATACTTCCCTGATAGCCGTCAAGTGGTGCGTTGGGTGATGATTGATGGCAAACCGGGTCAGGTGAGCCACATATATGAGTCAAAAGATGCTTCTGCTCCAATGCTNTATGCTGTGGCTGTAGATGCTGAGTATGACGAATACGTTCCTACTGCAAATGCCGACGTTAAGAATTATCTCACCAACAAGGTGCGTCGTCAGAAAGCAGGCAAGGATCTCGTAGCAGAATATCAGAAAGGTGGCAAAAACCTTGAGGCTGTTGCCAAAGCCATGGGCGTTGAGCCTCGTCAGTTGGCAGAGTTCCGTCTTGGCCGCGGTATGGGCGTAAATGATGCTAAGGTCCTCGGTCAGATTGCAGGTGCTAAAGCTGATAAGAAACTTGTAGTGGTTCCGGGTGATGATGGTGTATATGCTTTCGTCGTTAACGGTAATGCCAAGACAGATCTTCCTTACAATGAGGCTAACTACGAGCAGCAGTATTTCCAACTCGTCAATCCAAACTTCGACCAGATGCTTCGTGGCGGTGATAAACTCGTCAACAAGAGCTATAAATTCGAAGGTGGCGAATAATCAGAGGATTTTATAAAGAGAAAACCTCCCCGAATATCGAGGGTCATCCCCATCCGGGCGATGACCCTCCTTTCTTTTAATCAGCCAATAACCTTTAACCTTCAACTCNTAACTATGTCTCCATCCCTTATAGGAATGACCCTCCATGATCTCGAAGATGTTGCGAAGCAAGGCGGAATGCCAAGATTCGTGGCTAAGCAAATTGCCGATTGGATTTATTCCAAACGCGTGACGTCTTTCGATCAGATGGCAAATATATCTAAAAAAAATCAAGCATGGCTTGCCGAAAACTTTCAGATCGGACGAAGCAAACCNGTGAAGGCCTCTAAGTCGCAAGATGGCACTGTAAAATATCTTTTTGATGTTGGTAATGGCAACCGCGTTGAGTCGGTGATGATTCCCGACAAGGATAGGTCTACTCTCTGTGTAAGCTCGCAATGCGGTTGCAAGATGAATTGCTATTTCTGTGCTACCGGTAAACTTGGCTTCAAATCAAACCTATCTGCTGCCCAGATCATGAATCAGATTCTTTCTATGCCAATTCGCCAGAATAAGACCGGAGGCAGCGAGCAGGGAGAACTGACTAATATAGTCTTCATGGGTATGGGTGAACCCCTCGATAATTTCCCTGAAGTCCTCAAGGCTATTGAAATCCTTACCGCTCCCTGGGGGCTCGGGTGGAGTCCGAAGCGCATTACTGTCTCTACCGTAGGAAAACTTCCTCAGTTAAAAGATTTGCTTGAGAAGACTAATGTCCACGTGGCCATTAGCATACACACCGCCGACCTTGCCCAAAGAGAATCTATGATGCCGGCTCAGAAGGCTTTCCCAATACAGTCTGTAGTCAAACTATTGCAGTCTTACGATTTTTCAAGCCAACGCCGGCTTTCGTTTGAATACATCATGTGGCGTGGTGTCAACGACGATGTTGCGCATGCCAATATGCTAATCAAACTTATTGGTAATCTCGATTGTAGAGTCAATCTAATCCGATTCCACAAGATTCCCGGTGTTGATCTTTACCCCGCTTCCGACGACCGGATGCAAATGTTTAGAAATATACTTAACGAACACGGCATAACTGCTACCATCCGCGCTTCCCGTGGCGAAGATATCGACGCCGCTTGCGGTATGTTGGCTGCCAAAAAATAATTTTTATCATGCACACTCCTATTAGAGTGGGTATCACCCACGGCGACTTCAATGGAATAGGCTATGAAGTCATCATAAAAGCCCTCGATGAAGAGGGAATCTTCGATCTTTTCACTCCGGTTATTTTCGGTAGTCCTGAAATCCTTAACCAAATTCGTAAAGACCTCGGCACCGAGACGTTCCGATTCGCTCCTATGCGTAAGGTGTCTGATGCGCAAGCAGGACGCGTCAATGTAGTGGATGTCTGTCCAAGAGGTATGGAACTGACTCCCGGACACCCTTCTCAAGAAGCCGGAGAAGCAGCCGTCGCTGCTCTTGAGGCTGCTTGCAAAGCACTCGAGAATGGTGACATTGATCTCCTCGTGACAGCTCCTATCAATAAAAAGACTGTTTTCAGTGACTCATTCCCGTTCCCTGGACATACCGAATTCCTTGCCCAGCGACTTGCAGAGGATAGTAAAAATGCTACCATGATTCTTTTTGATGATGATATCCGGGTGGCTCTCGTCACGACACACATGGCTCTTCGGGATGTGCCCTCTGCTATTACAAAAGATGCCGTCAAGAATACTATCATTAATCTTAACGCTGCCCTGAAGCAAGATTTCAGAATGGACAAACCAAGGATTGCTGTTCTCTCTCTTAATCCCCATAATGGAGACAATGGGCTGCTTGGCGATGAGGAGATTAAGGAAATCTCTCCGGCTATCGCTGAATGCGTCGCGGAAGGTGTGCTCGCTTTTGGCCCTTTTGCAGCCGATGGATTTTTCGGCACCAAGGATTATTTGAAATACGACGGTATTGTGGCTATGTATCATGACCAAGGTCTTGCTCCTTTCAAGGCTCTNGCAAGAGAATATGGAGTCAACTACACAGCCGGTCTGAAATATGTCCGTACAAGCCCTGACCATGGCACCGGCTATAATATTGCCGGAAGATATGAGGCCGACCCTACATCTATGCGCCAAGCAATATATCAGGGCATTGATCTTGCAAGAAATCGCGAAAAATATCTTGAGCTGACCTCTAACCCTCTCCCGATCGCTAAGCAAGATTCCCGCCGAAAATCCAACGANGAATAAAACTCTAAATTCTAAATTCTAAATTCAAAATTAGAATGCTGACTCTTCCAAAAAAATACACTCTGAAGCTGCTTCCGGAAACAACTGAAGTAGCAATACAACTCATAAAAGATTCCTTCCAGAAGGAGCTCGCAAAAGCCCTTAACCTCCGTCGTGTCACTGCCCCTCTGTTTGTGCTTTCCGGTACTGGTATCAACGATGACCTTAACGGTGTGGAGCACCCGGTGAATTTCGCGATTGATGCCATGGGTGGGAAAAAGGCTGAGGTGGTCCATTCGCTCGCTAAATGGAAGCGTATGAAACTCGGGGCATATGATATCGCTCCGGGTTATGGACTTTACACNGATATGAATGCTATTCGCACTTTTGAGGATCTCGACAATCTTCATTCACTCTACGTAGACCAATGGGATTGGGAAAAGTCCATTCGTAAGGAAGACCGCAATCTTGATTATCTTAAAAATACAGTCAGAAAAATCTTTGCTGCTATAAAAAAAGTTGAAGCTCAAATCTACGAACGATTCCCTCACATCACNCCGTGGCTCCCGGATGAAGTGACTTTCATTCATTCCCAACAGCTTCTCGACAAATATCCTGACCTCACCCCTAAAGAAAGGGAAAACGAGGCTGCTAAAGAATTTGGTGCAGTTTTCATTATTGGNATAGGTGCTCCTCTTTCCGATGGCCAGCCTCATGATGGCCGTGCCCCTGACTATGATGATTGGATCACTCCCAATGAAGATGGATATTTAGGCCTTAATGGCGATTTGATTCTCTGGAATCCAGTACTCGAAAGTGGATTTGAACTTTCGTCTATGGGTATCCGCGTTAGTCCCGAATCCCTTAAGGCGCAGCTGAAAGAGCGTGGGTGTGAAGAGCGTGAAAAATTCGACTTCCATAAGGCTCTGCTTGCAGAAGAACTTCCATATTCAATTGGTGGTGGAATTGGTCAGAGCCGCCTCTGCATGTATCTCCTGCAGAAAGCTCACATAGGCGAAGTTCAAGCCTCTATCTGGCCTGCCGACCAAATNGAGGCATGTGCCGCCCACAACATCAACCTACTTTGAACATTACGTTGATATTTACCAAAGGATAGACGTTTTCCCATGCGCTTCGAGCCAAGCATTAGCCTGCGAGAAATGTCGGCATCCAAAAAATCCGCGAGATGCCGAAAGAGGGGAGGGGTGGGGTGCCGTCAGCACTAAATGACGACTTCGGTCGATAATGCTCCCTTTTCTTATTGCGTCGGCTCCCCATAGCATGAANACTACATTCTCTCCATGCTCATTGATGGCNCGCACTGCAGCATCTGTAAACTCACTCCAGCCAAGATTTGCATGAGATCTTGGCTGGTGTTCTCTTACAGTGAGCGTCGCATTAAGCAATAGCACTCCTTGTTGAGCCCACCGAGTTAGGTCCCCATTCGTTGGGATTGGCGCTCCAGTGTCAGTATTTATTTCCTTAAAGATATTTCTCAGTGATGGGGGAATGTCTATCCCCGGATTGACAGAGAATGCAAGTCCATTAGCCTGGCCGGGGCCATGATATGGATCCTGACCGATTATAACTACTTTTGTATCGGCAAAGGGTGAATTGTCGAATGCTGCAAATATTTTCCCAGCCGGAGGGTAAACTCTCACATAGGGGTCCCCATATTCCCGACGCACGGCGTTAGTCAGCATCCCGAAATATGGTTTTTCAAATTCTTCACGAAGTTCCCGTTTCCATCCCTCTTCTATTCTTACTTCCATACTCGTATAACAATAATTTTACATCCTTTTATTAAAAAATTTTTTGCTGATTCCCACAAAAATGTTAATTTTGCAAAAAAAATTATTAACATTTGGCTTCAGTTCTGATACCTGAAACCTTGAAACCGGATAACTAAACTTAAAAAATGGCCAAATACCTCTATTGGGTGCTTCTCGCACTCATGTTCATCCCGTTCAATCTGATTTGTGGCGTGACTGTGATCTCTGCCCCAATTGCACTATTCGTAGGTCTCGTTTTTGCCCTTTGTTTCGGCATTCCTTACCCTAAATTCAACAAAAAACTTTCCAAATATCTTCTGCAGGCCTCCGTGGTGGGCCTCGGTTTTGGTATGAACCTTGAGAAGTCTCTCCAAAGCGGGGCAGAAGGCATGATTTTCACTGTCGTTTCGGTGATTGTAGTGATGGTCGTAGGTGTCCTGCTTGGCAAGTACATGCGAATCGACTCCAAAATATCTTATCTTATTTCATCTGGCACCGCCATTTGCGGAGGTAGTGCCATCGCTGCAGTGGGTGGCGTGCTGAATGCTAAGGAAAATGAAATGGCAGTCTCTCTTGGAGTTATCTTCATTCTTAATGCTATTGCCCTTTTCATCTTTCCTCCAATGGGACACGCACTCGGACTCACTCAGCAGCAATTTGGCACATGGGCTGCCATCGCTATCCACGATACAAGTTCAGTAGTCGGTGCCGGCGCAAGTTATGGAAACGAGGCTTGCGACCTTGCTACCCTAATTAAATGTACGCGTGCTCTTTGGATAATACCTCTCGCATTCTTCACCATGTGGTTTGTCACTAAAAATTCATCCCTCGCATCCTCTGAAGATGGGAAAAAAGGAAAAGTCTCAATCCCATGGTTTATATTCCTATTCGTACTCGCAATGATTTTCAACACATATGTAGGCACAGAGACACTCCGTCCTCTCTATGATGGGNTCGTGGTCATTGCAAAGCAATGCTTGATTGCNGTCCTTTTCGCAATTGGAGCAGGACTTAGCATCAANGTAATAAAGCAAGTCGGAGTGAAACCCCTGGTGCAAGCCGTAATTCTATGGATTGTAATTGGAGTAGGATCCCTCGCAGCTATTCTCTATCTCGGCGTATAGCAAAATATCAGCCCCCAGACCCCCTAAAGGGGGAGAATTTATTCTCTATTCCATATTCTAAANTCAAAATTCTAAATTAAAATTCTAAATTATAAATTATAAAGTGAACAAACTAACCAAATCCCTCATACATTTTTCGCACCCCGCATCCCTCATCCTTTGCGTAGGAGCGGTTATGGCTGGTCTCACTGCCTCTGTCATCAGGGGTGGCATCACTTTCTTTCCGGCATTAATGACACTAATATTCGCTGTTCTTCTGCAGATTTCCGGCAACCTGTATCATGGTTACCTTCACCTCCGTGATAATGCAGATTCCGATACGCCAGAGAAGAGTGATAAATTGTCTGGCTCATCCAAGCAATCATTGGCTATGCTTTTGAGGGTGGTGGCAAATGCCATGACTATTTTGGCTCTTACTACTGGTTTTGCCCTTTTCTCATTTGTCGGATGGGTTGGTGTGGCATATTTAGTTGTCATTGCTTTGCTATTGTTTTTCTATTTTGCAGGTCCTCATCCTATAGTGCGCACTAAATGGTCGCTCTTTGTCACATTCCTTCTTTTCGGTCCGATAGCTGTCAGTGGCACTGCAATCATCCAGATGCCTGACACTCATAATCTTCTCCCAATTGTTGTATATTCAGTCATAAATGGACTTATGGCGGTCAATGCCCACATTGCTATCCAATATCTTCATTATCAAGACGACAAATCAAATGGAATTGAAACTCTTGTTACTGCAAAAGGAGGATTCTTCACTCGCTTCGTCTATCTTGGAAATGTAATCATCGTTGCAGCGATCCTGATTATTCGCCCATCAGCTGTGGAATATGTATCTCCTTGGGTTGGGATTTCAGTTGCTCTGGTACTTTTAGTATCATCTGCTTGGGTTTTTGCTCATATGCACCGCGACCCATTGAAAGTATCAAAATTTGTTCGCTCAGTAACACTCGACCAGTATATCCTGCTCGTAATTGTACTTCTCTGTATAAATCTCTTCGCCTTCGACGACTTCCAACTAAACTTCCTCCGCCTCCTCTAATCCCCACAATCCAACCCCACAATTAGCCTCATTAGTCCAATTAGACTAATTAGCCTAA
>WFLX010369903.1_pt1 | contig 22230 bp, 15 predicted proteins | sample 4967041 | NCBI WGS metagenome assembly WFLX01 (sample SAMN12857096, study PRJNA449069) | gut metagenome | isolation source: stool from male and female vole | host: Microtus ochrogaster | place: USA:Florida | collected 2017
CAATTTGTAATTATTAAAACCAATAGTATTATGGGATTTTTGACTAACGACAAGCTCGTGATTGTGGGAGCTGGTGGAGCTATCGGTTCCACGATGGTTCAGTTGGCTCTGACGATGAAGCTGACTCCGAATGTGTGTCTGTATGACGTGTATGCTCCTGGCATGGAGGGCGTGATTGAAGAGATGTTCCACTGCGGATACGATGGTGTGAACCTCACGGCTACGACCGATGTGGCTGAGGCGTTCAAGGATGCNAAGTNCATCNTTTCTNCGNNTGGTGCTCCNCNCAAGGCTGGCATNACTCGTGAAGACNTTNTGGCNGGTAACTGNANANTCNNAGAGNAACTGGGTAAGAACATCAAGGCTTATTGCCCTGACGTGAAGCACGTGGCTGTGATTTTCAATCCTGCTGACTTGACGGGTTTGGTGACATTGTTGTACTCAGGTTTGAAGCCAAGTCAGGTGACGACTTTGGCTGCGCTCGACTCTACTCGCTTGCAGTCGGCTTTGGCTAAGAAGTTTGGTTTGAAGCAGTATGAGGTGACTGGTTGTGCTACTTATGGCGGTCATGGCGAGCAGATGGCTGTGTTTGGCAGTGCTGTGAAGGTGGCTGGCAAACCGCTGAACGAACTCATTGGCACTCCTGAACTTTCCGAGGAGGAGTGGGAGCAGTTGAAGGTGGATGTGACGAAGGGTGGTGCGAAGATTATTGAACTNCGTGGCCGCAGTTCATGGCAGNGTNCTGCATATTGCTCTGTAGAGNTGATTCGCTCGGTGATGGGTGGTGAGACGTTNCGTTGGCCTGTTGGCACTTACGTTTGCAACGGGAAGTACAACCACNTNANGATGGCAATGGANACGACGCTNGATACGAATGGCTGCANTTACAAGATGCCTGTTGGCACACCAGAGGAAATTGCCAAGTTGGATGCTTCGTATGAGCACCTGTGCAAGATGCGCGACGAATTGGTTACATTGAACATTGTTCCTCCAATCTCGGAGTGGAACAAAATCAATCCTAACCTTTGATTAAGTTCATCATTCACATTTATTTGTAGGATAGTGTGACGTGCCTTGCGGGAAGACCTGCTTTTGGGGAACTGTCTAAGGGGTAATTGTGGATGATGCTGATTTTATGAAAGAGTACGGAAAGCATACGTTTGTAGGTTGGAGTTGGCGCATCCTGTTGGGGGTGGTGCTAACTCCAATCTTCGTGTTTCTGTTGCTTTTTGTTCTGATTTATGTGCCTCCTGTGCAGCAGTGGGCGGTCAATACGGCTGCGGAGATATTGAGCGAGGAGATGGGCATGGAGGTGTCGGTGGAGCATGTGCGCTTGAAGTTTCCGCTTGACCTTTCCGTGGGTGGATTGCTGGTTGTGGAAGAAGGCGACACGGTGCTGGCTGCACATGAGTTGGATGTGAGTGTGAGGGCATTGCCGCTGTTCCGCTTGGAGGCGGAAGTGGATGGCGTCCATTTGTATGATGCCAAGTTGAATACGAAGGGGATGATGGGCTTTGGTGTGTTGAAAGGAAACCTTGCAGAATTGAGTCTTAGTTCTCACAGTACGGACCTCAGGAATGGGCTTGCTGTGATAAATGAGGCACTGCTGAGGGATGCCGACTTGACAGTGCTCTTGGCGGATTCGGTTCCAGAAGATACGACTACGATTGATTGGCGAGTGCGGCTGGACGATGTGAAGTTGCAAAGCGTGAAGGTGAACGTGCTGCTGACTCCTAATGCGGACAGCANATGNGTGATGGNNGACNNTGGCGGAATGCAGANAAAGGCTTATCTTGACTTGANAGAGGGGGCTTATCGTGTGGATGNATTGGATATAGTCAAATCGAAGGTGGCTTATGACCGTCGGAAAGAGCCATGGTTACCCCAGCAACTCGACCCCAATCATTTGCTGTNTGAAGACATCAGCATGAGGGTGGATTCGCTTTCGGCTGTGGGTAATGATTTGTCGATGTGTTTGAGTCGGTTTGCTGCCACAGAGCAGTCGGGGTTGGTCATCACAGAGATAACGTCCTGCTTAGAGATGGATTCTGTGTCGCTTACCATTCCGAAGTTGCACTTGAAGACAGCTGACAGCGACTTGACGGTGGCATACGAGATGGACTTGAATGCCTTTGACGAAGTGAACCCAGGTCGATTCTCTGTGCTGGGCGAAGGCCAGGTGGGTAAAGGTGATGTGATATACGTTACTCGTATGGGTGGTGCTGGCACGAAGGATGTGTGTACGGTGATGAACCAGATGTTGCCTGTACGCCCATCGGAAGTGAGGCTGAAAGCCGAGGGCAATTTGGAGACGCTTGATGTGAGTACGCTGTATCTGAAAGTGCCAGGGGTGGCTGTGGTGGATGGTGAAGCCGTGTTGCGGGATGTGGTGAATGACCTCTCGCTGGAGACGAAACTGAAAGCGGAGGACATGCGTGGTGGAAGTGTTGATGTGGAGGCTGGTTATGTGATGGCTCAGGAGGCTTATCAAGCAGATGTTCGCTTGAATCGCTTTGTGGTGAATCACTTTGTGCCGATGGATAAACTGACGGAGTTATCTGGCTCATTGAAAGCTGGCGGACATGGTTTTGACTTCCTTTCGCCAGCCACAGAGCTGCATGCGAATGCTGTGTTGACAGATGCCCACATGGGACAGATGAATCTGAGCAACATAACTGCCGATGCCACGATGAAGAGTGGCAAGGTGTTGCTGGACGTGACGGCTGATAATGACCAGTTGCAGACAGATTTGGCGTTCGATGGTGTGTTGCAGAAGCGTTTGCTGGAGGGCTTTCTCAACCTTCACTTGCCTTGGGCGGATGTGCAGGGGATGGGCTTCAGTGAGGATGTGTTGCAAGCCAGCACCAGTGGAACGATGCAGTTTTCCTACAATCTCGACAAGTTCTTCCGTGTGGATTCGCATATTGATGCGCTGAAGCTGACACTGGCGAACGGTAGCATTCAGACGGATGCCTTCAACCTTTTGGCGGAGGCGAAGAAGGACACCACGTGGGCAACGCTGCAAACGGGCGACTTGGATTTCTCGTTCTTCACACCTAACAATCTGTTTAACTTGTTGCCTACAGTGGAGAGGTTGGAGAAAGAGACCGTGAGACAGTTTAAGAAACGCAGTGTAGATTTGAATGTGTTACGTTCCTATCTGCCTGAACTTTGGTTGCATGCGTCGGCTGGTCGGCGGAATCCCGTGTCGGATGTGTTGAAACTGTATGGTATGCGGTTTGACGAGTTCATTGCGCATGTAGAGGCTTCGCCTGAGACGGGCTTGATGGGGCAAGCGCATGTGTATGCTTTTCAGAAAGATAGTGTGAGGATTGATACTGCCTTCTTTGACTTGGCACAGGATTCAGCCAAGTTGGATTATCATTTGGGTGTGTTGTGTCAGGAGCAACGGCTACTGCCTGCTTTCCGTGCATATATCGACGGATTCCTGAAGGCTGATGAGGTGGATTCTCACCTCACCTTCTTCGACAAGAAAGGACGCATAGGCATAGACATTGGTGTGAATGGTGTGGCTGCCGATTCATGTGTGAACTTCAGCCTTTATCCTCAACACCCCATCTTGGCTTATCGTGAGTTTGCCCTCAACAGCGACAACTATATTGTGACCAGTCCCGATTGCCCCATTATGGCTGATGTACGTCTAACCAGTGTGAAGGATAGCGCATATGTGGCTGTGTATGCTGACGAGAGCGACATAGGCAAGCAGATTGCTAACGTGATTGTGAACGATTTGAACTTGAAGGAAATCCTGACGGTGCTTCCTATTCCTGGATTGCCCAACATGACGGGCATGTTGGCGGCAGATGCCACTTACATTGACCAAGGGGAGAACTTCTTGGTGGAGGGAACGTTGGATGTGGACCGTTTCATTTATGAAGGTATGTCTGTGGGTAATGTAGGCACACGTTTCACCTATATGCCGCAAGGTGANACCATGCNCACTGTGGATGCGACGTTGNCNCTTAACGACCAAGNCATCATTCAGCTGGATGGCACTTATCAGACAGAAGATGAGGGTTCGCTTGATGCCAATCTGTCCTTGATGGATGTGCCCATGTCGGTGCTTGATGCGTTTATGCCCAATCAGTTGGTGAACTTCAGTGGGTTATTGGCTGGCGATTTGAAGGTGACGGGACCTATGAGTGCCTTGCTCTTTAATGGTGCTCTGCACCCGAAGGGGGTGCATGTGCTTTCCAAACCATACAGTTTTGACCTTGCCTTGGATAATCAGCCTATTCCGTTCACCAACAGTCGTATAGATTTCAATGCGTTCAAGTTCTATGGCGCAGATGATAATCCGCTCACGCTGAACGGCTATGTAGATTTTGCTGACTTTGCTGGAATTGTCACGTCGCTCTCGTTGATGGGGCGCAACTTCAAGGTGATAGAGGCAAAACCCACAGCTAACTCGCTTTTGTATGGCGATATGTATGGCGACTTCTTTGTGCGTGTGCTGGGTTCTACGGGGGATAATATGACGGTGCGTGGACTTGTGCGTGTGCTGCCCACCACCAACATCACTTATGTGCTGACTGACACACCGTTGTATCAGACGGACCGCTTGGAAGACATCGTGACGTTTGTGAACTTTAATGCTCCTCCACCACCGCGCGAAGAAATGGTGAAGAAGACTTTTATGGGCATGGACATGAATCTGNTGNTCAGCATTGAGGACGGCGCGAAACTGAATGCAGACCTGTNTGNCGACCACGAGAGCTATGTGANGGTGCAGGGTGGTGNNTCGGTCACGATGACCTACACGCCCGAAGGTGTGCTGAACCTGCAAGGACGCTACACCATCAACGAAGGCGAAATGAAATACACTTTGCCTATCATCCCTCTGAAAACCTTCACCATCCACAACGGCTCTTACATTGAGTTCATGGGCGAACCTGCAAACCCTGTGCTCAACATCGCTGCCACAGAGCGCGTGAAAGCCACTGTGGGTGATACTGATGGAACAAGCCGAAGTGTGGCTTTTGATGCAGGTTTGAAGATATCGAACACGCTGTCGAACATGGGATTGGAGTTCACCATCGATGCGCCTGAGGATATATCTGTGCAGAACGAATTGGCTGCTTGTTCGGCTGAGGAAAAGAACAAGTTGGCAGTGGGTATGCTCGCCACAGGCATGTATCTTTCTGGTGATAACAAGAAGGGCTTTACAGCAGGCAACGCTCTGAACAGCTTCTTGCAGAACGAAATCAACAACATAGCAGGTAAGGCTATGTCAACGATGGTAGATGTGAATGTAGGCATGGAGCAGACCACACGCGATGACGGCACTACCCGAACCGACTACTCGTTCAAGTTCTCCCGTCGTTTCTTCTCCGACCGCCTTAATGTAGTCATTGGTGGCAAGGTTAGCTCCGATGGCGGCAGTGAACAGTACAACGAATCGGGTGCCNACATCGACGNCGNGTCGTTGGAGTNGCGACTCNATAATGGTGGTACGCAGTATGTTCGNCTCTTCCATGAGAAAGACTATTCCAACCNAATTNAAGGNGAGCTGGACAAGAATGGTGCTGGTGTGCTGCTANGNAAGAAGATGGACAAATTCNCAGACCTTTTCATCTGGCGCAAGAAGGCGGAGGAGCCACATGGAACAAGGAATGGGGAACAGGAAAGCAGAGGCGAAGCACAAGAAAGCGGTAGCAAGGAACAAGAGGAGCGCAGCGAGACAGAGACCGAAACAACAGATAGGAACATAACGCAGCAATGAAGAAGCAATTACTATACATATATATATTAGTGGCGGTGGTGCTGGCTGCATGTTCCACCACAGCCAACTTGCCTGAGGGCGAGGTGCTCTATACTGGCATTGATAAGGTGAAGGTACATGACAAGCTGGGGACGGCGGCAGAGGGGAACGCACTGATGGAAGTACAGGCAGCCCTCGACTATGCACCCAACGGCTCTTTCATGGGTAGTTCGTCGGCTCGCTCCCCTTTGCAGGTGGGACTTTGGGTGTATAATGCTTATGTGAACAAACCCCGTGTTGGTTTCAATAAGTGGATGTTCAACTCGTTTGCCACACAGCCCGTGACGATGTCGCATGTGTCGCCCGACACTCGCATAAAGGTGGCGACCAACCTCTTGCAGAACTATGGCTACTTCCGAGGAAAGGTGGGATATGAATTGGTGAATCAGCGCAACCCCAAGAAGCAAAAGATATCATACGACGTGCGGCTGGGTCAGCCTTATCTCTTCGATAGCATCCGCTACGCGTTCCCTGAACTGGAGGACAGCATCATCCGCACTTCAATGGATGAAGCCCACATCGGGAAGGGCACTCAGTTTTCCACGCTCGACCTCACCAACGAGAAGACCCGTATAGTCAATACGCTGCGCAACAATGGCTTCTACTACTATCGTCCCGATTATGTGACCTATCTGGCAGACTCCATGAACACCCCCTATCGGGTGACGCTCGTGGTGGTGCCCGATTGGGACATGCCAGAGAGAGCCAAGCAGCAATACTACTTTGGTACGGTGAGCACCTATATCCGCCAAAACGTGCGCAGCGGCGAAGGTGCCAAGCGCAGGGCGGCTGGCACGATGAACACTTACGACGACTCCCTCGTGATGCGCAGCTTGAAGGTGGCTTATCAAGGCGAACGTATGCCGATTGCCCCCCGTGTGCTGTTTAAGAACTTCAAGTTTTGGCATCGCCACTTGTTCAACCAATCCAGTGTGGATCAGACCTTGACTAATCTCCACAGCATGAACATCTTCTCCGGCGTCAAATTCACGTTCACACCGCGAGAAACACCATTGTTGACTGATGGTCAGACACCTGAATCCGAAAGCCCGCTCCCCACAGCCAGCGACACCCTTGATGTTCGTCTTGACCTCACGCTCGACCAGCTGATGGACACGGAGATTGACTTCAGTTTTACGCAGAAGTCCAACTCGCAGATAGGTCCTAATCTGGGTGTTACTTTCTCCAAGCGCAACGCATTCCACCATGGCGAGACGCTTTCAGTGGGTCTGAAAGGCAGTTACGAGTGGCAAACCCAAAAGCAGTTTGGTCAGAACAAGCGCATCGACTCCTACGAAATAGGCACCGACATTTCCTTGAGCTATCCGTGGATAGCCTTCCCTTGGCTCAACAAGCGTTTCTACAAATATCCAACCTCCACTCGTTTCCGTGTGAACGTCAATCAGCTGAACCGCGCCAACTACTATCGCCTCATGTCCTTCATCACCGAGGCCACTTATGGCTTCCAGACCTCTCGCTCGTGGAGTCATCAGCTCTTGCCCCTCACTATCTCCTACAACAAGATGCAAGAGACAACGGAGCGTTTCGATGCCATTGTGGCATCCAACTCCGCCCTCTATGTGTCGTTGCGCGACCAGTTCATCCCAGCCATGCAGTATTCCATCATCTACGATAACATATGGAATACACATCTTCGGCATTCCATGCACTTTGAGGGCATGGTGAAGGAGTCGGGCAATCTCCTCAACGCCACCAATGCGATGCTCGGGTTCAACTACTATCAGAAAGACAAAAAACTGCTCTACACCCCTTATTCCCAGTTCCTCAAGTTCCAGTTCACCCTCAAGAACACCTTCCACATCACGAAGAAGACCTCTGTTGCCACCCGTGTGTTTGTGGGCGGCATCTGGACGTATGGCAACTCCAACTATGCCCCCTACAGCGAACTCTTCTACATCGGCGGTGCCAACAGCATTCGTGCCTTTGCCGTGCGCAGCATTGGTCCTGGTCGCTATCAGGACACCACGGGACGTGGCACTTACCTCGACCAGTCGGGCGACACCAAGCTGGAGATGAATGCCGAGTATCGTTTCCCCTTGGTCAACACCCTCCAAGGTGCATTCTTCCTCGATGCCGGCAATGNGTGGCTCATGCACGGCGATGACCAGCATCCCGGTGGTNGCTTCGGTGACGGCGGTTTTTTCCAGTCTTTGGCAGTGGGCACAGGCTTTGGTCTCCGCTACGACCTCGAGTTCCTCATCCTCCGTCTCGACCTCGGTGTAGGCATCCATGCCCCCTACGACACAGGCAAATCCTCCTACTACAATATGCGCAAATTCAAGGACAGCCTCGGTCTCCACTTTGCCGTTGGTTATCCGTTCTGAGCCCCTCCGATTTCGCGCAGGTATATCCTATCATATAGGCACAAAGTCCTTTCCGACTTTGTGCCTATTTTTGTTTTGTCATACGAGGGGAGCTTGTTGCTTTTTCGTGTGGAATCCCACCCTTCACCTCTCACTCAATCGCTCAGATNTTGAAGANGCGTTNTAATTCCGTATTGAAGTTACAGATGATGCNGTCCCTTGTTCNTTGTGAATATGCCGAAGNGGATGGAATNGCAGGGGCATAGGTGATAGCAGCGGAGGCAGCCGGTGCAGTTTTCGTGTTTCCAGCGGATATTGCCGTCGGGGGCAGTGGTGATGTTGTCCAGCGGACAGGAACGGACACAGTGTTGGCAGTGGATGCAGTGGCTGTTGGTGTGGAAATAGCGGTCGGTGACGAGGAAGCGATTGAAGAGAGGGCGGAGTACGTAGGTCTTGAACCATGGCATAGCTCCACGGCACACGTCGGTTCCCTGTTCTCTTTTGTTGATGCTGTCGGCAATGGATGGCAAACGCTGCAAGGTTGCTTGCACCTTGGCTTTAGCTTTGTCGGCAGGGTCTGTGTCGAAGCCTGGCAGACAAACGTAGGTGTTGGGCATGTGGACAGAGAAGACGGCATCCATTTGTCTGCCCAGCAGGTTGTTGAGGATGGTGTCGGCATATCCGATATCATCGCCGCAGGTGATGACTGCCCACACATACTTGGAGCGTTTGATGTCCTCCGTATGTGTGTGAAGATATTCTTTGACTACTTTGGGAACGCCCCATGCATAGACAGGAAAAACCATGCCGAACATGTCCGCTTCGTCTTGGAGCAGTCCTTGGAGCTTGTCAGCCACCCATTGGCTGTTGCCTGTGCCTGAAAAACAGTAGAACACTTGTGGAAATGGTTGAGGAGTTAATGATTGTTATGCTATTGTGAGACGGGGAAGTGGCTCACCTCTCGGTCATCCTAAAGACTCGTATGCCTGTGTGTTTGGGTTGCTTCATCTCGTACGCGTAGAAGGTCTCCTTGCTCATGACCACTTTCTTGTAGAGGCTGGAGGCATGGAGCAGGTGGAGGCGACCGTTCTTCCAAAAGGCGATGCCGATGTGGCGTGTGTCGAGACCGTCGTTGTTGGTGATCATCGCCACGATGTCACCGTCTTTCACCGCGCCCAATGCCGTGCTTTGCTGCCATGCAAGGTTTTGCTTGGGGATGTAGCGGAACTTCTTCCCATTGGTCGCCTGTTCGTATGCCTTGATGGTGGGCACGAAATCGGGGTGACTCTTCAGTTGCTTATACAGCGAGGGGTGGGAAGACATGTAGTTGATGTTCACGGTCTGTACAGCTGTGAATGCACCCAGCGTGTGAGACGAGGGATGCCCTTCTGCCTCCATCTTGGGGGCAATGTCATGCACAATGCCGAGTTGCTCGTTGTCTTCGGCCCACCATGTGAAGTAGTGGAGACGAGAGGTGTAGTCGGTCATTCTTCCTTGACGGAAACGGATGCGGGTGAGGTTCTGGCAGAAATCGTCGAAAGTGAGCCTGTCCTGTTGGTCGCAGAGGGCGAGTGCCACGACGGTTTCGACGAATGTCGTGCAATCCAGTTCACGGAGATTGACGATGAGGTGTTCCGTGTCGCCCAGTTCGAGGGTGTGGGCTACATAGGGGACACCCTGAAACTGCTTGCCGAAATACAGGACGCGGTTTTCTGTGCCTCGTCGAGTCTTGGCTTCCTCCAGCAGTTGCACCACACGGGCACTGTCTTCGGGCGTGTATTCCACGCGCTGTGCCTGTGTGCAGAGTCCTGCATAGACAAGAAGGAACAGCAGGGCGAATCGTTTCATAGGGGCGAATCAGTGAGCGGCTTCCCGTCTTGTGCGCCCAGCTGAGAAGCGAGGTCATGCTTGTCGTGTGCCACGGTCTTGGTATCTACAAGGTTCTGTATGAAAGTGCTGGCGCGACTGAGCAGTTCACAATCATCGCTGATGAGATTGACGAGGCGGTTCAACTGGTCAATTTGCTTTTCTTTGGTCATAGGTTGTCTCTTTTGCTGTTCGGGCACAAAGGTAAGANAAAAGTGAGGAGTTCCCTCCGTTCAGGCTATGAAAGTTTCTTAANNGTTGNTAATCGGTGCTTGTTTGTGCCTCGTTTGTCTCAAACGGAAAGGGTGGATATCTNTCCTTTGGTGCTTCTGTGGGTGGTGTGCTTCCAAAGCCTAAAAACGGACTCCCCGACATCGATTTTGGGGATATGTTTAGGGAAGTATTGGGTTGGGTGTTTTGCCTTTATAGGTTTGGTAGATGATGTATTCGNCATCGGAGTGGATGGTGAANGTGTTGCCAGTGGCTTNGNTGAGTGTNCCTTGCCACCAATCGGTGTAGGGGTAGGTGTTCCAGCGGAGTCCATCGGAGGTAAGCTCGTTGCAGTGGATGCGGAAGATGCTGACTTGCTGGTGGGGAAAGCTGGGGAAGGTCTGTGTGCCGCATGCTGGGGTGAAGAAGCCGTGGTCGGTGTACATGGTGGGCTGTATGTGGAACTCGCGCAGATAGAAAGCCATGAGCGAGACGTTGCCGATGGTGTGGTCCTCGCGTTTGCCTGTGCAGCCGATGTAGGCGATTTGCTTCTGCGCTGGGCGGATGTGGTTGATAACGAAGCGTGTGGCTTTGGTCAGGTCGTTGTATTCCTGCTCTTGGACGGTGTGGATGAGGTGGGGGTACTGCTGCCTGATGTGGGAGGGAAGCGAGTCGCCGTCGCCCACGATGGCGTAGGGGATGTGTCCGTGGGAAAGCAGCGTCTGTGCGGCTTCGTCGCAGCAGACAATGCGTTGGGCTTGTTCCAGGATGCCAAGTGCTATGGGGTGGGTGGGGTAGTCTCCTGCGGCGAGGATGACGGTGTCATAAGTTGTTTCCATTTGAAATATCCGAGTATTGCGATGATGAAGTACAATCCGTAGAGACCTGACTTGAAGGGGAGTCCTTTCTGTGCGTAGAGGATGCTGCTCACGACCTCGACCAAAATCCAGAACAGCCAGTGTTCGACGTGCTTGTGTGCCAGTGCCCACATGCCGACGATGGAAAGAGCGTTGGTGAAGGAGTCGAGCACGGGGACGGTGGAGTAGGTCCAAGTGATGAGCACATAATAGGTGGCTGCCCATGCCAAGAGGAAGCCTACCGCGATGGGGGGGTAATACTTTCGGGGCATGTGGCTGATGGGCTTCTCGTGCTTGCTGTCCTTGCCCCATTTCCACACGTAGTATCCGTAGAGGGTTGCGAGGGTGTAGTATATCGCCATGCCAGCGTCGCCGTAAAGCCCGTGCTGCCAGTNGAGGNTGATGTCGAGTGCTGGCNGNACGATGCCGATGAACCATAGGGCGATGCTGGCACGATACTCGAACCAAATGTAGAAGAGTCCGAGTATCGTGGTCAGCATGTCAAACCAGTGTGTGTAGAGGAATGTTTGCATTGTTTAGAAGTTTAACGACAAGTGTGCCATGAAGTGGAAGGGGGCCTGAGGAGCGAAGCCGCTCTCGTAGAGGTCTGTCGTCCATGCGTAGGCTTTGCCGTTGGTATCCTTGCCGATTTCGCAGTATGCCCAGCCGTTGTTGTCGTACTTGAGCGAAGTGAGGTTGTAGAAGGTGACGCCGACAGTGCCGCTCTTCAGTGCATCCATCTTGAACGTGTAGGAGAGGTCGAGGTTCTGCGTGAAGTAGTCGCTGAGCGTCATCTTGATGCGGTTGTCGCCCACTTGGGCGTAGCGGAAGCCAGTGTTGGTCATGTACTGCTCGCCTGTGTATTGGCTGATGAGTTGCGCCTTGAATCCGCGGTGCTGGAACGTGAAGATGTTGTTGAAGATGTATTCGGGCGAGAAGGCTGTCTTCGTCTCGCCAAGGTTGAGCACGCCTTGGTCGCTCCACGTGTTGTCCTCCACTGCGTTCACCGTCCAGTCTTTGTTGCGGTTTCTGCTGAAAGTGGCGTTGGCATCCCAGCGGAACCACTTCACGGGTTGCCATGCGGCTTCCAGCTCAATGCCAGCACGGTAGGACTTGCCACTGTTGTCGTTGGAGGCTATCATCTCGCCGATTTCGTTAAGCTGTCCTGTCAGCACAAACTGGTTCGTGTAGTTCATCAGGTAGAGGTTCACTCCTGCTGTGAACTTGGGGCTTTGGAAGCGGTAGCCCACTTCCCAATCGACCAGTTTCTCGGCTTTCAGGTTCGCACCGATGTTGTCTTCGTAGTCGTTTCGGGTAGGTTCTTTGTGAGCGATGGCGAAAGAGCCATACACCTTATTATATTTGTTGATTTGATAGAAGAGACCGAACTTGGGGTTGAAGAAGTCGTAGGTGAAATGCTGATTGAAACTGATTTGCTGTTTCTGCTGGTCGTAGTCGTCCGTAGGACCGTTCATGCGGATGCCTGTGTGGCGATATTGGAGGTCGACGAAGGCGTTGAGACCTTTCAGAAACTCGTAGTTCACCTTGCCATAAATGTTGCCGTCTGTCTTGCGGGCGTTGTTGTCATAGTAGGTGAAGTTGGTGGGCACAGGTGTGTTCTTCGCCCAAGTGACTTTGCCGAAGTGGTCGCCGTCATACGCGTTCCATCCACCACCGATGGAAGCAGTCAACCCGTCCTTGTTGTCGTAGTTGAGCGAACCGATGAATCCGTAAAAGTCGTTATCCATCTTCTTTTGGTTGATGAGGTCGTCCTTGGTGGAATAGTCGCCTGGTAGAGCTAAGTTGAACGTGTAGAGTTTCTTGTCCAACTTGTACTGCTCGTAGTAGCCTTTGCCCTTGGTATAGTGCAGGGCTACGTTGAGGGTGAGTTGAGGCGTGATGATTTGGTCCCACAGCAGCTGGTAGTGCTGCTGATGGTAGTTGTCTGTTTGGTTGTCGTAGAATCCCGTCGGGTTACCGTTGTCGTCATAGCCCATGATGCCGCACGAGTTGTAGGTGCGTCCGTAGAGGCTCTGCTCATACTTGGAAGCGTAGTTCCATGCGTGATACGTCTTCTCCCATCCGTTGAAGGTGATGAACTTCAAGATGGTGTTCTGGCCATAATATCCTCCCTGCACGAAGTAAGAGTTCAGTTTTGCCCATGCGCGGTCGAGATAGCCGTCGGAAGCGATGTTCGACACGCGTCCCTGTACCGACCAGTGTCCGCCCATCAGCCCCGTGTCGAAGCGGAAGGTCTCTTTGTGTGTGCCGTATGAGCCAGCCGATACGTCCAATCCGAGAGATGGTTTGAGGCTTGGCTTGGTCGTCAAGATATTCACCGTGGCACCGAATGCACCGGCACCATTGGTGGATGTGCCTGCACCACGCTGAATCTGAATGTTTTCCGCACTTGAAGCGAAATCGGCGATGTTGACCCAAAACACAGTGGCACTCTCTGCCTCGTTCAGGGGAATGCCGTTGGCTGTAATGTTGATGCGGCTGGGGTCGATACCACGCACGCGCAAACTGGTGTAACCCACACCGTTGCCAGCATCGCTGGAGGTGGTTACGCTGGGCGACAATGACAGCAGGAACGGCAAGTCCTTGCCGCTGTTGAGGTCGGCAATCTGCTCTTTGCTTACGTCTGTGTGGGCAATAGGCGATTTCTCATTCACACGGGTGGAAACCACATTCACTTCATTGAGGTTAATCACTCTTTCAGCGTCAGCCTGTTGACGCTGAGCCATCATGCCCATTGAGTACAAGAAGAGGCATGCGGCAATCGTTCTTTTTACCATAAAAATAATTTAACTAAAGATTAAACAATGAAAAGGGGAAGAAGGATTGAACACTTAAAGAATTGAAAGACTGCCATCTTTCAATACCCTGTTTTCAACTTTTCAATGAGAATCATTCCTACGGCAGCATTACCTGCATCAGGTTCATGGGTATCATCTCAGCCCGCCGCAGCGAGCACCCCTTTAGTTAAAATCGGATACAAAGGTAAGGATTTTCATTCATAAATCATAATTTAGACAGGATTATTTGCGTTTTGAATGTTAATTTCCCTTTATCTGTCGTCTATTCTTTGGCTAAATATGTATCTTTGTCGTTCAATTTGTACATATAGTTATAATAATGGAAATTAAAAACTTTTTGATGACGATGACAATGGTAGCATCGACGATGGCGAACGCTCAGACAATGGGCATCAGACAGGAGAATATGGACATGACTGCCAAACCAGGCACAGACTTCTATCAGTATTCCTGTGGCGGTTGGATTGCGAACAACCCACTCAAACCAGAGTATTCACGCTTTGGCAGTTTCGATGTGGTGGCAGAGGAAAACCAAAAGCGCATCCGCGAGATCATCGAAGGGCTGGCTGCTCAGCCACAGGAGCGCGGTTCGCTGGGGCAGAAGATAGGCGACCTCTATGCGCTGCGCATGGACTCTGTGCGTCAGAACAAGGAAGGCGTGAAGCCTGTGCTTGCCGACATGAAGCGAGTGGCGAAAGTGAAGACTACGGCGGAACTTATTGCCTTGATGCGTCAAATGGATAAGGAAGGCGTGGGTTTTGGTGAACTGTGGGGCAGCTACATTGGGGCTGACATGATGAACTCCACGGAAAATCTGTTGGAGATTTCGCAGGGCGGATACTCCATCGAGCGCGACTACTATGTGAAGGACGACGAAGCCAACAAGAAGATTCTGGAGGCTTACAAGGCACACATCGTGAAGATGTTCCAGCTGGTGGGCGAGAAGCCAGCCACTGCGCAGAAGAAGATGGAGAACATCGTGGCACTGGAGACGCGCATGGCGAAAGCAGGACGCGACAAGGTGGCATTGCGCGACCCTGCATCGAACTACAACAAGATGTCTTTTGCCGACTTCGTGAAAGAATATGCGGGTTTCGACTGGAAAACCTACTTTGACATGCAGGGAGTCACCGACATTGACTCGCTGTCGGTGGGTCAACCCGAGGCACTGAAGGAGGCAATGGCAGTGTTGGCAGACACATCTGTCGATGTGCTGAAAGACTGGGTGCAGTGGCAGATGCTGGATGCTGCAGGTTCCATGCTGGGCGACAAGGTGTATGAGGAGTACTTCGACTTCAATGGTCGCATCATGACAGGAGCACAAGAACCACGTCCACGCTGGAAGCGCAGTGTGAGCATCGTGAACAGCATTCTGGGCGATGCCGTGGGACAGATGTATGTGGAGAAATACTTCCCGCCAGCCAACAAAGTGCGTATGGAACAGCTCGTCAAGAACTTGCAGATAGCCCTCGGTGAGCGCATTGACGCACAGGAGTGGATGAGCGAATCGACCAAGAAAGCCGCCCACGAGAAGCTGGATGCCTTCTATGTGAAGGTGGGCTATCCCAACAAGTGGCGCGACTACTCACAGCTGAACATCGACCCCGAGAAGTCGCTCTACGAGAACATGAAGGAAGTGTCGAAATGGGCACATGCCGACATGCTGGCACGCAAGTGGAAGAAGCCCGTTGACCGCGATGAGTGGCACATGACCCCACAGACGGTGAATGCCTATTACAACCCCACCACCAACGAGATTTGTTTCCCTGCCGGCATTCTGCAATATCCATTCTTCGACATGGATGCCGACGATGCCTTCAACTACGGTGCTATCGGCGTGGTCATCGGTCACGAGATGTCACACGGCTTCGACGACCAAGGTCGTCAGTTCGACAAGGACGGCAACTTCCGCGACTGGTGGGCAGACGGCGATGGCGACAAGTACAACGGGCGTGCGCAAGTCATCAAGGATTTCTTCTCAGCCATCAAGGTGTTGCCCGACCTCAANGCCAACGGCGACCNTTGCTGCGNCGAGAACCTCGGTGACCACGGAGGCCTGAAGTNTGCCTACACAGCCTTCAAGAATGCCACCAAAGACAATCCGCTNCCAGTGAAGAACGGCTTCACACCCGAACAGCGTTTCTTCCTTTCCTATGCAGGCGTGTGGGCAGGCAACATCACCGAAGAGGGAATCCGCAACCTCACCACCAGCGACCCTCATTCACTGGGCAAATGGCGCGTGAATGGCGCCCTGCCACTCATAGATGCCTGGTACGACGCATTCGGCATCACTGAGAACGACCCAATGTTCGTGCCCAAAGAAAAGCGCGTGAAGATTTGGTAAGCGAACAACCTAAGTAATAACCACTGCGGAACAGAGTAAAGCTCAATTCCCCGTTCCCGCAGTTCCGCCTTTCGGCAGCACTTCTGATGCGACCGCCTTGTTTCCTAATCAAGGCGGTCGCTTTTTTATTGTGTACAGGTTGCATATTTGCCCCTGAAAGGAATGGCTTTCAGTGTTTTTTAATGCAGTATTCCCCCTTATTGATAATAAGGTCTTATTAGATTGTGATAATGTGTAAATTCTTGTTCAAAAACAATATAAATAAAAAAAAAGTTGTAATTTTGCCCAATAAAAGCAAATAGGACATGAGGCATCTAATCATCAAGCATATTGGACCCATCAGAGTTGTTGACATTGAGTTGAAAAGATTTAATGTGTTTATTGGTCGTCAAAGTAGTGGTAAAAGTACTATTGCGAAAGTGATAAGTACTTGTAATTGGATTGAAAAAGAAGTTTCTACAACTTTGGATGTCAATGCTGTTGCAGATGGTGAAGCGTTCAAGAATCTGGTGGAGGGTTTCCATAAGATGGATGGGTATTTCTCCAACTCTTCTGAAATTCACTTTGAGTCGGATTATATAAAGATAGATTACGCATCGGAACAAGTGACCATCAAGTTAAAGCAGGACAAAGATTACTACAGGCAGAAAATCTGCTATATCCCAGCTGAAAGGAACATGGTTACCTTGCCCGAATTGCAAGGGTTTGAATTTGGAGCAACGAATCTGCGCAGCTTTTTGTTTGACTGGTTTAATGCACGTGAGTTCTATAATGATGAAAATAAGACAGACATCATGGGGCTTGGTGTGAAGTATTTCTATGATAAGGAACAAAAAAGGGTTAAAGACCGTATCGAACACATGAATGGGCAGACCTATGGCATACCCCTGTCAAGTGCTTCAAGTGGTTTACAATCCATCGTGCCCTTATTGGTGATGCTCCAATACTATAGTGGGCAATACTTCGCAGTGGTCGGTCAGAAGAAATCGTTTAACCAAGACGCAAAGACTGCCAAGTTGATGCGTGCTTTGGCTGAGCGTTATATATTGAAACCATACAAGCCCAATCATACACAAAACGAGAGTGGGCAACTTCTAATAGATATATCAGCGAAGCTCCAAAAAGGTGATGAAAAGTGTCAAGAATTGAGGCTCAATTATCAGAAAGCGTTCAGCAGGCTCTCTAATCCTGTAAAAACCACGTTCATCATAGAGGAACCTGAACAGAATCTTTATCCAAACACCCAATTGGAACTGATAGAAAGACTTGCTATGCTATGCCAACAGGAGCGGAAGCATGAATTTACACTGACAACACATAGCCCCTATATCGTAAACTATTTTAACATCCTCATCAATCGGAAAAGAGAAAAACAAGGGTGGATTTCTGTAGATGACTTAAACGTTTTTGCCGTAGGCGAAGGTGGCGTGCAGAATTTGAAATCACGCAACGAAAGTGGCGAATGGCTGATTGACACTTTTGACTTGACAGAGCAAATGCAAGCCATTTACCATGAATATCAGTCATTGAAGAATGGTTCTGTAGAATGAGACAACTGTTAACAGAAAGACTTCCCAATCATTACGGCATTGGCAAACAAATCCACGTTTCAGATAAAGTCTATACAGGACAATTCTCTTTATCTGATGCTTCTGCATGTTTTGATTGCAAACAGAAACTTGCAGATAAGGCAGATTGTGGCGAGCAAGTAATGAGGGTAAGAACAAGTGGACAACTCCATGTCGTTGATTTTGAAGCATACGTTATGCAATTTGATAATACGGCATTGGAGATAGGGGAACGCTGTGATTATTTGCTATATGATGAAGACGAAAAAGGAAGGGCGATAGCGTTTTGCGATTTGACATGCTCTGCGAAAGAGCACGTAGAACCAAACCCTTCAGACTCTTATCCCTTGGGAAAAAGATTCAAGGCATTTGAACAGATGAGAAACTCTTTGGAGTTACTGCTGGATGTTGATTTGCTTAATGTCCATGTTTTGACATACCAGCAAAAACTTGCTCTGTTTGGATGGAGGGAAAAAGAAAATAATGCACAAACAAAAGACAAAGCCGAAGAGTCCATGGAAGCATTTGGGGTTACCCCCGCATCTGTTGCCCCCATTATCTATACAGACACGCTGGTCATGGGGTATGGTTTTGTTTTTGTACAAGTAAAGTATCCAACGGTCTTTGACTGGAATAAAAGAATACATACCTTTGTNTCTCAAGAGACTGCTCCTGAACAGATAAAAGCGAACGANTCTNAANACGTTNGAATCTCCTCGAACTCATGTCTATTTATCTATCCCAGTACTTCCGAAGAAGTACTGGGATACTTTTACGGCGGTACTGGAGTACTTCCGCAGAAGTACTGACTATGTTGTGTCTGTCTTTGATTATGGCATTCCCCGTGTTTGTTCGATACCCGATGAAGCCGGTGTAAACATATCATTGCTACACTGTTACATCATTATAGCCCTCTTGACGACCATTATATACCACTTTCTTTTTGTGAACAAACTTATTTTACTCAATTAAATCAAAAAAATGTCTTTGTTTTTTTGATTTATAAAATAAATGTCGTATGTTTGGCGCAAAAGAATCAGGCAAGGTCGATATAAAGTATAAGAATTGGCATAAAAAGACATGATGAAAACAAACCGACATATTAACGCTTTGGTTGCTGGTGGAGCAGGCTTCATCGGGTCTCATTTATGCGATAGGCTTGTCGAGGATGGTTACAAGGTTCTGTGTATGGACAATCTCTATACAGGGCGTATGGAAAACATTCGGCATCTGTTGAGGAATCCCAATTTTTCGTTTGTGAATCATGATGTGACAAATCCAATTTCTTACGATGATATTTCTTTGATATTCAATCTTGCATGTCCTGCTTCCCCTGTTCATTATCAGAAAGACGCTGTATATACAACAAAGACTGCCGTTTTAGGCACTCTCAATTTGTTGGAAGTGGCTAAGGCGAATCATTGCCCAATACTACAGGCTTCAACGAGTGAAGTCTATGGCGATCCTCTTGTTCACCCACAACAGGAAGATTACTATGGCAATGTTAACCCTGTCGGGATTCGTTCGTGCTATGACGAAGGAAAGCGATGCGCTGAAAGTCTCTGTATGGACTACCNTCGCCAATATGGTGTNCAAGTCAAAGTCATACGTATTTTCAACACATATGGACCGCGCATGGCGAAGGATGATGGTCGTGTGGTTNCAAACTTTATCATACAGGCACTTTCCGGAAAAGCGATTACCATATATGGTGATGGGCTCCAAACGCGCTCGTTTCAATACGTGGACGACCTGATTGAGGCAATGATGCGAGTTGTCAAGACTGGTAGCAGCTTTACGGGACCAGTCAATCTGGGGAATCCAAACGAGATTGCAGTTAAAACCTTGGCAGAAATGGTTATCGCATTGACAAAATCACATTCACACATCACATCAAAACCTCTACCAGAGAATGACCCAAGACGAAGATGTCCAGACATCTCTCTCGCCACACAACAACTTGGCGAATGGATGCCGACAGTGAAAATAGAAGAAGGGCTGAGTAAAACCATAAAATACTTTGAAAAGGAGTGTTCATGAAAAAAGAATATATATATATAGATGAAAGAAACTTTGAGAAAAATAGCAGATTACCTGCTATTGTATAGTCCGTATATGCGTGACATTGGCTTATTCCACGGCAAGATGGGTGTGGTTGTCGCTTTGTATCTGTATGCGGAGAAATATCGTGATGAGTTGATCTCGGAGTATGCGTGGGAACTTTTCCAACAGATATATGATGGTATTCATTCAGGCATGTCCGTAGGATTGGAATACGGGCTGTCGGGAATCGGATATGGCACAACTATCATGTGCAAGCAGGGGCTTATCGACTGCGATTTGAACTCGGTATTAGCAGAANTCGATGCAAAGATAATGNANTATGATCCGAGANGGATGAAGGACTTGTCAATTNGTACTGGTATAAGAGGGTTAATGCGATACATCGCTTTGCGCCAAAGCACAGGTGAACCACTTGAGACATTTGATGCACAATACCTTACGGAATTATATGCCACTGCGGAAGGAATCATTCCTTGCCATCAGGAAATAGGCATCATGAATATCCTGAATGCCCCGCAGTTCTCTATCGAGGAATACACGGAGAAACCGCTGGACATAGATGGTGGTGGGGCGTACTACATCTTAAAAGACACTTTGACATGAGGACACAGGTATTCATATTTAACAATGCCAGCCGAGCAGCCAATTATGGCATAGGTACGTATGTAAAACAACTATCTGATGGTTTGGTGGCTCTGACAGATGCCGAGGTTTCTTTTGTGGAGATGTTTGCCGACACTAAAGAATTCTTTGTCACAACGGATGAACAGGGGAAGCGGCATTACCAGATACCNTCTCTCNCATCAGGCATGGAAAGCGAGACTTATTGTCNCAGCATCTTCTATTTCATTGCCAGGAACATAGAGNCTTCCGNTGACGACAATCTTGTCTTTCAGTTCAACTATTTTCAGCACCGTCAGTTGGCTGCAATGCTCAAGGGGAAATACCCTTGTAGCAGAATAATTGTGACAGTCCACTATCTTGGCTGGTGTTTCGAGCTAAAAGGCAACATTAACCACATGAGAAGAATTATTGCCAAGAAGCATGAGGCAGACGATACCGAACGTCGTGTACAATCCAGTTTTACAGAAGAGAAAGCGTTTCTCCACCTTGCAGATGAAGTAATCGTGCTTTCGAGAAAGACGAAAGAAATTCTTACCAAGGACTACGAAGTGTCGGCGGACAAAGTCCATCTTGTATATAACGGTATCGGTAATCGTGTCTGTGTCAGCCCCTCTTTTTGTGACTGCCAGAAGGATGTACTGCGCAACATCCTGTATGTTGGACGATTGGATGAAATAAAAGGAGTCAAATACCTAATAAGTGCATTTGAAAAGATTATCGGCAAACATCCCAATACACATCTTGTGATAGTAGGTGACGGGGATTTCCAGCCTTACTTGGTGCAGGGCAGGAAGATGCAGGGACATATATCCTTTCTCGGAAAGATGCAAAGTGATGAAGTGGACGAGGTGTATAGGTCTGCCTATGTTGGTGTGATGCCGTCCTTCCATGAGCAATGCAGCTACACGGCTATTGAAATGATGCGTCATGGCATTCCTGTCGTTGGCACGGATTCCACAGGACTGGCAGAAATGCTTGATGCCACACCGCAGTTGCGAGTTCATATTGATGAAGAGGATTTTGACGAGGAGGATTTCGTGGCACAGATTGTTTCATGTGTGGACTTGCTTCTGTCTGACACAGACGCATACCGCAAGGCTTCTGATGGGGTTGGAAGGCTATACGAGAAGAGATATCGGATATCGTCTATGACAAATGGGACACAGCAAGTGGTTCTTTCATCATTTGGCAGAAAGAACTATATTGCTTCTCCTGACTATTTCAAGCACCTCGATTCTCGCATGATGCAGTTGGTGAATCAGCGTCCGGATATAGACACCGAATTCTTTGGGTTGAGTGGCATTGGCATTTATATGTGGTGGAGAATCGTAGGTCTGACAGGCAAACAGGAAGAAGAATGCCAACAGGCATTACTTCAGGAATACCTGATATACTATCTTGATTGGTTGGACGATGTTGTCTCTTTGTATTCCCTGCCCAAGGAAATGGTGGCAACCCTAATGGATATGTATGGCAAGGGATTCTATAAAACAAAAGTGGAAGAAGTATTGAATGGACTCCAGTTCGACAGAGATATGCAAAACATCACGATGCCTTCAGAAAACATAATAATCAGTAACTGCCTAAAAATATGCAATTGCAAGGTCTAAATAATCAAAACACGCTACATAACATGCAGGACTTGTCAAGCTTGCTGACAATCATCATGCCCGTTCGCATTGAAAGCGATGAAAGAATGGGCAATCTGAAGGCTGTATTAAACCATGTCTGTGGGTTGGGCTGCCGTGTCATGTTACTGGAAGCCGACACAC
>WFLX010095174.1_pt1 | contig 22224 bp, 10 predicted proteins | sample 4967041 | NCBI WGS metagenome assembly WFLX01 (sample SAMN12857096, study PRJNA449069) | gut metagenome | isolation source: stool from male and female vole | host: Microtus ochrogaster | place: USA:Florida | collected 2017
GCCTACTCCGTGATGGACAGTTGTTATCTATGGGAATACAGTTATGAGGGATTGAAGGAACCCAAGGCGGCCTCGTCGAAATACAGAATCTTCGCTCTCGATACAAAGATGGATCCTGAACTCCCCTTTGGAAAAAACATCGTCATCAGTCTTCTAAACGGCGAACCCGCCAATTCCCGCAACACGAAAACGGTTTGTCTATATCCCTCCATTCCTCAGCCTACCCGAACTGCCATACAGACAATAGCCGAGGATAAAGATTGCCTGACTTCGATTACCTTGAAATTCAACCGACAACTCAATGCCGATTACGATGAAACCATCACGAAAATCACCCTTTATGATTCGGTGGCCATCACTAATACTCATGGTGTATCGGAATCAAGTATCGTGTATCAAACATCTAACAATCTTAACATCAAAGAACTATCTTCCTCCTACGAATACACGCTCTATCTCCCCGCCACATTGCGATGTATAGATGAGGGGCGATATTATGTGACGGTGGAGGGTACCTCGAAAGGGTTTTCCAACAATCCGAATAAGGAGATCTACAAGGATTTTCCCGAAGAAGCGAAGACAGCCATGATGCAAGTGGTGCCTATTACCGTCAAAAAAAATAAAATGAAGATATATGAGGCTGTTTTTACACCTCCGACCTGTTACGGAGATTTTGGAACCGTTGTGGTGAAAATAGACAAATCCCCCTATGCTCTTGCTACAAAAACAGAAAACATAAATTTCTATTGGCTGAAAAGCTCAGGAGAAAGGGTAAAGGTGAATTTTCAATACAAAGGGACAGAAAACTCCCAGTATCTATATCAATACGACAGCATCCTGCCCGAAATGCGTGATTTTGAAGTAGAGACCTGTTCGTCTATGTCTCAAATTATCGGTCCCGGCTTCACATTGTCGACAGGCACCGCTCCATTATCCGCCTCTACCCCGCAGGCTTCGTCTTCCTCCTCTTCCAGCTCATCATCTTCTTCCTGCTCGTCGGGGTATTTCAGCATCAATTTCACCCAACCCGAAAAAATGTTCATTTCGGCGGGCAAGAAAGACGTGAGCGGGGTTTATTCCGTGAACGGCGTGAACAAAAACTCGAACGACGGGAAAGCCTTTCTGAACAAGGATGCCTGCGGGGGCGGCACACCTCCCTACAAATACTATTACTACACGACCGAAAAGCCTCAAAAAACATTTTTCCTCGGTGACACGCTGCGCACGGGGGCCACGCGTATGTATTTTGTCATCGAGGACAANAATCTTTGCTTTGCCGATACTTTCCTTCAGGTCAAAAACCTGAATAAAACACTTGTCACCGAGGTCAAACTCACGCAGGGTATCAGTTGTTACAACGCTTCGGACGGNGTGCTTGAAGTGCAGGTAAAAAGCACGAACATAAGCGATATGCGTTATCGGTGGTATAAAAACGGTGTGTTGATCGCCAACGCGAACAAGAACATTCTCTATAATGTGGGGGCGGGAAAATATCGTTCGGAAGTGTCCGATGTGGAAACCGGGATGACCTCTTCCTACGAAATCACCGTGACGCAACCCGCCCAACTGAAGATTACGAAAGAGTCCGTGGTTGACAACGCTTGTTACGGCGAAAGAAACGGAAAAATCAACGTGACGGTTTCGGGAGGAACGGGAACGCCTCTGTTTTCGTGGACCGACGGGGTGTATGGCTCCGAAAGGAAATATCTTGTTTCCGGCGATTATACGTTGCATGTGATTGACGACAATAATTGCAAGGTAACGAAGACCTATCACGTGGGACAACCCGATGCGCCTTTCCAAATCATAATCGACAGTGTCGCCCCTGCTGTATATGGCTTGGATGATGTCTGGCAAGGCGGACGTATTTTCTCACATGCGCAAGGAGGTACGAAACCTTATAACGAACCCTCTGTCGCTTCGAGCAAACCCGAGAATCTGACTGCGGGGACGCATGTTCTCCTGCAAACGGACGCGCAAGGCTGTGCGGACAGCAAGGTGGTGAAAATCGAACAGATTCCCATGCTTTCCGTATCGATTATCCAAACCCGACAAATCCTTTGCCACGGTTCCGCACAAGGCGCCTGTCGGGTCAATATCGAAGGGGGGCTGGCTCCCTACTCCATAAAATGGAACAACGGAGAGGAGGGCATCGGTATCGAGAATCTGCAGGCCGGCGAATATTCGGTACGTGTGACCGATCGCGCGGGAGCCGTGAAGAACGCTTCTTTTCATCTTGCCGAACCCCCGGCCCTGAGTATGCGGAAAATCGAGGTGAAAAGCCCCGACTACTATGGCTGCATGGGCGGGGTCTGCACCGAAAGGACACCGAACGGATTCATCGAATTGTGTGTGACGGGAGGCGTGCAGCCTTATACCTACACATGGAAAAAAGACGGAGCGTATTTATTTGAGTTTGACAGTTGCCGCGCCGACAGTCTGGGCGGGGGCATCTATCAAATCGATGTGAACGACAAGAACGGATGTCAGGCACAGTTGCTGGAAGTGTTGGAGTTCACGCCCGATCTGAACGCGCGGATTACCGAAACCGAGTCCATTCTTTGTTTCGGCGCGGCAACGGGAACGTTGGAGGCCGTGGTGGAGGGCGGAAAAACCCCTTACTTCTATCAATGGTATCGTCTCGACACCGCCGATACACGCACCTTCGAATGGGACAGCGCGGAAAACGTCATCGGAATCGGCTCGACCCTCGACAATTTGCCGGCAGGTCTGTATGGCCTCAAAGTGACCGACCGAAACGGTGTGGTGTCGAAATCCGTGCATAGCCTCACCCAAAAGACGCCCCTTGTGATTACCGTCGACAGCCTGCAACTCCCCTCCTATGCGGGAAGTGTGGAAGGCGCGATTGCACAGCCGCTTCCCGACGGTTTCATCGGACTGCATTTTTCGGGTGGCTCGGCTCCTTATCGGTGCCAATGGAACGAGGAGGATTTGTCGGAAGCGTGCATGAACGCGCAAAGAAGCGGTTTATCGGCAGGGGTTTACAACCTGAGTGTCTATGACCAGAACAACTGCCGTGCCGATACGGTCTTGGTGTTGCCGCACAGGGAAAACCTGATGACCCGTGTATGGATTGCGGATTCGATTTCGTGTTTCGGGCGCGGCGACGGTGTTTTGGAAGCCGGGATTTCGGGTGGCGTGAAGCCGTATTCGTTTGTCTGGAAAGATGAAGACGGTGCAGTGGTAGGCGAGAGCGGAACAACTTCTACCGATAGTCTGCGGCTGGCCTCCTGCAAGACCGGAAGATATTTCCTGTATGTGGAGGATTCCAATAAGGTGACGAGCAGGGTCAGCCTGCTGTTGCCGCAGCCTGAAATCCTATCGGCCAAGGCGCATGTGAAAGACGCCACGGCCTGGCAGTTCGCCAACGGCAGCATCTGTATGGAGGTGCAGGGAGGAACGCGGCCCTATTCGCTTTCGTGGAACGGGACGGCAGGCGACAGTTGCCTGCTTGGACTCAAGCGCGGACGCTATACGTTCGAGGTGCAGGATGCGAGAGGTTGCGAAATCCATTCGGATCTCCGGGTTTCGAGTCCCGATTCGTTGGTGGTGGTGTCGGAAGCGGTGAAGCATACCCGTCCCGACATAGGCGAAGGCTCCATTCATGTGAACATAGGCGGCGGTCTGAAACCGTATGCCTACACATGGACTTCTTCCGAAGGCCTTGTCTTTTCCGGTGGAAAAAGCATGGAGTCCGTGATTTCCTTAGACAGCCTTGAAGCCGGCCTGTATCGGTTTGCATTGATAGACAGCGGCGGCGCCTCGCTTTCGCGCCTCTATGAAGTCAAGACATTGAGCCGTCCCCAAGCCACGCTCTTTCTTATCAAGGCGCCCGATTGTCCTCTGCGGGAAGATGCCGTCTTGCAGGCTTTGATTCAGGGCGGTACCCCTCCTTATACGGGTCATTTGGAAAAATGGAACGACAGCACGCGTCTGTTCGAAATCATGGAACAGGAAAACAGTTTGGAAAACAGCTTGGAGAACGGCACTCTTTTCAAGAATCTGTCGGCGGGAACCTATCGTTTGTATGTAAGCGACGCAAGCCGGCAGAACATCTGCGATACCTTGGTGGTCAGCGATCCCGAAAGCATCCGCACGAATGCCGTGTTGATGAGTCCCTCCTGCTTCGGTCTGTCGGACGGAAGAATCGAAATCTATCCTACGGGTGGACGCGGCGAGCTGCAAGTGTTCTGGAACAACGGAGATGAGGGCTTTGTGTTGGAGGATGTTCCCGAAGGAACGTATACGCTGCAAATCTATGACCAGAACCACTGCCAGCACCTCGACACCCTGTATTTGGACGAACCCACCGCCCTGCGGGCCGAGAATTACGTGACCGAGATAGAATGTTCGTATGCCTGCGGGCGCGTCCGTCTCTCGGGCGTGGGCGGCACGGCGCCTTATCTCTACCGCTGGAAATTCGAGCCCTCCGAAACGGAAGCCTGCGCCCCGGGCTGCGCCGACCCGACCTCCTCTACCCTGCAATCCGGAAAAGCCATGCCGCAGGCCGATATCGTCTTCGCCCCCGCGGGTGTCTACACATTCAACGTACAGGACAACAACGGCTGTCTTTGGGATACGGTAATCACTCTCACGGCACCCCCCGCCCCCGCATACACATGGGATTCCGTGCGCTACCTGTGCCAAGGGCAGAGCATCGAAATCGGCATCACCAAGACCCCGCAGCAACGCGAGAGCGACAACCGACCCGCCGACTATATCTGGACCTATCCCGACGGAAGCAATGCGTTTGAGGCGACGATTCAGACCAGACAGCCCGGCCTGCATACGCTCACCCTGGTGCAAGACCAAAGATGCTTCTACAAAGACAGCGTGTGGGTGGAAGAACTGAGCGACACCATAGGCGCGGAATTTTGGGTAAGCAGCCGTGTGTTGCCCGAAGAGAACTGCTTGTTGGTGAACCTGTCGAAATACCAGCCCGACAGTGTGGTCTGGGATATTCCCAAAGAGGTGACGGTGATAGAGAAGACGGACAACTACATCGAAGTCTCGTTTCCCGCACCGGGCAACTACACTTTCGGTCTGACCGTCTACAAAGGACTGTGCCGGGAAATCCTCGAAAAGACCGTCACCGTGTCCGCACCCAAACACGAGGACGAGGATTTTTCCGATCCTTACGCACCGCGTTGGAACGTCTATCCCAACCCCTCGCAAGGCATCTGCACGATGGAGGTGACGGCCTCCTCGCCCCTCAAAGCACGCTACCGCCTGATGAACGCCACCAACGGCATGTGCGTGGAACAAGGCGAGATAAGCCTGCCTGCGGCGGGAACCACGTCCACCACCCTGTTCAGGTCGAACCCGCCGGCGGGGCTTTACATTCTGCTGGTGGAATACGGCAAGGTAAAACACGGATTTAAACTGATTCGCTTATAATCAAAATGAATTTCAATATGAAAAAGATGAATTTTCGCAAAGCGCTCCGCTTTTGCTGGGGCTGTATGCTGATAGCCGCGACGGGAATGGCTCCGCAAGCCGAAGCGCAGACCGTATCGCCGGTGTTGTCGCAGACCACATTGCTGGCTCCTTATATGTACCGGTTGCAGGATTGGAGCCGGCTTCCCGCCGAACGTCTGCAAGTGCGGCTGCGGCTGCTCGACACGAGGGTGGAATCCTCCACCCTCTACCTCAAGATGGAAATGGAGGCCAACGGCATCAAGATCGAGAACCCCATGCCGCTTGCCAACGGCATACCCCTTGCGGGCGGCGAGGAAATCACGCTGAACGCCTCGCAGCTTTCCCTGTATTTTCTGCCCGCCAACCTCTCTTTGAGCGGCACGCGGATTCATGAGGTGCGCACTTCCGACGGCGTTCTTCCCGACGGCATCTACACGCTCCGTTTCCGCGTGTATGAAGCCACCACAGGAACGTTGGTGTCGGTGCAGGAAATGCCCGCCATGTTTACGTTGGTGTCGGGCGAACCGCCTCTCATCACTTCGCCTGCCGAAAACGAGACGCTGTGGTTCTCGGATCCCTGCCATATCCGTTTTCAGTGGATGGCGCGTCATCTGCAATACGCGGGCGGATTCAGCACCGAGTACGATTTCGAGATCGCCGAGATTCCGGAGGGGGTGAGCGCGTGGAAAGAATATTTCAACACGCTTCCGCTCGTCTACAAGCAGACCACGACACAGACTTTCTTAGACTACGACGCGTCCATGCCCATGCTGATGCCGCAAAAGGACTACGCCCTGCGGGTGCGGGCGCGGTGCAGCAATGCGACCGGCGAGGAACTCTGTATCAAGAACAACGGTTACAGCGTGGTGCAGAAATTCTCGTACAAGGAATTATGCAACGGCATTTCGGGTCTGCGCATCGACCGCATAAGCGCCACCTCGGCGCACCTGACGTGGAACGAACCGTTGGAGGCGCGCGCGTGTCAGGTGCAGTACCGCAAGAACGGAAAGCCCGACGCCAAATGGTTCAAGGCGGGCGACGAACTGCAAAGCGGTGTCAGGGAAATGTATCTGAAAGACCTTGAACCCTCCACGGGCTACGAATGCAAGGTATCGGTAAAGTGCGCCTATACCGAAAGCGAGAACGATGTGGTTTTCCGCTTCACCACGCTTTCGAAAGACAACGCGCATCTTGAATGCGGCAACCACAATCTGCAGACCGACACTTCCCGGAGCATGGAGCCGCTGAAAGAACTTGCGGTTTTCGACCAGATCCGCACCGCCAACGGTTTTGTNATCGATGTGGAGGAGGTGCAGGGAAGCGACGGACGTTTTTCGGGAAAGGGCAACACGCATATTCCCCTGTTGGCCAACACGGGGGTGAGAGTGACGTTCAAGAACATCTTTGTCAACAAGAACTACGAATTAGTGTCGGGGACGGTCAAGGCCGAGANGACCATCACCAANCTCTAACATCCCTGCACCTCCACGGCCCAATCGCAAAGTTCTTTCCGTCGCGGCCTCAAGGCCGCGACGAGGCGGGGCATGAACATGGCCCGCCAGCGGCGGAAAGCTCCGGCGGCAAAGTGCACATAGTCTTGCCAGAGGGCGCGGGTCAGAATGCAGGAGAGCAGAAAAGACGCAAGTACACCCGCGCCCCACCCCGGAAACGGGGCCGGCCCCGAAAGTTTGGGAAACAANGTGCAAAACAAAATGATATACACCAGATAGAACAACCCTTGCAACACAAGTTGCCCGAGAACGAAATTGATACTGCTTTGCATCATCTTGTTCTTGGCGGCCATACGGTGGGACAGGCTCTGCCCGAGAAGCACGGGCACGCCGCTGAAGACAAAACCGTAGAGCGCGAAAGGCAGACCGAGCAGAAGCAAGATAAAATCTTTGANAAATGAACCGATATGTGGCTTACATTCCACCTCGCGCGTGGAAATCCCCAACGCCTCCACTTCCCTTTTATAGCGAAGCGCCTTTTCGCGCACCTCCGCCATAACTTCGGGAGAAGACTGTGCGATACGCTCGGCAAAGAAACGGTCGGCCTGCAGGTCGTCGGGCAGATAGCCGTAGCGGAGCCCCTGCCGACGGCCGATTTCACCCCGCACCACGGTACGCAGATAATCGTAGGTATCGTAGTTGGGCACATCGGGAATATCGAGCATGAGCGCACGGATAGCGGGCGTGATGTCCTCGGTCAGCTTGAGCAGGGCTTTCGCGGGGTTCTCGCGATAGAGTGCGTAATAATCCTTGAGCGGGACGGGCTTTCCGAAATTCACGCACACATCGCTGCGCAAGGCAAANTAATCGGAATAATGGTTTCCCACCGGCATCACCGTCATATCGTCGGGAAAGCCGAGGAACTCNGCGGTTTCGAAAGCGATCCGTGCGAAGCCTTTTTTAAGCGGAATGAGATAATGCCCCTCCTGGTGCCGCCCCTCGGGAAACAAGGCGACGGGAAAACCCATGCCGATAAGTTTGGCCGATTCCTCGAAAATGGCTTGATTGCCTCCCAAGGTGTCGCGTCCGTCGCGTTGGCGGAAAATAGGCATCACCTTACAGAAATTGAGGATTTTTGCGATAAACGGCTTCTTGAAAGCGTCCGAGCGTGCCAAGAAAACCATACGGCAACGGGCGGGCAGGGAGAGGTCTATGGCCAAGGCGTCCATCACGGCATTCTGATGATTGGATACAATCAGTACGGGCGTGCCTTTCTTCGGAAAATTCTCCTTGCCGCGCAGGTGGAATCTCCGATAATAGGCATAACGCATAATCCACGTAAACCATTTTTTGATGAAAACATACCCGAATGTTTTGCTCTCGACAACCTTGAAGTAAACCATAATGCTACAGATATTGCACAAGCCCGTATACGGCTATTCCCAAATAATTTCCCAAAGCGTAGCCCATAAGGCCTATCACGATGCCGCTGATAAGACAACGGCGGCTTTGCATCAGACCGGCCACGGTGGGAACGAAAGGCGGCGAAAAGACCAATCCGACCACCGAAATGGTGAACATATCGGCATCCACCTTACACAATTTAGCCAAAAGAAAATGAAACAGAACACTCAACAACAAGACCGACAGGATAAAGAACATCAGTCCCATCGTGCTTCTTTCGATTTGATCGATTTGAAAACAGGAGGCGATGATGATGCTGAACACCAAAATGAAATACATGCCCAGCTCGAACATGCGCGGTGTGGAACGCAGTTTTTTCCAAAAAGAAAGCCCTATCGACANGGTGGTTATAAGGAGAATTACCGCTACTTCCTGAAAATTTTCGGAAACAAAGTGCATACTGAACAGACCCGATACGGCAAAAAGAGCTATCGAACAAAGCAACGGCAATGCAAGCGGTTTTAAAATCTTGGCCGAAAGCATCCCCGCGTAGTTCTCGAAACTCTGCTCTTCGCCTTGGGAGGAGACGGGCATATCCGGATTCTCGTTCTCTTTCTTGAAAGGCATGATTTTGCGGATCAACTTATAACCGCCGCCCACAAAGAAAGCGAGGAGAAAGAAAGTAATCGTGATTTCGAAAGTATTGACGAGCAGAAACGTGGTAGGCTGCGGCGAAAGTGCCATATTGAGCGATGCCACGTTGGGCGTGCCGCCCGTGTAGAAACCCACCATGAGCCCGGCCGCCTTGTCGAGTTCGTTCACGCCGGCATTCTTGAAAAACAGGAACGAGAGGGTGACAGCCGCCACCACCGCCACGATGCCGCAGAAAAGCGCCACGAAAGTACTTTTCATGTTCTTTGTCCAGGCTTTGAAATCGGACGAGAAAAGCATGAGCGGAATGGCCAAGGGCACGCATACCGTCTGCAGAATCTTCTGCCACGAAGCCAGGGTTTCGGCTGCCTCGGGANCGGCGGGATGCGTGAGNCCCGAAAGCGACATGAGGATGCCCAAGGCGTAGGCCATGACGATGGTGCCCACCTTGGAGAAAAATTTGTAGCGCCGGTAGAGCCATATAATGAGAAACGGCCCGCCGACATAGAGCGTCACAATCGCCGCCAATCGGAAAACAAACAAAAATCCTGTCATAGATTGCAAAGGTAGGCAAAGCGTGATTATTTTCCTTATCTTCGCTCGTTATTTGAAGCAACAGGCAAAATGTCGACACTCGACAAGAAATATCATTCTTTCTCCACCCCTTCCGGAAGCACTTTCGGAGAGGCCGAGGATATGCTTTTCTCCTTTCTGAGCCAAAAGACGGCGCANGGGGAAAGACTTGTCAAGGTGCATATCGGTGTGGAGGCTTTGCCTGAGGGNTTTATGNNNCTGGANGAANNNCAACGCCATATAGACAGTAGGCTGCAAACTCTGTTGCCCGAAAAGAATCCCGCCGTTACCGTGGTGTGTCAGAAACCTTTGCAGGGTGGCGCGCTCAACGCCGAGGTGTGGAGTGTTTCCGAAAAAGACAACTCCGTAAACTCCGTTTCTTGGGAAGGGTTGACGCACGTCTGCGTGGAGAAGGAGGGTTTCCGTGAATGGTGGACGTCGGGATTTCAGGCCGATTACGACAAGAAAGAACCTTTTTGCGCGGAGGCCTGCGCCCGCCGTTGCTTTGAGAAGATGTCCCGCTTTCTGTCGCATACCCACACTTCTTTCGATGCCGTTTTCCGTCAGTGGAACTATATCGGCCATATTCTGGACATACATGTGACGGACGGAANAACCTTGCAGAACTATCAAGTGTTCAACGAAGTAAGGGGTATTTTCTACGAAACGAAGAACGACAGAAGCCAATACCCCGCCGCCACCGGAATCGGTATGGACTACGAGGGTATCTGCATAGATGCGGTGATTGTGGACGATACCTCAGCGGAAAAGGGNAAAGCACCGCGCAATACGGCGCTCCGAAGCCCTGTGCAGACCGATGCTTTCCGCTACGAACAAGCCTATCTGGTGGGGAATGAGGAAATCAACAAGAAAGCGCCGCTTTTTGAGAGGGGGCGGTGTCTGATTCTTTCCGAAACTTCGGACGGAAGCGGAATCCATNCCCTAGGAATGGTGTCGGGCACGGCATCTATCAAAGGACAGGATACGATAGACAAAGGCGATGCGGAAAAACAGTTGCGGAACACACTCCGTTTCATNGATGAATTGGTGAACACGATGCAGAAGAAAAACCTGCGTTTCGACCGCGCGCGCCTTTATGTAAAGCCGCACGAAAATACCGAAACGCTTTCGGAGATATTCCGTCNCCACTACCCGCAGGCGTCTTGCCTGAGCATCGTGGAGGCCGATGTGTGCCGTCCCGATCTGCTNGTCGAAATCGAGGCCGATTTCAGTTTCTGATTCGCGTTACAGACGCTGCATCACCCGCTTCACCATCATAGGCTTCCATNTCGAGAAATCGCCCGCCAAGATATGTTTTCTCGCCTCTCCCACCAACCATAGATAGAAAGCCAGATTGTGCAACGACGCCACCATAGCCGCCAAGTATTCCTGCGCGTGGAAAAGGTGCCGCAGATAGGCTTTGGTGTAGAGGGTGTCCACATAGCTCGCACCGTCTTCCTCGATAGGTGAGAAATCATCCTCCCACTTCTTGTTCTTCATGTTCATGATGCCGTTTTTGGTAAAGAGCATGGCATTGCGGCCGTTTCGTGTGGGCATCACACAATCGAACATATCCACACCTTGCGAGATTCCCTCCAAGATGTTTTCGGGGGTTCCGACCCCCATGAGATAGCGCGGTTTGTCGACCGGCAGAATATCGCAGACCAATTCGGTGAGTTCGTACATGATTTCTTTGGGCTCGCCCACCGAAAGGCCGCCGATAGCGCAGCCTCCCGACACGTCCACCGACGCGATTTTCTCCGCCGAAATCCTGCGCAGATCTTTATATACACTCCCCTGCACAATGGGGAACAGAGCCTGTTCGTAGCCGTAGAGCGGCTCGGTTTCGCAAAAGCGCTTCACGCATCGGTCGAGCCACGCATGGGTCATTTCCATAGACTTGCGGGCATAGCCGTATTCGCAGGGATACGGGGTACACTCGTCGAAGGCCATCATGATGTCGGCGCCTATGCAACGTTCTATGTCCATGACCTTTTCGGGGGTGAACAGGTGTTTGGAGCCGTCGATATGCGAGCGGAACTCCACGCCTTCTTCGGCGTGAATCTTGCGGGTGCCCGAGAGGGAATACACTTGAAAACCGCCGCTGTCGGTAAGCATGGGACGGTTCCACGCATTGAACTTCTGAATGCCGCCCGCCGCGCGCAGCACATCCAGCCCCGGGCGCAGATACAGATGATAGGTGTTGCCCAGAATAATCTGAGCCTTGACGTCTTGAATCAAATCGGGAATCTGCACGGCTTTGACCGACCCCACCGTACCCACAGGCATGAATATAGGGGTTTGTATCTTACCGTGCGCCGTGAGGATTTCGCCTGCGCGGGCCTTGCTTTGGCTGTCTTTCGCCTGTAAGGTAAACTGCATACGTTCTTCTTTGAATGCTAAAATTTCACTTCGTTCTGATAACGTGCCAACACAAAAAGGAAATCGGAAAGACGGTTGATATAACGCTGCGCTGTGCGGGCGCGCGTTGCATCTACGCTCTCCGCCAGACCTATCAACGCGCGCTCGCCCCGCCGGCATACCGTGCGGGCTATATGCGCGTGGCAGGATGCCGGCGTGCCGCCTGGAAGAATGAAATTGTCGAGAGGCGGCAGCGCAGCGTCGAGTTTGTCNATCCACTTCTCCAATATCTCGATATCGATGTCTTCCACAAAAGGATATTCGAAAGGCTTTCCCGAAGCGAAATCGAAGGAATAGAACCCGCCGATTTTAAACAGCACGCTTTGTATCTGCAAAATAGTATTATACAAAGATTCGTCTTCCTTGATGTCGCAAGCCACCTGCCCCATCCACGAATTGAGTTCGTCCAATGTGCCGTAGGCCTCCACCTGCGCGTCGGCCTTGCTCACCCGCCGACCCCCTATCAACGAAGTCGTCCCCCCGTCTCCTGTTTTCGTATATATCTTCATAGTCTTACAATTTTCTTTGCGGGTAGAGGGCGTTCCACCATTCGGGCTGGTCTTTGAGGTGTTTGGCGAACCAGGCCAGGATAGTTTTTTCCCATTCGATACGTTTGGCATAATCTCCGATGACATGGTCTTCGCCGGAGACCGTCACCATAGCCACCTCGCGCCCCAACAAACGCAAGGCCTTATACATCTGCCAACTTTCNCCGATTGGCACGTTTACGTCCGACGTGCCGTGCAGCAACAAAAGCGGCGTGTGAATCTTGTCGGCGTTGAACAAGGGACTTTGGTCGACAAAAAGATCGCGGCGGTTCCACGGAAAAGAGAAAGCGTTGGCGATAGCGCAATAGGCGTAGCCCCAATACCCCTCACCCCAATACGAAGAAAGCGCGCTGATGCCCGCATGTGAGACGGCGGCGGCGAACATATCGGTACGGGTAACCAGCAGTTGCGTCATGAAGCCGCCGTAGGAAGCCCCTATGCAACCCAATTTGGTNGAATCCACATAGGGATGCGTGCGATAGAATTTCTGCGTTCCCTCTATAATTTCATCGGCCACGGTCTTGCCCCAGTTATTCACGTGGCGGGCCGAGAACTCGCGGCTGTATCCGGTGGCACCCGAGGGCTGCACCACCAACACCACATAGCCCGCCGATGCCCACACGCTCTTGGGGTAGCGCATGGAAAGCGCACGCGGTGTGGGCGACGTCCCTCCATAATAATACACAATGCAGGGATATTTTTTCGAGGCGTCGAAATCGGGAGGCAAATAAAACAATGCCTCGATGCTGTCGCCTGCGGAGGTCACATACCCCCATTCCTCATGCGCCCCGATACGGACATTCTTCAACTGCGCGTCCTGCGGGCCGGCCACCTTGACGGTCTTGGCGAAATTGCGTGCAAAATCGGCCTTGGACGCATCACCTTTCAGGAAGAAAGCCTGATAGGGCCTGTCGATACTGCTTCCCGTGTAAGCCAACGCCTCCGCGCAGAGGTCAAATCCATTCAATACCTCCGCTTGCAAAGGCAGAGGTGACCACTTTTTCGCGGCCATATCGTAGAAATAAAGCGTTTGGGTATCGGCTTGCTCGACCCTTGCATAAATGTATCTTCCCGTTCCATCCCACAAGGCCTGTTCCACAGAAGGCCCGAAGTCTTCGGTAAGAAGCGTCGCCTTTCCCGTCTTCATATCATAAACAAAAGCATCGATGTCGAAATCGTTGGGAATGAAACAATCCTCGTTCTCACAAGGAAATCCGAGGCCGGGTTCACGAAAATCCTTGAAAGTCTGCTCGGGTCCCAACACCAACAATTTATCGGCTCGGGGAGAGAAAACGGCCTGCACCGAAGAATACGTCTCGAACAAAAGATCGGCGGCGAGGGTTTCCATATTCATCCTGTACACCTTTTGCAAGGAGTAGGGACGCACACTGTCGGCCATNTCGGAGGTATAGAACAGAATCTGNCTGCCGTCTTGCGAGATATCGAGCAAACCCGTGCTTCGGTAGCCGTAGGTGAGCGGCGTGCGGACGCCCGATTTCACGTCCAATCTGGCCAGGTTCTGACGGCTGCGGTAATAACTCCAATGGTCCTGCGGGTCGTAGATATGCTTGAGGCCNTTGGCNGGTTCGGAAGCGTTTTGCGAAACGGAAAGAAGCAGATAGCGTCCTTGCGGATCCCAATAGAATCCGGATATGTCGTCTTTGGTGCGATAAACGAGGCGGGCGGGGTGAAGCCCTTTCGCGTCCCATTCGCCGACAAAAATCTGTTGCATGGCGCCGGATTTCTGCATATAGGCGTAGCACGGAGCCTTTGTGGAAAATTGCAGGTTCGAGATGCCGCGCAATTCCATACAAGCCTGCGGCAAGGCGTCGCTTTTCGCAAAATCGGCGGTGCGATAGATAGCGTACGTAGTCTTGTTTTTCTTTACTTTCGGGTCGGGAGCGGTGCATTTCAAAGCAAGATATTCACCCTTGAACGAGAGTTGGGGCGAAGAGAGGACAGGGGCATCGATATAGTGCATCAAACCATAGGATTCAGACACATCCGCACCCAAGGAAAAGANCACCCCGCTGTCGGCTTTCAAAGAAAATTCCAAACCGCCCCAAGGTTTGGTGGAGGGCGTGTACAGGGCTTTCATCATAAAAATATGATAGCCCGGCTCGGCAGTCAAGGAAACCTGCTGCGCCTTGGGTTGCATGGTATCGGCCTCGCTCGTGCGCGAGAGCACTTTCACTCCGTCCATGTAAAGCTCGTAGGCGGGAGCATACGAAAGTTCGGCTGAAAGTTCGGCATAGCGGTCTACCTGCAAATAGAAACAATTCAACACCCAGGCGTAGTGATTGCTGTCAAGGGCGGAAATCTCAGATTCTGTGACGGGCAGGGAAGCATTTACTTTTTCCCACATTTTCTCCTCCCCTTGCCAGGAGAATTTCTCCCCGGCGGCAGGACGGGCACGATAGTCGAGTTCCCTATCGAAAAAAGGGTATGAAAAAAGGGTCTGCGTACTGAATTTATTTTGGTTGATATCGGCGTTTTCGCGCAGATACGGCAAACCGAAGACAAGGTTGTCCAACCGTAGGTAATTTTCCAAACGGGATGACGTTTCCTGCGCCGAGACCGTCATGCCCGCGCCCCCAAGGAATGTCGCCGACGCTACTACCGCCGCCGACACGCATCGTATCAAGATTTTCTTCATTCTCATATCGCGATTTTTATAAAAAGCGACCCCGTTTTGAAGTTCCACAAAACGGGGTCGCGCAAGACGGCTCGAAAACGTTTATTCGGCCACGGGAACCGGCATATCGGGACCGGGACCGGCCGTAGGCTGTTCCGCAGCCTGACCGCCGCCCTTCTCGTCGCTGTTCTCGATAATCTTGAACTCGGTACGACGGTTCAACGCACGACCCTCGTCGGTATCGTTGCTGGCGATAGGTTGCGTCATACCATANCCGGCGTAGGTAAGTCTTTCGATAGGAATACCCTTGGCCACCAGGTAATTGACAACCGAACGGGCACGTCTTTCGGACAGCTTNTGGTTGTAGGCCGCCGAACCCTTGTTGTCGGTGTGACCCGAAATCTCAATCTTGATGCCCGGGGCNTCCATCAGCAACTTATACAAGCGATCCAATTCCACNAACGATTGCGGNAACAGGTCGTCCTTGTCGAATTCGAAGAAGATGTTGCGCAACACCACGCGGCTGCCCACCGAAACGTTCTTCAAAGGAAATTCCTTGCTCACTTCCTGATACTGCGCCGTGGCGGGAATATCGAAGTTTTCGGAGTGGAACAGATAGCCCGGACGACGCACCGTGATAGCGTAGTTGTGACCGGCGGGCAACTGAATCATGAACCGTCCCGTGCGGGGATTGGAATGGAACACGGCCACTTCCTGCTGCAAATCGTTATCCACCATTACTACATCGGCACTGAGAGGTTCTTTGGTATAATCGTCATACACAAAACCTTTCAGAAGCGTGATAGGCGTAATCTGAATTTCCACCGCCTCTTCCGAAACCGATTCGCTCACAGGTTTGGCGATATAGGCCAAAAGCTGGTCTTCGCCCTGCGTAACCACACCTTTTTCCTCACCCATATAGGTGATTTTATAGATGTCGTATCCGCCGTAGCCCTCCTGGATACGTTGCGAGGCATAGTAGGCGGTCTTGCCGCTCAGCGAACGACGGTAGAAAGCGTCGTCTTCCACCGTGTTGATAGGCCATCCCAAGTTGGAGGGATACGTCCAGGTGGTGTCGTTTCCTTCGCGGCGGGAGGTGAAGATATCGAATCCTCCCATGCCCAAGTGGCCGTTCGACGAAAAGAAAATCGTATTGCCGTCGGGCACGGCAAACACCGAAATCTCATCGTAGACGGTATTTACCTGAGGCCCCAGGTTGACAGGTTCCTGCCATACATCGTTGTCGTCTTTGTGCATCACCCATATATCCAGTCCGCCGTAGCCACCCGCACGATTGCTGACGAAATACGCCGTGCGTCCGTCGAAAGTATAGGCGATGGTCTGCTCGTGCGACTTCTTTTCTCCGGTTTCCTTTCCCTCTTCCTGACGCTTGGGTTTCTGCCAACCGTCCTTATCGAAGTGGGCGGTGAAGATATCGCCCTCGTGCGCCGTACCTCTATAAACATACAACGTGCTCTCGTCGGGCGAAATTCCCGAAGATGCATCGTGATATTGCGTGTTGACGGGCTTGCCCAAGTTCTCCACCATCCACAGGCTGTCCGTTTCGGGCATCCTCTTGGCCAGATAGATATCTTCGAACGCCATGCCCGTGTAGGGGTCAAGGTCTTCGGACACCGCACCCGGACGCAAGGAAGTGAAATAGATCTGTTCCTCATCGGCCGAGACGATAGGCGAATAATCGGGATAAATGGAGTTGAGCGTGGAACCCAAGTTGTCTACGAACACACGCAAGGGTTTCTTCATCTTCGCTTTGGCATATCTGCACTCGCGGATGCGCCGCTCGCAACGAAGTCTTGCGGAAGTATCGAGATCGGGCAGATTCAGACATTGCCCGAAAGTCATGATAGCCGAATCCAATTCGTAGCGCGATACATAAATGCGCGCCAAGTCGTAGCGGGCCTCATAGTTATTCGGGTCTATCTCCAAAGCCTTGCGCACGTAAGGTTCGCCCTCGAAACGGGTGTTGACCGCAGCCACCATGCAATGCCCCAGCATCACGTTCAAAAGAAGGTTGTTGCTGTTGACGCTATAAGCATCCAACAAGAGAGGAAGCGCCTCCACGCGGCGTTTCTGCTCAAAGAGCTTGGTAGCGGTCTTGAAGTTGCGTGCGGCGGCCTTGAATTCCTTGCCGCTGCCGCTGTTCTTGTCGAAACCCGTGCCNTGTTGCGCGTAGGCTTTCTGCTTCTCNCTCAAAGCCCACGGTTTTTTCGGTTCCTTTTCGGGTTTATTGTCGGGATTGGGCTTCTCTTTTTCGGGAAGCAANCCGAAATTGTCCTCCAAAATCTTGACGGGGGCGGTGACAACCGCCGGCGTCGTATCNGCGGCCTTTGCTGCGAAAAGGCTCTTTTTCGCCGCCGGCTTGGCAGCCGTACTGTCTTGCGTCTGCGCCTGCACCGAAGCGGTAGCGAAAAGAAGGAAAGCAAAAAATCCTAAAATATATCTGCGTGTTCTCATCATTCTTCCTATTTTACCGAACCACACTGATTTTCGTTATAACGAAGGGCGTTCTTGTTGCCCATTTCCCCGGCTTTCTTCCAATCCTCGCAAGCCCCCTGCGCATCGCGGGTCATCTCTCTGAAGTTGCCGCGATTGAGGTAGGCGGCAGGATTCTTGGGCATCAGCTCCACCGCACGGTTGCCGTCCTGCAAGGCTTTGGCATACTCNAAAAGTTTGTAGTACGCGCAACCTCTGTTCAGGTAGGCGTAGGCGTAATTCGGATTGAGGATAAGGCAGGAATCGAAGTCCTCGATGGCTTTCTCGTATTGTCCCATTTCGTAGTAGGCCAATCCCCGCAGATTGTAGGTGCGGTGATTCTTGGAATCCAAACCGAGCGACTGTGTGTAGATTTTCACGGCATCTTCGTAATCCCCGCCACGACGCAACGCGCTTCCCCAGTTGTTGCGCATAAAGACCGTCTTGGGGTCGAGTTTGCAAGCCTGCGCGTAGTCCTTGGCCGCTTCTTCGTATTTTCCCAACTGCCGTTTGGCGCTGGCGCGGTCGTTGAAAGCGTAGGCGTATTTGGAATCGGCGCGAATGGCCTGGTCGTAGTCGGCTATGGCCTTTTCGTACTCCCCTTTCTCGAAATACAACCCGCCGCGGTAGTAGGCCGCATGGGAATAATCCTTGTCGAGACGCAGCGCATCGGTATAGGCCACAAGCGCACTGTCGTGCTGGTTCTGNTCATAATAACACTGCCCCAAACCGAAGTAAGCGTCGGCCGAAGGTCTGATAGCTATCGAATTGTTGAATTCCTCGATAGCCTGTGCGTATTCGCCTTGACGCCAACGGATAGAGCCCTTGTTGGTNTAGGCTTCGGCATATTCCGGATAAAGACGGATGGCCTCGTCGAACTGCTCCAGGGCGGCATCAAAATCGCCCTGCTCCATGAGGGTTACACCGGCATTGTAGGCCTTTTTTTCCAATTGCTCGTCGATAGTGCTCGCCTTGATGACCGAGTCGGGTTCTTCGGGCGCGGCGATATTGGCAAAAGGATCGCCCACCGGTCCGGTCACCTGCGCTTGTGCCACAGGCGCACCCAGCAAAGCGGCGGCGATAACGGCCAATGTGATGAATAAAGGTTTCATATCGCTTCTTTTTTTCAAAATCTAATCTTTCTGTTTGTGTTTGCCGGCTCGATTATTTCGGAAGGACCACCGGAAAATCGTAGTCGAATTTCATAAANTGCATGGGTTCCATGATNTGGTTGAGGAAATCGCGGTAAGCGTCGGTGACATGGAACATATTGCTGTCGTAGTAGCTGTCGGACAAGGGGATGTTTCCGATGGAGCCCATGTCGATGGAAGAGGTATTGAATTCTTCCAATTCGTTGTAGCATACCACTTTATTGAGTACNGGCATCTGACCGTAGTCCCCGCGCAGAAGCAGGTCCACCACCTTGTCGCCGAGGGTGGCCGTGAGACGGCGGTCGTANTCGCGACATTCGCCCGCACGCGCATAGTAGCCGCTGATTTGGGCGCGGGCGTCCAGGCCGAGGCGTTTGCTCACCTCNTGGGCAATCACCCCGCTGATGCCGCCCAGACGGGCGTGTCCGTATTCGTCNGTTTCGGAACTTGCATACACCACATCGGTCTTTCCCGTGTTCTCGTCATACCAGCGCACGCCNTCGGCCACGGCAATCACCAGACAACGTTTGGGATTGCGCATATAAAGTTCCTTGACCCTTTCGTAGAAGTATTCCTGACGTTCTTTGGTCATGGGGCATTCGGGAACCAGGACCATATCGGCTCCTCCGTGGGCGGCCGTGGCGGTGAGCCAGCCGGCGTCGCGTCCCATTACCTCCATCACCATGACGCGGTTGTGCGATTCGGTGGTGGTGCGCAACATACCCGTCAGACGGGCCACCGTGCGGGCGGCCGTGGGGAAACCGGGGCAAACCACGGCTTCGATTTCCTTGCCGCCGTAGCTGTGCATGGTGCGGGTACGCAGGTCGTTGTCGATAGTCTTGGGGAAACCGATAACGGGAATGCCTTGTGTCTCGTAGAGTTTCTTGGCCGCGCCGTTGGTGTCGTCGCCGCCGATAGTCACAAGGACATCGATTTTATAGCGTTCCAGATTGCGGAGAATCTGCTGCACGCGGTCTTCGCCCGCCTTGGACGAGAACGGATTGGTTCGGCTCGAATTCAAGGCCGTGCCGCCATACAGACCATTGTAAGGCTGGCAGGTGAGATCCACCACCTGACCCTCTCCCAAAAGGCCTTTCCAGCCTTGACGGATGCCGTACACCTTATAGCCTAAGATAGACGCACGGTTGCGCACCGCCTCGATACTTGAGTTGATGGCCGGCGTATCGCCGCCACCAGAAAGGATCGCCAGTGTCTTTCCGTTAAAAAGTTTGTGTTCCAAGCTCATATTTACGGGTTTATTTATGCTTCTTTCGCAAAACCCGTAAAGTTACGAAAATTTCGGCACTTGGCAATCAATCGCGGAGAAAAGCGCCTTTGGCGTTTCCGTACAGCCGGCTCATCCACATGGAAAAAAGCTTATGCAAATCGAATAATTTTGGGCTATATAATTCTATTTCTCCGTGGTGGCGCGCTCTTTGACCGCATCCACGCCGTAGGTCTGCTTGTGCCGCTGACGGGCGAGCGAACTTCCGAAATTATAGACAAACGAAACGTCCACACGCCGAAACCACCTTGTCGTCAAAGCTTTATAAGCAACACCCTCTATCAACGAAACCTTTTCCATTTTCCTATTCAACAGAATATAGGGAACGGATATCCTCAACCGGCAACTTTTCCCAAACTCTTTCTGTAACGCCGCACCCAAGGAATAGAACTGCGAACTTCGATAGAACAAGTCTTTTTGTGGCGTGGTGTATAAGGCATTTACCTCTATCTTCCATTTCAGAGGAAGATACAGACCTAAAGCGGCACTGCCCTCAAACCCCCACATATCCGATTTCCCATAGCTCCCGTCTTGATAGAAACGATAGAAAACCTCTCCGTAAAAGGCGAAGCGCAACCAATCTTTCACCATCCAAAATGTGGTCTTTCCCCACAAGGTCGCGGTCTGTCTATGTTGAATCTCGGAAAATGTCGAGATGAGATTATCGCCCTCCCAACGATAGAAAGCCGACGGAGAATTTTTGCCCCACACATAAGAAACACCCACCGAATGGGAGTTTCCGAGCATCTGCGTAAGATAGACCTTGTTCTGATACTCGGGGGCGACCCCTCCCCCTGTGTAAAAAAGATGTTCTCCCTCCGTATAGACAAAGGGCGTGTAGTTGTTCATCGTGGGACGGNACACGCTGCGGAGATAGCCCCCGTTGAGGCTGAAGCCCGATTTGGGGAAATNATATCCGATGTCNAGGGAGGGGAAATAGTCGTGATANCCGTCTTTGTTCAACACCGCCCATTCGTAACGGAATCCTGCGGTTATGTCCAGGCAGTCCCAGAACTCCCCGAAGAACTCCGTATAGGCTCCCGCTATCGATTCNTTATANTCAAAAGGTTGATTTTTAATAAGACCTTGATAGGTCTGCCGTCCGTTGAGATAAAGATAGTCGGCGCCGATAGTGAAATCACAGGTCTTGCCTGTCGGAATGCCGAATTCCGCCTTTCCCGAAAACACCTGCCGTCCCGTTGTCTGTCCCGAGGTCTTCTCGCCCGACGGCAGCGAGTTCTCCACGTATCCGTCCTGATTGTTCAGGAAATCCGCGACAACTTGAAACCTATTGTCTTTCTTTCCGAAAGTAAGGTTATAACTCACAAAAGCCTCTTCTTCATGCGTGTAGGTCTTGTGTTTCTGCAAAAAAAGCCCGTCGGCGGAAGAGGTCTGCATCTTCTCGTTCCAAAAGGGGCGATACCAAAGATTGAGGCCGATACCTATCTGTTGCCTCTCCGTGATGTCGTACACGATACTATTGTCCCACATCACATCGAAAGTTGAGAAATCGGTGGTTTTGGTAAGTTCTTCCCATTTCCCCTCCGCGGTGGACAACGTCTGTTCGTTTGTCTTTTCCCACGCACCGGTAGCCATTAAGGAAGTGTTTACCGAGATTTTTTTGCCCGAATATCCTAATGAGAGGGTCGCATCGGGGTCTATACCCACATATTCCGCACCCACACCCAAAGAGGTGTTCAACATTCCGAAAAACAGACTGCTGTCGCCCTTTCGGGTAGAGATATAAATGGCACCGCCCCGGTGAGTTCCCCCACCCTTGACGATATTTTCCGACTGAACCTTGATTTTTTCCACCGACNCGGCCGGCAAACTTTGCAGATAGCGCAAAAGTTGCTCGTGGGGCATATTCAATTTCCGCCCGTTTATATACACGTCCGAAAAGTCCGCATTGCCCTCTATCCGCAAATCGGGCGACACATTCGGCATTTCTTTGGTCAGGAGTTCGCCCAGGCTCTTTCCCTCCGCAATGGGATTTCCACGCATATGCAGGGTATAGCCCGAACCTCTTTTCTGTATGAAACTTCCTTTTATCGTGACGTCCTTTAATTCATACAACTTTTTTCGCAGAACCAGCGTGCCTAAATTTGTATCACCCGCGCTTTGAACGGGAATGACTTGTTCCTCATAGCCCAAATGACGCAGATGAAGCTGA
>WFLX010086252.1_pt1 | contig 22211 bp, 17 predicted proteins | sample 4967041 | NCBI WGS metagenome assembly WFLX01 (sample SAMN12857096, study PRJNA449069) | gut metagenome | isolation source: stool from male and female vole | host: Microtus ochrogaster | place: USA:Florida | collected 2017
AACTCAAAGTTTGAAAATAGTTGTTCCAAAAATGATTTCATTTATGATTTTTTTGGAACAACTATTTTCAAACAAAGAGTTATGTAAGCCGGACTTAACTCTATCGCAATTGCCTACCAATTTTATATGGGCATTCAACACTTAAAACAAGTTGACCGGGTCAAAATCAAACTGCAGCATCTGTCCTCCCTGCTCGTTATCCTTTATCATTTCCTTCGACATTTCTTCGATCCTGTCCTTGCATGCGATCAAAAACTGCTTACTCTCATGCTTGATATACAAGACCGTCCGATGGATATCATTGATTTTGGCAACTGCTGCCGGCGCCGGTCCGATGATCTGCATCTGGTCCGATATCTTCCCCGCAATCTTTTCCGCCAGTGTCATCCCTTCCGCTTCCTCTTTTGCAAAGATCTGTACCGCCAGCATATGCTGTACCGGCGGATAGCCTGCCAGCCGTCGGTATAGGAGCTCCTCCTGATAAAAACTGAGATAATCCTGCTTTGCGGCATTTACAATGCCATAGTTATCCGGCTGATACGTCTGGATGACCACCTCACCCTTTTTCTCCCCTCTGCCTGCCCTGCCTGCCGCCTGAGCCAGCAACTGGAACGTCCTTTCCGCCGCCCTGTAATCTCCCACGCTTAAGGACAAATCCGCCGCCACCGCCCCGACCAGGGTTGTATTCGGGAAATCATGTCCCTTGACGATCATCTGCGTACCGATCAGAACATCTGCTTCATGGGACGCAAAAGAAGACAGGATCTTTTCATAATCCTCCTTCTTCCGGGTCGTATCCGCATCCATGCGCAGCACCCTGACAGAAGGATACCATTTTTTTAACTCTTCTTCAATACGCTGCGTTCCGGCACGAAAACCCGCGATATAAGGCGAGCCGCATTCCGGACATTTCGTAAGCATATCCGTCTGATATCCGCAGTAATGGCATATCAGCTTCTGTTCCTTTTTCTGATACATACCGCCTGCATGATGCTGCGACAGGGAGACGTCGCAATGAGGACATTTTACCACATAACCGCACTCCCTGCAGGATACAAATCCGGCATAGCCGCGGCGGTTAATAAACAGCATGATCTGCTCTCCCCGAAGCAGCCGCTCCAACATCAGTTCCTTTAATTTCCGGGAAAAGAAGCTTTTATTGCCTTCCTTCAGTTCCTTCCTCATATCCGCAATATATACCTGAGGAAGGACCGCGCCCTGCGGGCGGCGCTTAAGTTCATACAAACGATATTCCCCATTTACCGCCTTATAGTAGGATTCCATGGACGGCGTCGCAGATCCCAGCACCAGCGCAGCATGCTCCCTTTTCACGATATATTCCGCCACTTCCCTGGCATGGTATTTGGGCATTTTTTCACTTTTATAGCTGTTCTCGTGTTCTTCATCAATCACGATCAGCCCCAACCGCATAAACGGGGTAAATAAAGCGGACCTCGGACCGATCATGACATCCAGCTGACCTGTTCTGGCGCGTTCATACTGATCGTAACGCTCACCATCGGAAAGTCTGGAGTGAAGCACCGAAACCCGGTCGCCAAACCTTGCATAGAAACGCATCAGAGTCTGAAACGTCAGCGCAATCTCCGGGATCAGCACGATTGCCTGCTTTCCCATGGAAATATTTTTTTCGATCAGCTCCATGTACACTTCTGTCTTGCCGCTTCCCGTAATCCCATGCAGCAGCGATACGCCTGGTTCCGTCTCCTGCATACTCTTTAAGATACCGTCCACCGCCTGCTGCTGTTCTACAGAAAGGACCGGCTTCTCAATCTTCCGGTCACTTCTCAGCAGGGGATTACGATATTCCCTTGTCGTTACGATCTGCAGTACACCCTGTTTTTCTAAGGAATGGATCGTCGAAGGAGCTACATTCATCTTACCGGTTACCAGCTGATAAGGCAGCTCCTTGACGGATAAAAACTCCTGCAAAAGACTACGTCTTGCAACCTGCCGGCAGGGATGACATTTCGCTAACAACTCTGTCAATATATCATCCCCGACAATACACTGTAAACTTCTGTACTGCTGCTCCCTGATCTTCTTTTTCACCGGCAGGACAGTCTTCATCGCCGTAATCATGGTTGACCCGTAATTATTTTTCATCCAGTACGCCAGCTGCAGCGTCTTTGCTTCCATGCTGACTGCCTTTTCATTGATTGAGATGACCTCTTTGATANGGTTTTCATCNCACTGGGCTTCATCCGTCAGCTCCATAATATNCGCTTNTCTTTTCGTATCCCCCTTACCGAACGGTACGATCACCTCATCTCCCACTTTTGCAGTCTGCCGAAGAATTTCCGGAAGCCGGTATTGAAACAGCCTATCTACCTTTTCATGGGAGATATCAACGATCACATTAGCATATTGATTCATCTTCATCCTTTTATCCACGTCATACAATATCACTGCAAATTTGTGCGCATCCACCGAAGGTTCTACACATTTTCCTCCAGAATCTCCCGGATCAGCTTCCTTTCATCCATCGGATATTTTACACCCTTGATCTCCTGATAATCCTCATGACCTTTACCAGCCAGAATGATGATATCCCCCGGAAGTCCGTTGCGGATCACATAGGCAATCGCTTCCTTCCTGTCCGGGATCGTGATATATTCCCCATCCGTTTTCCCGATTCCCGTCACGATATCTGCAATGATATCCATCGGCTCCTCCATCCTCGGATTATCGGATGTGATTACCGTCAGATCCGCCAGATGTCCACTGACCTCTCCCATTTCAAAGCGGCGAAGTTTGGAACGGTTTCCGCCACATCCAAACATACAGACCAGACGTTTCGGTTCATATTCCTGCAGCGTCTCTAACAGGCTTTTCAATGCCATGGCATTATGCGCATAATCAATCATCAAGATAAACTGATCCGAAACAGGAATCATCTCGATCCTTCCCTTTACCTTCGCCTGCAGAAGCGCCGTGCGGATCCCTTCTTCAGAGACGTTAAAATGCCTGCAGATCGCCAGTGCCGTCAAGGCGTTATATACGCTGAAGGTTCCCGGAAAATATGCCTTGACATCCATCTCCAGAATCCCCTCTGCCCGAAAAGATACGCCCAGCTGTCCGTCTTCTTTTAAGAGTTTCAGATCTACGGCACGCAGATCTGCCACACTCGAACTATGACCATTCCCTCCCAGTCCAAATGTCTCCACCTGACAGGTATGCCCCTCCAATATCTGTTCGCAATGTTCATCGTCTCCATTCAATATCCCGATCCTGCATTGCTGAAACAGCAGGCTTTTACAGTGCAGATAATCTTCAAAATCCTTATGTTCGTTCGGGCCGATATGGTCCGGTTCAATATTAGTAAATATCCCATAATCAAAGATAAATCCTGCACTCCTGTGCATCATCAGTCCCTGCGAGGACACCTCCATCACCACGACCTCGCAGCCTGCCTCCACCATCTCCGCAAAATACTTCTGCAGATAGTAGGACTCCGGCGTCGTATTCTCGGAAGGGATCGTACGCTTCCCGGTGATCGTCTCGATGGTTCCCACAAGACCCACACGATATCCGGCATGTTCCAGGATTGATTTCACCAGATAAGTGGTCGTCGTTTTTCCCTTTGTCCCCGTGATTCCGATGGTTTTTAATTTCTCTGCCGGATGCCCAAAATATGCCGCTGAAATACATGCCATAGCATATCTGGTATCCGCCACGTTAACCACCGTCACCTGATCATCCGTTACGACAACCGGTTTTTGTGCCACGATCGCCGCTGCCCCTGCTTTCGCCACCTCATCTGCCACACTGTGTCCGTCAAACTTTGCTCCCTCGATACAGATAAAAAGGCATCCCTTTACAACCTTCCGGGAGTCATATACAACCTCTGTGATCTGCTTCTCTATATTGCCCTGCACGTGCTGATACTCAAGACCGTTCAGCAATGTTTCCAATGCCGGCATATCCAATCCTCCAATGCATATTAATCTATATTATATATTATACCTATTTTCTTCAAATGACAAGAGAATCGCTTCTGGGGACAAAAAAACGCATAATTTTTCAAAATAACAATTTTTTTGACAGAAAAATAAGTTTCACAATTTTAACACACAAAAAACACATCTTTCGTATATCTTATCTATTAGATAGTGATGTTTTTACTATCTCCCCCTCATAACAATGAAAACCACCGCTTAACTGCGGTGGTTTTCACTCCTTCTTTTCAATCCTTCTTATAAACATTCATTTCTTAACTGACATTTTTCCAAACATAAAACTAAGATATCCGTGAAACAGCCATAGCAGGAATAGCTCTGACACGATCAATACCGCAAATATTACGACATTTCGCAAAAAATCATGATCGAAGACCGCAAATACCTGCCCGCCTGCCAGTTTGGCAAGCGCCACCACCTTAAAATCTATACAAGTAGCCAACACAATCAGAGCGGACTTACCCAGATATTCTAACGGTCTGCATTCATTGATCCATCTGCACAGAAACAACAGACCACCGCAGAGACATATGGCCGCAAGGAAATAAACAGCCATCTCCCCGGTAAGCAGATAACGGAAAGATATGGTGCCATCGGTCCTCTCCTGATTCTTCAAGGCAAGAAACGTCCCCAACCCGGTCAGTGCGAATCCGGACAGGATCATCACCAGTTTTTTATTCTCCAGATATCCCAGCAGTATGGCAAACCCTTCCCCCATAGCACAAAAAAACATGCCAACACAACCGCGCCAGAGAGCATAGACTGCCTGCAGCAAGAATATTTCCGCCGACTTCTCCTTTCCGTAGATATATTCCGGAATTCCATTAATGCCGCAGATTACAGCCGCAAGAACTGCGGTAAGGATCAGCGCAATGAAATAAGGCAGTTTCTTCCGTATCGTCCAATAGCCCGCTGCCCCANTAAAAAGTACAGGCNGGAACCATAGGACATCACCGCCATAANATGACAGCATATCCCAGATNATATCGATCGTATCTTCCCTTGTATACCGTGCAGGAAATATCAGCATAACAGCGCAATGACCGACCACCGCCAAAAGACTCATCCAGCAGTACGGAATCATGATTTCCTTCGCGCTCTTTTTAGAGAACTCCGACACACTCTGTTCCGATATGCCGTATTCTCTGCCATAAAGTCCCGCAGCCGCAAAAAACAACAGCAGTACAAATGCGTCCGCCCATATCTTAAACACCTGCGGCATAATCCCTGAATACCCCAGAACCAGTATGCATATACCAACTCCGGCATAAACGCTGATATACCTGTTTCCGCTCTCCTGCATAAACTTCCCCTTCCCCGCTTTGTTTGTATATGCTCAGCAAAAATCTTCCATGATAAATTGAATATTTTTCCGTCCCTGCCATTCATTCCACTGCGGATAATACGCCGCGGAAAATTTCAAACCTTCGCCTCTTCCGTGAAAAACCTCCCGCACCTTCTCCTCCCCATACCGATCTGTCAGGAACTCCTTAAAAGCTTTATTCTTATCAAAAAATAAAGTCAGCTCAGCTGTCCTGCCGTCGGTATCCCTGATCTGGTATTTGCCCACTTTCCCTTCCGCCCCAAACATTCTTGCACCGCATAGCAGCACATTCTTCTTGGCAAAAAGCGGCTTCGGATTACCATTGCCAAAGGGCTCCAACAATGCAAACTGGTCTAACAGCTGCGGCGAAACGTAAGAAAACGGCATTTCGGCATCAATCCAGAGTTTCTCCCTGAAATCCGTCTCCGTCAGCCTGCTGTTTTTATTCAGCCTTCTCCTTAATTCCGATAATTTATTTTTCGGCAGGGAAAATCCCGCCGCCTGCGCGTGACCTCCAAATTTCGTAAATATATCCTTGACCGCAGACAACTCCTGATACATATCATAGTTTTCTATTGATCTGCCCGAACCCTTAAGCCCATCCTCCGTATCTGTAATGACCAGCGTCGGATGATGATACCGCTCTCTGATCCTTCCGGCAATGATCCCTGCAATGCTTTCATGACATTCCGGCAGATAAATGACATATACGGAAGCTCCGTCATGCTCTCCCTTTTCGATCTGTTCCACTGCCTTTGACGTTCCCTGCTCAGTAATCGCCTTCCGGCTGTCATTCATCTCTTTCAGTTCCATGGCAAGACGCATTGCCTCAGATTCCTGCTCTGTCATCAGTAACTCCAGCGCTCTGGATGCCGTATCGATGCGTCCCGTCGCATTGATACAGGGTCCCAGAATATATCCCAGATGATATGCCGTCACCGGCGTTCCCCATCTGCCCATCACGCTAAGCAGCGCCTTCAGACCGATATATGACGTATTGCCCATCAGCCGCAGTCCTGTTTTTACCAGGGCGCGGTTCTCATCCTTCAGTTCCATGACATCGCCCACCGTTGCAAACGCCGCAAGCTGCAGCAATTCTTCATCCAGCCGGTCCCATGCCTTCTTCCAGCTGCTTCCCTCAAGAAGCCTCCCAGCGTATCCTCCGTCCATCATGGCGTGCATCAGCTTATATGCGACAAACGCTCCGCAAATACCCGGAAAAGGATAATCACAATCCTCCTGTTTGGGATCTATGACTGCCTCCGCCGGCGGTAAAAGCCATGTCTTTTTTCCGTCCGTTTCCTCATAGGGCACCTCATGATGATCGGTAACGATCACAGTCATGCCAAGCTCATAGGCATAGGCGATCTCATCCCTCGCCGCAATGCCGTTATCACAGGTGATGACCGTATCCACTCCAGCCTGTGCCGCATCTCTGATCAATTCCCTGTTCAGTCCATATCCATCCCTGATCCTGTGTGGAATAACGGCATCAGCATCACCTCCTAAAAATTTAAGCCCCTTTAAGAGGATCGCCGTAGAACATACGCCATCAATGTCATAATCACCGATCACGCGAAGCCTTTTCCCCTGCGTAAGCTTTTCCTCCAGCTTCCTGCATGCAGTGTCCATATCTTTTAACAGCTTGGGATCATGAAAACTTTTACTATCGCCATAAAGATACTGCTCGATCTCCTGCTCTGTCACTACTTCCCGGTTTCTGATAAGTCTGGCAACCAGCGGATCAATATGATATTTTGCACCAATCGCCTGAAAATCCGCGCCCTTTGTCAGCAGAAGCCACTGATTCATCTTTAGCCTCCATATTTTATGCCGTATTATCATATTAGCATATATATTATACATCAAATATCTTACTTCCGCTATATATTGCATTGATTTTCTATACAACATTATAATAATGTTTATGTTAGTTGTTTTATTTCTTTTAAATGTGTGCTATACTTATTCCGGTCGATTTTATATTTCAACATTTTAAGATGGAGGCTTACCATGAGTAATAATGAAATCAGTAAATCAAAGCAAAAACGTCTGGACATAGAAAATGCCAGAAAAGAACAGCAGCGGAAAAGGGCTCTGGCAAACCTGATCGCCATCCTGATCCCTGTAACCATCATATTAGTGATCTGCCTTATCTATTTTATATACCAGAGCAGGCAGTTAAACTATGGAAAATATCTGACCGAAGAAGGGCTGATCAGCGATGTCGATCCTGCTGATTACATCCAGTTTGACTATAAAAGTCTTTCCTACAACAGGGCGGATCTTCTTCCTGATGATGCGTTAGTAGAAGCTGACATTGCATCTATCTGTGAATCGCTTGCCGCACTTTCCGATGATACGGAACTGATCACAGCCTCAGAAAATAAGATCAGCCTTACCTATAACTCATACATTGGCGGCGTTTCCTACAATGGCATTGTCCAGCAGGATTATACCATCGGCAGCGCTGCAGTCTCCGATCTGTTTGACGAAGCGCTGATCGGTCACAAGCCCGGCGACAGCTTTCAGACGGAGATCGCCTATCCTGCCGATTATCCTGATACGGAAGTTGCCGGCGTAACCTTCACATACGATATCACGATCCATGGCATATACGTTGTTCCGGAATTTACGGACGAGCTGGTAGCCGTCAATTTTAACACCATTGCCACTACGGCGGAAGGCTATCGTGAATATCTCGTCCAGCAGTATTTTGACGAAAATTTACGCAACGCGGTTACCGAATCGCTGACCAATGGTGGCACTGTATTGAACTATCCTGCCGGTTATCTGGAGAACGTGAAGAAGATCTATCTCGCACAGAACCAACAGCAGTTTAATCAATATAATCAGATGTTCTATGAAAGCCTTGGATATTATGCATACAACTCAGTATATGAAATGTACGGTTTTACCACCGAAGCAGAATACCTGGCAGAAATAGATTCCACGGCAGCCACTGATGTAGCTTATACTCTTGCCGCAATGACCGTATTTAAAAATGAGGGAATGACCAACACCAGAGAAGAAGTGATGAACTACTACCTTGAACAGGGTTATGATACGGCTTCCTTCCAGGAACTGGAAACGATGTACCATTTCAATTATCTGGCGCAAATGGCGCTTGCCGATAAAGTAACGAACTATCTGATGGATACGGTGACAATCGTGGACTGATAATTCAATTATAGATTGATAATTCCGGATCAATGATCCCGGATCACGATTTAATAGAAAGACGATAAAAAAGGAAGTCCGGCGGACTTCCTTTTCACTTGAAAACTCTCTTATTCTTCCCCTGACAGATGATAAATCCTGTAGTTTTCCAGGTCCTGTTCATTTCCCCGGAAAGCGTCAAGATCAATAAACCTTTCTTCCCCTGAATATCCTTCCAGCTCTCCTTTATCACTATACTGCCAGAAGACCCAATTCCTGCCGCCCAAAATCGGCTGATAATAAATATTTCTGATCCACAGCGGATATTCTGTGAACTCTCCCCGGATCAATGTCCTGTATGCCGTCATAGTCGTATAGATGACCGGTTTGCATCCATAGTATGCTTCCAGTTCATCCAGCAAAAGCTGCAGCTCGCTTCGCAGCGCGTCCACATCAATGTCGCCTTCGTAACTGCTGTAATACTCCACATCCACGGCAGGCACAAGCATGCCGTCCCAGCTGCCAACCACTTCGATATAATGCTCTGCCTGGGTTTTTCCGCTGCTCTCAAAACTAAAGAAATGATACGCACCGACTGCAAGGTCTGTCTCCAACGCGCCCGCCAGATTCTCCTCAAAACGGATATCCTGATGACTGCTCCCCTCCGTAGCTTTCATATATACGAAAGAAAGACCATCCGCCAGTACCTGCCAGTCAACATCGCCCTGATAATAAGATATATCCACACCTTTTACGCTATACCTTTCCGCCATTTTCAAGGCAAGTTTTATCCTTCCCTGATATACTCCCGCGGCAAATGCAGCAAGCGCGGCAATCAGTACAGCCATCAGCACCAGACGCAGTCCGGCTCTATGCTTTTTTAATTCCTTCTTTTTAATATCGTTACTCATCCTCTTACACAATTACCAAAATCATCAACCGGAATATGCAAAATCAGTCATCATCTTCTTCCGTCTGCGGGAATTTATCCCTGAGCAGTCCCCACAACGGAGCTGCCAGAAAGATAGAAGAATATGTTCCGCACAAGATGCCCACCATCAGCGGAAGCGCAAATTCTTTGATCGACGATACGCCAAGAACATAAAGTACCGCGATCATAATAAATGTTGTCAATGATGTAAAGATACTCCTTGAGAGCGTCTGTGCCACGCTTTTATTGATAACGTCATCCAGCGTCTCCTTGCGTCCCATACTGCGCTTGTTCTCACGCACCCTGTCAAAGATAACAATCGTTGCATTGATGGAATATCCCACGATCGTCAGCATACAGGCAATAAACGTAGATCCGACGCTCATCCTTATAACCGCATAGAAAGTCAAAACCACCATAACGTCATGCAGAAGCGCCGTCACTGCACTGGCGCCGAATCGGATATCGCTGAACCGGAACCAGATATAGATCATCATACAGAGTGTCGCTACCAGCACAGATATGATGGCTTCCCGTTTCATTTCACCGGAAACCGTCGCGCTGATTGTCTCCATCTCGATCTTATCCTGGGTTATACCAAAATTTGTATACAAGAGCTGTTCTAATGCTTCACGCTCCTCCACTTCCAAAGCCCTTGTCTTAAAAATGATTTCATTTTTATCATTCACAGTCTGCCATGATACATTGGCATCATTCGTGATATCCTCCAGTCCCGCAACGATCACCCCGTCAACTACCTCCCTGTCAGGTACCGTGTCAAAGGTAACGCTTGTGGCCGTACCGCCGACAAAGTCCAGACTGTAATTTAATACGGAACCGATCGATGCCNTATTGACAAACAACNTAATGATCCCCACCAATATAACTGCACCGGATATCCCAAAGAAAGTCCTTCTTTTTTTCACGTAATCAAACGCCTTGCCGTCCTTCCCGGCGCCATACCACTTGACATCCTTAAATCCCATTGCATACATGCTGTTTAGCAGTAGCTTTGTGATGACCAGCGCTGTAAACATAGATACGACGATACCCATTGCCAGCGTATAAGCAAATCCTTTCAGGCTTCCGCTTCCCATAGCGATCAGCACGATGGCAGAGATAAGCGTCGTGATATTACCATCGATGATTGCGGAAAATGCCTTTGAGAAACCGCTTTTGATCGCAGACTGCACGGTCATACCATCCCTGATCTCCTCTTTGATCCTCGCAAATACGATAACATTAGCGTCCACCGCCATGCCGATAGAAAGGATAATACCTGCAATGCCGGGCAAAGTCAGAGTCACTTCAAAAATATTGATACCAAGAAGTATCAGTATGACATATAAGACCAATGCCAGAGAGCTTGCCAATCCCGGAATCCGATATACAACGATCATTAACAGGATCACCAGCGCAAGTCCTATTACGCCTGCCATCAGGCTGGTTTTAATGGCGTCCGTACCAAGCTGTGCACCCACCACATTGGAACGCATTTCCTGAAGCTCCACCTTCAATCCGCCGATACGGATACTCTGTGCCAGACGATCCGCCTCCTCAAAATTGCGCATATTCGTGATCTGGGCCCTGCCCCCATCGATTCTGGAATTGACATTTGGTACGCTTAACAATTCTCCATCGTAATAGATCGCGATCGTGCCATATAGTCCCGGCTTTCCTACTGCCGCTCCGGTAGCATCCCCAAATTTGACTGCAGCCTCATCACTGAAAACAAGTTCAACGATATATTGGGTTCTACTATAATCATCCGTATAACCGCCGCCCTTTGAAGATACCACGTCAGTACCGCTTAAAATGACACTGCCGTCCGCTACGATCTCGTCAATGCTTCTGACCAGTTCATACTGCATTTTTGTTGCCATCTGATCCTCAATTTCATAAGGGACCGGACTACCGGCTTCATCCAGCATGATCTCATCCGTGTTCTCATCATATAAATAAGCCGCATTCCCCATATAACAGATTAAGACACCATCATCTGAATATACCTGAATACCGCTTCCGGTGGTCATATTCTGGTAATTCAAATTGCCGTTAGGATCCGTCGCCCGAATAAAATATAAGGATCCCGGAGATCCCAGCTCCTGCAGCACCTTATTGGCGTCCGACACACCGGGGATCTCGATATTAATACGTCTGTCTCCCTCCTGATACACCTGGGCTTCGGTAGAAAATTTATCAATACGCTTTCTCAGTTTATAGATCGTATCGCTGATATCCTCCGCAGTAGGCGTTTCTTCACCGACTGCCTCATAAGTGATGCTGACGCCGCCCGCCAGATCAAGTCCCAACTTGATCCGCTCCATAGAACCGGTTTTTTCCGGGCCAACGCCAAACAGCGCAACATACCCGAGCGCCACTGTAATGGCGATAAATGCCAGAAAAACCAGATAACCTGTCCCTTTTTTCATGTTCTTAACCTTTCCTTTCCCCGTCTGTACNCATGGATTCTTTATGTCACACTTCNGTATGCTAACCTCAGATTTCACGTCCTACATGTCCGCTTCCGCTGCCTTCATNATGATCGCACATTCGACCCTCTTTTTCTGTAATGTACATCCGATCTCATAAGCGGCATGGATATCGCCATGAAAGTTATATGCATTTGCCGCGCATCCGCCGCTGCAATAAAACTTCGCAAAACAATTTTTGCACGCTTCTTTGGAATAGACATTGCACTCATGGAACATGCTGCGGATCTTTTCATTTGTAATGCCGTCGTAGACATTACCCATTAGGAAATCTTTCTGTCCGACGAATTGATGACAGGGATAAAAATCCCCGCCCGGCGTCACCGCCAGATATTCACAACCGGAACCGCAGCCGGACAAGCGTTTTGCCACACAGGGGCCTCCCTCCAGATCAATCATAAAATGAAAGAAGTTAAAGGATCTGCCCTCTTTTTTACGTTTCAGCATTTCGGCGGCAAGCTCGTCATACTGCAGAAGCAAAACAGGAACATCCTCCTCCCTGAGGGCATAATCAGCCTCAGGCGGCGCAACCACCGGCTCTACCGAAATCTGTTTAAAGCCAAGGTCGGCAAGATGCAGCACATCTTTGGAAAAATCAGTATTATAATGCGTATAAGTTCCCCGCACATAATAATTCGTCTGATTTCTGGACTCCGCCGCCTTGATATATTTCGGAAGTATTCTCTCATAACTCCCCTGTCCTCCGCGGTCAGGACGCATACGGTCGTTGACTTCTTTTCGTCCGTCAATACTAAGGACAAGATTACTCATCTCCTGATTGACAAACTCCATGATTTCATCTGTAAGAAGCGTACCGTTTGTNGTCAGNGTAAANCGNAATTTTTTATTNTTCGGCTTCTCCAGACTGCGTCCATAGGCAACAAGCTGTTTTACGACCTCCCAGTTCAGCAGCGGCTCCCCGCCAAAAAAATCCACTTCCAGATTGACCCTGTTCCCGGAATGTTCCACCAAATAATCCAATGCTTTTTTACCGACCTCCAGGCTCATCAGTTCCCTGCTTCCATGATACTCTCCCTCTCCTGCGAAGCAATACCGGCAGGCAAGGTTACAGTCATGGGCAACATGAAGGCACATTGCCTTAACAACGGTCTCCCGTTTCATAAACTGATCGATATAACCCTCATAAATATCATCTGTAAAGAGCATATTCTCTTTTACCAGTTCCAGAATCTCATCCAGCGGCTCCGCCAATGCNGNANCCGCATATCTCTCNCTNAGCGCNTCNGCATCTGTCCCTGAGGNAANCTCCTTTTCTATNTCCGGAATGAGNCCATATACCGCATCATCNACTANATGNACNCTTCCGCTATTNACATCTAATACAATATTATAACCATTACTCTGATATTGATGAATCATAATATATTTTCCCTATCTATATATGTATCTTCAGCATGTATCCTGGCTTTGCCTTTTGAAGNCANANACNTNTCATGANANATNCCGGTATTCTATCAAAGAAGCAGCGACTTATCACCGCTGCTCCCCAACACATTCATATTCNTATGNATTATTTCTNATTCTCACANCNCTGATTTCCAACGGTACAGGATGTNTTNCATGCTGACTGGCAGGAAGTCTGGCANTCTCCACAGCCGCCCTTCTTCATNCTTTTCTTAAAATCNCTCGTATTTANTGTTTTAATATGCTTCATANCCATCTTCCTCCACTCTGTCCATAAATATTNATGATATTTNTGTCNNTCTCANAGAACATAAAGCATTATACCACATATTTCCANAAATAGAAAGNATTTTTTTCANNNNTATCTGGAAATCATNCCACCCAGCATCCCNCCGCCNCTGCACAGGCACAATACCGTCACAAATTCCCTGTTTATTTCAAATGCGGAACCGTCAACGATCATGGAGATCAACGTCAGCAAAAGAAAGTATGCCAATCCCATCAGAAGACCGAATAAAAAACGATGATGCCCGGCACGGCTTCCGGCAAGCATTCCGGAGACCAGGCAGGATACAACATATACTACAATGATCCCTATGGACACCACACCGGGCCCCAGGTCAAACCAGTATAACAAAAACGACATGGCAATCAACATCATCGCCGTAATCGCATATGAGATCAATAAATATTTTAATAAATGCAGGTTCAGATCTTTATTTTCCAAAATTTCCGTTCTCCTCCGTCTTGTCAGAAATCTATCTTTTTTAATATATATTCATAACTTTATTAAAACTTGACTTTTCACATATATCTTTTATAATTTATTATTAAATAATTTAAATATTCTACTATATGATATAAAATTTAAAAGGAGTGAATCAAACCTTGGATCAAACCGCATGGATACAGCTTATTATCATTATTTTTCTATTGTTCTTGTCAGGTTTTTTTTCCTCGGCGGAAACTGCATTTTCCACAGTCAATCAGATCCGGCTGCAGAATCTTGCCGACGAAGGCAATAAAAAAGCCGCGCTTGTATTAAAGATCCTGTCTGCATACAGCAAGATGTTAAGTACGATCCTGATTGGCAATAATATTGTCAATATCGCTTCTTCTTCCATCGTCACAATATTTGCCACAAAGATTTTCGGCAGCTGGGCAATTGGTATTGCAACAGGAACTTTGACCATATTTGTACTTTTATTCGGTGAGATCATCCCAAAAACCTGGGCAAAACTGAATAACGAGAAACTTACCCTTATCTATGCGCCTGTCATTCATAGTCTGTGTATCATCCTGACACCGGTCATTTTTGTGATTGATAAACTATCTAATGCCATCCTGCGTATCCTCGGCATCGATCCAAACCGAAAAGTCATCAGCATTACAGAAAGCGAACTGCTCTCCTATGTGGATGCGAGCCATGAAGAAGGCGTCATCGAATCCGAAGAAAAAGAAATGATCTATAATTTATTTGACTTTTCTGATTCCGTAGCAAAGGATATCATGATCCAAAGGGTCGATATGGTAGAGATCGACGTACATGCTTCCTATGAAGAACTGCTGGAGGCGTTCCGCAAAAGCATGTACACAAGGATTCCGGTTTATGAAAACACCCCGGATAATATTATCGGCGTCGTCAACATCAAAGACCTGATCCTGATCGACGACATGGATAAATTTAAGATCAGGAAAGTCATGCGAGATGTATATTATACATATGAATACAAAAAAACCCCCGACCTGCTAAGCGAAATGCGGGAAAAGACCGCCGGGATCTCCATTGTTCTTAATGAATACGGTGCGGCGGAAGGCATGATCACTATGGAGGATCTTCTGGAGGAGATAGTGGGCGAGATACGTGATGAATATGATGAAGACGAAAAAGAACTTTTGCAGTGCGTCGGAGATCGGGAGTATCTGATCGAGGGCAGCATGAAGCTTGATGATATCAACAATCAACTGCAGACAGAGTTAAACAGCGATGACTATGACTCCATCGGCGGCATCGTCATAGAGCACCTGGATGACCGCCTGCCTACTGTCGGCGAGGAAGTCCTCCTGGACGACGGCACAAAACTGCGTGTCGAAAGCTTTGAAAATAATCGTATCCAGTCCGTAAGAATGTTTCTTCCTGCGCCGCAGGAAGCGGAAAAAGCAGACGACGGCGATGAAATATAAATGTATTAAGATAGTAAAAAGCCGGCAGCAATGATGCATGGCCGCATAAGAATGGACTTGGCTTTTATAAATTTCCAAGTCCCTTTTTTATTTTATTTTTAACTCTTTGAAGGGCATTATCTGTAGATTTCTCATCTCTGCCAAGTATCTTTGCAATCTCGATATAATTCAGCCCCACCATGCAGAGATCGCAGANCTGACGTTCCAGCGGGCTCAATTCCTCATTGATGAGTTTTTCTATGCGTTCCACATTTTCCCGGGATATCATATGTTCTTCCGGATTTTTTTCCAATGGGGCTTCCAGTGCATTGATCAGCTGCATCTCCTCCCCAGCCCCGTCATTCGTCTGCGCCGAAGCATAAAGGGAAATATAATGGTTCAACGGAAAATGTTTTTTTCGGTCGGCAGCCTGAATCGCAGTATACATCTGTCTGGAAATGCAGATGTCCGCAAAGGTAAAAAAACTGGCATCCCGTCCTGCATCATAATCCCTGACGGCTTTAAACAGCCCGATCATCCCTTCCTGAATGATATCCTCATTGTCCCCGCCCAGAATATACATCCTCTGCGCCTTCTTCCGGACAAGATCCTTATATTTTTCTATGATATATTCCATGATCTCCGCTTCACCATCCCGGATACGGGTGATCAGTTCTTCATCTGTCTGATTTTCATAAGTTCTGACATTCCTCATATCGCCAATCTCCATTTCCAAAGCTGAGACATACCGCTCCCCATGCCACGGCTTTGCTGCCACACAAATCCGGATAATAATGCCGCTTTTCGCACCGGACTCTAGCCCATTCTCTGTCTCACGATCTCATATGCCAGCACACCTGCCGCTACAGAAGCATTCAGGGAATCAATCTTTCCCTTCATGGGGATAGCTGCATAGAAATCGCATTTTTCCTTTACTAAGCGGCTGACGCCCTCTCCCTCGCTGCCAATTACAAGACCGATGGCGCCCTTTAGATCCAGTCGGTACATGATCTCTCCATCCATATCCGCGCAGACAAACCACATCCCTTTCTTTTTTAACTGTTCGATCGTAGCCGAAAGATTCGTTACCTTTGCTACTTTTATATAATTCAACGCCCCCGCGGATGTCCTTGCCACAGTAGCCGTCAATCCCACCGCACGATTCTTCGGGATAATGATGCCGTGTGCGCCTGCCTGATGTGCCGTCCTGATGATTGCACCCAGATTGTGCGGGTCCTCTATCCCGTCCAGCAGAAAGAGAAATGGCGGTTCTCCCCTGTCTTCCGCTTCTTTTAACAGCTCATCCACCTCTGCATAATCATAAGCCGCCGCATATGCGATCACACCCTGATGCTTTCCTGTCTGGGATATCTGGTCGAGACGTTCCTTCGAGACAAATTTTATCAAAGAATCGTGCTTTTTCGCTTCCCGTTTGATTGTCATCACCGGTCCATCCTGACAGCCGTCCTGAATAAATATCTTATCAATGGTTTTCCCGGAACGATATGCCTCTATGACAGCATTCCTTCCCTCGATCATCATCTCTGTATATCCCATATCATCTACGCCTTCCCATCTGCTTTTCTTTTCTTCCTTTTCACTTCCATGGTTCTATTCTTCTGCCTGCCCGTTGTCTTCCACATCCTGCTGCATATCCCATAATTCGATACGATCCCATCCCAGTCTGATCAGTTCCAGCACCCGTTCCATATCTTTCTTCAGATAAAGATAACCGATAACCGCCTCCATCCCTGTCGCCTTCCGGTAATCTCCCAGACTTGCGTTCTTAGGAACGGTATGGGATTTCGCATTTTTTCCCCTGCGGTACACATCCTTTTCTTCCTCCGTCAGGTCATCCAACACCGCCGTAATCAGATCCGCCTGCGCCTTTGCCTTGACATAAGCCGTTGCCCTTTTATGCAGCTTTCTCACCGGACAGTTGCTCTGTTCCACCAGAAGCGTGCGTACAATAAGCTCATAAACGCAATCCCCCACATATGCTAGCACTAAAGGGGAGTAGGAATTTATCTCCTGCTCCCCCAATTGAAACATTTCTTTTATCTGCTGTAGCAAATTTCCCTCCGGCATCTTTCATCTCCATAACTTTTAAGCTTTATGCCATTTCACGCCTTCCCTGGTATCTTCCAGAACAATACCTTTCTCCAGAAGCTCCGCCCTGATCGCATCCGCCTTCGCAAAATCTTTTTCCTTCTTAGCAGCCTTACGTTCTTCAATCTTTGCAATCACATAGCTTTCCAACTCTGCATCCAGCGCATTTCCCTCCTGCAGCTTTGCAGAAGCAGTTAAAAGATCAAGCGAAAGTACCCTGTCAAAATCTTCCGCCAGAAGCCGTTTCGTCTTATCGGAAATATCCGCCTTCAACATATCATATACAACCGTAAGCGCCATGGAAGTATTCAGGTCATCAGACAACGCATTCTTAAATTTTTCCTGAAACTGTTGAAACGCCGCCTCGTCCTTTTCCCCGTCCTCAGACAATTCCGCAATCCGCTTTACCAGCTTTGTGTAAGCAGCCGTCATATTGTCCAGCGCATCATAAGAAAACTCCAGTGGCTTCCGATAATGCGATTGAAGGCAAAACATCCTGTAAGCAAGCGGCAGATACCCCTTTTCTTCCAGCAGGGAAACTGTCAGGAATTCCCCCTTAGACTTGCTCATCTTTCCATCCTTATCAATCAGATGGTGTACATGGAACCAGTAATTACACCACTTATGTCCCAGATAAGATTCACTCTGCGCCACCTCATTGGTATGGTGTGGGAAAATATTATCCACGCCACCGCAGTGGATATCCATATATTCACCCAGATGCTTCATGCTGATGCAGGAACATTCAATATGCCAACCCGGATAACCAACCCCCCAGGGACTTTCCCATTTCAATTCCTGANCATCAAATTTGGACTTTGTAAACCAAAGGACAAAATCGCTCTTATTTCTTTTATTGGTATCTTCCTGCACGTCGTCACGCACGCCTACCATCAGTTNTTTTTCATTCTGATTGGAAAAGATATAATACTCCTTTAACTTGGAAGTATCAAAGTAAACATTTTCCCCTGCAACATAAGCATATCCCTTTTCCAGAAGCACTGTAATCATATGGATAAACTCATCAATACAGTTTGTCGCCGGTTCTACGACATCCGGTGTCTTAATATTTAATTTTGCACAGTCGTCAAAAAAAGCATCCGTATAAAATTTTGCAATTTCCAAAACCGTCTTCTTTTCCCGCTTTGCCCCCTTTAACATCTTATCCTCTCCGGTATCTGCATCCGAAGAAAGATGACCTACATCGGTGATGTTCATGACACGCTTTACATCATATCCAACGTAACGCAGCGTCTTTTCCAGTATATCCTCCATAATATAACTTCTCAGGTTACCGATATGAGCATAATGATAGACGGTGGGTCCGCAAGTATACATTGCAGCCTTCCCCTCCACATTGGGTACAAATTCCTCCACCTGTCTGGTTAATGTATTATAAATTTTCATTGTTCCTTATTCCTTTCCCGGATATTCTGTTTTATGTTTTTGGGCAGCAATCTTACATTTCTACCTTATGGCTTCGAGTGCCTTCCTGCATATTCTGTATTATGCTTTCGGACAGCCGCAGCATCCCTCGCAGGCTTGAGGCGAACCATCGTCTTCCGTATCACAAACGATACGCTGCGAATATGTTTCCCTTGGACTATTCAGCAGGCAGACCGCCTGCGNGNANATTCCTTCCTTCCTGCCGGTAAAACCAAGCCCCTCCTCAGTCGTCGCTTTCACATTGATCTGTGAATTATCAAGCTGCAGCGTCTTTGCAATATTGTTCCGCATCTGCTCTATATAAGGGCGCATCTTTGGCGCCTGCGCTATGATCGTCGCATCAATATTCTCAATCATGAAGCATTGCTCTTCCAAAAGCTTCCCCACTTCCTTTAAAAGCTTCAAGCTGGATGCCCCTCTATACTTTTCCTCCGTATCCGGAAAATGTAGTCCGATATCACCCAATGCCGCCGCGCCGAGAAGCGCATCCATAATCGCATGAAGAAGCACATCCGCATCGGAATGCCCAAGCAGCCCTTCTTCATACGGAATCTTCACACCGCCTAAGATCAGATCTCTGCCCTTAACCAGTTTATGGACATCATACCCTATTCCGATACGCATAAACACGCCCCATTTCTCAATTATGATACAGTCCGCTTAATAATCGCCGCCTGCCGTTATTGCTGCAGTACTTCACCCAGCTCCATCGCCGCCTGAAGCGCAGCCCTCAGATAATCCTCAATCTCCCGAATAGAATTGGTCTGCCTCTCCGCAAGACCGTTAGCATCCGTGATGGAAGCCGTAATTTCATTCAGATCAGCAAAAATCGCCTGCAATGCCGTATTGATCTCCACAGCGGAAGTGCCGCTGGCAGTCGCCATCTCACCCATCTCCTTGGCANCTACGNTAAATCCCCTGCCTGCTTCACCACTTCTGGCAGCCTCAATGGAAGCATTCAACGCCAATATTTTCGACTTAGAAGCGTTGGCCTTGATCTTGGAAACCACTGCAGAAGTATCTTCTACGCCCTTACTAATGCTTCCTGTCTTCTCCTGCATGCTCTGCATCTTTTCAAAAAGATTTTCAAAATGGATCGTCATCATATCTATTGCATTATTAATCTGATCAATGGCATCCATAAAAATCTCTGCTTTTTCCATGGCAAGATTATTATCATGTTTTGCATAAGTCGTTACAATACAGCCGACTACCNCCCCATCATCCTCTACAGGAACATATGTTATTTCATACTTCTTTCCGNTCTCATCAATTCCTTCATCACAAACGGATTCCCCTGTACGAAAAACCTGAGCCAACATTTCTGTTTCCACCGTCGCACTGTCTCCTACACTGTATTTCGGTGCGATCCCAATCGCATCACAAAATACCAAAGTATGATTTTCATCAAACAACTCCAAAAGCATCTCCTGCTGCTTTATCATTTGACGCATTTTTTGTAATACTTCCACTGTATCTTCCAACTTTTTCTGCATAAACTCACTATTCCTTTCTTCCACACTAGCGTTTTCTATTATTGAAGCGCTGTATGCCGTTCACCTCTTCGGACTTTTGACTGTCATATTATAACATTAATAAAGTTTAATGTTAAGTAAAATATAGTATTTATAGTCTCCTTGCATTTCATAAACAGGTTACATCGGGAGATTCAATATATCCCCTTTATAGTCACAAACTCTTTGTATTACGGTCACCGCGAAGTATCCTTCCGGTATTTGTCTGATTAAGCTCCACGATCTTTCCATGGCGGTTATAATAAGTCAACAAAGTGGAATTGCGCGCCGGCTGAATGGTATGATTTTCTGTCAGGATATCCACAACACCTTTCGTATCATGTCGTGCAATCAGCTCTTTGATCAGTGCATCCTTGTCCATCTGCTCATCTTTCATGTCAGATGCCGCAGCTACGGTTTTGACCGGAGAAGTTCCGAAAGTGTCTACGTCCTGAGCCTTTAAAACTTCTTCTGCTTTATCTCCCTGTTCTTCTTTTCCGTCATTTCCATACCAAATGAAATTAAAAACACCAACAAAAAATTCCTTTATTCCGTTCAGTATACCACGAAACAGATCTTCCCCTGTCTGTCCCTCCGCTTTGGAAGTCTCTTTTGTGACAGCCGAAGTATCAGTGACGGGAGGCACTTTCGCAGCAGCAGATTTTACATCTGCCGCTTTCCCATGACTCCCCCCGGCTTCCTTTATTTTCTTTTCTTCCTCTTTATCATTCTGATCTTTATGATCCCAGACGACTCCCTTTTCATCATATTGCAGCAAAAACGGGGGTGCATCCATGTCTGTTTTAGATGGTCTTACAGAATGATTTCTATAGGAATTGATATTGTTATTATTTACGCCATTAACCATTGGNAGCCTCCATAAAATGACNACAAAGCNACAAAACCAGTATAACAAATTTTCAAATGATATGCAATGTCAACAGAGTGATAGCTATGGGTTTATTAAAACAAAAAGGGAATCATCATCATGATCATTCCCTCTCTTTTATTATATTTCCCAAACATTCATTATTAAACTGTTACTGCGTACGTGGTCCCAACAGGGGATTGCCTGCCAGTAAGGGATTCGCTGCGCCAGGTCCTGTTGCGGGCATCTGAGACACCCCATAATTAGGCTGATAACTCTGCTGCACCCCATAACTCGGCTGAAAACTTTGCTGCTGCGGTACTCCGTAACTCGGCTGAAAACTTTGCTGCTGCGGTACTCCGTAACTCGGCTGAAAACTTTGCTGCGACGGCGCTCCCAACAACGGATTAGCAGCATATACAGCCGCATTTTGCTGTGGAGCACTAAATTGATTAGACGGCGCTCCTAACAATGGATTCGGTGCATATGTCGGCGTTGCTGCCGGCTGTCCCATCGGTTGATTCAATGACGATGGTTCAAACATCGGCGCCTCACTCGGCACAACCGCAGGCGTCACCGTCGGCTGATTTAACGACGGCGATTCAAATATGGGCTGCGCTGCCGGCTGTCCCATCGGCTGATTCAACGACGGTGATTCAAATATCGGCGCTGCTGCCGGCTGTCCCATCGGCTGATTTAATGACGGCGATTCAAATATCGGCGCTGCTGCCGGCTGTCCCATCGGCTGATTCAACGACGGTGATTCAAATATCGGCGCTGCTGCCGGCTGTCCCATCGGCTGA
>WFLX010253608.1_pt1 | contig 22186 bp, 16 predicted proteins | sample 4967041 | NCBI WGS metagenome assembly WFLX01 (sample SAMN12857096, study PRJNA449069) | gut metagenome | isolation source: stool from male and female vole | host: Microtus ochrogaster | place: USA:Florida | collected 2017
TCGATATTAGGAACCGCCTCTTGGAAAAACACGATGTGGGGACGAACTCGATGCCCGTCGATCACTGTCGCCGGCGTTGTTTCCAGAGCCTCGGGAGTAAGGCTATAGACCTTGGTCTCGTCGTCGATAGCCCTCACTTTCATCAGCTCGCCATGAAGATGGAGCACATTGCTGCTCCCGGCTCGCTCGTGAAGGTCGTCGACATTCTGGGTAATGATGTAGGTGTCAAAATGTTTTTCAAGCGCCACAAGCCCGGCATGACCCTCGTTGGGCATGGCTTTAAGCAGATCACGCCTGCGCGCGTTATAGAATTGATGCACCAGCTCGGGATTGCGGGCAAACCCGTCGGCGCTCGCCACGTCCATCACCGGATACTGTTCCCAAAGTCCTCCGCTGTCGCGGAAAGTCGAGATTCCGCTCTCGGCGCTCATGCCGGCGCCGGTAGATATAACCAGTTTCTTCTTCATTATATTTCCTGTTTTTTTTTGACCGTAAATATAACAAATTTCCACCTACATTTTCAATGCGGCAGCGACTATTTCTTTTTATAAAGCAGAAACGACGGATTGATTCTCATATAAATTCCAGCAGCGAAACTCACACCGCCCTTCATGCGCTCTTTCACGCCGTCGCTATCGGTGGCGTCACATGCCAAGCGGTCATAGATGTCGACATTGACACCGAGTGAGAATCCGCGGGCGAACTCCTTAGCGTAATCGAAACCTACGTAGATCGTCGAGGGCTTGTCATAAGTCATTCCGGGATATTTGGTCGACACGCAACCAAACAACGGATAGCCAAACATCGATATGAACCGGTCGCCATAGAAATAGCCCAATTTAAAACGCGCGTAAAGCGTTTCAAGACTGCAATGGGCATAGAGTGCGCTGCCGCTGTTAAAGCTCCACAATTCACCCGCCTGCTGATAATAGCCGAGATAATCCACCTCGGCGGTAAGGCGCTTCACGTGACGGCGATCAAGATTCAAAGAAGCGCCCAATCCCACAGCGCCGTTCATAAGGGTCTGCACGGAGCCGGAAGTGATAGTGTCGATCTCGCCTCCGCGATGCTGCGCGAGAAACTGCAAGGGGGTATAGAAATGAAGGCGCGACTTCTCGCTGTTGTACTTAAACCGGCTCGACAAGCCAAACACGAATTCTTCCTGATGATGGTCGCCGCGATAAATGAAACTCTGCCAGTCGACCCACATGTCGGCGTCAAGCCAGCGATTTTTGTAAAGAAGCTGCACGCCTGTCTCCTGATCGGCGGTGAGATTCAATTCAGGCTCATACAGCGGCATGAGCAACCGATGGTTAGCGCCGCCGTAAATGCTGCCCAGCACAACCTGCAAACCGAAATCGGTAGCGACCTGAACTCTGAAAAACGGCACAAGGTGGAACCCGTGGGAGTGCTCACCACCGGTCCATTCCGAGATGTCGCGATAAGCCATGTTGGGATAACGATCGGTGCCCCAGAACCGCAAAAGGTTCAATCCAAGCTCAGCTTTCACCTTAGACGAAGGCATGTAACTCACCTTAGGGCTCAGCCGGAATCCGGGCAAGGTGTAGCCGCTCATGACCGATGAGGAAAACTCATTGTTGCGAAAGAACAGAAGCCCGTCCACATCAAGACGCAGCTCCCCCACATGCGCCGAGTCCAGCTTCTCCTCGGAAAGATAAATATCCTTATCAAACTGGGCAAACAGGTCGCCGCCGCCCGACAGCAACGCCGCAATCAATACAACAACACTAATATAGAGACGTCTCATTAATTACAATAATTATACAGGCATAAAAAAAGAATCAACCGGAATTATCTATCCCGGCTGATTCTATTAACGGATATATTATTAAAATATTATCTTACCCGTCTTTGAGCCGCTACGGTAGATGTAGACGCCACGGTCGAGCGCAACACCTTCAAGCGACTCAAACTCGCCCACTTTCACGCCTCCGATAGTGAAGACTTCAATAGGCATAGCCTCGTCAAACTCAACAGCTTCGATCGATGCCGAAACGCGTTCGCCGGCCTCGAGCTTGATGCAGTCCCACAGCACGCCGCTCTTATCCTTGCAATTGGAAGCGGTGAGCGTCAGCTTGTTCTCGCCCATCTTAAGCAGTGAAGCGGGGAAAGAGACGCTTTGCACCAGGTGGCGTCCTGCCTGAGTGGCGCTGCGGCGAATCGAGCCGTCATCCTTCAGGCTCCATGTAGCCTTGTTGCTACCGTTGACACCAACCACGATTTTCGGAGAGTTGGACACTCCGGCAATTGAAGCGGTAAACTTGGCGTCGCCCGTATACTCCTTGTCAAGATTGAACTTCACGGTCCAGGTTCCATTCATCGTCTGAGCGTTATACCAATCCTTTGCAGGATCGCTCGCGCCAATGACATACTCGATATTAGCCGGGATTCCCTGCCAACACTCATAAGCGCGCGGCTTGTCGCTTCCGTTGAAGCCATCGGCGCGACGGTTATTCTCGCCGATATTCCACAGCAGGTTGGCGTAGGTTTCAGGAGTCCAGTCAATAGTGCCGAGATCAACCGTTTCAGCATCGACAGCGATGTCCTTAACACGCAACTCGTCGGTGATAGTTCCGGTAGTAGCGTAGGCGAAAAGAGCGTAGTCGCCCTTGCGCACGTTCTTAATCGCAAAATTGCCGTCGGCATCGGTCTTAGCCCAGAAGATATATTTTCCTCCTTGAGCGAGCAAGTCGACATCGGGCTCGGCAAGCACCACCTGGATATCGCCGCAACCCTGACCGGTGGTCACATTGATTTTACCGGTGACAGTCGCGCGATCCAGCGGATAATACTGATTCTCAAACCACTTGAACGGCCATTCAGCCTGAAGAGCTTTCGCTTTCGCACGAGCGTCGGCAATCATCTCTTCACGATTTTCACCCGAATTCACGTAGATGAAGAACGGACCGAAAATCTGGTGCTCGTTGTCGTTATAAGTCTGTGACGACGCGCCGAGATGCTCGCCTTGAAGCATCTGGATGGTGATAGGCGACTTACTGGTGGCATGCACGGTAAGCTCCTGACGCAACGGTCCGCCGTTGAGCCATTCGTAGCTCACCGGAATGTTCCAAACACCCACCTTGCCGTTCATCAACCCGTGGAAATCATCGCTGTCGATGAACTGAGCCCAGTTGTATTTGGTGTAGATCGAGCCGTCAGCCATCTTATAGGTGGCATCCTGAACAGTGTTTTCGGTTTGTTCAGCCACCGCCATTTCAGAATTGGAGGGAATTTTTCCCTGCATCACGTCGTCAACATAACCGTCAAGGAAAGTCGACGCAAGACGTGTACACACTCGCGTCTCCTTCACCGGTCCCACTCCGCCTTGAGAAGTGTCGCCGCTCTTTGTGTTGCCGTTGACAATCACGTAGGTGTAGACCCCGCTCTCGCCTTTGCGCAGGATGTAACCCTGCTGATAAAGCGGGAGCGCGCTATTGGCGCCTGCCGAATAGAGCACCTCGATGTAATCGTCGGTCTGCTTTACTATTTCAGCCTTTGCAGCGGTAAGATTACGGTTCTTGTTTGAAGTGTAGTCAAAGTATATACCGTTGTTTGCAAGAATATTTGCAGTTCCGTTAGCCGGATGTTTCATCGTCTTGGCAAGTCCTTTGGCATCGATCGATAAAGTGATGATGCCGTTGGACATTGTACAAGTGCGATCAGATTTCAACTCAACGGTCATTTCGCCTTCAGCGTTTGCCATTAAAGCAAACGCCGCAAGCGAAAGAGATATTAAAGATTTTTTCATTTACAAAAATATAATTTACTGATTGCGTCTATTTTAAAATAAGCTATTATTTAGTGTTGCGGTTGCGCCACAATGCGGTCATGTCCTCAAGAGTCTTGCCCTTGGTTTCAGGCACGAGCTTGTAGACAAAGATAGCGGCGATAACGCAAATCACGCCATAGAGAGCGTAGGCGAACATGTGACCGAAATGGCTTCCCATTTCGCCAAGCTCCATGTTGTACATCGGCACGAATGTGCTCGAGACGATGAAGTTGAAAATCCACTGGAAAGCGACAGCGATAGCCACTGCNGCNCCACGGATGGNGNNGGGNAAAATCNCGGAAATGAGCACCCAGCATATCGGNCCCCATGAGAACATNAACGATGCCGAATAAACCNTGATGCAAACAANCGGCACGNTGGGAGCCACGGTGACGATATTGGACACCNCAACGCCGATGGCGCCGANAGCCATGCCGATAGANCCCCNGATGAGCNAGGGTTTGCGANCCANTTNCTCGACAGTGAAGATAGCCACGAGGGTGAACGAAATGTTGACGATACCCATGATGATGGTCTGCACCATAGGATTGCCCATGTTCATCGACTCAAATATGCGCGGAGCATAGTAGAGCACGGCGTTGATACCCACCGCCTGCTGGAACACTGAAAGCATGATGCCGACGAAAATCACCATAACGCCGAATGAGAAGAGACGCTCGCTCTTGACATCGACAGTCGACTTGATATCGGCAAGGATTTCACGGGCTTTCTTGATGCCGTTGATGCGGGCAAGCACGCCGAGAGCCTTCTCGTCTTTGCCGACAAGGGCAAGATAACGCGGCGACTCGGGAACGAGACACACCAGAATGGTGAACGCGCCGGCAACAAACGCCTCGCTACCGAACATATAGCGCCAGCCGGTCATGATGGTCCATGCGTCGGAGCCAGAAACAACGATATAGATATTCTCGGCGGTCTTTTCTATGATGGGGTTGGTGTGATCGCCAAGAATGAGGAAGTTCACAAAGTAAACCACAAGCTGTCCGAAGATGATTGCGAACTGGTTCCATGACACGAGCGTGCCTCGGATATTCGAGGGAGCCACCTCGGCAATATACATGGGGCAGATGGCGGAAGCGAGNCCCACNCCGATACCGCCAAGAATGCGATAGAGGTTGAAGACCCACAACAGGCTGTAGGTGGGCNTTCCGTGNTNAAAGACCAGGAATTCGGGGTAGTAAGAGCCCAGCGCCGACAGGAAGAAGAAGACGCCGGCAAGAATCAACGATTTTTTACGTCCGTAGTTCTGAGCGCAGAAACCCGACAGGGCGCTACCCAGGATACACCCCAGAAGGGCGCTGGACGAAGTGATGCCATGGATCACATCAGTGTAGACGAAATCCTTGGCGCCAAGGAAGAATGCCTGCAGTCCTTTCTCGGCTCCCGAGATAACCGCAGTATCATATCCGAAGAGCAAACCGCCGAGCACCGCCACGAGAACGATCGAGAAGAGATAGCTTTTGCTCCCCTTTTCAGGATAATCCATATTTGTAAAGATTTATTGGGTTAGTATTCAAGGTCATGAAATATATACGACTATGACAGGATCCGGTTTTCCGGACCCCGTCATAGTTGCAATTATCAATATAAAAAGTTTCGGATTGACATCGCTGATTAGCAGTACATGGCAACGATTGCTTCATAAAGCTCCTGCTTGCCGCTGGTCTGCTTGGGCTCATTAACCTCTTTACCGTAGGCAGCCACTTCTTCAAGAGTCATCTTGCCATCCTCGAAGTCTTTGCCCTTGCCTGCGTCAAATGAAGCGTAACGATCTTCGAGCATCTTCTTGTAGGGCGACTCTTCAAGAATAGCGGCAGCGCTTTCAAGAGCGCGAGCCATAGCGTCCATACCGGCGATGTGAGCGATGAAGATGTCCTCGAGGTCGGTAGAGTTACGACGGGTTTTTGCGTCGAAGTTAGTACCGCCGTTGCCGAGACCGCCGTTGCGGATAATCTGCATCATAGCCTGAGTGAGCTCGAAGTTGTCGATGGGGAACTGGTCAGTGTCCCAACCGTTCTGATAGTCGCCGCGGTTAGCGTCGATTGAACCGAGCATGTTATTGTCAACAGCCACTGCGAGTTCGTGTTCGAAAGTGTGGCCGGCGAGAGTAGCGTGGTTAACCTCGATGTTCAACTTGAAATCCTTCTCAAGACCGTGAGCTTTCAAGAAGCCGATAACGGTTTCGCTGTCAACGTCATACTGGTGCTTTGAGGGTTCCATGGGCTTCGGTTCGATAAGGAATGTTCCGGTAAAGCCTTTAGAACGAGCATAGTCGCGGGCAAGCTTGAGCATCATAGCCAAGTGCTCTTTCTCACGCTTCTGATCGGTGTTGAGAAGGCTCATGTAACCCTCACGACCGCCCCAGAACACATAGTTGGTACCGCCGAGGGCGATAGTAGCGTCGATAGCATTTTTAATCTGAACGGCAGCGCGAGCCACAACGTCAAAGTCGGGATTGGTAGCGGCGCCATTCATGTAACGTCCGTTGCCAAACACGTTGGCAGTTCCCCAAAGGTTCTTGATGCCGGTAGCAGCCATCTTTTCCTTGAGATAAGCAACGATTTCTTTGAGATTGCTTTCATATTCTTCAACCGAGTTNCCTTCGCTCACGAGGTCAACATCGTGGAAGCAGAAGTATTCGATGCCCATCTTTTCCATGAACTCGAAACCTGCGTCGGCTTTCTGCTTAGCGATCTGCACTGCGTCAGTTCCCTCGTTCCAGGGGAATTTCTTTGTGCCGCCGCCAAACTGGTCGCCGCCTTCAGCGCAAAGTGTGTGCCACCATGCCATAGCGAATTTCANCCAGTCTTTCATTNNTTTGCCNAGAATCACCTTCTCTGCGTCATAGTAGCGATAAGCCAAGGGGTTCTTGCTATCTTTGCCTTCAAACTTGATTTTTCCTATCCCGGGAAAATACTCTTTAGTTGCCATAATTGTTAATTTTGTTTTAGGTTAATATTTTTATTTCATTTCAGTTTCAAGAATTTCTTTCCAACGACCGTAAGCGTCAGCATAAGCCTGGCGGTCAGATGCCTTGGGCTCGATAATCTCTATGCGGTCAAGCGTTGCGAACGCCTCGTTGTTATCAGCATAGATGCCGGCTCCGATACCGGCTCCCTTTGCAGCGCCCACCGAACCGTCAGTGTCAAACAGCTCTATAGTCGCGCCGCTCACTCCGGCGAGAGTCTCGCGGAAGATGGGGCTCAGGAACATGTTGGCATGTCCGGCGTGAATCTTCTTCACGTCCATTCCCAGCGATTCCATGATTTCGATACCGTATTGGAACGAGAACACGATTCCCTCCTGGGCGGCTCTCACGAGATGCTGTTTGCCATGGCGCAAGAAGTTCACTCCATGAATGGAGCTGCCGATCTCACGGTTCTGAAGCACGCGCTCNGCGCCGTTTCCGAAGGGAAGGATTGTCACGCCTTCGCTGCCAATGGGCACTTCAGCGGCAANGTCGTTCATTCCGGGGTAGCTGATACCCTCGGGAGCCACGTTGCGCTTAATCCATGAATTGAGAATGCCGGTGCCGCTGATGCAAGCCATNACTCCAAGACGGGTCTGCCCGTCGCCATGATTGACATGGGCAAAAGTGTTGACACGTGATTTATTATCATAGTTAACCTCTCCGTTCACTCCATACACCACGCCTGAAGTCCCTGCTGTCGAGGCGATTTCGCCGGGATTGAACACATTGAGCGACAGCGCGTTGTTGGGCTGGTCGCCGGCACGGTAAGTAACAGGGATGCCCTCTACCAGTCCAAGCTCGGCGGCAGCCTTGGCTGTCACGTGACCCTGAACCGAGAAAGTGGGCACTATTTCGGGGATAATCGAAGGATTGTAGCCGAAATAAGCCATCACAGCGTCAGACAGGCGCTCATTTTTGAAATCCCACAACATCGCTTCCGACAAGCCCGAGATGGTCGTACACACACGATCGGTGAGCTTCATTGCTATATAGTCGCCGGGGAGAAGGATTTTATCTATTTTCGCAAACAATTCAGGTTCATTCTCCTTGACCCATGCAAGCTTGGTCGCAGTAAAATTGCCCGGTGAATTGAGGATGGTGCTCAAACAAGCCTCTTCGCCTATCTCCTTGAACGCTTTTTCACCATAGGGGACACCGCGTGAGTCGCACCATATAATTGCGGGACGAAGAACATTGCGGTCCTTGTCGATGCACACCAATCCATGCATCTGATAAGAGATGCCGATAGCCTTGATGTCGGCAGGCTCAATTTGAGCTTTCGCAAGAATCGATTGGGTGGACTGGCGAAGATGTTCCCACCATTGATCGGGGCGCTGCTCAGCCCAGCCTTGCTTCACTGACAGAATCTCTGCCTCAACTTTAGGAAAAAATGCCGATGACACGCACTTGCCTGTCTCAACATCCACGAGACTCGCCTTGACCGACGAGCTTCCTATGTCATAACCTAATAGATACATATTTAAACTGTGTTTATGGGTTAGCTACTTTTTCAATGTCGACTGCGGTTATATTTTTTGCGGTCAAACTTATAATATCTCGCCGCACGATGAGCCACGCCCTGCTGACGTTCGTCAAGCGGCACAACGTAGTCCATCAATGCTATTTTTTTATGAAAATTGCGGGCGTCCACCCGATGATTGAGCAGGATTTCGTAGAGCGACCGGAACTGAGCGGCTGTAAACTTGCGCGGCAACAATTCAAAAAGCACCGAGGGATTCATATCAGTCACGCCGCGAAGATTCAGCAGCGCCTCGGCGACAATTTGATTATGGTCAAAGGCAAGAGCGCCGATTTCAGCCACCGGGGTCCAGAAAGCGCTGGAACTTATGAGCTGCTTCTCGTTGGCGCGGTCAATCTTGACAAGAGCCACATAACCCACGGTGACTATTCGCTCCACGTGTACTTTCTGCGCGCGCTCGAGCCACAGCACATCACGCGGGTCGTTGGTCCTGTTTTTCGATCCGAAAGCTTTGAACTGCATGAGATTCACGTTTTTGAGTCCTGTAAGCTCAAACAGCACCCTCGCTGCCGCCTCGTCGAGATCCTCGTCCTCATAAATGAGGCTGCCGGGCAGTTTCATGCCATGAAATTCACCGCTGTCGTCAACTCCGTCACGCTTCACCAACAGAATGCACAAACCGTCGCCGTCAAATCCAACCACGACACAGTCCACTGATATATGGTTATTTGCAAGTCGGTATAGAGTTTCGGTTTGTTCCATGGTGATGTCAGAATCGTTTTGCGGTGCAAATATAAGTCATCTTTTCTTAAAAAGCAAAAAAGATTTTAATGTTATAAAACATTGTTTGCGTTAAAGATAGTTTTCATCCTTTATACGAGAAGCCCCTCGGCTTATCATCCCGTTGACGATATGACTCCGCCGATGCCTGTCAGCGGCAAAATTCAGTCTCCCCATTCCGCGCTCTCGGCAACAATCTCCACTTTATAAGGAACAGCCTTTGCCGAGCGCGGAATCACCCGGGTGTCGTGATAATAATAGCGTTGCTGACGGTCCCATGACCGCCATTCCACCTGACGCGTTTCGCCCGGAGGGATGTCGCAACCCACCCTCACTTTGCGTGCATGAAGCATGTTGCCGCCATCCACCGCCCGGTAAACTATGTTAAGAGTCAGCGACTTCAGCGGGCGGCTGTAACGGTTGGTCACGCGCACGCTCTCCTTCGTCGAACGCAGAGCCTTGTCATACCCCTCCACCGCCAGGCTGTCTTGCGGCAACGCTCCGGTCGGCGCGACCTCATCGTAAGGCAACTCCACCCCGTCGGCTTTTTCAGCTTTCAGCTTCCCTCTCGTGGTTCGGGTGTCGGCAAACGCGGCAACGAAGCCGAGGGCAATTATCGCAAGCAAAATGACAACGGCGCGCATCACAAGTAGATTGGCTCCAACGGACCGTCGGAGGGTATGGGAAAAATTTTGACACACCCGTCTTCGCCCGTAGCGTCACTTCCCGTGGAACGAACATACAGCCGCGACAGATAGGGAATCATGCGCCACACCTGGAAAGTCAGCTTCTTACCCCGGCTTTTAAACACAAGCCTGCTGTCGCCGTTCAGCGTCAACGTGAATTTCTTGGACTTCATCAGCCGGGAGCCGCCGTCGGAATCGGTGAACAGCTCCGCCGAGTAAACGCCCTTAGTCGAGGTGGCTGAAAGAGTGCCCATCACCGTTCCGGGCAGAAGCGACCGCGAAGGCGATCTCAAAATCACCATGCGATAAGTGTCGGCAACGTCAAAATGGGGAGTGTCGCCGACCCGCTCAATCAGCACCGTGGCGCCGTTGTAGGGAAAACGCCAGATGCCTTCCACCCGGTGCAACGGGCGCGAAGCCAGCTCCGACTTGACCCCTTGGATGTCGGCATACTTCTCCACATCAACCGACTGAGCCGACACGTCAGACGCGACACCGGCTATCAACAGCAGTAAAGCAGCGACGGCAATGCGGGACATAGCGGAGAGAGGAGGGATGAAACTTTAGATGGTCTTGAACTGATACTGGAGTCCGAAGCTCAGAATCTCCTTCAGCTGCCAGCAGCNCCAAGTGCCGCGATTCTCCTTGGGAGTGCTCGAGTCATAACGGAGATGCACGAAAATCTGGGTCGAGAGATAGCGGTTGATCGAGAAGTTGAGCGTGTTTTCCCAGTCACCCTGGAGATAATCGTAATCGGTGAACACGAAGAACCTCGACGAATAGTTGATATTCCACATGATATCCCAGTTTATTTTCACCTCGGCGTTGCTACCGATTTCGCTCACTGAGCGGTGCCCCTCTTTTATGCCGAAGTTGGTCACCGGAATGCGATGGCTCGACGACACTTTCAAGTTATAGGAAAGCGGAGCTATCGACATGTCCATGGCGAAACGGCGCGGCTTGTTCTTATAATTATANGTCATACCAAGACCCACGTTCAACTCGCCCGGCGACATGAACGCCGCCTTCATCGTGTGGCTGTTGGGCTTGTAGTTGTTAAAGAACTGAGTCTTGAACATGGCATTCATTGAATAGTACCAGTTGTTGACGGCGCGCAGTCCCAGAGTTCCGTTAAACTGGAACTGATCCTGGCTGATGGTGTAATTATGGATCGAATCGTTGGGAGCGCTCGCCATACCCAGCTTATATTGAGTGGTCGCCTCGGCAATCAAATTGGGATGGAACTTGGGATTGAGCTTCACGTTCCACTTGATGTTGGCAATAGCGTTTATATTATTGTCACCACCCTGATACCAGTTGGGGCTGACGTAAGCCTGAGAAAATTGAGCCGACGCGTTGAGCACGTGCAACCAATGCTTCTGAACCACCTCAACCGGCGCCACTTCCGATTTCAAATCTGACTCAGCCACGTTGATGATCACCTCGTCAATAGTAATCTGAGATGTCGACGGGTCAACGGTAGCCTTATACGTTTTTGGCGGCACGGGCAAGGTATTGATATTGTAACGCACGCGCTCGGGATAAGCCATCATGTACCACTGCTTCAGATTGCGGTAACGCCTGTTGCTTTCAGCCACCTCCTTCAGCCAGTCGGTTCCGGCGATATCATCAGCAAGAATAGCGTTGCCGTCGGCTACATTGACCGAATCAAGATAGAAAACACGGTCAAACACCATCGGCATGAATGCCACCCTCGGCAACGGTTGCGGGTTGATGAACGACAGCTTCAGCGAGTCGGGAATCGAGTCAGCCGCCTCATCATCTCCGATAAAATCAAAGAAAGGGTTATCCTTCCTGCTCAATTCGGCAGGTTCGCCGTCAACGGCGGGAGCCGGCGAAACGCCGTTCAGCAAGTCAAGCAACTTCGTGTCGGCTTTCTGTTCCGAAGAAACCTGCGAATAGGCGGCATTTGGGTTGAAAACGGCGATCGTAAATATCAGAAATGAGATTATTCGGGCAAATGACATAGCGATTGATTTATTTATGCGGCAAATATACGTAAAAATCACCACATTTCTACCTTGTCAGTATAAAAAACAAGGACACTACCTTGTTTAGCGGGGCACGTTGCAATTTGAGCAACGGTCATGATAATGAGAGGTGTATGCACCACAATAAGGGCATTTTGTGCCCGAAGAGTTATAATATGCCACCCAGCTGCTGAGAGAGCCGCCTGAATTCGGGGTTTTACTTACTCCTGTTCCGCCACACTGGGAACATCCTTTGACTGTGTTGGAGTTGCCGCCGCTGTTGTTTCTGCGGCTGCTACTGTCATAGTCGTTGTAGTTGGCAGTATCGTGGGTTGTTGTTCCGTCGGGAGCAATGGTAGATATTGAACCTATTGCATATCCCGGATATTCCTGGTTGGCGCATGTCGAGCACACCCTGTTGCCTTTGCATAACATGCACCGTCCCGACGTCTGGCAGACGTAACACGGGTAGTAATTTCCGTAGCCGGCCGATATTATACCACCTTGCCCGTGGCAGATGGAGCACATACCGGTGCCATGGCAGCTTCCGCAAATTTTTGTTCCGTTGCAGCTGGGGCAAATACGGTAGCGTGTGCGCATAATGTAGCCGTTCGGGAATTTTTTCACAATCACAAATCCGCCGTAGCCCAATTCTTCGCGCCAAGTCTGTACGCCGCTGTTATTATTTACATTGCTATTGTTGTTATTGACGGTTCCTTTGTTATAGCTCTGGTTGCTTGGAGCGTTATTGCCCGACCGTTGCGGACCGGTTCCCTCAAAGCTCACATAGCTTGATCGACCTACGATTTGCTGGTTTTTGTCGTGGACAGTAACCAATATTTTATAGGTATTCTTCCCCGGAAGCAAGTTGAGGTCATCAAGATATAAATAACACCATGCGTTGTTGTAATCGGTGCTATCGTAGGGCGGAGTGAACGATGAAGTTTTATAAGATGCTCCGGAGGAGCTCTTCTGTGCGTTATTCATGGTATGCCAGTTTCCATCGGGACCCAGAATCCACAAGCACCAGCTCATGTTCTCGCCTTTGCCGTTTTTAACGGTGAAACTAAAATTCACCTTCATGGCGCTGCGGTTATTGTATTTGACGCCATGCTCCACCCACACCTTATTGACGGTGGCAGTGGCTCCATAGGCATTGACAGATAGTAATAACAGAACCGGAAGCAACAGCAGTTTCAATAAATATCTCATAGCTATATGAATGATTGTCAGTTTATACGGCACAAAGATAAATAAAAAAACGCGATTTCAGCACCGCGTTTTTTTTACTTTTATAAGGTAAAACTGTAAAAGACTATTTTTCAGCCGTGTAGATGGAACAGGTGCCGAAAGTGAGCCTGCGGCACCGGCAATTCTTGAATCCGGCATCGCGCATAAGCCCGAGCATCTCCTCTCCTTGCGGAACGGCGGCTATGCTTTCAGGCAGATAAGAATAGGCGCGCACGTCGCGCGACACCATCCTGCCCACCAGGGGGATCACATGGCGCGTATATAGATTATAGAACGGCTTGGCCAGGGGCGAGCGGGGAGTAGACAGCTCTATGACACAAAGCGCGCCCCCGCGCTGCATCACCCTGTACATCTCGGCATATCCGCGGTCGAGATGCTCGAAGTTACGCACCCCGTAGGCTACCGTGATGCAGTCAAACACCTCGGGAGGAAACGGCAGGTCAAGGCAATCCTCGTTCATGAAACGGATGGCTCCCGACAGCCCGGCAGCCTCCACTTTCTTCTCGGCTATCGCAATCATCCCGGGGCTCAGGTCAACGCCCGTTATNCGTCCAGGATGGAGCTTCTTGAACAGGAGCATGGCGAGATCGCCCGTGCCTGTAGCCACGTCAAGAATATGCTGTGGAGACTTGCGCTTCAGCATATTGACAGCGCGCAGCCTCCACAGTTTATCGATGCCGAAAGTCATCATGCGGTTCATGAAGTCATAGGCGGGAGCGATCGAGTCAAACATGTCTCTCACCTGCTCCGTTTTACGACGCCCGTCGCCGTAGGGATTTACCTTTTCGGCTTTTACTTCCATCAGCGCGATTCAAGATAGCGGGTCACGTTATCCTCGATGCGCTTGGTGAGATCGCTCTCGTCGCCTCTCACAAATTTTTCGCCGGTGATGTGCTCATAGAGCTCAATGTAGCGTTCGCTCACCGATTCGCAGAATTCATCAGTCATTTCAGGCACTTTCTGTCCTGCTTTTCCCATGAAATCATGCTCGATAAGCCACTGGCGAACAAATTCCTTCGAAAGCTGGCGCTGAGGCTCGCCCTTGGCGAAACGCTCCTCATAGCCGTCGGCATAGAAATAGCGCGATGAATCGGGGGTGTGGATTTCGTCGATGAGATAAACCTTTCCGTCGCGTTTTCCAAACTCATACTTCGTGTCGACGAGAATCAACCCCTTTTCAGCGGCGATCTCAGAACCGCGCTTGAACAACATGCGGGTGTAGCGCTCCATGGTTTCATAGTCATCTTTGTCAACTATTCCCTGAGCTATAATCTCCTCGCGCGAAATGTTTTCGTCATGTCCTGCCTCAGCCTTGGTGGTGGGAGTGATGATCGGCTCGGGGAAACGCTCGTTCTCCTTCATGCCGTCGGGAAGTTTGACTCCGCATATTTCACGCACACCGTTCTGATAGTCACGCCATGCGCTGCCGGTGAGATAGCCGCGGATAATCATTTCCACGCGGAATCCCTCGCATTTCAATCCCACGGTCACCATCGGGTCGGGAGTGGCGAGCTTCCAGTTGGGAACGATGTCGGCGGTAGCGTCGAGGAACTTTGCCGCAATCTGGTTCAACACCTGTCCCTTGTAGGGGATTCCCTTGGGCAATATCACGTCAAACGCCGATATACGGTCGGTAGCGACCATCACCATCAGATCGTCGTTTATGTCATAAACGTCACGCACTTTTCCGTGATATACACTTTTCTGTCCCGGAAAATTAAAATCGGTTTTTGTCAGAGTCTTAATCATTCTCGTTATTCTTGTTGTTTTGGTTTTCTGTCAATTTATGCCGGTCGTCCCACTGCTGGTAAGCCTCGACGATGCGCTGCACGAGCTGATGGCGCACGATGTCCTTTTTGCCGAATTCCACCATCCCCACTCCCGGCACATCCTTAAGCACCTTGAGCGCCTGCACAAGTCCCGAGACAGTGCTGCGCGGAAGGTCAATCTGAGTGATGTCGCCGGTTATGATCATCTTGGCGTTCATGCCCAGACGGGTGAGGAACATCTTGATTTGATGGGTGGTGGTGTTCTGCGCCTCGTCGAGCACTATCACGGCGTCGTTCAGTGTGCGTCCGCGCATGAACGCGAGCGGAGCTATCTGAATCACGTTGGTTTCCATGTACTCCTTCAGCTTCACCGCCGGCACCATGTCCTCAAGCGCGTCATAAAGCGGCTGCAAGTAGGGGTCTATCTTGTCCTTCATGTCGCCTGGCAGGAAGCCGAGCTTCTCGCCAGCCTCGACAGCAGGACGCGACAGGATTATCTTCCTCACCTCGCGGTTTTTCAACGCCCTTACAGCCAGCGCTATCGCAATGTAGGTTTTTCCGGTTCCGGCAGGACCGAGAGCGAAAGTGAGATCATTTTTTGTCACCGAGTCCACCAGAAGCTGCTGATTAGCAGAACGCGCCGAAATCGGCTTGCCGTTCACCCCGTAGATAATCACATTATCCTTGGGCAGCTCTTTGGGCGCTTTCCCCTTCACGATGTCGAGAATCACGTCCTCAGTGAGTTTGTTATATTTAGCGCAATAATCCTCCAGCTCCTTAATCTTCTTTTCAAAAAGGGCGGTCTCCTCCTGGTCGCCGATCACTTTTATGATTTGACCCCGCGCCGCCATGCGCAGTTTCGGGAAGAGATTGCGGATAAGCTGCATGTTGCAGTTATTGACCCCGTAGAAACTCACGGGATCCACATTTTCTATGATAATTATTCGTTCTATCATCAGCAATTGAGTTGAATGCAAAAATACAACATTTCCACGTAATCGCAAAAATCCGATTACACCTATATAAAAAGTCTCCCCCTCAATACCTCTGAAAGCCCTTGCTCTGTAGGCGCAATGATAAAAAACTGCGGCACGGATTCCTCAGTTCCAGAATCCATGCCGCTCATTTTTCCAATGAAACAAGGTGCTACCAGGCAAAAGTCATCGGGCTGTCGCCGTAAGGCTTATCTTCAAATGCTGTCGGAAGCCCCTCGGCATTCAACGTCCACTCAAACGTCATGTCGTCCCACTTATCTTTCCTCCCCACGGGAAGATGAGCTGTCGCCTTGCCAAGCAGTCCGGCATAATAAGCTACCGCCATCTCGTCCATGTCGATTCCGAACGTCATGTCGAAGAGCATCACGCACCCCTTGTTATCCAACGGTGACTTCACCGAGGAATCGACATAGGAAATCGTTGTGGCATAAGTGTTTTCTGCATTGTCTGATGTCATGGAAACGCTCACGATGTCGCCCCCGGCATAGACTATGCGGGTCACCTCGTTGTCACCCTCGGTGCGCTTCATGTAGTCAAGGCGGCAATCCTTGTCGTAGCCAAACCACCATTCCTCCTCGCCGTCATCGCTCACTTGCAACGCATATTCGATAAACTGCTCATCGTTAAGCCTGATATATAACACATCGGTCTCCGGCTCGTCAAAATATTTTATCGTAATCGTCATGTCATAACGGGCGGCACGTGACACCGGCGCGTAGGAGAATGTCGCAGCCGACCATCGGTCCACAATCGAAGTCACCTGTCCGTCGCCATTCACCGTTATCCGTGCGTCGCCCACCTTCGAGGGAATACCGCCAGTAAACACTCGAAGAGCGTTAGGAGCGGCAACCTCCTCCTTTTTATCCGGCTTGTCACCGTCATCATCACTACACGCCGAGAGCACTCCGCCCATGCAACACGAAACAATCGCCACAAATAAAAACCTGTAATTTTTCATTTCCATAAATTAAATTTGATTATCGCCCGCAAATTTATCCCCCCACAGCGACAATTCTCGTCCTCCTCCCAAAAAAACACAACCCGCACTGTAGTGACATCGCATGCCCCCGAAGCCCTCAAACCTCCAACTANCCGCCAAAACGTAGGGACATGGCGTGCCATGTAACCAAAGCAACATCCTGATTGCCATTGAAATATATTGNNGACATCGCACGCGATGTCCCTACTCCTTTCATTGGACACCATCAACACTACGAGCGCAGCGAGGTGTGGTGGGTACAACTCAACCCCTAAACCGCACTCTGCAAAGAGTGCCCCATAAATCCACTTACGGTAAAGAGCTTTAACTCCGATAAAAAACAGCCTCGGGCGGCGCTTTGCACCACCCGAGGCAAGAGGCTACATTTATATGAGTAAATCCTATTTCTTATGCACGTAGCGGAGCACCTGACAGGTGCGCGCCGGCAAATAGAGCTTCAGCCAGCCCTTTCCTTGATCATCGTAAAGCGGATCGGGATTAGTGAAATGATGAACCGAGTCGTCAATATTTCCGAAACCGCCATACTCGGCATCGTCGCTTGACAGCACCACCTCATATTCTCCCGCCGGAGCAAGGAAGCCATAATCCTGATAGCTCTCAAACGGCGCCCAGTTGAACACGAAAATCAAATCTCCGCGCATGAACGCCAGCACCTGATCAGAATCCTTATCCCAAAGCTTCACCACCGGAAGCGCCTGAAAATCATAAACGTCGCTCACAAGCTCAATCATAGCATTGTCGAAAGCGTTAAGCTCGCCGTAGCGCAACTCCTTGCGGTCCACGAGGTCCCACTGGCGGCGGGCATATTTATAGCTCCAGCCGTTGCCCTCCCTCGGGAAATCAATCCACTCGGGATGTCCGAACTCGTTGCCCATGAAGTTGAGATATCCGCCATTGATGGTGGCAAGGGTCACGAGGCGTATCATCTTGTGCATCGCTATGCCGCGATTCACTGCCGCATTGTCGTCACCCTTGGTCATGTGCCAATACATCTGGTCGTCGATCAACCTGAAGATGACGGTCTTGTCGCCCACGAGAGCCTGGTCGTGGCTTTCCACATAGCTGATTGTTTTCTCGTCGGCACGACGGTTGGTCAGCTCCCAATATATAGATGTGGGGTGCCAGTCCTCGTCCTTCTTCTCCTTCAGCATCTTGATCCAGTAGTCGGGTACGCCCATCGCCATTCGATAGTCAAACCCTATGCCACCAGCCTTGAAAGGAGCCGCCAGTCCCGGCATACCGCTCATCTCCTCGGCGATAGTGATAGCCTTGCGGTTCACTTCATGGATCAACTTGTTGGCGAGAGTGAGATAGGTGATGGCATTCGTGTCCTGACCGCCGTTGTAGTAGTCGCCATAGGAGCCAAACGCCTGCCCCAGTCCGTGATTATAGTAGAGCATCGAGGTCACGCCGTCAAAGCGGAAACCGTCAAACTTATACTCGTCCAGCCAGAACTTGCAGTTCGACAGCAAGAAATGCAGCACCTGATTTTTTCCGTAGTCGAAGCACAGCGAGTCCCATGCGGGATGCTCGCGCCGTCCGTCGCCATAGAAATACTGGTCATAGCTTCCGTCAAGACGTCCCAATCCCTCGACTTCATTCTTCACCGCATGGGAGTGGACAATGTCCATGATCACGGCGATACCCATCTCATGGGCGGTGTCGATAAGCGATTTCAACTCCTCGGGAGTGCCGAAACGGCTTGAAGCCGCATAGAAGCTCGAAACATGATAGCCAAACGACCCATAGTAGGGGTGCTCCTGAATAGCCATTATCTGAATGGCGTTGTATCCGTCAGCCTTGATGCGCGGCAGCACATTTTCCTTAAACTCCGTGTAGGTGCCCACGCCCTCCTTCTCCTGAGCCATGCCGATGTGGCACTCATAGATAAGCAGCGGCTTCGTGTCGGGGACAAATCGTTTCACCTTCCATTTGTAAGGAGTTTCCGGAGCCCACACCTGAGCGGAAAATATCTTGGTCTCCTCATCCTGCACAACCCTCGTGGCATAAGCGGGAATACGCATTCCTCCCCCGCCTTCCCAGCTGACGATCATCTTGTAGAGATCGCCGTGGCGAATGGCGTCGGGCTTAAGTTTTATTTCCCACACCCCGTTGCCCACGGGCTTTAATGAATATTTGCGATACTCCTTCCACTTGGAGAAATCACCGATGAGGGTGATGCCGGTGGCATTGGGAGCCCACTCGCGGAACACCCATCCGGTTGCCGTTCGGTGCAGTCCGAAATAGTTATACGCGTTGGCAAATGCCTTCAACGAACCGTCGACAGCCGTCAACTCCTTTTCTTTCTCGATAGCGTCACGATGGCGACCTTCAATCGCCTCGGAATACGGTTCGAGCCACGGGTCATTCTTGATAATGGATAGTGTTGCCATAGTTATGTTTTTATGTTTATACTCTACAATTTCTATTTAAGGAGGTTACTCCATGTTAGGAGTGTCNCNTNTCTTCGTTTCTNAGGCGGTCANTGTGATTGTTTGATCACCCGCCTNAATGATGAAATCGCCCTTTTCAAGAATCCAGTTTTCGTCATAGCCCACGTAGGCAAGATCGTCGGCGGGAACAGAGAGCTTCACCGTGCGGGTCTCGCCGGGATTCAATGAAATCTTGTCAAACTGGCGCAACCGGCGTATGTCGGGCGATGTTGTCGCAACGATATCGCTTGAGAAAAGCAGCACGCTCTCCATTCCGGCAACCNTTCCCGTGTTGGTGACATCCACTTCAAAGTTNAGCATGTCGCCCGACTTGAATACAGGCTTGTCGACACGCAGATTGGAATACTCGAAAGTCGTGTNGCTNAGCCCGTAGCCGAAAAGCCATTGCAGATCCACCACCGCATCATAGTTATAAGCGCCCTCCATTGTCTTGGCGCTCTCCCCTCGCTTGTAGTCATAGGTTTTAAGCGACGCGCTGTGCTTGGGATAAGTGAACGGCAGCTTGCCGCTGAAATTAGCGTCGCCTGCAAGAAGGTCGGCAAGCGCGTCGCCGCCATAGTTTGAAGGAAGCATTATATCGACAATCGCCTTGGCGCCATCCACGATACTGTTGATGATGCGCGGCCGCCCCTCGTTCAATATCAGCGCCACGGGCTTGCCGGTAGCGCTCAGCGCCTCCACCAGTTTAAGCTGATTAGCCGACAGGGTGAGGTCGTTGATATTGCCAGGGGTCTCGCAATAGCTGTTCTCACCTATGCAGGCAAGAATCACGTCGACATCAGCTGCCGCCTCAACCGCCCGGTCAATCCCTACGATTGTGTCAAACTGCCAGTCACGGTCCTGCGCGTAAGTCACCCCCGGCTCGTAGATCACGTTGCCGGCGCCGAACTTATTGCATAGCGACTCATATATCGTGTTGTACTGCTCCCCGAGACGGTCGGTCAGATGTCCCTGCCATGTGTAGGTCCACCCGCCGTTAAGCGCGCGCATCGAATTGGCGTTNGGTCCCGTCAGCANAATGCNCNTCCCCTTCTTCAGCGGCAGAATCCCGNCCTCGTTTTTCAGCAGCACCATCGATTGCGTGGCAGCTTCCCGCGACGCCTTGGCGAACTCCGTCGAGGCAAACAGCGGATAATCCTTATAATATGTGTCGGGCATTTCAAACAGTCCGAGACGCATCTTCATCCTCAACACTCGGGCGCAAGCGTCGTCAATGCGGCTCATCGCCACCTCCCCTTCCTCCACAAGCTCTTTCAGCAATGTGCAGTAGTCGGTTTTATAAGGTTCCATCGCCATGTCAATCCCTGCGTTGATAGCAATCTTTATCGCCTCCTTCTTATTGGCGGCTACCCCCTCGCGGGTATAAAGATTGTTTATGTCCGACCAGTCGGTCACAATCATCCCGTCCCAGTTCAGTTGCTCCTTAAGCCACGTGGTGAGATACTTCGCGTTGGCATGGAAAGGCATTCCGTTATTGGTAGTCGAGTTGACCATGATGGAAAGAGCGTGACCGTTCTTTATTCCGGCGAGATAGGGGGCGAAATGCTTTTCGCGCATCTCCTGCTCGCCTATCGAAGAATGGGTGCGGTCACGTCCGCTCACCGGCGCTCCATATCCCATGAAATGCTTTAGATTGGCGGCTATGTGGTAACGGTCTATCCTGTTGGGGTCATCCCCTTGAAGCCCGAGCACGGCAGCGGTTCCGAGCTCGCTGTTGAGATAAGCGTCCTCGCCGTAATTTTCCCACACTCGCGGCCAGCGCGGATCGCGGCTCAGGTCGACAGTGGGGTTGAAAGTCCACGGCACGTCGCTCGCTCTCGTCTCGTAGGCGGTAATCTCGCCGCCGCGTTTCACAAGCTCGCGATTGAACGTGGCGCCCATGTTGATATTCTGAGGAAACAGCGTTGCGTCAAGCACATAGCTTGCTCCGTGGTTCATGTCGAGCCCGTAGATGCAAGGAATCCCGAGCGTTTTCATCGAATAGTCCTGAATTTGGCTCACTACTTCACACCATTGCGATGCCGTCAGAGCGATTTTCGGTACGTTCAGTATCGAACCCACCTTGTGGGCGCCTATCACGTCGTCAAGCCGTTCCGGAGAAAGCTTGAGATTGGGATTCTTCTCCGTGTAGTCACACCCCAGCGTCACGACCTCAAGCTGAGTCATCTGCCCTATCTTCTCTTCAAGAGTCATCTTCTTGAGCAGGGCGGCTATGCGCTCCTCCATTGCGTCATCCCTCGGGATGATCGGAGCTGCCGCTTGAGCGGAGGCGGTGCCGGCTAAAAAAATTCCGGCTATCAAGGCGGTTAGTTTCATGTCAGTGTTTTCTTGGTTTTACGATTTATGATGAATTGAGAGAGGCGCCGGGAGGAGTCGCGAGCGTCAGAACTTATAGCCGATCCCCACAAGACCCGTCAACCCTTTGCATGGCAGCAAGAAATTCTCCTGCCAGCGCGAGCCGAGAAGATTCTCTCCCTTAGCCCACACATTGAAACGGTCGTTGAACCGATAGGACGCTTCAAGGTCAAGCGAATTGACCTTTCCAAGCTTCACCGCCTGGAAACCGCCGTCAAACGGTCCTACGATCGACTCGCCCCGGGTATAGACCGCTCTGCCCGCACGCAGGCTGTAGTCGAGCGATATGTCGAGCGAGCTCATCGGAGTCACTCTCACTCCAGCGCTCAGCACGCTCTTAGCCCTGTCGCGCCATGCCACATATCCCTCGTCATAGTCCTGAGGAGCGCCTTCGTAGCTGACATAGACCGAAGCCATGTCACGGTATTGATAGCTGAACATGATGCCATAGTTGATGCTCTTGAAGTCGTAAGCCGCCATATAGACACCCTCGTAGTCGCCAAAATCGGTGTCATACACTTCGGGCATGAGCTGATGCGCAAAGCTCCCATAAGAGCCCCACACCTTTATCGACGCGCCGGCAAACGGACCGATAAGGAATCCGCCGTCAACGCCTATTTTCTTCCGTGTTGTCACGTAGCACT
>WFLX010186719.1_pt1 | contig 22171 bp, 21 predicted proteins | sample 4967041 | NCBI WGS metagenome assembly WFLX01 (sample SAMN12857096, study PRJNA449069) | gut metagenome | isolation source: stool from male and female vole | host: Microtus ochrogaster | place: USA:Florida | collected 2017
GGTTATGACCCTTATATTAAAAATGCAATTGTATCATTATTTTAGTATTCATAAAAAGTTCTGCCACTTATAGTGGCAGAACTTTTTTAATAGCAGATACTGTCAGATTTTGTTGAATTTCCAACTCTTTTATGCTAAATTAATTATCAAAAGTATTTCCAGAAATTGGTAATTTATGCGTGTTTTGTGTGAGGACAATCAAAAAGACAGCCTCATGCATTTAGACACGATTAAGGGGATATTGATATGGTGCGTGAGTATTTAAAACAAAATGTGTATGAGGCATTGCAGGAAAGGCTTCATCTGATTTTTAAGGAGTTTGACAATATTTATGTTTCTTTTTCGGGAGGAAAGGACAGCGGTCTGCTATTAAGTCTTGTATTGGACTTTCAAAAGAAAAATTATCCGGACAAAAAGATAGGCGTTTTTCATCAGGNTTTTGAGGCGCAGTATACGGTAACTACCGANTATGTGGAGNGAACCTTTGAGAGANTCAAGAATGAGGTAGAACCCTACTGGGTGTGTCTCCCTATGGCTACACGGACGGCAGTGAGCAGCTATGAGATGTTTTGGTATCCTTGGGATGATAAGAAAAAGGATATCTGGGTCAGGGAAATGCCTAATAAGGAATATGTAATCAACATGGGAAATAACCCTATAACCACATATCGTTATCGGATNCATCAGGAGGACCTTGCCANGCAGTTTGGCAGATGGTATCGAANGTCTCATGGAANTAAAAAAACGGTTTGTCTTCTGGGAATGCGTGCGGAGGAATCCCTGCAGAGATATAGCGGTTTTCTGAATAAAAAATACGGTTATCAGGGGGAATGCTGGATTAGTAAACAATTTAAGGATGTCTGGTGTGCTTCGCCTTTGTTTGACTGGTCTATAGATGATGTCTGGCATGCTAATTATCTATTCAATTACGACTATAATCGTCTGTATGATTTATATTATATGGCAGGTCTGAAAGTTTCTCAAATGAGGGTTGCGTCACCCTTCAACGATTATTGCAAGGATTCCCTGAATCTGTATCGGGTGATAGACCCGGAAATCTGGGTGAAGCTGGTAGGCAGAGTGCAGGGAGCTAATTTTGCAAGTATTTACGGCAAGACTAAGGCGATGGGTTATCGGAGCATTACCTTGCCGGAAGGACATACATGGAGATCCTATACGCTGTTTCTTTTGGATACATTGCCTGCGAGACTGCGGAATAATTATGCGGATAAATTTAATACCTCTATTCAATTTTGGCATAAGACGGGAGGAGGCCTTGATGAGGAAACAATCAGGGAGCTTCAGGAGCATGGTTATAGAATCCGCAGAAACGGAGTGTCCAATTATACCCTAAATAAGAAGTCCAGAGTAATCTTTTTGGATAAAATACCTGATGATACGGATGATATTCAGTCATCAAAGGATATACCCAGCTGGAAAAGGATGTGCTATTGTATTTTAAAAAATGACCATATTTGTCGCTTTATGGGGTTTGGAATGACGAGACAGCAGCAAAAACGCATTGATATGATACGCAGCAAATATAAGAGTCTAGAGGAGATGAATTATGGAGCATAGAAGTCCGGTTTATGATATAATTGCGGTTCCCATTGACAAAATAAAGCCAAACACTTACAATCCCAACAAGGTAGCGCCGCCGGAGATGAAGCTTCTTTATGAGAGTATTAAGGTGGACGGTTATACAATGCCTATAGTGTGCTATCACAATAAGGAGAAGGACAATTATATTATTGTTGACGGATTTCACCGTTATCGTATTATGCTTGAATATCCGGATATTTACGAGAGGGAACAGGGAATGCTTCCGGTTTCGGTAATCAACAAAAATCTTGATCAGAGAATGGCAAGCACAATTCGCCACAACCGGGCGAGAGGAAGCCATGATGTGGATTTAATGAGCAATATTGTTAAGGAATTACATGAGCTGGGTCGCTCCGATGCTTGGATTTCCAAGCATTTGGGCATGGACAGAGATGAAATATTACGATTGAAGCAGATTACCGGTCTTGCCGCATTGTTTAGGGATGTAAAATTCGGTAAGGCTTGGAGACCGGCGGAGGAAGAGAACAAATCATAAAAAATCGTCATATATAGTAGAGAAGTGCTTTCTGGTTGTTTAACAGAAAGTACTTTCTGCTATTGTATGACGATTTTATTTTTGTGTCATATCATAAAAGTACTAAAAGCTTTCTTTTGAATTTTACCTCGATACTCTCTTGGAGTACAGTTTTTCTGTTCCTTAAATAAGCGATTAAATGTGGAAATACTTGAGAAACCTGATTGTAAAGCAATTTCAGTAATTGAAAAATCTTGTTTTGATAAAAGCTCTTCTGCCATTTTAAGGCGTCGATAATTTAAGTAATCACAAAAGGTAAAGCCTGTGTATTGCTTAAATAGGCGTGAAAAATGATACTTACTGAAGCCAATAGAAGCAGCAATTTCATTTAAATTTAAATTTTCTGTATAATGAGTCTCAATATAGTCAAGTAGGCTATTAAATTTTCGTACATACTCTTTCTGCTTATAAATGCTAACATTGGGAAACCGGTCTTTGGTGTTAAAATGATTGTAGCCGAGTTTTATAAAAAAATTTATTAACAGGGAATAAATGGCTAATTCTCTATATACATTACAGGAAAAATATTCATTTTTCATTTGTATCAGTAGTTGATACAGATCATAATATACCTTTGGATAATCATCTTTTGTAATATACAACGGTTGTAACATTAAAGAATAAATACCAGAAAAGCTTTTAAATTTATTAAGTATAGATATATCAAATAAAAAAATAAAGCGAATACCGTTTTCCGGTGCTTGCAATTTATGCATTTCTCCAGACGGAATGATGAGCACTTCTTCAGGAAGAATGTGAAAATAAGTACAATTTACGGTGACGTCATAGTAATTTTCAACGGGCATGATTATTTCCAGAGCATTGTGCCAATGCGTATCAAAATCCCGGCACTGATCATTATACCAAATGCGTAAAGTAGTATCCTTTTGATATTCTACAATTTCTTGCGAATTTGTTACATTCAGAGAGCCGGTAAAATCATAGTTTATTGAATGGTAATCAATAGTATCATTGTTTACCTCATNATAAGTCNTTATAATTCCCCTCCATAATAATACAAAAAACTAATTTACACACTGACATTTTAGCATTTTTTATTTATAAAGTAAAGATTACCCTAAAAATTTAGCAATAGCAAGCTATGCGAAATAATTAGCAAGGAGCTGGAGGAATTGAAGAAATAAGTTGGATATAATTGCTCTATGAAAAAAGGGGTAGAAAAAGGTCATGGATTGTCGAGATGGATATAGTATACAAATACGGAATTTGTATAAGGGGTATTATGATATGACTCAAATGTCTAACAATCATAGAAAGAGAGTAAAGACTAATGTATTAGAGAATATCAATTTTGAGATAAAAGAAAAAGAGTTTGTCAGTATTTTGGGAAAAAGTGGTTCAGGAAAGACAACTATGTTGCATTTAATTGCAGGCTTTTTAAAGCCAGACAAGGGTGAAATATTTCTATCGGGAAAAAAGAGAACCGGACCGGATAAGGAGATAGGCGTTATTTTTCAGGATTATGTTTTATTTCCTTGGTATACCGTTTATGAAAATGTAGCATTTGGACTAAAGGTTTTGAGAAAGAATAGGCAGGAAATTGAAAAAATTACAATGGAGTGCCTTCGGGATGTAGAATTGGAAGCATATAAGGATTACTATCCAAGCCAGCTTTCAGGAGGTATGAAGCAAAGAGTCGCCATTGCCAGAACTTTTGTAAACTTACCGAGTGTTATTATTATGGATGAACCTTTTAGTGCACAGGATAAGATAACAAAAGAAAATTTGTATAGGCTTTTAAAGCAGTATGGGGAGAAGAATGGAACTACTTTTTTGCTTGTAACACATTCTATAGAGGAAGCGATTCGTTTGGCAGACAGGGTAATTGTAATTAACGATAAGACGATAGCGTTAAATATAAAAGTTGAGTTAGGCTCCGCAAGGAACGAGAGCAATCCTGATTTTGTCAGATATATGAAGCTGCTGTATAGTGAAATATAAGAGATGAGGAAACTAATGAAAAAAAAAGATGCTTATACGAGGCTGTTATCCACTATTGGCTTTTTCCTTATGTGGCAAGTANGCTGCATGANCAATAAAAAATATGAATTANTTAATCCGGTGTTTNTACCTGCTCCAACTGATATTTNAAAAACANCATATATTTATATAANAAANGGACAATTATATAGTAATTTGACGGTCAGCTTAATACGTTTATGCAAGGGTTATACTTTAGGAGTCTGTATAGGAATACTGGCAGGATTTTTTACTGGTAAATATCGTATTTTAAATTGTATGTTTGAGCCGATTTTTAGTATTTTAAGTTCTATTCCTACATATGCATTATGCCCCCTTATGATTATATGGTTTGGCATAGGAGAAAATTCCAAAATAATTTTAATTGCTATTACAACTTTTTTTCCGATGACGGCATCTACAGCGCAAGGAATTCAAAATATTGACTATAAAATGGTACAATGCGCAAAAAGTTTGGGAGCCAATCCGTTTCAGATTTTCCGAATGATATATATAATGTCAGCAATACCAAATATTCTGTTTGGAATGAAATCCTGCCTGAACAATGCCTTTGCAACATTGATTGTGGCGGAGATGATGGGAGCTACGGAAGGCTTGGGCTTTATTATTGTAAATTCACGAAACTGGTTTTTGGTTTCGGATATGTTTTTATCTATATTGGTGATTATTATTCTATATCNTATGTTAAAGAAAGNCATTACNATGGTGGAAAGAAAAAAATGCAGGTGGCTGCATATAAATGAAGAGGTGAATAACTAAAAGGACATGGTTATTAAAATGAGAAAAAGGTTATTTATAAAGAATACTATATTTGTACTGATAATTATTTGTATCCTGAGTGGTTGCACAAGGTATCAAGGAACGGTAGGGGAAGGATCCAGCTTAGATGTTGTGACTTTTTATGGAGTGAAGGATCCGCAGATTTCCCTTATGCAGATTCTTGCTGACAAATTGGGATATTTTGAAGAAGAAGGATTAAGGATAGAGAATGTGTATTTGCCTACCGTGCAGGATTTAGCCCCCTTGATGGTGAATGGTCAGGCACAAATTGCGTGCGCAACCAATTATTCTACTGCTGTGTGGAGCATGAATGGAGCGGATATAGAGATTGTTGCTCCTACTGCGAATATAGGCGGCACACAATGCATATTAATTAATTCTGATATAGAAATAACAAGCCCAAAGGATCTTGAGGGATTAAAAATAGGTCTTTTGTCCGGTTCTACACAGCAGCTTGTTTTTATGAGAATGTGTAAAGACCTGCAACTTGACATCGATTCTTTTGACATTGTTCCATTACAGTTTGCAGAGCAGCTTACAGCTATAACAAACGGGCAGGTTGATATGATTGCCACAACGGAGCCATGGATAACAAAAACACAGAATGTTATAGATGTGACAGTCTTGTGCAGCGGTATTGAGTCCTATATTCCAGAGGCATCAGGTGAAGTTAATTGGTGTAACACTTATTCTTGTATTATTGTTCAAAAGAAATGGCTGGAAAATAATAAAGAAAATATGCAGAAAATTATCAGGGCAATAGATAAGGCAGTTGCATATGTAAATAGGAATAGAGAATCTGCAATTGAGATTTTGGCAAATGAGTTAGAACTTACTACTGAAGAAATGAAATGTATGATGGAAAACAATAAGTATGAAATAGCAGTTGATGACACNTATTTATCAACCAGTGAGGAACTCTTTGATTATATTAAAGAAGAAAATATAGTAAATAACCAAAACAGTATTATGCTAAAAGATTACCATAATTTTTCAATTTTAAAAGAAACTCTGCCAAATAATTGCAAAGGCATCGTTGATTTTTACAAATAAAAAGAAAGGTAAATGTAATATGAATGATCAGACAGAAAAAATTAGCAGCTTGATAATGGCACAAGATAATTACAAGAGTACAACTTATCCCAAAAATAAGACAATTCACGAACTATTTTTGGAACAGGTGTGCAAATTCCCTAATCGTAATGCACTTATTTATAATGATGAGGCTATGACATATCAGGAATTGAATAAAAAGGCGGAGAATGTTGCGGCTATGCTGATAGCTTGTGGTCTGAAACAGGAAGATATAGTAGGGGTTTTGTTAGAACCCTCCATTAACTTAATGATTGCCATTCTTGGAATTCTTAAGGCAGGCGGTGCATATATGGTAATTGACACTGCTTATCCAAAATCTCGAATTACATATATGTTGGAAAATTGCGAAGTAAGTTGCTTGATTACCCAGCAAAAATCAAAAGCAATTGTTCGGTTTAATGGAATTACCATTCTTATAGATGAAAATCTTGAAAAAGATAATGAAATAGATGATAAACAGGTATCTATCCCTATGACTTCGCGCTCTCTGGCATATGTGCTGTTTACATCAGGTACAACAGGAAATCCGAAGGCACTGCTGGAGGAGCATAGAAATGTTGTAAATGTAGTATATTGCCTGTATACGGTATTGGGAGAGGATGCTGTAAGGAATGTACTTCAATTTTTCAGCCCAAGCTTTACTGTTAGCTATCAGGAAATGTTTGTCACCCTGTTATTTGGCGGAACCTACCACATTGTAGACAGCAGTACCAGAAATAATATAGGCAAGCTGTTTGACTACATAGAGGAAAATAAAATCAGTACGGTATTTTTTCCCACCTCATACTTAAAGGTGGTAGCCAAGGAAGAACGGTATTATAAAAAGCTTACTCCTTCTCTTAAGCATATTTTAGCTGCAGGTGAAAAGCTAATGATAACAAAAGAATTTTTGCACCATTTAGAGAAAAACCATACCGTCTTATACAATAATTACGGTATTTCAGAAGTAAACATGGCGACTATTTATCCTATTCCGTATACTCAGTGTGATATGAACAATTTGCCCATAGGCAAGCCTAACTATAATACATATGTGTATATATTGGATGAAAAGAAAAATCCAGTGCCTGTAGGTACTTGGGGTGAATTATATATATCGGGAGATAGTGTTTGCAGAGGTTATTACAATAATCAGGCTATGACCGCAGAGCGATTTATGGAGGATCCATTTCATAAAGGCAGAATGTATAAATCCGGTGATATTGGCATGTGGAATGAGGAGGGTTATCTTATATTACAGGGAAGGTCTGACTTACAGGCAAATATCAAGGGTTATCGGGTAGAAACGGGAGAAGTAGAATATCATCTGATGGAGCACCCGTTCATAATNGAAAGCGCTGTNGTTGCCAAGCGTATGGCGGACNGTGATTCTCTATGGGNATATANTGTGACAAAACAGGACATTTCANATGAGGAATTAAAAGAGTATTTATCTGACAGAATTCCTGTATATATGATACCCTCANAANTAGTAAGGCTGAAGGAGCTTCCTAANCTTCCTGCCGGTAAGGTGNANAGGGTAACACTAATAAATAATAATTTATTGGACATTGATACAGAAAAGAAAAATCTTCAAGAGAGAGAAACACAATCAAATAATAATATGCTTAATAAGTTGAATCCTATTGTTTCGGAAGTTTTAGAGGGCGGGCTTAAGAAACCTTTAGAAGAAGATACAAAGCTGCAGGATATCGGTATTGATTCCTTAAATTTTTTGAGATTAGTGGTTAGTGTGGAAGAGGTATTTGAAATGGAATTTGATGATGATAATTTGGACTTAAACAAATTTGAAACCGTTTCAAGTCTTTTAAGTTACATTGAAGACAGGAAGGGGAAGTAACTTTGATAAAAGTTGAAAGTTTAAGTAAATCATTTACTTATTATAAAAAAGAAGTTGGAATCAAGAATTCCTTGAAGAATCTACTCCATAGGGATAAGTTAATTAAAAATGCAGTAAATAATATATCCTTTGAGATTGAAGAGGGTGAGGTGATAGGTTTTTTGGGACCTAATGGGGCTGGCAAGACTACAACCTTAAAAATGCTTTCGGGAATTCTTTATCCTACGTCAGGAAATGCCACGGTTATGGGGTATGTTCCATGGGAAAGAAAAAAAGAATTTAAAATGAAATTTTCTATAGTTATGGGGCAAAAAAATCAGTTATGGTGGGATTTGCCGGCCTGTGAGTCATTGCACCTGAATAAATACATATATGAGCTTGATGATAAGACATTTCAAGACACGTTGGATGAGCTGGTAGAACTTTTAGATGTGAAAGATTTATTGAATGTGCAAGTTCGAAGACTATCTTTGGGAGAAAGAATGAAGCTGGAGATTATTGCTGCATTGATTCATAAGCCTAAGGTTATCTTCTTGGATGAGCCTACAATCGGTTTGGATATTATTTCTCAAAAGAAAATAAGAGAATTTTTGAAATATTATAATACCCAGACAAAAACAACTATAATACTGACAAGTCATTATATGAATGACATTGAAGATATGTGCAAGCGCTCAATTATTATAAATCAGGGTTCAGTGGTATATGATAATGATTTAAGTCATGTAAATGAGCTATTCAATCAGACAAAACTAATTAAAATGCAGCTTAGTCAGTCTGTAGACAAGAATATACTGGAGACATTTGGTACGGTCAAAGAATATGAAGGGCTGAATGCAGTGCTTGCTGTAGACAAAGAGGACGTAAAGGAATGCTCAAAGGTATTGTTGGATAAAGTGCCTGTAATAGATTTTACCATTGAGGATGTTCCTATTGAAGAAGGAATAGCACTGCTATATCAAAAGGAGGAATCGCAATGAATGTAGTCAAAAAGTATGTGAAGCTCCTTTCTATGGGGTTTCAAAGCGGTATTGAATACAGGGCGGATTTCTTTTTAAGAATTGTCAGTGGGATGTTTGTAATTATTGTTCAATGCTTTTTGTGGACAGCGGTGTTCAAAAATTCTCAGGACAGTGTTATATACGGTTATACCTACGGACAAATGATAACCTATGTCATTATAGCAGCCTTGGTAGCGCAAATGTCATCAACTGGTTTTCAATGGGATATTGCTTATGATGTAAAAGACGGAGGTTTGAGCAAGTTTCTTGCCCAGCCTGTGAATTATACCTTGTATAGAGTGTTTTCTTTTTTCGGAAAAAAGATTTCACAGATATTATTATTAACGGTGATGACTTTTGCAGTTTTAGGCGCATGCACTTTTTTCTTGGATTTTGAGTTGAGCTTCACAAGAATATTGTTATTTTTTATATTCATCACTCTTGCCATTAGTATAAATTTTCTGATTTATTACTGTCTTAGTACCTTGGCATTTGTTATGTTGGAGATATGGGGAGTGTTTACACTGGCAAATCAGACCATATTATTTTTAAGCGGCGGCGTGTTTCCGTTAGATGTTTTTGGTGAAAAAATGAATCAGGTTTTAGCTTTTCTGCCCTTTAAGTACATTGTATATTATCCTATCAATGTTTTGAATGGCAGATTAACATTAGAGGATATCAAACAAGGTGTTATGGTGGAAATGGTATGGATTATTTTGCTGGCAATACTTGCTTGTCTGCTTTGGAAGAAAAACATGAAAAAGTATGTAGCTGTTGGAGGATAAGGTATTGAAGGCAGTTTATTCGGAAATAAAAAAACATATATTTATTTACTTTTTGTTTGTTAAAAATAATTTAATTCAGTATATGGAGTACAAAGCAAATTTTGTAGCAGGTATTTTGGCAGCTTCCGGTTTTTTGTTTATAAGGTGCGTCTATGTAATTTTCTTCTATAACTCAGGGCTGGTTCTTAATGGCTTTGGTGCTGATGAAATGATGCTTTATACTGCAACCTTTATTATTATGACAGCTATCTATACTGCAACACTTTGTGACAGCTTTTATAACCTGCCCCAAAATATACAAAGCGGTAATCTGGATTTGTATATTACAAAACCCATGTCTTTGCAGTTTATGGCTACAATGCGCTATTTTAATTTTGCTTTACCCTTTCCGAACTTTATTGTGGGGGTTATTATGCTAGTAATTGCATGGCAGAAGCTTGGAATAGAGGTTTCACTGTGGAGAATTGTGGGATATTTATTGTGTCTGTTGAGCGCTACAGCCATTACTTATTCTCTGTTTTTATTTCCACAGTTATTATCCTTTTGGACAATTAAGTCAGATGCCGTGACACAGATAGCGGACAGAGCATGGGATTTTAACAGTATGCCTATGAATATTTACGGAAAGGTAACTCAAAAAATGGGTATTTACTTTATTCCATTATTTTTTATATCTAATCTTCCGACAAAGTTTCTTATGGGAACTCTAACAATTTTTGAANGAATATGNTGTGTTATNGCACCGCNGATATTTTTTATACTGGTGAGACTGTTTTGGAATTATGCGGTAAAAAATTATTCCAGCGCCAGCAGCTAAANGTATAGCAAACGCTTTGGGANGAAAAGTAAGATGAGTGGAGAACAATTTTATTCGGAAGAAGAACGTATACAGATTGAATTGTTAAAGGAAAACAGCAATACATATGTTTTGCTTTGTGAGCTGGGGGATTTATATGAACAGGAAGGGCGTTTGCTGGAAGCAAAGGACGGGTATATCAGGGCAAGGGTGCACGCCCAGAGTGAGCCGGAGAAGGAAAGCTGTCAGAAAAAAATAGAACAGATTAGCAAATCCATAGAAGGTTGTACTTACAGTGATGCAGATTACGCAAAAAGTCTTAATAAGGTTATCAGCATTTATTGCTATGGACGCAGTGGAACGCATTTTTTTAAAAGTCTCTTAGACGGACATCCTAAGATAATATTATCTATGCTCAATGGCATGAAAATACTTCAATTATGGGATACCCTGTCTAAACAGCAGGGAGAAAAGGTATTTCAGGATGACTTGGAGGGTGTGATAACACAGATTTTTCAAACCTTTGAGGAATTCTTCAATGAGGGTGAGGAATATTATGAGGCACAGCTAAACGGTATGTGCAGTATGGGAGAAGACAGAAATGAAATTTTTACAATAGATAAGGGCAGATTTAAGCATAAGTTCGAAAGTATTGTAAATTCTTCCGAGAGCATGGATAAAAAGCTGTTTTATCAGGCGGTACAGTTGGCGGCATCCTATGGAATTGGTTACGAGTATAATTTCCAAACCGGAATTCCGATTATTGTTGAGGGAGGAATTCATTTTTCTAAGTCGGATGAAGCTACTACGGAGCTTTTAAAAGTTTTTCCCTATACCAGATTATTACATATGGTTAGAAAGCCAGTTATTGCTTTTGCATCCGCATTGAAATACCTTATAAAATCCAATCAGGCAACGATTGATAATCTTTCGGCAAATATTATTGCCATTTTTGCGGATATTCCCATGAAGGCAGAGTGGGCAGACAGAACGCGTATTATAAAGCTGGAGGAGCTTCATCTTAAATCCAATGAGATTTTGCAGGCATTTTGTGACTTTATGGATATAGAATGGAGCGAGACGCTTTTGCAAAGCACTTTTGGAGGAATTAAGTGGTGGAATACATCTACATCGGCAGTGCTGTCGGGCTTTAATACAAAGACGATTTCCAATACATATGATGAACTTTTGTCGTCCTTTGACAGGTTTCGGCTAGAACTGCTGCTTCGTTCAAAATACAGGGCATGGAACTATGATACCTTTGAGTGCAGTAGCATTGAGGGGATAAGCGTTCTTTACAAGGAACCTTTTAAGTTTGAACAATTTTTTGAGCACAGCGCCAAGGATAGAATTATGATAAGAAAAATTACGAGTAAGCTTCTCAATAAACAATTAAGATATATTATTGATACAACAAAAGGTGGGCAAGTAGACTATATGGGTAGGATGCTTTGAACAGATAAAGGGACAAGTTTGAAAGTTCCTTTCAAATATTGAATTGCTGCCCGCCAAAGGGGGCAGGGGGTATAGTGATGGAAGCAGGAACAGTGTATTGGATTACTGGACTTTCGGGGGCCGGAAAGACAACAATTGGAAAATTACTTTATGAGCATATTCTCACAAAAAAGAAAAATGTGGTTTTTCTGGACGGGGATGTTCTCAGACAAGTTTTCGGCAATGATTTGGGGCATTCGGAGGAGGAAAGACGAATCAGCGCAAGGCGTAATGCAAACCTGTGTGCATTATTGTCAAGTCAGGGAATAGATGTAGTGTGCTGCACCATTTCCATGTTTCAAAGCATCAGAGATTGGAACCGGGATAATATAACAAATTACCGTGAAATCTATCTTCAGGTTCCCTTAGACATATTGAAGGAACGCAATCAGAAATCCTTGTACAGTGATATGGAAAAGGGCAAGGTAAAGAATGTATGTGGTTTGGATATTACAGTGGAAGAACCAACAAAACCTGATATTTTAATTGTAAATGATGGACGTTATTCACCGGAGTATATAGTAAAGCAAATTATAGAAAGGGGAAGAATGAATTGACTTATGGATATCACACTGCAATTTAGTACGAAGGCAAACACATTAAAACAAAGTGAGCCTTATTTAAAGTCTGCAAAGATTCTACAGCAGATGTGTATCACAACGGCAGAGTGGAAATTGCATAAAGAAAAAATGCTGCAAAGATTGGAGGAAGCTCATTGGCATGAGATTCCGTTAATTGTTCGCAGCAGTGCTAGGAATGAAGATACACAAGCGGAATCTATGGCAGGAAAGTTTACATCAGTCTTGAATGTGAATGGCAAGAGTGAAATCGAGGCAGCAATCAATAGGGTTATTGCATCATATACGGATGATGACGAGGACAATCAGGTATTGCTTCAGCCCATGTTGAAAAATGTAAAAATGTCGGGTGTGGCATTCAGCATTGATCCAAATAACGGCGGAAATTATATTGTTATTAATTATGACGACAATACGGGAACTACAGATGCCGTAACATCAGGAAGTACAGGTAGCCTTAAGACCTTTTATTATTTTAAAGGGGCTGACATTAGGGTGGCAGAGCCTCTTGTCAGGGTTATCGGGCTTGTAAAAGAACTGGAAATATTATTTCATACTCAAAGGTTGGATTTAGAATTTGCCGTAGATGAACAGGATGAGTTATATCTCCTGCAGGTCAGACCGCTTATAGTAAAGATGCAGCCCCCTTCTATTGGGGATCAGCAAGAGATATTGGAGAGAATCGGCTCTATTGTTCGAAAGTCCAAGGGTCATAAGCCCTTCCTATATGGAGATAAAACGGTATATGGAATTATGCCGGATTGGAATCCCGCGGAAATAATAGGAGTTCGTCCAAGGGCCTTGGCAATGTCTTTATATAAGGAGCTTGTGACGGATTATATATGGGCATATCAGAGAGATAATTATGGTTATAAGAATTTAAGAAGCTTTCCTCTGCTAATAGATTTTGGCGGAGTGCCTTATATAGACGTTCGGGTGAGCTTTAATTCCTTTTTGGCAAAGGAGATGGATGATAACATTTCGGAAAAGCTGGTTAATTACTACATAGACCAGTTAATTGTCAATAAAAAGAATCACGACAAGGTGGAATTTGAAATTATTTTTTCCTGCTTTACTTTTGATTTAGAGGAAAGGATTCAGGTTTTGAAGCAGTATGGCTTTACAAATTCGGAAATAGAAAGTATCTGCTGTGCGCTAAAGCGGCTGACTAACTGTATTGTGGATGAGGAGAGTGGTTATTTAAGAAAGGACTTAGAGCGTATCAAGCAATTAAGCGGCAGACGTGAGGAAATACTAAGCAGCTCTTTGGATACGGTTTCTAAAATATATTGGCTGCTGGAGGATTGTAAAAGATATGGAACCTTGCCTTTTGCAGGGCTGGCAAGAGGAGGCTTTATAGCAGTACAGATGCTGCAATCGTTAAAGACAAAGGGTATTCTGTCAAACGGGGAATACAACGATTTTATGGGGGAGTTAGATACGGTCAGCTCACAGATGACAAGGGATTTCTATGATTTTGATAAGCCAAGATTTATGGAAAAATACGGACATCTTCGTCCGGGAACCTATGATATTCTATCCCACAGNTATGATGAGGATGAGGNAAGANACTTTGACNTNTNCNCAAAAAANGAACCGGCAAAGAAAAAAAAATTTTTCCTGTCTCTCTCTCAGCTTAACAGTATTAAAAAGTTACTGGAGCAGCATGGGCTTAATAATGATGTACTAAAGCTCTTTGACTTTTTTAAGTTTGCAATTGAGGGGCGGGAGTATGCAAAATTTATCTTCACCAAGAATTTGAGTGATGCAATAAGTCTTTTCGGAAAATTGGGAGATGAATTAGGTTTTTCCAAGGAGGATATATCCTATGCGAATATTGATGTCATATATAAAGCANATAGCTCGGAGGCAGATATAAAACAGCTACTACAAAGGAGCATTGCCGAAGGAAGGGCGCGGCATCAAAAAACCTTACAGATCAATTTACCTGCGGTTATTGTTGATGAAAAAGATGTCTGGTGTTTTCAGCAGCAGGATTTGGAACCTAATTATATCACTTTGAAAAAAGGGGTTGGACAGGTTACTTCTATAACAGACGGAGAGGGAATCGACAATAAAATAATATTTATTGAAAATGCAGACCCCGGTTATGACTGGATATTTTCAAAAAATATAGTGGGCTTTGTCACAATGTATGGAGGAGCCAATTCCCATATGGCAATCAGAGCGGGCGAGCTTTCGATTCCGGCAGTCATAGGTATCGGAGAAAGCAAGTATCGCTATTATTCTATGGCTAATGTATTGGAAATTGATTGTGAAGCAAAGAACATGAGGATATTAGGTTGAAAGAAATGCATTTTCAACTATTGATTTCGAGCCTGCCAAAGCAGACATGGGGTANAAGGTTNAATAAAAATGCGTATTCAGCTATTGATTTGAGTGCGCGTCGCAACGCGCAGATGGGTATAAAAATGAAGCTGATTGCAGTAACCCAAAGGGTAGAAAAGATTCAGTCATATGGCGAGCAAAGAGATGCTTTAGATGAGAACTGGACTCAATTTTTGGTAGACTGTGGATGCGTTCCACTGCTTGTTCCCAATCACTTTCAAGCAGCAAAATTACTTTTGGAGCATGTAAGGATTGACGGAATTATATTAACCGGAGGAAATAATCTTGTTAAATACGATGGTGATGCACCTCAGAGAGATGAGACAGAAAGGTATCTGATAAACTATGCCATTGAGAAGGATATTCCTTTGGTTGGAATATGCAGAGGAATGCAGGTCATTCAGGATTATTTTGGAGTAACCTTAAATAAGGTGGAAGGACATGTTGCAGTGAAGCATGAAGTATTGTTTGACGGAAAGCGGAAAGAAAAAAATAGCTATCACAGCTATGCTTCTTGGTGCAGTACGGATGAGCTGCCTGTTATCGCTAGGGCAGAGGATGATGTTGTAGAAGCGGTGCGGCATCGTGAGTATAAGATATATGCGATGATGTGGCATCCGGAAAGAAACAATCCTTTTGAAAAAGAGGACATAGAGTTTTTTAAAAAAATATTTAATAAATAGGAGAAAGAAAAATGAAGCATGGAGATTTTACGGAATTAGCAAAGTCATATATTAACAGACCGGGTTATTCTCTAAGAGTTTTAAGAGCATTAGCCGCTTACATTGGTGCATATAAAGAAGATTTTGTGGTTGCAGATGTAGGGGCAGGCACCGGTAAGCTAAGTGAAAATCTTACGGAATTAGGATTTAGAGGATATGCGGTGGAACCCAATGACGCAATGCGTGGGGAAGCATTGAATATAGGCATCACCTTAAATAATTTTCAGTGGTCTAAAGGAACTGCCGAGGCTACAGGCTTGGAAGATAAAAGTATTGATTGGGTGTTTATGGCGTCCTCCTTTCATTGGACAGATCAGAAAGCAGCATTAAACGAATTTTTTAGAATATTGAAGCCGGGAGGATTNTTTANNNCATTGTGNAANCCCAGANATNNAGAAAAAAGCGAANNACANATGCAGNTTGNAGANATTANAAAATTTCACATTCCGGATTTGAAAAGAGTTTCNTNCGGATCCGAAAAAAACATGTCGGGTGTGGAGGAGGCTTTGGTATCCACAGGAGAGTTTGATAAGGTGCTTTTTATGGAAGCGCCTCATAGGGAAATTATGACTAAGGAGAGATATATCGGCGCATGGCGCTCTGTCAATGATATTCAGGTACAGGCAGGAAAAGAGCGTTTTGAGAAGATTATAATGGATATTGAAGCGCTTATAAAAAATCAGAATATGATAGAAGTGACATATAAGACCAGAGCATGGACCGTGCAGGCAAAAATGTAAATATAAGGTAGAAAGAAAGAAGGTTTACTATATGAAGGGTATTATTTTGGCAGCAGGTAGAGGAAGCCGAATGGGGGATAGAACGAAAGACATGCCCAAGGGGCTTACACAGCTTTATGGAAAGAGTCTTATAGAACATCAAATAGAAAAAATGAGGGAAGCGGGAATAGAAGAAATCGGTGCGGTGAGAGGCTATAAAGCAGAAAAAATCAGCTTTGAGGGTCTCAGCTATTTTGACAACCTTCGCTGGAATGAAACCAACATGGTAAGAAGTTTGTGCTGTGCGGATTCATGGCTTTCAAAGGATACTTGTATTGTCAGCTACTCGGATATACTGTATCAGCCGCAGGCAGTTTCGCTTTTAATGAATTGTCAGGAGGATATTGCCATTACATACAATACGAAATGGCTGGAGATTTGGAGTGCCAGATTTGACAATCCATTAAGCGATGCGGAAACCTTTGAGGTAGATGAGCAGGGATATGTAACAGAGATAGGAGGTCAAGCGGATAGTCTTGATCAGATTAAGGGTCAATATATGGGACTTTTAAAGTTCTCCGTAAAGGGCTGGAAGCAGGTGGAGGAGTATCTGTCGGATTTGGACGGAAAAACGATAGATAAACTGGATATGACCTCTCTTCTTTCGGGAATGTTGCGCAAAGGGATAAAGATTTACGGAATTCCTTATGATGGCTTATGGCTGGAAATAGATAATGAAAGCGATTTAAAACTCTATGAAAAAAATTCTTTCTGTTAATTTAGATGTCGAATTTCGCTCCGAGTGTTGCAATTTTACACTAATTATGATGAGGTGCTTCAATTTCAAAATATAGCTGACAAAAGTAATATGATTGAAACTATTTTAGAAGCAATCAATAATGATGGTTATGTAACATTGTACTAGGATAGATATTATGTAAGCAGAACGCTGCAATATCAAAAGGAGCATAAATTGCATGGCATATTTACTGCTTTCCAAGTATACCTTTAGTTTTAAGGAGGATATTTTGGAGCGGGCAAGAGAGCAATTTATAGAGGCACAAGAGTTAGATAAAGGTGTTCTTGAAGTGACGAAAAAAATAATGGAAGAGCAATATATGTTTCATAAGCTTAAGATGAAGGGGTGTTAAGAAAATTATGATTGATATGCATATTCATTCATCGTGCTCAGACGGTCAATATAGTCCAATGGAAATAGTTAAAATAGCAAAAGAAAAGAGACTCACGAAAATTGCACTTACAGACCATGATGTAATCTCCGGCTTGGAGGAGGGTAGCAGGTGTGCAAAGGAAGAAGGTATTGAATTTGTAAATGGAATTGAAATCAGCCTTCAAGGAAATAAAGAGCTGCATATACTGGGATATTATGTAGATGAAAAGAATAAGAATTTAAGAGAAACCTGTGAGTTGTTTCAAAAGCAGAGAGACGAGAGGGATGAAAAAATATTTCGCTTTTTGGAAAAGAAGGGAATTTATTTGGAGAGGGCTGATTTAGTGAGAATTGCACAGAAGGAGAAATCCTTTGGGCGGCCTCATTTTGCAAAGGCAATGTTGGAACGAGGGTACATAGGCAATATACGGGAAGCCTTTGACAAGTATCTTGCTACAGAGGAATTTAACTCTATCGAGAGACCAAAGCTCACAGAGGAGGAAGGAATCAGTCTTATTGTAGAGGCTGGAGGAATTCCTGTATTGGCACACCCCATGCTGCTTGGATTGGAGGAGGCAGAATTACATAAGCTGATTGACAGGCTTGTAGAAATGGGGCTTAGCGGAATAGAATGCTTTTACAGTCTGCATACAAGGGATAAGACAGAGGAATATTTAAAATTAGCTGAAAAGTATAATCTAAAAATTACGGTAGGTTCTGATTTTCACGGAGAGACAATCAAACCTGACATTGTTATGGGAAGAGGAATCAAGGATAATTTATTAATTTATGAACAAGAATCAATAGGAATGGAGCGCAGATTGTTTTAAAGCATTGTAAAGAGAGTGTATGTGTACGGCTGTATAAGAGACCATATAAACAAGCCGTGCGGAAAAGAGGCGAATATGAAGGGACCGAAAGCACCAAGAGATCCGGAAAAGAAAAGAGAAAGCTTTTATATTATGTTTGAAAAAGAAATAGCTGCCGGTATTTTACCGAATGGGGAGGTAGNAACCCCCATCTACCTTGATAAGNGCAGACTGATTAGCAGTGCAAAAATTGTGGGAGGCATTAACACGCAGCAAATCCTTGATATGCTGAAAACAAAGGATGGATTTTGTAGATTGGTGTATAGTATAGGCGTTTCCGTATTGTCGCAGGACGCGGAAGAGNNCATAGGATNCAAATTTTTGTTTTATGNTAAANCAGACANNGAAAAANCAGGCACTAAACTACAGCTTTCCGTGCCGGGAAATGGTGCAGAAATACTATTGAACCTTAATACGGCTGAATGGAAGGGAGGAGAGCAGGAACCCGGTCAAATTCAATTTCTTTTTGACAAGCCCGGAAAAACAGCAATAGTAAACGTAAGGTTTTATTTACAGGACGGTTTTACTGTGCCGGAGAGGGAAATGCAGAAGCCGGTACAATTTGGAACAGAAGCATATAAGAGTATGATAGCAAGTTCCTATATGCAATCGGGTAACAANTATCGGCTAAAAANAGCAATAGAAAAGGCAGAAAAAGGAGAACCGGTCACNTATNCTTTTATTGNTGCATCCATAACGCAAGGCNCAGGAGCAGCTCCGATAACTACAGAGTGTTATGCGTATAAGGCTTTTTGTTATTTTAGAGACAGGTTTGCCAAGGATAAGGAACAGATGACTTATATTAAAGCTGGCGTGGGAGGAACACCCTCGGAGTTGGGAATGATACGCTTTGAGAGGGATGTGCTTAGAGACGGAGCAGTTTCACCGGATATTGTTGTAGTTGAGTTTGGAGTTAATGATGAAGGAGATGAAACACAGGGTGTTTGCTTTGAAAGTCTCGTGTTGAAAATTCTGAGTTTGCCCTCCAAGCCTGCCGTTATTTTGCTGTTTAATGTATTTGCAGACGATTGTAATTTGCAGAAACGGCTTGCCCCCATAGGAGAGCATTATCAGCTGCCTATGGTTAGCATTTTGAATGCGGTAGTGGAGCAGTTTCGCCTAAAGGCAGAGCAGGGAAGAATTGTTTCTAAGAGCCAGTATTTTTATGATATGTATCATCCTACCAATACAGGTCATACCATTATTGCAGATTGTATTGANTATTTAATAGATAAGATAGATGNAGAACTGNCGGCTGCAGAGTTTTCGGTAGAAGGAATAAAGCCCTTGTTGGGTGATGCCTTTAAGGAGGTAAAGCTGTTTGACAGGAAGGACAAATGGAATAGTGTAATGTACCATTGCGGCAGTTTTTCCTCTGTTGATACTGTACTGCAATGTGTGGAAATGGATTTAAACTTCCAACTGACACAGCAACTCCCATACAACTGGATGAGAAAACCTGAAAATGGAAATGAGGCATTTGTCTTAGAGGGAAGTTTTAAGTCATTAATTTTGATTTATAAAGATTCCGCCGACAGTAACGTGGGTAGGGCAGAGGTATTTGTAGACGGCAATTATGCCATAACAGCTGACCCTCATGTAAATGGTTGGGTGCATTGTAATCCGGCTATTGTTTATCAATCGGATAAATGTGCATTTCACAGGGTAGAAATTAATATGGAAGTTGGAAGCGAAGATAAACAATTTACGATACTTNGCTTCGGATATGTGNTATAATNATTCTGCTAATGCAGAATAAAGGTCAGCTGGAGCTGCCTTGTCGCAACATGCATGGCGCATTATACAGGTAATCCACGTATAGTAAAGTAAATGCCTCTTTGGGGCACTTCCTTTTCTNCGNACATGGANTAATACCNATTTGATGACNATGTTAATATGNAAAANGAGAAAGTATGGTAAATATATGGGAAAAACCACTTATCAGGACATATCAATATAATGCCTTTGCAGAAAGTATTATAGGAGTTCATAAGGATTATGAGGAATGGCTTGCTAATAATTATGTACAGATAATGGTTCGTGAAGATTTTGAAAACAGTAGAAATGTAATTGAGTATTTAGCGGGCAGTATTTTTGGCTGCTGCCCACTGCTTGACTTTCAGGGGGAAATAAAGGAGGATATTATGTCTTCCTTTACAAGCTACATAGAATATTTGGACAATATGCTCCGACAGGAGTATTACATATATACCTTTGTTGACGAATATTATATTCCTAATCGAGTCAGTTATCAGAAAAATCATTTTGAGCATGATATTCTGTTATATGGATGGGAGCATAACAATCTTGTCTATATGGGATATGATGCATTAGGAAATTATGCAAAGGGAAAACTATCGGCAGAGCAATTATATCGAGCAATGCAGACAGATAGTCCATGCCTTATAAGATTGAACTTAAATAAAAACTCATATCAATTTAATATTCAAAATTTTATTTTTATGTTAAAGCAGTATGTATATGCTGAAGACAGCAGGCAGAATTTGGACATATATTTAGATATGAGTAAATATAACCCTCAATTTTATGATGGTAAATTAAATAAGCCGCTTATATTTGGTTCCCATGTTTACAGGAAGCTGGAACAATTAATTGATTATTGTGATGAAACAGGCGCCCCCTATGACTGGAGAGTATTACATTTACTGTACGAGCATAAGCAGTCAATGTATCAAAAAATAAAATATCTTATGAGTAATAATTATTTGGAAGACAATGAGTCAACTTTAGTGCAATACAATGACATAGTATCTAAAGCCAAGATAATTGAAAATTTAGGTTTAAAATATCATATAAAGAGAACAGGAAATGTTAGTAAAGAAATTAGGGATAGAATTTCGGTGTTGCAGAGAGAGGAAGAGATATTAGGTGGGGTGCTAGACTCTCTGATACANCGAAACGGNTTTGAAAAGGTGTAGCAAGGAGNATNNTTATGTGCAGTGAGGTAGTCCAAGNAATAATATTAAAGATTTTTGAGGAGCAGGGTATTAGAACAGATAAGGATTTAAAAAAGTTTGAAACAGTTAAAGATATATGTGAAATGCTACAACACTACATAAATATCGGTTAAATATCCCGAAATATGTTAAAGGTACAGTAGTTTTTGTATCACATCACAAATATCCTTTGCAGCATGTGCATTGACATTTGTTTTCTGCATATGCTGCATTTTCTTTATCTTGTATTCATTTCTCATAAGCTCCAGCCCTCTTGTAATCTGGGTTTTCTGAGTGGAAGCGCTGATGCTCATACCGTGTGTGACAAAGAATTCCCTGTTTACGGTTTCACAGCCGGGAATCGGGTTGGTATGAACCAAAGGGATTCCTGCCACGGCAGCTTCCGTAGAGGTCAGCCCTCCCGGCTTGGTGAATAAAATATCACAGGCATACAAATAAAGGTACATATACGAGGTGTACCCGATTATGGTTATGCGGGGGTTGTTCCCCAGCTTTTTCTTTATTTTGGAGGTTGCTTTATTATTGCTGCCACAGACAATAATAATTTTTTCTTTGGTGCAGGTTCTAAGCAGTTTCTCGGACAGGTTTAAAAGATTACCTGCGCCCATGCTGCCTCCGGCAATTAGAATATATTNTTCATCCGGNATTAAGTTTNNTTTCTTTCNTNCTTCAGTNTTNGAGATATTTTTGTTAAAGCTTGTAGATACGGGAATGCCGCAGAAGAGCAGCTTCTCTTCGGGAAGACCACGCTTTACGCAGGAGGCTTTCAGCTCTCTGTGTGGAACAATGTAATAATCGCAGTCTGTTTCCTCCCAAAAGGGGATACAGGTATAGTCTGTCATCACCGCAATGGTAA
>WFLX010230073.1_pt1 | contig 22147 bp, 16 predicted proteins | sample 4967041 | NCBI WGS metagenome assembly WFLX01 (sample SAMN12857096, study PRJNA449069) | gut metagenome | isolation source: stool from male and female vole | host: Microtus ochrogaster | place: USA:Florida | collected 2017
ATCCTTCGCCCTGCGGCGTGTAAACATTGGAGATGAAGGAGCGGCGTGTCTTGAAGTTGTAGCTGATGCTGTCGGGTTCGTACTCATCCTCTCCCTGCTTGAATACGGGTTTGCCTGTCACGGTGCCCAAGGAATCCTCGCGCCCGGTGGCATGCACGAGACTGCTGTCGATGACTATCTTGATGATGTCGGCATTGAGTTCAAGGTTTTGGTAATAGACTTTACTCTCGCCGTAGAGGTGGGCGCGGTTGCGTCCGTAGTCGAAGGTGATAGAGTCTTCGGCGGAGTATGTCACGGGCTCGTCCAGTGAGTTTTTGCTTGTATGCCGGTTGGTGCTGTCGTTGGCTGTAGTATCGACGGGGACGGCCGAGACTGTGGAGTCGGGCAGGTTGCGTAGCATGGCACTGTCTGCATCCAGAGAGTCCGCTCCATCCCTTACAAGGAGAAATCTCCCTGAGGGGTGGGCGGCGAGCGATGCCAGAATGTAGCATGCAGTCAGTATTGTGATGAGTCTTGCCTTCAAACCGTGCCTATTTGTTCTAATTTGCAAAGGTACGACAATAATCTGACACTTTCTGTCTTTTCCTTTATTTATTTATGTTCCGCGGTTTTTTGCAAGTTCTTGTGTGCGCGGATTCTGTATTCGGAAGCCAGGGAGGTCATGATTTCAGCTGTTTCCCGCTGACGGCATAGTCGTTTGCGGCGTCACAAGTGTTGGTTGTGTTTTTGCTTCCTGCCGGTTCGAAACGTGTCCTCCAGGCTTGGAACACCTGTAGTCCTTCTGCCCCGAACTTTTCCAGACTGCGCAGTGCCTGCTGCGGCGTCTTCTCCTGTTCGGGGTGCGACTTGGAGTAGAATTTGTCGGCGTAGCAGATGATTTGTTCCTCAATGGTTTCCGGTGTGAAGTCCTGTGGAGGTAGAGGCAGTTGCTGGCGGGTGATTTCGGCAGCCGTCAGTCCGGTGCCTGTGTGCCGCTCTGCCACGCGGGCGTGTCGGGGAAGCCCCTCTCTGCGTAGCAGCTCGCCCCCTAGAATGCCGTGGCGGATGTAGGGTTCGGAGCCGTGGCAGTATATGCCGGGTGCATCGACCATAGTGCATCCGATGTCGTGGAGCATGGCGGCTTGGCGGAGAAAGTCAGTGTCAATCTCCAGTTCCGGGTGCGACGCAGCGATGCTCAGGGCGCGTGTAGCTACATCGTTGCTGTGCCGGATGAGCAGTTGCTCCAGCGCCTCGTTGCCTTGACAATGCTTGTGGATGAGTGCCAAGACGTCGATTTCTTGTGTCATGTCGTTTGTAGTTTGGCCTTTTTCAATACAAAAGTAGCAAAACAAGCGATAAGAAACAGGCCTTTTACATTGTTTAACCAAAACTTTTCTGTACTTTTGCAGCCATTAAGTAAAACAGGAGGCAGTAATATGAGGTACGGTTTTGACAACGACAAATACATTTCCATCCAGTCACAGCACATTCAGGAGCGCATTGCGCAGTTCTCCGGCAAACTCTATCTGGAGCTTGGCGGCAAACTCTTCGACGACCATCATGCCAGTCGAGTGCTTCCCGGCTTCCAGCCGGATAGCAAGTTGCGCATGTTTCAGAAGCTTAGCGCCTCGACGGAGATAGTCATCGTTATCAGCGCCCTCGACATTGAGAAGAACAAGGTGCGGCAGGATTTGGGCATCACCTACGATGAGGATGTGTTGCGCTTGCGTTCGGAGTTTCAGCAGCGCGGCTTCATGGTCGGCTCGGTGGTCATCACCCACTTCAACGGCCAAAGTTCGGCTGCCGCTTACCGCAAACGTTTNGAGAGCCTCGGCATCAAAGCCTATTACCACTACACCATCGAGGGGTACCCCAACAACGTACAGCTTATAGATTCCGATGAAGGCTTCGGACGCAACGATTATGTCGAGACCACTCGCCCCCTGGTCATCGTCACCGCCCCAGGTCCCGGCAGCGGCAAGATGGCTGTCTGTCTGAGCCAGCTCTATCAAGAACACAAGCGTGGCGTGGAAGCAGGTTATGCCAAATTCGAGACCTTCCCTGTTTGGAACCTGCCTTTGAAGCATCCTGTCAACATTGCCTATGAAGCGGCGACTGCCGATCTTGGCGATGTCAATATGATAGATCCGTTCCATCTGGATGCTTACAACAAAGTGGCCATAAACTACAACCGCGATGTAGAGATATTCCCCGTGCTCAACGCACTCTTCGAAGGCATCTACGGTGAGTGCCCGTACAAATCGCCTACCGATATGGGCGTGAACATGGTGGGCTTCTGCATCTGCGACGACGATGTCTGNCAGCAGGCAGGCAACGATGAGGTGATACGCCGTTACTACACAGCTCTGAACCAAATGGCTTGCGGAGCATGCAACGATGCAGAGGTGGGCAAGATAGCCTTGCTGCTCAAGCAAGCCAAGATTAGCACCGACAATCGTCGTGTCACCGTAGAGGCAAGGCTCAGGCGGGAGGAATCCGGCGTACCGTCGTCTGCCATCGAACTGGAGGATGGCACCATCATCACAGCAGCCTCTTCGCCGCTACTCGGCACGTCGGCTTCGCTTCTGCTCAATGCCACGAAGCATCTTGCAGGCATCGATCACGAACTGAAACTCATTTCGCAGGATTTCATAGAGCCTATCCAACGCACCAAGATAGAATACTTGGGCGGGCATAATCCCCGTCTGCACACCGATGAGGTGCTGGTGGCACTCAGCGTATTGAGCCGTCAGGATGAGAACTGCCGCCGCGCGCTCGCCCAGTTGCCGAGCCTGGCAGGTTGCCAGGTACACACTACCATCATGCTCGGTGAGGTGGACCGTAAGATATTCAAGAAACTTGGCGTTGACCTCACTTGCGACCCCGTCAGGAAGAACTGAGGCGGATGGCATCGTCAGGAGAGGCATTCCATAGCAAGGAGTCGAATGAACGTACAGTCCGATTTGTTAGGGAAGATATTGCAGGTTCCGGACACTGAAGGTATTAAATATACCGGCTCCAAGCAGAAGATTTTGCCTTATATTATAGATATGGTGGGCGGGCTAAACGTAAAGTCCGCCCTTGATGCTTTTAGCGGGACAACACGCGTTGCACAGGCTTTTTCGCAAATGGGATATAATACGACAGCCAACGATATCTCCGTGTGGTCTGAAGTGTTTGCCACCTGCTATCTTTTGTCCCGAAAGCCGGACGCCTTCTATATTCCCTATCTGAAAGAACTGAATGCCCTGCCCGGATACAGAGGATGGTTCTCGGAGAACTACGGAGGCGAAGGCGAGGAAGGCAGGAAACCCTTTCAGATGAAAAACACCATGCGGTTGGATGCTGTCCGCGACAAGATAGATGAATACGGCCTTCCGTGGGAGGATAAATGCGTTCTTCTCACGAGTCTTATTTATGCCATGGATGCTGTAGATAATACCTTGGGCCACTATGCAGCATACCTTTCCGGCTGGTCGCCGCGTTCCTACAAGGACATCGTACTGAAGCTCCCCAAGAGGCACCGGTCGGACACCGACAATACGGTGATTCGCGGTGATGTCTTCGATGCCGTTAAGGTCTATCACGATCTTGTTTATCTGGATCCTCCCTACGGTTCAAACAATGATAAGATGCCGCCCAGCAGAGTTCGGTATGCAGCATATTATCATATATGGAAGACCATTATCCTGAACGACAAACCGGCTGTCTTCGGAAAAGCAAACCGGCGTGAGGATACGCGAGACACTGTCAGTCCTTCTGTCTTTGAGGANTATAGGAAGGATGAACAGGGAAAGTTCATGGCAATGCAAGCCATCAAGAAACTCATAGAAAGCGCAAATGCTCACTACATTCTTCTTTCTTATAGCTCCGGCGGAAGGGCGACAAAAGAAGAATTGAATGAGATACTTCATTCAAACGGCCATGTTATTGCAGCCCAAGAGATAAACTACAAGAAGAATGTGATGAGCAGTATGCGTTGGACGAACGAGTGGACTCGTTCTGACGGGAAGTACATGGAGTATCTCTTCCTATTGGAGAAATAATCACGGCATGTGTCATTGATATTGCTCCGGCAATGCCTACGGAATGGCGCAAAGCGTCATTCATATTGTCGTCGGCAAAGGGGAAGTGGCGGCAAACTCAGTAGCGGTAAGCCAGGCCGATGTTGCCGTAGAGGGGATACATCTTGAAAGAGATGGCCTGAAAGTTTGAACTCCAGATATTGCTCAAGCCCCAGTCGAGCTTGCCGAATACGTTCATACGGCGCATGGCCTTCCAGTCGAATCCCATCTCTATGCCGCCGGAAACAGGGAGCATGTGGTTGGCAAAGTCATCGGGGTAGGGTGTGGGATTCTGTCGCGACATTTCTATCTTGTCGCCGGTTGGCGTATTGACGCGCAGATAGCCTACTCCCTCATCGTTGTCATAGACCTGTCCGCTGAATGTCTGCTTGAAATAGCAACTCATGTATGGGCCGAAACTGACGTTCCAGCGAGGAGAGATACGGAAGGTGGCGAGCACGGGGAGGGTGATGCCCCACATCTGTGTGTTTGTCTCGTTGCAGCCGGTGAAGTAGCCTTTCGTTACCTCTCCGTCCTGTTCAAGCCAGACGTAATAGTTCTTCACATCGGCGCTGGTGCTGAATCCTTCCCAGAAGAAGTGGGCGCCGATGCTGGCACCCCAGCGCTTGGCGAACATGCGATAGCCGTCGATGCCTAAGCTGATGCCTCCCAGAGGACTGAAACTGTTGATTTTTCGAACTTCGGCGGGAAGAGGCAGAGGCGTTGTGCCGCCAATAACATAGCCGGCACGCAGGATGAAGCCGCTGCCGGTCAGGCCTGTAGTGGGGCCCCATTCCTCCCAACTCTTTTCTTTCCGTGCGTGTGCGGACACTGAAAGCAGGAGGAATGCGGCAAGGATGTAGCGTATGTGTTTCATTTTGTGGAGGTATTTATTCGCAGATGAGCTGGATGTCATCCACATAGAGTTTGCTTCCGATGGCACCCTGGAAATAGGCGCCCTGCCAGCTGCTGGAGAAGCAAATGGCGATGTTGTAGCCCATGTTTTTGAGTGTCTCTGGGTCGGGGTCCTCGCTGTATTCGATGGGGATGACGAACTCCTGCCACTCGCCGGTTACGCCGTGTATGGGGGTGTCCGTCAGGAAGTCGCTGCCCGACTCGTTGTAGTTGTGTGCCAGACGCCCTTTGCCGATGATGTACGGACTGCTCAGCACGTTGTTTCCGTCCAGCATCACTCGGTTGCCGGCCTCGTCCCGGTTGCGATAGAGCAGACAGTATGCATCCGGTTCGTCAACGATGCCGGGGACAGCTTTCCCGAGTCGGTCTTGGAAGGAGGCTCCCGGCTCATAGCGGAGCCAAGCGCGCAACTGTATTGGCTTGTGCCCGAAAGACGACCCGAATTGTGTGGCTTTGAGCGTTGCTTTGATAGCATTTGTTACATCGAATATCCCGTTGAACATTGAGCCGGCGGCAATGCGCATATTGTTCAGACGTCCGAAGACGCCCGTGTCACGAGTCTCAAGTTTCAGACAGTCACCGCCGTCGTGGCCGCATCCGGCAGCAGGCGTAGAGGGATAGTCCATTGGTTTGGCGGACGAACGGCTGATTTTGAAACCGGGATTGCCGTTCTTCCACAAGTTGTCGGGAAAGAAAGAAGGCGCCTCCCAGATGAAGTATGTGCCCTGATCGTTGACTGTTTTGTTGGGGTCGTGAAGAGTGTATTTGTCGAAGCGGATTGTCTGTGTGCCTTCGCTTGGCTGGTCATGTTTGATGGAAATCATGTAGTTGCGGCTCCAAATGCCGTCCTCACTCACCACGCGAAACCGGCGTTCCTGCTCGTTGGAGAAGTCTACGGCGCTGCCGCAAACAAAGGGTGTCGGCGTCTCGTCCTCGTTTAGCAGGAACAGATGTGCGCCGGGAGTGATGCGGATGCTGAGGGGAACGGTGGTGACGTCCGCATAGTTGCGGATGGTGAAAACTATCAGACTGTCGGTAGAAATGATTGTTTTCAGTGTGTCGAAATCGTTATAGAAATAGTCAGAGGGCTTGTCAAAGTGGAGCGAAACCGTCTCAATGTCGCACTCCGTGCCTTGTCGTTCGGCTGCGATGCACGACATCAGCAGAAGAGGTACGGCAGCAAGTGCCTTAAAAGTAGCTTTCTTCATTAGTGTTTTTGTCCTTTTCGTAAAATCGGGCACAAAGTTATAATATTATAATGTATTAGGTATGACTTTTTGCAAAAAACGTTCCTTATTATCATATTTCGCTCCGTTTTGCGCCGTTTCTACTGCTCCACCACCATGCGACAAATGACAACATCCTCCAGCGGGCGGTCGTTCCTGTCGGTGTCCGTCAATGCAATGCGGTGTACCACATCGAGTCCCTCGATGACTTCGCCGAAGACGGTGTACTGTCCGTCCAGATGGGGCGTGCCGCCGCGCATGATGTAGTCGTCCACAATTTGCGGCGTTAGCTCAATACCCTTTTCTTCCAGAGAGGCACGCACCTTGCGGATATCGGCTGCCGACTGCTTTTTTCCCCAAACGATGTAGAACTGACAGCCGCTACTTTCCATTTCGGGATTGACATTATCGGGCTCGCGAGCTGCTGCCAAGGCTCCGCGCCAATGATAGAGGTAAGGCAGGCAGAACTCGGCGGGGATGGTGTAGCCGACTGAACCCTCGCCCAGAATCTCACCGGTTTTTGCCGTGCGGCTGTTGGGGTCGCCTGCCTGTATCATAAAGTCTTGAATGCAGCGATGGAAGAGTATTCCGTCGTAAAAGCCCTCGCGCGCCAGTTTTAGAAAATTGTCGCGATGTCGTGGCGTGTCGTCTGACAGAGCGACACGGATGTTGCCCATGCTTGTCTCTATGCGCACCACATGGCGCTTCTCTTTTTTCCTCTTCNTCGCCTGTGCCGANATGCAGCACATACTCAACNCNGCCACAAAGGCCAGAAACAGGTGTCGTTTCATAGGTCTGTACAGTGATAGGTCGCTATTCGGTGGTTTNTTCTTCTCTGTGTTTTGAATGTATGAGGGTNANCCATTGCCCGTATTGGCTGTCGTNCTGTTGAGGGTNGCTTTTATCGTTTCCGCCACGCACCTGCTGCATTCCTCTGCGTTATACAGTCTCTCGGCCAAGGCTCGCCCTTTACGTCCCATGGCCTCCGCCTCTGTGGGGTGGTCGGCAATGTAGTGCAGCTTCTCCACCCAGCCCTCCACGTCGTGCGGCTCCAGCCAGAATCCGCAGCCTTCTGCCTCAATGTCCATGGGCATCTGCATGTTGCGGGTGCAAAGGATAGCTTTGCCCAGAGCCAATGCCTCAACGACTGTGGTTAGCCCTACGGTGTAGTTGCTCTCTTGACAGCAAATGCACACGCAGCGGCATTGCGCCACCAGTAGCGCTATTTCGTGCGGAATGGGTCGGTCGCCGTAGTGCAGGGTGATGTTCGATGCAGCGTGGAGCGTTTTGAAATACGGCAGGCGCTTCCGCTCAACGTAAAGCGTTAAAGGGAGCTTTGTCGCGTGGAACGCTGCGAGCAGCGTCTCGTAGTCGCGTAGCTCCTTGCCCGATGAGATGAAAAGGCACGCAGACTGCTCGCCCGGTCTGAGGCTGTCGTAATAGCGAAGGTCGGCACCCCATGGCACTACGCTCATGCGTCCGAGGTCGGCCTTCTTGGAGTGGAGACTATCGCTGACAAGTTTGTCGGAGAAGAATATCATGTGGTCCATCCCATGGTAGAAGATGCGTGCTACAGCTTCGCGCAACGGGTTTTTCGCCTTGACAATGGGTTGATGGTGCCACACGACAATGGGGTGACGATAGAGCCGCAATGCACGGAGCAGGATGATAGGCTCGATGCCTAAAGTATGCGTGGCATAGAGCACATCATAAGGTTTGCGGCAGGAGAGGATTTTCCACGTTGCAATAAGCATGTCACGCAGTCGCCTGTAGGTGTGTATCTGGTGATGCCAAATCACGTCGATGCCGTGGTCGCATAGTCCGAGAGCGCCATAGAGAAAGTGTGCAGGAAAAACGCCTTGCTGCCATTCTCTCACAATGCGTTCGGTGTCCTGTGTGTGGTAGAAATAGGCTGTTACCGGGCGATGGACCGGTGGTTGCGGAGGGCAAACGTTTGTTCTGCCGCTCAGCCAAGGTATGCGCTTCACATATGGAACGGCCAGAGTGCAGAGGGCGAAGGAAAGGAGTGTGGACAGAATGAGGTCGGGGATGCTGCCTTTACGGTCGTGCCCCAGCAGAATGCACGCATAGGCATAACTCAGGATGATGGGGTAGTGCATGACGAAATAGACCATGCTGTGCTCGCCGATGTAACTGACGAAAGGCACGCGTGGTGTGGGAAGGGAAAGCAGTATGCCTGAGATGCCCGGCAAGGAGAGCAACGTGCAGAGAATGACTTGCCAGAAAGCACCCTTCCAGGCGTTATCGTGCATCTCGTAACTGCCATGTGCAAAGATGTTTGCCACCACAAATCCTGCGCAGAGCACAACGCTCACGACGAGCGCTCTGCGTCTGCCAAGGTGGTTAAGTGCCCGATGCCACACCTTTCCCAAATAGAAGCATGCCGTGCCGCAAAAGACGTTGTTCAGGCCGAACCACAGAGGGTTGCCCAGTCGGAAGAGCCAGTAACTTATGGCAGGGAAGAGAAGCACCGCCCAGTGCAAATGGCGGATGCGCTCCATGAAGAATACTATGATATATGCGGAGAAGAAGGACAGCAGGAACCAGAGCGGGCTGTTGCCGAAGGTGAAGCCGTTTGTTGCCCAGCGGAACTTGGCAATGCCGGCAAGCGCTTTGTGGATGCCTTCGGGGAAGAGGCACAACCAGCAGAAGGCAATGAGACCGCCGATGATGCCCCAGGCAAAGTAGGGGACCAGCAAACGCAGGAAACGGTCGCGCAGATAGGCGAAGGCGTTGCCGCCGACCCCCTTGTTGAAATAGCCGGCCTTAAAGAAGAAAAAACACATGAAGAAGAATGTCCAAGCCATCGTCTCTCGCCACCACACTGCGCCGCGCAGTCCTGTCTGACAGACGGCGTGCAGCGTCACCATGCGTAGTATGCAGATGCCGCACAGCAGGTCGAAGGCGTTATTGCGTGGTTTCCGTTCGTTGCTCATGATTCATTCAAGTTTATGCCGACAGACGATGCAGGGTTTAGTCTGTTCTGCGCATTACGTCCGTTTCTTTTTCGTTAGGTAACTGATGACTTCGCGCATGATTCGCGCGCCGCTCAGCCACATAATGCCTCCATAGAGGATGACGGCAAGGAGGATGCGGCAGATGAGCAGCAGCCACAGGTTGCCTATGCCGTGGGTTACCCATCGGGTGAAACACAACACGAGCAACGTAAATCCGAGAAAAGGCAGGATGTCCCGCAGAGCATCGCGGAACCGGAGCCCTGTCAGTCGGCGTGCCCACCACTGCCAGATGGCAAGCCACGCGATGTTGAGCGCAACGAAATAGACAACCATCGCAAACAGCCCGTAGGGGTAAAGAAAGATAAGTCCCGCCCACACGGCCAGACACTGTCCTATGGTGCAGCCCATGTTCACGCCGCTGTGTCCGCGGCTAATGGTAAGGTTGCTGTAGAGGGTTGTGACAGGCACAAAGGCACCGTGTACACATAGCAACGAAAGCAGCAGCCCGCTTTCGCGCCACCGTTCTCCACCGGCGAGGATGATGAACTCCTCACTGACCGTAGCCAATCCCAGCATGGCGGGAAAGGCCACGAAGCACACGAAACGCAGCATCTTGCGGAACACTTGACGGTAGCGCTTGCGGTCATACGTCACCTGCGCCAAAGTGGGTTGTGCAACGCCCGTCACCATGCCGTTGATGGTGTTGCTTGCCATGTCGTCCCATTTTCTGGCCTGAGTGTAGATTCCGGCGGCGTGGGCATTGATATATTTGCCTAACAGTACGGAGAAGGCATGGCTGTTGCAGATGTTGAACACATTCGTGAGCATCAGCTTTGAACTGAAGCCGAACATCTTCCAAGCGGGTGCGAGACGAAAGGAAAGTGTTGGGCGCCAAGGGGAGAAACACCAGCTCATGGCCTGCACGACGAATACGAAGCTGACTGCTTGTATCACGATGGCCCAGTAAGCGAAGCGGTTGAGAGCCAAAACTACGCCGATGACGCCCGACACGAGCATCGCGGTGAGTGTGCAGATGCTTGTCTGTCTAACCATCAGGTGACCGAACAGGTATGCACGCTGCACTGTGCCGAGTCCGGAGAGCAGGAAGCCGAGGAAAAGCACGCGGGCGAGGAGGACGAGGTCGCCATCGCCGTAGAAGTCTGCGATGAGCGGCGCACAGAACCACAACAGAACGTAGAGCGCACCGCTGACAAAAAGGTTGAACCAGAAGACGGCATTGTATGCCTCGTGTGTCGGCTCGTGCCGGTTGCATAAAGCAGCAATGAAGCCGCTCTCTTGGAGGGCGCTGGCAAGGGCGGCAAAAATGTTTAGCATCGCAACCTTCCCATAGTCTTCCGGTGTCAGGCATTGCATCAGTATANGGCCGNAGNCTGCNCCTATCAGCTGCATCATGCCGCCAGACAAGCCGCCCCACAGCATACCTTTTGCCGTGCGTTCTTTCAGAGTGTTTTCTTCCATTGCTCTGCAAAGGTACAGAAAAATTGCGATTCCATCACCGTTTGCCTGTCATTTTATTATTTCCGCCTTTCTTTTGTGACGCTTGTAACTTTCGTGGGTCTGTGTTTCGCTAACGGATGGTGTAGTCAATCTCTCGTTGCGAGGTGCGCCCGTTACGGCCATTTTTTTGCATACTTACGGTCTCTGTACATGTCGCAGAAGGCTGTAGCCGGTTTGCATTCATCTTTTTAGAGAGAAATAATCCTTAATTTTCGATGGATTCGATATTTTTTCATTACCTTTGCACCCTAAACGGCAGTTCAGGTTCCGCAAGTCTTTGCTTTCGAAACTTGAATGGCGTGCGGAGGTTCACAAGACGGAAGTGCCGTTGTTACATGTGTCGGCCGGAAAGGGTCCGGCAGTCTGTGCCGGCGACAACAATGGCGGGACTACTGCTTCTGGACTGCTGACTGTGCAGGAACCGCTGCGAGCCAAGGTCTGCCACCAAATCAAAACCGTATAAGAAAACGACATGGGATTCTTTAGTTTCTTTAGCAAAGAGAAGAAGGAGACGCTCAATCAAGGGCTTGAAAAGACGAAGGAGAGTTTCCTTGGAAAACTTACCAGAGCTGTTGCCGGCAAGTCCAAGGTGGATGAAGACGTGCTTGACAATCTGGAAGAAGTGCTTGTGACCAGCGATGTCGGCGTGGAGACTACGATAAACATCATACGTCGCATAGAGGCCCGCGTGGCTCGCGACAAGTATGTCACTACCTCCGAACTGAACGGCATCCTTCGCGAAGAAATTGCGCAGCTGCTTACTGAGAATAATACTGACGACACGGAGGGCTTCCGGATACCGGCCGACAAGCGTCCCTACGTTATCCTTGTAGTCGGTGTGAATGGTGTTGGCAAGACAACCACCATCGGCAAACTTGCATATCAGTTCAAGCAGGCCGGGCTGAAGGTGTGCCTTGGTGCTGCCGACACCTTCCGTGCTGCCGCAGTGGAACAACTCTGCATTTGGGGTGAAAGGGTAGGGGTGCCCGTTGTGAAGCAGCAGATGGGCAGCGACCCCGCCAGTGTCGCCTACGACACACTGAACAGTGCTCTGGCCTCCGGCTCCGATGTCGTAATCATTGACACAGCCGGCCGTCTGCACAACAAGAAGGGGCTTATGGACGAGCTGTCGAAGATAAAACGTGTCATGCAGAAGTTGTTGCCGGAAGCGCCTCACGACGTGATGCTTGTGCTGGNCGGCAGTACGNGGCAAANTGCTTTCGANCAGGCCAAGCAGTTCACCGCTGCCACCGANGTTACCTCCATGGCTGTCACCAAACTTGATGGCAGTGCTAAGGGTGGTGTGGTGATAGGTATCAGCGACCAGTTCAAAATTCCTGTCCGCTATATAGGCTTGGGCGAGCATGCCGAGGACCTTCAGCCTTTCAATCGTCGCGAGTTTGTGGACTCCCTCTTCAATGGCAAAGAAAAATGAAGCGTAACACCATCGACATCATTACCCTTGGCTGTAGCAAGAATCTTGTTGACAGCGAGAAACTCATCCGTCAACTGGAACTCAACGGNTATGCAGTGTGCCATGACCCCGAGGAGCCTTCGGCGGAGATAGCCGTGGTGAACACCTGCGGATTCATTGGCGATGCAAAGGAGGAGAGTATCAATGNGATACTGGAGCTCGCACAGCGCAAGCAGCAGGGCAGACTCCGCCAGCTCATTGTAATGGGTTGCCTCTCGCAGCGCTATCTTGAGGAGCTTCAACTGGAGCTTCCCGAGGTGGACCGTTTCTATGGTAAGTTCGACTGGGAGAAGATTATTACCGATTTGGGTAAGACCTACCGCAAGGAGGCCGCTAACGATCGGCGTATCACAACTCCCAGTCATTATGCCTATATCAAAATAAGCGAGGGGTGCAACCGGCATTGTGCTTATTGTGCCATACCCATCATCACCGGTCCGCAGAAAAGTCGCCCAATGGAGGAGATTGTGTCGGAGGTAGAGGCACTGGTTGAACGTGGTGTGGTGGAATTTCAGGTCATTGCGCAGGAACTGACCGACTATGGCACTGACATCTATGGCAAGCGCATGATAGCGGAACTCGTGGACCGCATGGCTCAGGTGCCTGGCGTGCGCTGGATTCGCCTGCACTATGCCTATCCCGCTCAGTTCCCGATGGAGCTGTTGCAAGTCATGTCACGCCGCGAGAATGTATGTAAATACCTTGACATCGCTTTACAACACATCGCCGACGGACAGCTTGTCGCCATGCGGCGCAACATCACCGGCGAGCAGACCTATGCCCTCATTGAAGCCATGCGCCGTGAGGTGCCCGGGCTGCATTTGCGCACCACCCTTATGGTCGGTCATCCCGGCGAGACCGATGAGGACTTCCAACAACTTCTCGATTTTGTGAAATGGGCCAAATTCGAGCGTATGGGCGCCTTTGCCTACAGCGAGGAAGAGGGGACATACAGTGCCCGACACTATGGAGATAACATTCCCGATGAGGTGAAACAGGCGCGTTTAGGCAAACTTATGCGTGTGCAGCAGCAAATCAGTGCCGATGTGCAACAGGCCAAGGTGGGGCAGAAGATGCTGGTAATCATCGACCGTGAAGAGGGTGACTACTTTGTGGCTCGCACGGAGTTCGACTCTCCCGAAGTAGATCCCGAAGTGCTCATCAGCCGTTCTGCGGCGCAGGGACTTCTGCCCGGCACTTTCTGTCAGGTGCAGATAGACAGTGCAGACGACTTTGACCTTTACGCCCATCCCGTCTGACCCTTGCCGTAGCTTCCTATAGGCGGCATCGCATTATGCAGTGCGCAGCCCCTATTGCCTAAGACAACTATTGAACCTTCCAATCATGAACAATAAGGAATTCATTGCCGACCTCTCGGCACGCACCAAGTACAGTGCCAAGGAAGTCACTTCGCTTATTGCTGCTGCCGTGTCCGTCATGACAAGCGAACTGACCGAGGAGAAGAGTATCGCCATTTCCGGTTTCGGCACCTTTGAGGTGCGCAAGAAACTGGAGCGCGTGCTTGTTAACCCCACCACCAAGCAACGTATGCTTGTGCCGCCGAAGATGGTGGTCAACTTCAGACCCACATCTTCGGTCAAGGAAAAGATGCGTAACCGTTAATCGTCAGCTCAGAGACTATGGACAAAATAAATCTGCAACTACTGGCCAAACTGCTTGCTGTCAAGAAGAACATGACGCAGAAAGACTCCGAGGCCTTTCTTGGTCAGTTCTTTGACGCCATCTTAGAGAATATAGCCACNGAAAAGGTTGTAAAGATAAAGGGGTTCGGCACGTTCAAACTCATTGAGGTTCTCGACAGAGAGAGTGTCAATGTCAATACCGGTGAGCGCATTGTCATCCCTGGTCATTCCAAGGTTTCGTTTACTCCCGATGCTGCAGTGAAGGACTTAATAAACAAACCGTTCTCCGATTTCCCGACTGTTATCATCAATGAGGGAACCAATATAGAGGATATGGAGCGTATAGACCAGTTGCAGCAGGAGCCGGCCGAAGAGGACGAGCAAGAGGAGATTGAGGAGGATGCTGTGGAAGAAACGATTTCTTCCGAGGCGCCCGATGTTGTACAGGAGTTCAGACAGGAGCCTCTGCCTGCCACAGAGCCTGCATCCCTTTCGGACACTGTGGACTCGACAGAATCCGTCCCGGAGCCTGCTCCCGAGAGTGAAACACCGACCGATGTGTCTCAAGCAATCAGTGAACCGGCTGTCCTTGCGCCGCCCGAGGTTGTCGTGCAAGTGCGTGCCCTGACCTTTGTTGAGAGTTGTGCACTCGTGGTGGGCGCCCTCGTGCTCTGCGTGCTCAGCTATTTAGCCGGCTATCACAAACTGCTCTGTCCCGATTGGGGTGTCAAAGAAGAGCCTATGGTAAGAGAAGAAATTCCAACTACTCCTTCTGTCCCCCCAGTCTCTGCAACGCACCCGAAGCCCGCAACAGTCCTTCCTGCTGACTCCGCGACGCAGTCGGCGCCGACTACGCCCAATCCCGTCGCCCCCGCGATTCAGCCTCCGACAACGGATGCTCCGGAAAAGCAGGCTGTGCCTTCCGACTCACTGAAATCCTCCAAGCTCCAGACCCCTCAGGAGAAGAAACCGACGCTCAATCCTAATGCTCGATACAAGATAACAGGTACGCGGAGGATGCACAGGGTGAGGCCCGGCGAATACCTTACACTTATCGCAGTTCGAGAATATGGTAGCAAGAACTTTGCCAACTACATCATAGAACACAACCAGTTCAAAAACCCCGACAACATCCCTCTGAACAGCGAGATAAAGCTCCCGGAACTGGAGGAGATGCAGTAAAAACGCAAGAATTAACGTTATTAAACACTGCTGTAACGCTTTTTATACTTTCATACTTGGAGATAAGGAGTCAATGCTGTAATTTTGCACGTTGAAACAAACAAAACACTACATAAGAATATGGCAGAATCAATCGACATTCGTGAACTTAACGAACGTATAGAGAGACAGAGTGGATTCGTCACGAATCTCGTGACTGGTATGAATCAAGTTATCGTGGGTCAGAAGCATCTTGTGGAGTCGCTTCTTATTGGTNTGCTTAGCGATGGNCACGTTCTNNTTGAGGGTGTGCCCGGTCTGGCAAAGACNATGGCCATNAAAACCCTNNCCCAACTTGTCGATTCCAAGTTNNGCCGCATACAGTTTACCCCCGACTTGCTTCCCGCCGACGTTATTGGTACCATGATTTATAGCCAGAAGGACGAGAAGTTTGTTGTCGAGCAGGGGCCCGTATTCGCCAACTTTGTGCTTGCTGACGAAATCAACCGTGCACCGGCAAAGGTGCAGAGCGCATTGCTCGAGGCCATGCAGGAGCGTCAGGTCACCATTGGAAAAACCACATTCCAGCTTCCTCGTCCCTTCCTTGTGCTTGCCACACAGAACCCCATTGAGCAGGAAGGAACTTATCCGCTACCTGAGGCACAGGTCGATCGTTTTATGCTTAAGGTGGTCATTGATTATCCCAAGCTCGAAGAGGAGAAACTTATCATCCGTCAGCAGATAAAGGGCGAAAGTGTGCAAGTAAAGCCTGTCATGAGCACTGATGACATCATGAAAGCCCGCGAAGTAGTGCGAGAGGTCTATCTTGACGAGAAGATAGAACAGTACATTGCCGACATCGTCTTCTGCACACGCTATCCTGAGAAGTATGGTCTGAAGGACATAAAGGACTACATAGAGTTTGGCGGTTCTCCACGTGCCAGCATCAATTTGGCTCTGGCGGCGCGTGCGTACGCTTTCATTAAGCGCCGTGGCTATGTTATTCCCGAAGATGTCCGTGCCGTGGCGCAGGATGTACTTCGTCACCGCATCGGCTTGACCTATGAGGCAGAGGCAAACGATGTCACAAGCGAGGAAATTATAAGCAAGATAGTCAACAAGGTGGAAGTGCCCTGACCTCCTTTACAGAAAACCGTGAACAGATAGGTTGAAAGCGCATTGTCCTTTCAACAAAGGAAAGAAACACTCTCTTTGCAGAACAAGTGGAAACATCCGAAGTATTAAAGAAAGTCAGGCAGATAGAAATTAAAACCCGAGGCCTGAGCAACAACATCTTCGCTGGCGAGTACCACTCTGCCTTCAAGGGGCGCGGTATGACCTTCGCCGAGGTGCGCGAGTATCAGTACGGTGATGACATACGCGACATTGAGTGGAACGTTACGGCACGCTTTGGCAAGCCCTATGTAAAAGTGTTTGAAGAAGAGCGCGAGCTGACTGTGATGTTGCTGGTTGACGTGAGTGGAAGCCTCGACTTCGGAACGCAAAAGCAGACCAAACGCGAGATGCTGACCGAGATAGCCGCCACTTTGGCTTTTTCCGCCATTCAGAACAATGACAAGATTGGCGTTATCTTCTTCTCAGACAAGGTGGAGAAGTTCATCCCGCCGCAGAAAGGCCGCAAGCACATACTCTATATCATCCGTGAACTCATCGATTTCAAACCCGACAGCCAGCAAACGAACATCTCTTTTGCTCTGGAATACTTGNCCCGGGCCATCAAGCGTCGTTGCATCGCNTTCGTGCTGNGTGACNNCATTGACAGACGCTCCTTCCTGCAACCTCTCTCNATTGCTGCCCGCAAACACGATGTAGTTGCCATTCAGGTCTATGACCGACGCGTGGCCGAACTACCCGACATCGGCTTGCTGAAAGTGTACGATGCAGAGACCGGAGAAGAGCGGATTGTTGACACTGGCAGTGCTGCTGTGCGCAATGCACAGGCTCGCTGGTGGAAACAGCAGTGTGCCCGTCTCAANGATATCTTCAACCGCAGTCAGGTGGACGCCGTCAGCATCCGTACCGACCAAGACTATGTAGGCGTCCTCATGGGGCTTTTTGCCAGCCGAAGTTGAACCAATCTACATCTACCATACTCAGTTATGTCAAGAATACGCACCTATCTCCTTTTCCTGTTGCTTCTGCTGACATGTGCAGGAGCCACGGCACAGGTTCAGGTCGATGTCAAGCTCGACTCCTTGCAGCTCTTCATCGGGCAGCAAACCAATTACACCCTTTCTGTCACACTTGGCACGCAGCAGAAATTGCAGATGCCGGACATCAGGAAAGGTCAGGAACTCATTCCGGATGTTGAGGTAGTGGCAGTCGGGAAGCCCGACACGGCGACGCTCAACGATGGCAAGCGCATGACCGTCAGCCAGACATACACCATCACGGCCTGGGACTCAGCCTTCTACTATTTGCCGCCCGTGCAAGTTGACGTCGATGGCACCAGATATGACTCAAAGAGCCTGGCGCTCAAGGTTTATACAGTGGATGTCGATACCCTTCAACTCGACAATTTCTTTCCGCCTAACGACATTATGGAGCTGCCCTTCCTTTGGGAGGAATGGCGATGGATAGCGTTCAACTGCTTGCTCATTGTGCTGATGGCAGTGGTCATAGGCGTTCTAATCTATCATGTCAAGCACGGTAAGCCTATTGTACGATGGGTGCGTCGCAAGAAAGTCTTGCCTCCACACCAAGTGGCGATGGACGAAATAGAGCGTATCAAGAGCGAACGCAAGTGGGCTGAGGAAGACAGCAAAGAGTACTATACTCTGCTTACGGACACTCTTCGTAACTATATTCGCGATCGCTACAACTTCAATGCGATGGAGATGACATCAACGGAAATTATTGACAGACTCGTGGCAGAGAACAACGAAGAAGCACTCAACGAGTTGCGCGAGATATTCCGTACTGCCGATTTGGTCAAGTTTGCCAAGTACAACACCCTCATCAACGAAAACGATGCAAACCTTGTGGCTGCCATCGAATACGTCAACCAGACAAAGGTGGAGCCCGATCCGAATGCAAAGCCAGAACCGGAAATAGTAAAAGAAACCGACCATAAACGCCTGTCGCAGGTGAAGGTGATGCGTGTGGTCATCGGCCTGCTCGCTGCCATCTCGCTCGCGCTATTGGCATGGATCATATGGCGCTCATACGATCTTCTGGCGTGACGACAATCTGCAATCCACAGTCCCGTAGCTCACAGAATAGCGAATCCAAACCATTGTCCGCCGACATACGTTAATTCTCACAGAACCCTCAACAGTCATGACATTCGAAAGTCCTGCATATCTGCTCCTTCTCCTGCTTGCCATCCCCTATGTGGTGTGGTATTGGATGCGGCNTAGTAGCTCCACGCCGAGNATACGCGTCAGCAGCACGGAAGCTATGTTCAAGGCTCCCATGAGCCTACGCCAGCGCCTCGTACATCTGCCGTTTGTGTNGCGNCTGNCTTGTTTCACGATGGCCGTTGTTGCTTTGGCACGCCCGCAAACCTCCAATAGTTGGAGTACAAAACACACTGAAGGTATCGACATCATGCTTTGCATGGACGTCAGCACCAGCATGCTTGCCGAAGACCTCAAGCCTAACCGCATTGAGGCCGCCAAGAACGTTGCCCTCGAATTCATCAGTGGCCGCCCTGACGACAACATCGGCCTGACGCTTTTTGCCGGCGAGGCTTACACGCAATGTCCCATGACCACTGACCATGCCGTGTTGCTCAACCTTCTCAATGGCATGAAGGTAGATATGGCGCAACGTGGCCTCATAGATGATGGCACAGCCATAGGCATGGGCATAGCCAATGCTCTCTCCCGATTGAAGGACAGCAAGGCAAAGAGCAAGGTTGTCATCTTGCTCACCGATGGCACTAACAACTGTGGCCAGATAAGCCCCAACACAGCTGCCGACATAGCCAAGAGCTTAGGCATACGCGTCTATACCATTGGCGTCGGCACCAACGGTACGGCACGCTACCCTTACCCCGTGGCAGGCCACATAGAGTACGTTAATGTGCCCGTGGAGATTGACACGAAAGCATTGGCCACCATTGCAAAAAAAACAGACGGCGAGTTCTACCGCGCCACCAACAACCAGAAACTGCATGAGGTCTATCAGGAGATTGACAAACTCGAAAAGACCAAGATGAATGTGCGTCAGTACTCTAAGCGATACGAAGCCTTTGCCGGCTTTCTGCTTGTCAGCGTGCTTTGTCTCATAGCGCAACTGTTGGTGGAGAACACCATACTAAAGAGAATACCTTAGAGAATGCTCTCGCACAGAACCTGACGAGGGATATAATTAAGAAGAACGACCATGTTTCGATTTGAGAACGCAAACTATCTGTATCTGTTAATAGTGCTCTTGGCGCTTGCGGCTATACATTATTATATTATATATATAAAGAGCCGACAACTTAAACGCTTTGGCGACACAGAATTGGTGCGCCAGCTCTTCCGAGGCGTTTCCCGATGGCGCCCGGAGGTAAAGTTCTGGCTGGCAATGGCTGCGCTGGCTTTNCTTATCGTCGGCCTGGCACGTCCGCAGTTCGGCACGCGTCTGGACACGCGCGAGCGAATGGGCATTGAGGCCATCATCGCCCTCGACATCAGCAACTCTATGCTGGCAGAAGACGTCAANCCNAACCGTCTGGAGAAAGCCAAGTTNATGATTAGCAACATGGTGGACGGCATGAAGGACGACAAGATCGGACTTGTTGTNTATGCCGGACAGGCTTTCACGCAGTTGCCCATCACCAGCGACTACGTCAGTGCCAAGATGTTTCTTGAAACCATTTCCCCTGCCATGATCAATGTGCAGGGCACCGACATCGCTGAGGCCATTCGCCTATCCATGCGCAGTTTCACTCAGCAAGAAGACGTATCGCGTGCCATCTTCCTCATCACAGACGGCGAGGATAATGAGGGTGGAGCGGTGGAAGCAGCCAAACAGGCTGCTGCGCAGGGCATCCGTGTCTATGTGCTCGGCATCGGCAACCCCAATGGAGCGCCCATCCCCATTCCCGGCACCAGCCACTATATCATAGACGAAGAGGGCAACACAGTAGTTTCCAAACTGAGCGAAGACATGTGCCGCGAGATAGCCACCGCGGGTCAGGGCAATTATGTTTATGTGGACAACAGTAGTTCGGCGCAAAAGAAACTTGCCGAGTACATCGACCGTCTCTCTAAGACCAAAATGGAGAGTCAGATGTATAGCGAGTATGACGAACAGTATCANGGCTTCATNCTCATNGCACTTCTTTTGTTGCTCATAGANGTGCTGCTCATTGAGCGACAGAGCAAGAGCACTTGGCTGAGCCGACTTTTCCGTCGAGGTGCCGCCGTGACATTGCTGTTCATCACGAGTACAGCCTTGATGGCGCAGAACGATCGCGACTATGTGCGTCGCGGNAACCGCTATATGCGAAAAACCAAGGCCGACAGCACACAGGTCACCGGCCTCTCAGAGAAGGCACAGGTCCAATACCAGAAAGCTCTCGAATGCGATAACACCAACTCCGTNGCGCACTATAATCTGGGCAATGCGCTGCTCTTCCAGAACAAGGCGGAGGATGCGATAAAGTCCTACGAGACCGCCTCTAAGTTTGAGAAGGACCCAAAGCGTCTGGCGCAGATCTATCACAACATGGGTGTTATTTGCCAGTCTGCGAAGCAGTTCGACAAGGCAGTTGCCTGCTACCGCAATTCTCTCCGTCAGGACCCTACCAACGATGAGACACGCTACAATTATGCGCTTGCTCTCTATCAGCTGAAGAAAAACCAAAACCAACAGGACCAACAGGACCAGCAGCAAGACGAGAATGGCCAGGATGAAAAGGAAGAGAAACAGCAGCAGCCACAGCAGCAAGAGCAGAAACAGGATAAACAGGACGAGCAGCAACAGCAGCCTCAGCCCGACCAAATGAGTCGGGAGAATGCCGAGCAGATGCTCAATGCAGCCATGCAGGACGAAAAGGCCACGCAGGAAAAGATTCAGCGTGCACAACAGCAACATCAGACCAAGCGTTTGCAAAAACAGTGGTAGAAGGCGTAATGCTCAATTCCACTCTTTCCATAGGAGACAGTACAGACAGACTAACATCGCCCTTCCACTTCCCGCCGGAAGCTATCTTTTCCCCCATCCATGGGAAAATGGGGCCAAAATACACTTCAATGAAAAGGACATTCAGCATACTTTTATTGTTCTTGACGGTTTTCGGAAACCTTCTCGCTCAGGTGACATTCAAAGTGCAGGCACCAGAGATGGCAGAAGTCGGCCAAAGAGTCCGCATCAGTTATGTGGTCAATACCACTGATGTAGAGGATTTTCAGACCGGTGACTTCCAGGGCTTCAACGTTCTCTACGGACCAAGCACCAGCAAGTCCAGCAGTTTCTCCATGACCAATGGCCGTACCTCTCACTCCAGCACCCTGACCTTCACCTATACTGTGGTGCCGATGAAGGAAGGCACTTGCAAGGTGCCGGTGGCCACTATAGTGGTGGATGGCAAACAGATAAAGAGCAACAGCGCTACCATTGAGGTATTGCCGTCCTCCAATGTCCAGCAGCCACAGCAGAATGGCCAACAGGGAGGCGGCGGCTCAAGGCAACATCAGCAGGATTCAGGCAGCCCGGGGCAGATAGCAAAGGGTGACCTCTACATGACCGTTACCGCCAATCGTCAGAAAATCTACGAGCAGGAGGCTGTCATGCTCACCTACAAGCTCTACACGCTTGTCAACATCCAGCAGATATCGGGCGATATGCCGCAGCTTGACGGATGCCACGTTCAGGAGATGGATCGTGCCGCACAAATGTCTCTCAAATACGAACGAGTCAATGGTAGGAACTATGGTACGGCGGTCTGGAAGCAGTATGTACTCTTCCCTCAGAAGACGGGCAAACTCACTGTGCCCAGCATAACCTTCGACACACAGGTAGAGGTGCAGAACCACAGCATGGACCCCTTCGACATCTTCTTCGGTGGCGGCAGTCTCTCGCAGATGGTGCGCAAGCAGATTACGGCGCCTGCGCTTGAGATAGAGGTCATGCCTCTGCCCACTCCGAAACCCGACAATTTCTCGGGTGCTGTCGGCAAGTTCAGCATCTCAGCCAGCCTTACGCCCGAGCAGGTTAAGGCTAATGACGCCGC
>WFLX010141919.1_pt1 | contig 22138 bp, 18 predicted proteins | sample 4967041 | NCBI WGS metagenome assembly WFLX01 (sample SAMN12857096, study PRJNA449069) | gut metagenome | isolation source: stool from male and female vole | host: Microtus ochrogaster | place: USA:Florida | collected 2017
CCAACGGGACATTTTTTGCTGTATTTATCACTGCATCCTATTCCAAATTCGCCGCCTTTAGCNNCGTTNTCNNCTCCCNANGATTCAAGAATCACGGGAAGATAAGGATCCTGCNNNCGCAGATACTGAGCCAGTTTAAGTCCAGNCGCCTTGTCCNTTTCACCANTCNTCTTGNACGAAATATCGCTTATGACACCAAGCATGTTCTTGCCGTAGCGTTCATAAAGTTCGACAGCTTCCTCATAGTCACGAGCAAGCATCACTTTTGGGCGCCCTCTCATTCGCAGCATCTGCTCGTGCTCGTTGAGCGCCTCGGTCGAGAAGATAAGCGACTGCTTGAGCAAGAATTTATAGAGCGTGGGGAGCACTGACGAATAAAACCTCACGGAATCCTCCACAAGCATGATTGCCTGCACACCCACCTCATTTATGTCGGCATCGGCATTCATCTTGTCCTCCAGCAGTTTTATTATCGCAAGAAGCAGGTCGACATTGCCAAGCCAGCTGAACACATAGTCAACCGAAGAGAAATCCTCTTTAGCCAAGCGCCTTGAAACCTCTTTGGAGAACGGAGTAAGCACGACAATCGGCGTCTTCGGGGCGATTTCTTTTATAAGTTTAGCCCCGCTGAACGTCTCGCTGACATCCACCCCGGGCATCATTATCACAAGATCAAACGCCTTCCTGTGAAGTTCGGCAAGCGCTTCGGTCGTATTTGACACTCGGGTCACTCGAGGCGGTGAGCTAAGATTAAGAGCCACATACTCAAAATAGAGCTGCTCCTCAACACGACCGTCCTCTTCCATCATGAAAGCGTCATAGGGAGAAGCGACAAGCAGGACATTAAAAATGCGGCGTTGCATCAAGTTTTGAAACGCCGTATCCTTCAAATATAATTGACTTAAACTGTCTTCATTCATGGAGCCAAGGCATTGATTTGATTCTCCACAAATTTACGACATTTTTTCCGTCCTGACTATGATTTTAACGGCAAATTCACATTAAGACCCATTATTTGTCAGCTCTGCGCCAATCCATGCTTAAGCCATGACCCTTTTATGAGGCGGAACAAGAAAATGGACCCACGGAAACAAAGCTCGATACACATTGCGAGCCACACTCCATTAAGTCCCATCGTAGGAGCGAGAAGAGCCGCAATCGGCAAGCGGACGAGCCAGATGCTTGAAAAATTCATGATCGCCGGGACCAAAGTGTCGCCTACGCCCACCATCACTCCATAAGCGACAATCGAAGCCGCAAACATGGGCTCCGCCCACGCTTCTATTCTAAGAGCCGAAACTCCAAGCTGCTGAATATCTTTCACCGGCGAGAGCAATTCCATCACGGCAGGAGCTCCAAGCCACAATATAACGCCCATCAACGTCATCACAGCCATTCCANGACCCANNGTGANGTACCCGAATTGCNGNGCCAAATCCTTACGCTTGGCNNCGTAACTCTGACCCACAAGCGTAGTCGCCGCATCGGAAATTCCATAGCCTGGCATATAGCACAGAGCCTCAGCTGTCACAGCAAAAGCATTTGCTGCTATAGCCATCACTCCGAGTGGCGCCACAATGACAGTGACCATTATCTGCGCGCCGCATATTACGGCATGCTCAAGCGTCATCGGAGCGGAGACTTTCATCGCATTGACAAGCACACCGCGAGTAGGCATGAAACCGCTCAAGCCATGACAGCCGTCATCCTCCGCGCGCCTGCCGAAAATGGCTATCCCCTTCTGCATAAAACAAGCGTACCACAACATAAATCCAGCCGTCACCACTTCTGCGGCAACAGTCCCTAAAGCGGCGCCAAGCACCCCAAGCCCGGCTCCGGGCACAAAGAAATGATGACCGAGCGCATCAATCTCCCTCGAGGGGAAAATCAAGATGAAATTGAACACAACGTCAAGCAGACACATCATCACGTTAAGACCTCCGGGAACTTTCATATTGCCGGCGGCTCTAAGCATTGCGGAGCCAACGTAATTCAGCGTCAACGCCGGAAGCGCGCTGACGAATACAAGAAAATAGAGGGAAGCCTTCCCATTAACCGGCTCGGAACCGCCAAGCCACCCGGGGAGCGGGGACGAAATCGCAACCCCGATGACACCCATGATGACGCCAAACAGAAAAGAAGCGGTGATACCCTGCCGGAGTATCTTGCGCGCGCTGACGTAGTCGGTCGCGCCAACCCGATGAGCCACCTGGACAGAAAAGCCGACAGTGGCAGCCGAGCATATTCCCCAGAAAAGCCACAAACTCGTCGACACCAATCCCACCGCAGCGCTGTCATCAGCTCCAAGCCGTCCCACCATTGCGGCATCGATGTATTGCATGAGAATGCTCGACAGCTGAGCCATGATAGCCGGCCAGGATAACTGAGCAGTCAGCACGAGCCGCTGCTTGAACGAAAGCGGCTTTCCTGATTGGATCAACTCAAGCATACTCCCACTGCATTTTCCGACAATTATTATCGGCGCTCCAGTTTAGAAATGAACGACACCATGCGCTCAAGCCCCTCGGCAAGCAACCGGCGCGGACAAGCGATGTTGAGACGTATATATCCGCCGACACCATACATTTCTCCACAGTTCACCCAAACCTTGGCTTCCTTTTTCAGCATTTCCTCAAGCTCTTCAGCCGGAATACCAAGTGTCGAGACGTCGAGCCACGGAAGATAAGTGGCTTCAAGGCGCGCCATGGGACAATCGGGCAGGCGCTCGGCGAGAAACCTTCTTGTGAAAAGATAATTCTCCCATAAATAGGATCGCAATTCATCCAGCCACTCCGCGCCGGCATCGGTATAGGCGGCTTTAAGAGCCACGACCCCAAAGGGATTCACGTCACATACTTCATTAATATTTATGGCGCGGTCGACCAACGCGCGAATCTCTGCGTCGGGACACACGATATTGGCAATCTGAAGCCCGGCGATATTGAATCCCTTCGAGGGCGACACACACACTGTCGCATCGGCATCCACCGTGCCATAGGGCACATAAGTATAACCCGGCATCGTCAGTTCGCAATGAATCTCATCGCTCACCACTTTCACTCCGTTGCGGCGACATATCTCCTTTACTTTCACAAGCTCTTCACGAGTCCACGAACGTCCGGCAGGATTATGAGGATTACACAGGAGCATCAATTTCACATCATCCTGAGAAGCAACCTTTTCCAGCCCGTCAAAATCCATCTCATAGGTAAATTCGGTCGCTGAAACAGCCACGCGCCTCAACGGATTTTCTACAATGCGACAGCCGTTATTCCTTATCGATGAAAAGAAGCAATTATAGACGGGCGTCTGCACTATAACACCGTCGCCCGGGTTGGTTAGCCCTTTAATAATAGCCGAAATAGCCGGCACGACACCCGATGTATAAATCACATCGTCACGCTTAATCTCATAGCCGTGGCGCTTTCTGAACCAAGCGGTCAATGATTTATAATAATCGTCATCGACACGAGTGTAGCCAAACACTCCGTGTTTAACCCTGCGACGCAACGCGCTGAGAATAATCGGCGCGGCGCGAAAATCCATATCAGCCACCCAGAGGGGCACAATGTCGGCTTCCTCGGAGGAGTCCCATTTATAAGAACCTGTTCCACGGCGCGGAACTATTTCATCAAATATCGACATATATCTTAACAATTATTATTCAATGATTTCGATGCGGCAATCAGCAGGAGCCTTTATATTCTCATCTATAATTATCTCGCCATANCCCTTTGCTCGGATTACTCCGGTNGTGGGATTTTTCACACTGCGAATGATGCTGTTGACCTCCGCGTTAAGTTCGCTTTCTTCAAATGCGAGATCACAGTCCTCAGCCATCACACAATTCTCCATAACAAGATTATGAGCATAGCACAACGGCTGAGTCCCTGATATGCGACAGTTGACAAGACGCAAGTTGACAGAGTGCCAGCCGAGGTATTCACCGTTCAACTCCGAATCATAGACGGTCACATTTTCTGTATTCCAAAATGCGTCCTTTGAATTTATTACCGCATTGCGGATTTCAACATTCCTGCAATACTGGAACGAGTAGTTGCCATCTTGATGATAGTCTTCGATAGTAATATTCTCACTGTGCATGAAAAGATAGTCGGCATTAGCAAGCTGCACATTTTTAATCTTCACGTTCCGGCAATGCCACAATGTTTCCTGCGCATCGGGAATTTTCACATTTTCCAGCCGGATGCCGTCCATTTCCCTGAACATCTTAGGCGCCTCGACAATAGTGTCGGTCATCAAGAGCCCCTTGGAATACCATAATGCCGCTCTCGCGCCCTCGGTAAAAAGACAATTCTTTATAGTGAACCCGTCAACATGCCAAAACGGGTATTTACCCTCAAAGCGACAATTAACCGCTTCTATATTAGAGCACTCCTTCAATGCCGATTCTCCGGCATGGATAGTGACATTCTCCAGTTTGACATCATGAGCCGCGAAAAGGGGACGTTCCCCGCCAAATTCCTTGTCTTTTATGAGTTCCATATCTATTTCTTTTTCGTTACAAAATTAACAATTTTAGATTGATTGAAAATATATCAGTTTACAAAATTATGCAACCTAAACCATAGGAATAGAACCATTATTCCCGATATTCCAACCATTATTCCTTAATAATTAGGGTCAAAGTGACCGCATCACCATCCCACATTAAAATAAATATCGTAATTTTGCGCTCATGTTAACACAGCGTGCCCGAGGATATATAGCAGGAGCAACGGCATCCTGTAGCTACGGATTGAATCCGCTAATGGCGGTGCCCCTGTTCGCCATGGGCATGACTTCCTATTCCATGCTTTTTTACCGATATATTTTCGCCGTTGTCATTCTCGGGATTCTGATGATTATATCGGGGAAAAATTTAAGGCTGAAACGGAAATTCATTCCTCAGATGCTGCTTTACGGACTGCTGTTTTCTTGCTCCTCCCTGCTGCTGTTTGAAAGCTATCGGTATATTGATGTCGGGATTGCCTCCACATTGCTGTTCATGTATCCGGTGATAGTCTCTCTCATCAACCGTCTTTTCTTTAAGGAATACCTGTCGGCGATAACGATCATTTCCATATTGCTTGCGTTGGGAGGCGTGTCGCTATTGTATTTCGGCGGCGGTGAAGACGGGGGCACACTAAACTTCACCGGAGTCCTGTATGTTGTGGCGAGCTCGCTTTCCTATGCGATTTATATGGTCGCGGTGAACCGCAGCTCCATTAAAGAATTACCATCCTCGACCTTGACATTCTATTCAATATTCTTCGGGCTGATTCTCTATGTCATCCTTATTGCCAAAGACGGCGGCGCTTATCCGCTCGATAATTTGACCGCATGGGCTTGTGTAATAGGGCTTGCGCTTTTTCCAACGATATTGTCCATCCTCACCATGGCTGTCGCCATCCATGACATCGGCTCAACCGCGACCGCCATTCTTGGAGCTCTCGAACCGTTGACGGGATTATTGATAGGTGTAGCCGTGTTCAACGAACGCCTAACCGTTTTAACCGCCGTGGGTATCGTGATGATTCTCGCAGCCGTCATGCTTCTCATCCTCGCCGCCCCGGCAATCAGGGTATTGCGACAACTGATCATCACCCGCCGAAATCATAAATAATTTTTCAATTTTAAGTTAAATCCGCAATTATTTCATTTTCCATCATAAATTACGGAAATTTTTCATTAATTTTGCGCCGGATAAAAAATACGATTTTAGGTTTTTAATATTACAATTATGTCAAAGGTTACAGTTGTAGGAGCAGGAAACGTAGGTGCGACCTGTGCTAATGTATTGGTTACAAACAATGTTGCTGACGAAGTGGTTCTCATCGATATCAAGGAAGGTCTCGCCGAGGGCAAGACTATGGATATCATGCAAACCGCCAATCTTCTCACAATAAACACTCGCATGGTCGGCGTTACCAACGATTACGAAAAGACTGCCGGCTCGGATGTCGTTGTCATCACTTCAGGAATTCCCCGCAAGCCCGGAATGACCCGCGAGGAGCTCATCGGCGTAAACGCAGGAATCGTTAAGTCAGTTACCGACAACATCCTCAAATATTCTCCCAACGCAATCATCGTGTGTGTATCCAACCCCATGGATACAATGACATATCTCATCCACAAGACAGCAGGNATCGCCAAGAACCGCATTATCGGCATGGGCGGAGCNCTCGACAGCTCTCGTTTCAAATANTTCTTNAGCCTNGCTCTCAACGCAAATCCGAATGAAGTTGACGGCATGGTTATAGGCGGTCATGGCGACACTACCATGATTCCGTTGACCCGCTACGCCGTTTANCGCGGCATCCCCGTGAGCCAGCTTCTCGACAAGGAAACCCTTGACAAGGTAGCAGCCGACACAATGGTGGGCGGAGCCACTCTTACAAAACTTCTCGGCACTTCAGCATGGTATGCTCCCGGAGCAGCATCGGCAGCAGTTGTCGCCGCCGTTCTCCACGATCAGAAACGCGTTATTCCCTGCTCAGCGCTTGTTGAAGGAGAGTATGGCGAATCAGACCTCTGCATCGGCGTTCCCTGCTTGCTCGGCAAAAACGGTATTGAAGCCATTGTTGATATCAAACTTAACGACGAGGAGAAAGAACTCTTCGCAAAGAGCGCTGCCGCTGTGCGCAAAACCAACGACGCTCTTGCTTCTTGCCTCTAATCACCGATTAATTGAACCAATAGGTAGAACAAGGTGTTTTCCATTCCGGAAACACCTTGTTATTGTTTCAAACCTCAACGACAAAATTTAACTAAACTCTATCAGGATTATGAGAAAACTAACTTCATTTCTGGCAATCGTAGCAATGGTTTCATTCATCGCTTGCAACTCGACATCAAGCAAACAGGCAGCTGAACACTCGGCATGGGAAGAAGCTTTGGCGCAAGGTGAGCCTATTGTGCTATCGCCCAACGACACAATCGAATTCGGAGCTCCTCAAACTGAACCTATCGTAGTCGATTTCTGGGCTGAATGGTGTCCTCCGTGCCGTGAATTTTCACCCATTTTCCACAAAGTGGCTAAACAATACAAGGGTATCGTGCGCTTTATTTCGATAAATGTTGATTCATGCCCCGGTATTGCAAAAGAATATGGCGTAGGATCGATACCTACCGTACTAATCGTGAGCAAGGAGGGTACGATCAACCGAAATGTAGGCTTTATGACTGAAGACCAACTGGTAGAATCAATCGAGGCTGTGATGCCGGCAAAGGAATAATTTTTCTTACGGACAGCCCCCAAATTTATTTATCAGCTGAACGCTGAAGGCTTTTNCCTCGAAACAATTCATTATAATGACGCAAGCGGGAGACATTTATATAATGGCTTCCGCTTCCGCGTTTTATGGCAAACACCTCGTTTTTACGACGATTAACCTCATCACAGAACGTGCTTCGCCACGTTTTAGAATCGGGCTGCATATCGACAGGCACGGAATCAACCGCAACCATCCTCGTATAAGAACAAGGAGGATAGCCCAGAACTGTCCACATCACCGGCTTGCCATTGTCGTATCCAACAACAATCGACGCGCTTGTCGACCGGCGAGGAATAAAATCCTGGTCTATAATCCATTCGTCAGNTCCGTCAAGCATGTCCTTGCCGAGGAGCGAATGATAGAAACTGCGTGACAGNCCATCGGTAAACGTGTANGGCGTAACGGTCTTNCCGGTTTCAATGTANGGAGTCAATAGNCACTTTGCAGTCTCCTCCCGTATGTATCCGAATCCCGCATCAGCTTCTCCCGAATAAGAATAATTGGTACGCAGCATAATTCCGGTCTTCTCGTCGGCGAGGTCATATTTTTTCCATGAGTAATCGTCGGTTTCAAAATAAGCTCCGGCACCCGACGCATCAATCACTCCGAAATTAGCCTGCACGCCGAGCGGCTTAGGCAGCTCCAGCAACAGCTGTTCAAAATCAGCCACAGTGCGACATCGTCTTAAAGCTGCCGACATCACCGCNCCTTCGCGATCCTTATAAGAAGCTGTGTCAGGAGCAAGATTATAGGAGGCGGTGTTCATAATAGCGAATCCCGCTTCGTTCACCCCTATCCACGCATCAGCGAGCAATGAGTCTCCGGCGTTAAACAGCGCCACATATTCAATATCACCCGGAACTGACGGCTTGACAGTCGCCACAAAATTATCTTCAAAGTCCGTATCACGGTTTTTCCATAGCATCGGCATACCGCTATCGGTCATACTGCCGCTTACAATTGCCGAAGTGCAAGCATCGACTGCCATTATCCCGGCAACAAGAGCCACTAAAATAAATACGATTCGTTTCATACCGCAAATATAGCGCATTAGCCCCACATCACGCACACCCGATGCTGTAAATATCGCCTTAATGCAATCAAATCACCACTCACTGACTTTGATTGGCAACTTTTTAAACCCCGTATGGAACTTTTTAGTATCTTTGTGCGACTAATAAATCAGTAAACGAAAAATCAATGAACGATTATATCGAAGCTAGGTTTGAATTAAAACCATGTGACGAAACAGCCACTGACGTGCTTGCCGCATTGCTGTGTGAAAAAGGTTATGAAAGTTTTGTTCCCGACGAAACAGGACTTACCGCATACGTGAAAAAGGAGCTTTTCGACCCGGAAATATTCAAAGAGATTATCAACGACTTCCCGATGGAAAGCGTCATAGAGGTCAAATGGACTACCGTCGAGGGGCGCGATTGGAATTCGGAATGGGAGAAGAACTATTTCCAGCCCATCATTGTGGACGATCTTTGCGTGATTCACAGCTCGTTTCACAAAGACATTCCGGCTATGCCCTACGACATCGTCATCGATCCCAAAATGGCTTTCGGGACAGGACATCACCAAACAACGTCGCTCATCATTCGGCAGCTACTGAAACTTCCCCTCGAAGGCAAATCAGTCATCGACATGGGTACAGGAACCGGTATTCTCGCCATTCTGGCGGCAATGCGCGGAGCGGCTCCGGTGAATGCTATCGAAATCGACGCATTCGCCCATGTTAATGCGGTTGAAAATGTAAAAATAAACCGTCATCCCGAAATCAATGTGATACTCGGCGACGCCACGGCTCTTGAATCACTCCAACCTGCCGACATATTTATCGCAAACATAAACCGCAATATCATCACAGCCGATATCCACTCATACTCTTCACGTCTACGCAAAGGCGGCTTAATGCTTCTGAGCGGATTTTATGAACACGATATTCCCGTAGTGGCTGAAGAAGCGGCAAAACACGGACTCGCCGAGGTTGACCACACCACCTGTGACAACTGGACATGCCTGAAACTAATCAAAGAATCTTAATTCCAAACAAATTATAGCAAAGAATGGAAATCATAACCGTAAACGACGTAGTGAAGGACTATTCAGGACACCGCGCCCTTGACCACGTAAGCCTTAATATTGACGAAGGCTGCGTGTACGGGCTACTTGGTCCAAACGGAGCCGGAAAGACTTCGCTCATCCGCATCCTCAACCAAATCACCCATCCCGATTCAGGCGAAGTGCTCCTAAACGGAAAGCCGATGACTCAGGAAGATGTGATGCACATCGGCTATCTACCCGAAGAGCGCGGACTATATAAAAAAATGAAAGTGCTCGATCACATTGTATTTCTTGGCAGATTGAAAGGAATGTCGAAAAATGACGCACGCCAAGCTGCTGAGGAATGGCTTGAACGCATGAATCTTTCAGAATGGAGCAACAAGAAAATCGAAGCGCTGTCAAAGGGAATGGCTCAGAAAGTGCAGTTCATCTCCACAGTGGTCCACAAGCCTAAACTGCTGATATTCGACGAGCCGTTCTCGGGATTTGATCCGGTAAACACCGAGCAACTCAAAAAAGAGATTCTGAGACTCAATCAGGATGGCGCTACAATCTTGTTCTCGACCCACAACATGGCATCGGTCGAAGAAGTGTGTGACAAATTTTCGCTAATAAACAATTCTAAAGTGGTGCTTCAGGGAAACGTCGGTGAAATACGCCGCCAGTTTGCGAAACACCTCTATCGCATCCACATCGCCGAACCGGTTCTGGCTCCCGACGACTCGCTGTTTACCATCGAGGCTGTCACGCCCCATCAGCTTGGCGGTTGCAACGCCACGATAAAGCTCAATCCCGGAATTGAAATTCGACAGGCAATCGACTCGCTCAACAAAAATTACACCCTGAAGGGTTTTGAAGAGATTCTACCCTCAATGCATGAAATATTCATCGAAACAGTAACAGGAACAAATGAACAAAAATAGATTTCTACTCATCATCGAGCGTGAGTACAAAGCGATTGTAGGGAAAAAATCATTCATCATAGTCACGCTTCTCGCCCCGGTCCTCATGATAGGGCTCATGTGCATCCCGGCACTCCTAATGAATATAAACAGTTCCGATGCGCGGCAAATCGCCATCGTCGACATGTCGGGAAAATATGGCAAGGACTTCAAGAATACCGACGATTATAGTTTCACCATTCTTGAAAATGTCCCTACCGAAAAAATAAAGCAGGAATATGAGAACGCCGATGGCGGAATATATGCCATTTTGGTTATTCCGGCAAATGTCGAATCAACGAAACAGGTCAACATCTACTCCGACACTCCCGTGAAGATGTCCCTCAACGAAGAGATAGAGGATGTGCTCAGCAAAAGCCTTTCCGATGCAAAAATCAGTTCTTATGACATTCCCGGGCTTTCAGAAATAATAGAAAAAAGCCAAATATCGGTTTCGGTAAAGAGCCACACGTGGGATGACGATGGGGAAAACGTGTCGTCAAGCACTCTATCAATGATTATCGGCATGGGACTTGCAATGCTGACTTATATGTTTGTCCTCATTTACGGAGCCATGATTATGAGNTCGGTTGTTGAAGACAAGACCAACCGCATAGTGGAAGTTATCGTGAGCTCTTGCCGCCCGCTTGAACTTATGCTGGGCAAAATAGTGAGCATCGCATTGGTGGGACTCACCCAGATAGCAGTTTGGGCGATATTCATAGGAATCGGAATTTTCGCAATGTCNGCGTTGGGAATAGGCACAGCGTCGCCCGATGCCGCCGCTCAGCTGCAGGGCGACATGTCGCAACTGCCCATTTCGGAAGGCGAAGAAATTGTCCAGGCGATACTTGGAGTGGACTGGCTGAAGATTCTCGTTATATTTGTCCTCTACTTCATAGGCGGTTATTTGCTTTACGCATCCTTGTTTGCCGGATTTGGCGCCGCAGTCGACCAGCAGAGCGACGCCAACCAGTTCATGACCCCCGTGATGATGATTATTATCCTGGCATTGCTTATCGGCGAAGGTTGTATGCAGGATCCCGACGGCACCCTCGGTGTTGTTTGCTCGTTCATTCCATTCACCGCTCCGATAGTCATGATGATACGACTCCCCTACGACGTTCCCACATGGGAAATTGCGGCAAGCATCGTTCTCCTCTATGGAACGGCATTGCTATTGATCTTCTTCGCTTCCCGTATCTATCGCACAGGCATACTGATGTATGGACGGAAAGTGACATTCAAAGAAATACTAAAATGGGCTCGATAATCGAGCCCATTTTCTTTTACGTCTCTATTTACCGCCTGAGACCACAATATTTCGGATAACCGCCTGAGTCGGCTTACCTGTAGATTTGAGTCTCAGAGTGAGTTTGTGAGGCACGGAAGCGTCAAGCTCATCTTCAAGCAAATGGAGCCAGGGGATATAAAGATTGCGGCTCCATGCCGTGTAGGTGTCTATCTCTCTAAAAGGCGCATCATCAATTCTATATTCCAAAACTCCCGACCTTGGTCCGCAAGCCATAAACAGCCCTATCGCGCTTCCGGTGAAAGGCACTGTGAACGTAGCTCCCGGTTCAGTCGCATGAAGCATAGGCACATTCACAAATCCGGGTCGTGTTTTTGCTTTGTCATCGGGTGTCCATGAATCAGAAAACTTCCAACCGCTCTTAATTTTAACATTGTCCATATCGATATATTTCCCGTCGACATAGCTGAACGGATCAAGCAGCTCGGGAACATCACGGGGCTTCAAAACCGGAGCAGAAACATTCCACATCGAGTCAAACAATTCATTTATAGACGCAGCATAATATTTGTGTCCGTCCCATGCCGGGTGAATGCCTCCAAATTCTTTCCATGTGAATTCGCCTCGGTTAATTCGCTCCGAAACCTCCCCTGCACAATTTATCGAGGGTATAAGATAGTGATTTGCCACACGGTCATGATTGAGAATCACGTCGGGAACCTGTCCCTTGGCAAACATATCGATGAAGTGGTCGTGAATAAAATGGAGCATGACAATATCGGTATAAGGATTCGCGTCAAGCGCATGACGCACCACGCCTTCCATGCCCCTCACTTGCTGTTGGGGCGTAAATCCGTTGCCGTAGTCATTCACCGCTCCTTCGATGAACATAAGGTCAATCGGTCCTGCCGAAAGTACGTCGGTCGCCATACGAAATGAGTGAGGGGTGGTACCCGCTGAAGGCAATCCCTGCTCCACGAAATCAAATTCCGTGTCAGGGAACCGTTGCTGAAGCTGCGCCTTAATCATGTCGCGCCACCCCTTCATGTGGGTGATCGACCCGCCAAAGAACACGACGCGCCCTTTCTTCTCTTTCTCAAAACGAGCCAGCGAATTTTGAAGCGAGCCCCTGACAGTAAATTTTTGATGCGACTTAAACTCAGGAGTATGGCTCACGACAAAATCCACTATCGGTTCGGGATTTTCAAGCCCGTGGGGATGATGGTCGGCGCCAGGCTTCATAATAAGCCTTACCGGACCTCCAAGACGCACGTACTCGTCACGCAAGAGCTTCATGTTGTCGGCAAACGGCACGACATTGTCGGAATCACCACACACGGCAAGTATAGGAACTCTATTTTCTGCCAACGGCTGCAGATTGCATATAGGATTGCCGGTGAATGTCTCGGGCGACGGTTCCTGAATTCCCCATAATGAAACAAACTCATTCCACTCCTTCTCGCGTTTTTTTCCAGGCCAGCTAAAAATATCGCACACCGGATTGTCGAGATAAAGCGACGCCACCTTCCGAGGATTGGCTGCAGCCCATCGCAAGGCATAATACCCTCCGCGGCTCAATCCTTCCAGAGTCACCTTAGGTGAAAACCCGTAAAGCGCCACCATACTATTATAGAAATCAGATCCCTCCTTAATCGAAGCAGGAGAGCCATAGTCATGAGTCACGTCATAATAAACCACATGAAAGCCCTTTTTCAACAAAGCCTCGTCGGCATTGGCAAAAGCTCCGAAAAATGCCGGACGCCATATCCACGGCTTACCTTCAAGAGCCTCTTCGGGCACAACAACCACAACATTGCGATTTTTATACTTGAAATCATATCGATCATGTCCCTTCCAATCGCTTTTAAAGCCGGGGAACGGCTGCTCCACATGGGATTTTTTTTCACCCGTCAAAGCGGAATAGATGGTTTCGGCAATGACTTTAGCTCCCTTTTCATTAGGATGCAGCGCATCGGCAAAACCATCCGCAAGCCCCATGGTGGGGGTATGAAGGTCTATGGCAGTGGCATGAAGTTTTTTCGCAGCCTTGTCAATCATCGGAATCAGTTCAGATGTCAGCACCTCTTCGCGCGACTTCATTTTGTCAGTATAGATTGTTACCGGATAGCACAGATATACCTTAACCGAAGGATTGTTTTTACGGAAACTGTTTACAAGCTCCGACATATCATTTATAAAATCGTCCTTATATTTCCATACGACAGGATTAGTATCATTAGTTCCGAGCTTCACCAACAGAATGTCGGGATTGTAATCCAACGCCTGCTGAAATGCATTCTCGCTCATGTAGGATTTCCCGCGACGAATCATAGTTTTAGCGCTTACGCCAAAATTACGCACTTCATAGTCGGGTCCGAGCATTTGAGCCAGCATCATCGGATAGCTGTCCTTTTCCCTGTTTGCCACCCCCACCCCATAGGTAATACTATTGCCGACGCAAGCCACTTTTATCGGACGCAGCCCGTAGACGCCGAGCGCCGACAATGCAATAATTGCAAATATCAGAATCCTGTTCTTCATGTAACATATATTTTTAATCCAAAATTAAGATTTACAAGTTTAAATATCTTTAAATAGGATTCCATTTATTATAAAAAACATGCTAAGGCTTCATATAATCGCAAATTTCCATTCGATTCACTCAAAAATTACCGGAAGATGGCTAAAAACATCTCTATATTTAAAATTGGAGCATTTGCACGTACGATTAATTACAAAATATCACAATTAAATAACAAAACGCTTGATTATGTCGCCAAATCACACTAATTTTGCAGCCTATTCTGAAAATAAGAAAAAAAATCACATATATGAGCGACAGATTATATATTTTCGACACCACTTTGCGCGATGGCGAGCAGGTTCCCGGATGCCAGCTCAACACCGTTGAAAAGATTGAGGTGGCAAAAGCTCTGGAGGAACTTGGCGTCGACGTGATTGAAGCGGGATTCCCTGTTTCAAGCCCGGGAGACTTCAACTCGGTAGTTGAAATATCAAAAGCCGTGACCTGGCCAACTATATGCGCGCTGACACGCGCTGTGGAGAATGACATTCGCGTTGCCGCCGACGCGCTTAAATACGCAAAACGCAAACGCATCCATACCGGAATCGGGACTTCGGACTATCACATAAAGTATAAGTTCAACTCTTCGCGCGAAGAGATTCTCGAACGTGCTATCGCATGTGTCAAATATGCGAAACGCTTTGTTGAGGACGTGCAGTTCTATGCCGAGGATGCCGGAAGAACCGACAACGAGTATCTCGCTCGTGTCGTTGAAGCGGTTGTAAAAGCCGGCGCTACCGTGGTGAACATTCCCGACACAACAGGCTATTGCCTTCCTTCGGAATTCGGAGAAAAGATCAAATACCTGATGGAGCATGTGGACGGAATCCACAATGTGACCATCGCCACCCACTGCCACAATGACCTCGGCATGGCTACCGCCAACACCATGTCGGGAGTGATGCACGGAGCCCGTCAAGCGGAAGTGACTATAAACGGTATCGGCGAACGCGCCGGCAACACCTCGCTTGAAGAGGTGGCTATGATATGCAAATCCCACCGTGAACTTGACATTACCACCAATATCAACACGACTAAAATTTACGGAATAAGCCGCATGGTGTCAAGCTTGATGAATATGCCTGTGCAACCGAACAAAGCGATCGTCGGAAGAAACGCCTTCGCCCACAGTTCAGGCATCCATCAGGACGGAGTGCTTAAAAACAGGGAAAGCTATGAAATCATTGATCCGAAAGACGTTGGTGTAGATGAAAACTCAATCGTGCTCACCGCTCGTTCAGGCAGAGCCGCTCTCAAACACCGTCTACATGTGCTCGGCATTGACCTTTCAAAAGAAGCGCTTGACAAGGCTTACGAAGGCTTCTTACGCCTTGCCGACAAAAAGAAAGAAATCAATGACGACGACGTGTTGATGCTTGCCGGCGAACATCACAAAGCTTCTCATCGCCTGAAACTGGATTTCCTCCAGGTGACAGCAGGAGTCGGGATACAATCAGTCGCCTCAGTGGGACTCGATATCGCAGGAGAGAAATTCGAAGCGTGCGCGTCGGGCAACGGTCCTGTCGATGCCGCCATCTCGGCAATTAAACAGATAATACGCCGCAAGATGCTTGTCAAGGAATTCCTNATNCAGGCNATCAACAAGGGCAGCAACGACATCGGAAAGGTTCACATGACAGTGGAACACGACGGAGTTAGCTACTATGGCTTCTCGGCAAATACCGACATCGTAGCTGCGAGCGCTGAAGCTTATATCGACGCAATCAACAAATTTGTCCACTAACAAACGAAAACAACAACCATAATGGCAAATACATTATTTGACAAAATCTGGGACTCACACGTGGTGAACCTCATCGAAGGAGGTCCCTCTCAATTATATATCGACCGCCACTATTGTCATGAAGTGACAAGCCCGCAAGCATTCGACGGGCTCAGGCAAAGAGGGCTGCAGGTGTTCCGCAAGGATAAAACCATCTGCTCCCCCGACCACAATATTCCTACTAAAAATCAGGAACTGCCTATTGCCGACCCAGTGTCACGAAATCAGGTCGAGACCCTGACCCGCAACGCCAACGAATTCGGGCTGACTCTTTTCGGTCTCGGNCACAAGAAGAACGGTATCATCCACGTGATCGGTCCGGAAAACGGATTGACCTTACCGGGGCAGACGATAGTGTGCGGCGACAGCCACACTTCAACCCACGGAGCATTCGGAGCAGTAGCGTTCGGAATCGGAACTTCAGAAGTGGAAATGGTGCTCGCATCGCAATGTATTCTCCAGCCCAAGCCAAAGACAATGAGAATAAATGTCAACGGCAAACTGCGCCCCGGAGTGACCGCAAAAGACATCGCGCTCTACATTATCGCAAAGATGACCACAGGCGGCGCCACAGGATATTTCGTAGAATATGCCGGCGACACAATCCGCAATCTTTCAATGGAGGAGCGCATGACTGTGTGCAACCTTTCAATCGAAATGGGAGCGCGAGGAGGCATGATCGCACCCGACGAAACCACTTTCGCTTATGTTGAAGGAAGGGAATATGCACCCAAAGGTGAAGAATGGGATAAAGCTCTCGCCTATTGGAAAACGCTGAAGAGCGATGACGACGCAGTATTCGACAAAGAAATAAATTTTGACGCCGCTGATATCGAACCCCGAATCACTTTCGGAACAAACCCCGGAATGGGCATAGGAATAAGCGAAGCTATCCCGGCTCCCGATCCTAACGATGAAGCCGGAAAAATATCCTATGACAAGTCGCTTGAATATATGGGCTTCTCTGTCGGAGAAAAACTGGAAGGACACCCAATTGACTATGTGTTCCTCGGCAGTTGCACGAATGGCAGGATTGAAGATTTCCGCGCCTTTGCATCGATTGTGAAAGGAAAGAAAAAAGCTGACAACGTAACCGCCTGGCTTGTGCCCGGTTCATGGATGGTAGACGAACAGATAAAAGCCGAGGGAATTGACAAAATTCTTGAAGAAGCAGGCTTTGAGCTTCGCCAGCCCGGATGCTCGGCTTGTCTCGCCATGAACGAGGACAAGATTCCGGCAGGAAAACTCGCCGTGTCCACATCNAACCGCAATTTCGAAGGACGACNGGGACCCGGCGCCCGCACAATTCTCGCAGGTCCGCTGGTTGCNGCCGCATCGGCAATAACCGGCAAACTCACCGACCCGAGAAAACTGTAATCATGTACAAGTAAAAAGAATCCAAGATGAAAGAAAAATTCACCACCATAGTATCTACCTGCGTTCCCCTTCCAATGGAAAACGTGGACACCGACCAGATAATACCGGCTCGTTTTCTTAAAGCAACCTCACGTGAAGGTTTCGGAGAAAATCTTTTCCGTGACTGGCGTTATGACAAGGACGGAAATCCAATCAAAGATTTCGTGCTTAACGACCCGACTTATTCAGGTTGTATCCTTGTAGCAGGAAAGAATTTCGGTTCAGGATCAAGCCGCGAACATGCAGCATGGGCAATAGCCGACTACGGTTTTCGCATAGTAGTTTCAAGTTTCTTCGCCGACATTCACAAAAACAATGAACTTAACAATTTCGTGCTGCCAGTAGTAGTGTCAGAGGAATTCCTTGCAGAACTTTTTGACTCGATCGCAGCAAATCCTAAGACCGAGGTGAAAGTAGATTTGCCTTCGCAAACAATAACAAACCTCGCTACCGGCAAAAGTGAAAATTTCGAGATAAACCCCTATAAAAAACATTGTCTCGCCGAAGGTCTTGACGATATTGAATTCCTATTGTCGAAAAAAGCTGATATCGAAGCTTACGAAGCCGGCAAATGACAACTAAAATTGAAATAATGGACACCACCCTCAGGGATGGTGAACAGACTTCCGGAGTATCATTCTCCGCCTCTGAAAAACTATCGATTGCGCGATTGCTGCTCGAAGAGCTTAAAGTTCATCGAGTGGAAATCGCATCGGCTCGTGTGTCGGACGGCGAGCGCGATTCAGTGAGAGCGTTGTGTGACTGGGCTCGCTCGACGGGAAATCTTAACAAGCTGGAAGTGCTTGGATTTCTCGACAACGGCAAGTCGATCGAATGGATAAAAAGCGTAGGAGCAAAAGTGGTGAATATTCTGTCGAAAGGTTCTGAAAAACATTGTCGCCTCCAACTTAAACAGACTCCCGAAGAACATGCGCAGAATATCCGAGCCGAAGTCATGAGAGCTGTCGACGCAGGGCTTGATGTGAATCTCTATCTTGAAGACTGGTCAAACGGGATGAAGAACTCACCCGCCTACGTGTTCAATTTGATGGATTCAATTAAAGACCTGCCCATCAAACGCTTTTTGCTTCCCGACACGCTGGGCATTCTGAACCCCTACGACACGTTGGCGTTCATGCACAAGATGACAACCAGATTTCCGGAAATACATTTTGATTTCCATGCCCACAATGACTATGATCTCGCAACGTCCAACGTGTATGCCGCCATAAAGGGAGGAGCGAAAGGGATCCACGTCACCATCAACGGGCTCGGAGAGCGCGCGGGAAACGCCACTTTATCAAGCGCCCTCGCCGTGATCCACGACCAACTTCAATGCGAAACCGGAGTGGATGAAAGCAAAGTGAACAAAGCGAGCCGCATCGTGGCATCATTTTCCGGAATCACAATTCCGCCAAACAAGCCTATAATAGGAGAAAGCGTGTTCACTCAATGCGCAGGAGTGCATGCCGACGGCGACAACAAGAACAATCTATATTACAACGACCTCCTTCCCGAACGCTTCGGGAGAGAGAGAGAGTATGCCCTCGGCAAAACGTCGGGCAAAGCCAACATAAAGAAAAATCTCGAAGCGCTTGGCATAGTCCTTTCCGATAAGGACATTCAAAAAGTGACACGCCGCATAATTGAGCTCGGCGATAAAAAAGAACTTGTCACTCAGGAAGACTTGCCATTTATCGTTGCCGACGTGATAAAGCACGTAGAGCAACAGGACAAGGTAAAGGTGATAAACTATGCGCTGAACTTATCGCAGGGACTACGCCCCACCGCTACAGTGAAACTCTCGATAAACGGAAAGGAGTATCAGATGAGCGCCGCCGGCGACGGTCAGTATGACGCATTTGTAAAAGCAGTGAGAAACATTTACGCCGAACTTGACAAGGAATTTCCCACTCTCACAAATTACGCCGTCAATATTCCTCCCGGCGGAAGAACCGACGCATTGGTGCATACGACCATCTCGTGGGATTACAAGGGGCATTCAATGAAAACGCGAGGACTTGACGCCGACCAAACCGAAGCGGCTATACAGGCAACTCTGAAAATGCTCAACATAATCGAAAATCAACAAAAATAAACAACAATAAATCCATCAAACTATGAACTTTAAGATTGCAGTGTTGCCCGGTGACGGCATTGGACCCGAAATATCGGTTCAGGGAGTCGACGTGATGGCAGCCGTATGTGAACGCTTCGGTCATAATGTAGAATTCAAATATGGAATCGTAGGAGCCACAGCTATTGACGCAGTCGGCGATCCTTTCCCCAAAGAAACTTTGGAACTCTGCAAGGAGAGCGACGCAGTGCTGTTCTCGGCAGTGGGCGACCCGAAGTTTGACAACAATCCTGCGGCAAAAGTGCGTCCCGAGCAAGGACTCCTCGCTATGCGCAAACAGCTTGGACTTTTTGCCAATATCCGTCCGGTAGAGACGTTCAAATGCCTCATTGACAAATCGCCGCTTAAACGCGAAATAGTCGACGGAGCTAATTTTATCTGTATCCGCGAGCTTACCGGAGGTATGTATTTCGGAGAGAAATTTGAATCAGACGACGTGGCTTATGACACCAACTACTACACCCGTAAGGAAATAGAGCGCATTCTGCGTGTTGGATTTGAATATGCCCGCAAACGCAACAAGCACCTCACTGTGGTCGATAAAGCCAATGTGCTCGCATCATCACGCCTGTGGCGCAAAGTAGCACAAGAGATGGAACCGCAATTCCCTGATGTAAAGACTGACTACATGTTTGTCGACAACGCTGCAATGAAAATGATTCTTGACCCTCGTTTCTTTGACGTGATGGTTACCGAGAACACTTTCGGCGACATCCTCACCGACGAAGGCTCGGTTATCTCCGGTTCGATGGGACTGCTTCCGTCGGCATCTACAGGAGAAAGCACTCCTGTTTTCGAACCCATCCACGGCTCATGGCCTCAAGCTAAAGGTCTTAATATCGCCAACCCGCTTGCCCAGATTCTATCGGTAGCAATGCTGTTTGAGTATTTCGGGCTTGCCGAGGAAGGCAAACTCATCAGAAAAGCGGTCGACGCTTCTCTTGACGCAGGAGTGAGCACCCCCGACATCACCGGCGATAAAGGCACACAATATGGCACCCGTGAAGTCGGAGCCTGGATTGTCGAATATATCCGCAATAAATAATATTTCATCTATATGTGTCATTGCAGCCGCCACGGTGAAGCGTGGCGGCTGCAATGTTTTTAGCATATCCGCTACAATTAAATATTTTATTTCTATCTTTGCAGTGTCAAGGGGGACTCTAATCCTGCGACAGACATAATAAGGAAGCGTTTTGCTTCATTCCGCTTGATGAATCTGGACAATTCACCACTGAGTAAGGANTGCAGTCANATGCTCCCTCTTGGTTGATACGTATATGCATTTATACATATAAGCCAAGAGTGTGAGTCGGCATATTCTCATCTATACTCATGGCTGTCCAGAGCCAATCAAGCTGATGACGCAATATCGGCTCACACTTTCTTTGTATTAACTAATTCGATTACGTTATCTTCAGTGCCGAGAAGTTGACCATCACTCATGACCACACTAACATCCAGCTTCCTATACGCACTGTCGCGCAGATACTGCGGAATTTCCAGCCCGCTAACAACTTATATCCTCGGAAGAAAAATAGGCATCTCCATGAGGAAAGCAGGGATCTCCCTGAAGCGAATAAATACAGTCCATCTGCTGGGAAATAGCTATCACGGAGTCGCCACAATAAAAGGGAAGCAGATTCACTTGTCAATCACTGCCGACATTAATGGAAAGATAAAGTGTCGCGCAGCATTATTGAGATAGGATTCCCCGCTTCTATTTAATCAGCTCCAGCAATTGGGGAAGAGCGTCAATCACTGCCGTCGCGCCAGCCTTCTCCAGCTCCTCATAGTTTGAATTCCCGTAGGTGACCCCAACGGTCTTGCATCCTGCTCCGCTTCCCATCGCAATGTCAACCGGCATATCACCCACTACAATTGCTTCCGCCGGCAATTTTTTCAGTATTTCAAGCGTCTTGAGCACAGGTTCCGGATCAGGTTTCGCATGATCCACGTCATCAGCTCCAAGAATCAGTTTAAAGAAATGGGAGATATGGTTCTCATCACAAAATTCTATCAGCGACCAGCGCGAGCGCGATGAAGCTACCGACATTTCGATTCCCATTTCATGGAGTTTTTCAAGCGTTTCCATAACTCCGGGATAGAGTTTCGGGATGAGTTTTGATTTATTTACAATGAAGATTCGGCGATAAGCGTCGACACACTTGGCAATCTCAGCCTCAGAATAATCGGGATAAAGCTGTCGGAATCCCTCTTCCAGAGGCACGCCGATGGTTGCCTGACACTCTGCCTCAGAGCGGGGTTGCGCGCCGGCTTCTTTTATGGCAGCCTGATAGGTGGCAAGAATTGTTGCCGTAGTGTCGGCAAGCGTTCCGTCAAAATCAAATATAATAAGTTGAGGTTTCATTCCCATATTTTTTCAGTTGCATCATTACTTCTGTAAAAATAACAAATTTCATCGACAAAGGATTGATTTGGCTCAGTAGAAATTTCCGGTTGCGCCCCTAAGCCTACACGGGAGAAAGGAACCCGAAAGGGTTCATCCATCGGTAGCCGCGGGTGGAGCCCACAGGGCGGAACCCACGGAAAGAGGATTTCCAACAGTTTCGATTCTGAAAGAATCATCAACCGGAGTTGTTCCCCCAGAACTCCGAATTGCGGTGGATTTGAAATAATTAAGTCAAGGTTCTTTTGCTGCCGTTTTGGCGGGGCGA
>WFLX010154793.1_pt1 | contig 22124 bp, 19 predicted proteins | sample 4967041 | NCBI WGS metagenome assembly WFLX01 (sample SAMN12857096, study PRJNA449069) | gut metagenome | isolation source: stool from male and female vole | host: Microtus ochrogaster | place: USA:Florida | collected 2017
TGAAATGCTGGAAGAAAAGGACGAGGGCAGAATGAATATAACAGAATATTGGAATATTGCACTGTTTGGCGTGGATGCAAAGAGGGACAGTCAGCTTTATAAGGGCAGCCGCAGTGACAGTATCATGATTGCCAGCATCAACAAACAAACGGGGGATATCAAGTTAGTCAGTGTTTATAGAGATACCCTGCTGAACATAGGAAATGACACATACGATAAATGTAATCACGCTTATTCGTACGGCGGTGCAGAGCAGGCGCTAAAGATGCTGAATATGAATCTGGACATGGACATTACAGATTTTGTCACCGTGGGCTATAAAGGATTAATAGAAGTGATTGATGGTCTGGGCGGCGTTTATATTGATGTAGATGCCGAGGAAATGGTACATCTGAATAACTACCAGAAGACCATCGTGGCAGACGGAATCCAAAGCAGTTATATTGAAGTGAAAGAACCGGGATATCAGCTTCTGAACGGTCTGCAGGCAGCAGGTTACTGCCGAATCCGTGCTACAAGAGGCGATGACTTCAAGCGTGCGGAACGCCAGCGCGAAGTGATTAAAGCTATTGAGGCGCAGGCAAAGAAGGTAAAAAATCCTGAAGTTCTCATAAAAATATTTAACAATGCCATTGATGATATTTACACTAGTCTGGATTCCAAAGATATTATAGCCTTGCTGCCCAAGATTGCGGATTATCGCATTATTGAGGAAGGCGGATTCCCGGATGAGAGCATGAGAACTACCGGCACCGTTGGAGCAAAGGGAAGCTCTGTTATCCCTCTGAATCTGGAGGACAATGTAGTATGGCTGCACAAATTCCTCTTTGAAGAACAGAGTTATAGTGTAACTGCTAATGTTACTGAGTATAGTCAGGAAGTGGATGCCCTGACCAAACCGTATAGAAAATGATGGATATTGATGTAATAATACCTTTATATAAGCCGGATAAAACACTCTTTACCCTGTTGGACTGTTTAAAGAGCCAGACCCTGCCCATACGCCGTATCATTCTTCTGAACACGGAGGAAAAATATTTTGAGCGGCTGATTTACGGCAACAGGATTTTGGAAAAATATAAAAATCTGGAGGTATTTCATATCTCCAAAAGGGAGTTTGACCACGGAGCCACCAGACGGCTGGGAGTGAAGAAGTCTCAAAGCGAAATTTTTGTAATGATGACACAGGATGCCATTCCTAAGGATAATATGCTGTTGGAAAAACTGACAAAGCATCTTAGGGAAGCAGTGGAAAACGGAGAAAATGAAGAGAACGAAGGGCAGGTGGCTGTGGCATACGCCAGACAGCTGCCTAGAGCAGACAGTGGCGTGTTGGAACGTTTTAGCAGAGTTTTCAATTATCCGCCGCAGTCCGCTCTGAAATCTGCAAATAATCTGCAGGCATTGGGCATTAAAACTTTTTTCTGCTCCAATGTATGTGCGGCATACCGCCGGGATATTTATGAAAAATTAGGGGGATTTGTAAAGCATGCTATTTTTAATGAAGATATGCTTTATGCGGCGGAGGCAGTGAAAGCAGGTTATTGTATTGCTTATGAGGCTGAGGCGAAGGTCATCCATTCCCATAATTATACCAACGGGCAGCAGCTTCGCCGCAATTTTGACTTAGGGGTATCTCAGGCGCAGCATCCGGAAGTGTTTCAGGGGGTATCCTCTGAATCAGAAGGAAAAAAGCTGGTGAAAGTGATCTCCTCCTATTTATGGAAAAAACATAGGCGCGGGCAGCTGCCATACTTTTATTCCCAATGTTTCTGCAAATATCTGGGATATCTCTTGGGAAAGCATTACCGGATGCTTCCGAGATGGCTGATTTTAAAACTGACATCCAATAAAGAGTATTGGCTGAAGGAACACTAAAAACAAGCAAAAGGAAGGAAATGGCATATGTGCGGCATTGTAGGATATATTGGCAAAAAGCAGGCGGCGCCTATTATTTTGGATGGACTCTCCAAATTGGAGTACCGGGGCTATGACTCTGCGGGTATTGCAGTCTTTGACGGCCAGCAGATTATTACTCAAAAAGCTGCCGGAAGATTGAAGGTGCTGGAAAATCTCACCCATGGGGGCGAATCCATGAAGGGATTTTCCGGTATTGGGCACACCCGCTGGGCAACTCATGGCGCACCTAGCGACCTGAATGCTCATCCCCATATGAATGACAAGGGCAGTATTGCTGTGGTGCATAACGGAATTATCGAAAATTATATTCCCCTGCGCAAGAAAATGCTGGATAAGGGTTATGAATTTGTCTCTGAGACAGATACGGAGGTGCTTGCCCATCTGCTGGATTATTATTACAGGGGCAATCCCATGGAAGCCGTTACCAAAGTGCTTCACAGGGTGGAAGGCTCCTATGCATTGGGAATTATGTTTGCGGATTTCCCAGGAGAGATTTATGCGGCCAGGAAGGATAGCCCCTTGATTGTGGGTAAAAATGAGGACGGCTGCTTTATCGCCTCTGATGTACCCGCTATTTTGAAATACACCCGAACCGTGTATTATATGGATAATCAAGAGGTGGTTAGGCTTTCTGCAGACAATCTGCAGTTCTTTTCCGTGGATGAGGAGGAAGTCAAAAAGGAAGCCGTTACCATTGATTGGGATGCCAATGCGGCGGAAAAAGCGGGCTATGAGCATTTCATGCTGAAAGAAATGTATGAGCAGCCCAAGACCATTACAGATACCATTTCCCCCCGTATTCAAAATAATGATATAGTAATAGAAGAACTGAATATGTCTGATGAGGAGCTTAAAGAAATACGTAAGATTCATATTGTGGCGTGCGGCTCCGCTTATCATGCCGGAGTGACCGGAAAATATGTGCTGGAGGACTTGGCGCGGATTCCCGTAGAGGTGGATGTGGCAAGCGAATTCCGGTATCGGAATCCCATTCTTGAAGAAGGAAGCATGGTCATCGTCATCAGTCAGTCCGGAGAAACGGCAGATACGCTGGCAGCGCTTAGGGAATCCAAGGAAAGAGGCTTTCAGGTGCTGGGCATCGTCAATGTAGTGGGAAGCTCCATTGCAAGAGAAGCCGACAGCGTTATGTATACATGGGCAGGACCCGAGATTGCGGTGGCAACCACAAAAGCATACAGTGCACAGCTGACAGCATTATATATGCTTGCCATGAAGCTGGCAAAGGTGCGTGGAACCATTGATCAAGAGCAGTTTGGACATCTTTTGAATGACTTAAGGCGGCTGCCCGACCAGATTGAGCTTTTACTAGGTCAGAAAGGGAAAATCCAGCATTTTGCCAACCGTTATGTGGGCGCCAGAGACATCTTCTTTATCGGAAGGGGCGTGGACTATGCTATTTCCTTGGAAGGCTCCCTTAAATTAAAGGAGATTTCCTATGTGCACTCGGAAGCCTATGCCGCAGGAGAATTAAAACACGGAACCATATCCCTGATTGAAGAGGGCACTTTAGTGGTGGCAGTGGCTACCCAGCCGGAATTGTTTCAAAAAACCATCAGCAATATTGTGGAAGTGAAAGCGAGAGGCGCTTTCGTTATGGCAGTGACCAATGAGGGCAATAAAGCAATAGAGAAAGCGGCGGATTATGTGTTATACATTCCTGAGACTCATTCCTGCTTTACCAATTCGCTGGCAATCGTCCCCCTGCAGCTGTTTGCCTATTATGTAGCCATGGGCAGGGGCTGTGATGTGGATAAACCAAGGAATCTGGCAAAGTCCGTCACTGTGGAATAAAACGCGAATGATAAAAATCATATTTTTATAAAAGTTTCATCACATTTTGGACACAATCGTCAGGTATACTAAAGTACATAAAGAGCAACAGAAACAGCGAAAAGAGGTAATCATTATGTACGAAAACGAAGTTTATGGCAGTACTGATTTTTCAACGCCGGGGAATCCGGTGCAGCAGTTCCCCAATATGGATGCACATGTGCAGCCAATGCCCCAGCCTGTGCCAGACAAGAATAATGCTCAAAAAGGAAGCGGAATTTTTCAAAAATTTATTTTGAGCATCAGTCTTGGACTTTTCTTTGGCATCTTTGCAGGTGTAGGATTTTTTGCGGCGCAGCAGGGTATGCAGCTTACCGAAAAGCAGCCGGCTTCGGAAAAAGTGAAAGATGTAGAGATGCTGAACCAGCTTCAGGATAAAGATGCTGATGAAAATTATGCTTCAAACACTCAAACGGTTCCGGTAGCCTCCACCTATGTGGTGTCTTCCGATGTGTCGGACGTAGTGGAGGAAGTGATGCCTGCCATGGTATCTATTATCAATAATTATACAGAAACATCTTCCTTCTGGGGAAGGAATTACAGCCGTGACTATGAGGCAAGCGGTTCGGGTATTATTGTAGGCAAAAATGAGACAGAGATTTTGATAGTGTCCAACAATCATGTGGTTTCCGATGCCAACACCTTGGAAGTGACTTTTATTGACGGAACAGCAGCAGAGGCATATATCAAAGGTACGGATAAGGGCATGGATTTGGCGGTCATTGCGGTTTCATTAACTGATTTGAGTAAGGACACTCTTGATGCCATCCATATTGCCAAGATGGGAGACAGCGACAGCCTGAAGCTGGGTGAGCCGGTAATTGCCATAGGCAATGCATTGGGCTATGGACAATCCGTGACCAATGGGATTGTCAGCGCATTGGACCGTGAAGTGAAATTTTCAGATGGTTCCAAGGGTACCTTTATTCAGACCAATGCGGCAATCAATCCTGGAAATTCCGGGGGTGCTCTGGTGAATATCAAAGGTGAAGTGATTGGTATTAATAACAGCAAATATATGGATGTGGAAGTGGAAGGCATGGGCTATGCAATCCCCATCACTGCTGCCAATCCTATATTGGCGGATCTGATTGAGCGCCAGACCAAGACAAAGGTTGCAGAGAAGGACAGAGGCTATCTGGGAATTGAATACGAGGAGATGAGCAGCCAATATTCCGCTATGTTTAACATTCCTCAGGGCATTTATATCAAGAATGTGGAGAGAAACAGCGCGGCGTACAAAGCAGGACTCAAACAAGGCGATATTATTACCCAGATGGATAAAGAACCCATTACTACGAAGGAAGATTTGCAAAATACTATACAGTATTATGCGGCTGGCGACAGCGTGATTCTGACGGTAATGAGACCTGAGAACGGAGAATATGTCTCCTATGAGATAGAAGCTATATTGGGAAAAAGACCTTAAAATAATGTGAAGTGTATGTTGATACCCCGGGGACAGTTTAGAAAGAAGCTGTCTTTCGGGGTATTCGTATGGCGGAAACAAATCAAGTTGCAACGGGCGGGATTATTCGCTATAATGGAATAAGAGTGGAATTTATATCTGNNCATTNTAGAACCAAGCAGAGNAGGGTTGNGAACATANCATAGAAACGGAGAANGTTATGTCAGAAGATTATAGAGAAGTAGAATCTATCAGTGATGAGAATAGTTTAGAGAGCGAGCATAGCTCAGACGGCAGCAATAACGATGATTATGAGGATGTATGTTTTATCTGCCGCAGACCGGCAAGCCGGGCGGGTGAAATGTTTAAGCTTCCTAACCGTATCTGTGTGTGTAACGACTGTATGCACAAGACCATGGAGACGGTAAATCAATTTGATTATCAGGGAATGTTAAACAACCCTAATATCAGCTTTGTGAATCTGGCGGATTTGCAGGGAGACGGCGGTATTCCCAACAAGCAGAAGCTGAAAAAGAAAAAGAAGAAAGAGGATGGGGCGCCTGCTTTGAATATTAAAGATATTCCCGCACCCCACAAGATAAAGGCAAGTCTGGATGAATATGTGGTGGGACAGGAGTATGCCAAAAAAGTGATTTCCGTGGCGGTTTATAACCATTATAAGCGGGTGGCTACCGACACCATGGATGAAATCGAAATCGAAAAGTCCAATATTCTGATGATTGGACCCACCGGAAGCGGAAAGACCTATCTGGTCAAGACTCTGGCAAGACTTTTAGATGTACCCCTTGCCATCACGGATGCCACCTCCCTTACTGAGGCAGGCTATATCGGGGATGATATCGAGAGCGTGGTGTCCAAGCTTTTAGCGGCAGCGGAAAACGATGTGGAAAAGGCGGAAAGAGGCATTATCTTTATTGATGAGATTGACAAAATAGCTAAGAAAAAGAATACCAGCACCCGTGACGTCAGNGGGNAAANNGTACAGCAGGGAATGTTAAAGCTCTTGGAAGGGGCAGAGGTTGAGGTGCCCGTGGGCGCCAACAGCAAAAATGCAATGGTTCCTTTGACCACTGTAAACACCCGAAATANTTTGTTCATCTGCGGCGGTGNATTTCCGGATTTGGAGGACNTTATCAAGGAAAGGCTGAAAAAAACTGCTTCCATCGGTTTTAATTCAGACCTGAAGGATAAATACGACAANGACAAAAACATTCTGGAAAAGGTCACTGTGGAAGATATCAAAAAATTTGGCATGATTCCCGAATTTATCGGAAGACTGCCTATTATCTGCACCCTGCGGGGCTTAAATAAGGAAATGATGGTTCAAATCTTAAAGGAGCCCAAAAACGCCATTCTAAAGCAATATCAGAAGCTGTTGGAGCTGGATGAGGTAAAATTGGAATTTACGGAGGATGCATTGGAGGCAATTGCGGAAAAGGCTCTGGAGAAGGATACCGGAGCAAGGGCCCTTCGCNCCATTANAGNGNAANTTATGCTGGATATCATGTACGAGATTCCCNAGGACGATAATATTGGGCAGGTTACCATCACGGGAGAATACATTACGGGCAAGGGCGGACCCATTATTGATATCAGGAGCAATCAACTGCCCAAAGCGAATGTACCCATAGCAACTTCATAAAAAATTTTCACATTCCTATTGACAATTCCATATAATATGATAATATAAACATATGAACAATGATTCATATGTTTATATTTTTTTAAAGTGNGAAAATAGAAAGGAGAACAGCAATATGAAGAAAAATTATAAAATTGAGGTGGATTGTGCAGCGTGTGCGCTGAAAATGGAGGATGCAGCCAAAAAAGTGGAAGGGGTTTTGGATGCAACGGTGAACTTTATGACTCAGAAGATGAAGGTGGAGTTTGCAGAGGGCAGTGAGGAAAAGGCTGTGATGGATAAGGTAGTGAAAGCATGCAAGAAAGTGGAGTCAGATTGTGAGATTTATGTATAGCCAATGAATTGACCAACACCCTCTTTTGAAGCAGAATCATGGAGGTTAAGATGACGAAAAAGCAGAAAAAAATGCTGTGGCGCATTCTTGTGGCGGCAGCGCTTATGATTATTTTGCATTTTGTGCCGGTAGAGGGTTATATCCGCCTTGCACTGTATCTGATTCCTTATGGAATTATCGGCTACGATATCTTGAGGAAGGCAGTTCTGGGGATTCTTCACGGCGAAGTGTTTGACGAAAATTTTCTGATGGCGGTGGCTACGGTGGGCGCCATTGGTTTGGGAGAATATACGGAAGGCGTGGCGGTTATGCTGTTTTACCAGATCGGGGAGCTGTTTCAGGCTGTGGCAGTGGGAAAGAGCCGGCAAAATATCAGCGCCTTGATGGATATTCGACCGGATTACGCCAATATTGAAAATGAGGATGGCACTCTGGAACAGATAGACCCCGATGATGTGGAAATCGGAACCATTATTATCGTGCAGCCCGGAGAAAAAGTACCCATTGACGGCGTGGTGACGGAGGGCAGTTCCACCTTAAATACCGCCGCTCTGACCGGAGAAAGCGTTCCCAGAGATGTGGGCGCAGGGGACGATATTATCAGCGGGTGCGTGAATTTAAGTGGACTTTTGAAAATCCGCACCACCAAAGAGTTTGGCGAGTCCACGGTATCAAAGATTTTGGATTTGGTGGAAAATTCCGGCATGAAAAAGTCCCGCTCGGAGAATTTTATCACAAAATTTGCAAGATACTATACTCCGGCAGTCTGTTACAGCGCTCTTGCGCTGGCGGTTCTGCCCCCCGTGGCGAATCTTCTTATGGGAAATGCCGCCAATGTAAGCACCTGGGTAATCAGGGCGCTGACTTTTCTGGTAATCAGCTGTCCCTGTGCGCTGGTAATTTCCATTCCCTTAAGTTTCTTTGGGGGAATAGGGGGAGCTTCTGCCTGCGGTATTCTGGTGAAGGGCTCCAATTATTTGGAGGCTTTGGCCGGCACTAAATATGTGGTGTTTGACAAGACTGGGACTTTGACTAAGGGTGTGTTTGAGGTGACAAAAGTCTGTCCTGCAGGGCAACAACAATCCTCACAGCAGCTTCTCACCTACGCCGCCTATGTGGAGTCTTACTCCGGGCATCCCATTAGTAAGAGTCTTAAGGAAGCTTATGGAGAGCCCATAGATTATAACAGGGTCAGTGATGTGGAAGAAATCAGCGGACACGGAGTGACTGCCCTTGTGGACGGCAAAAAAGTTGCCGCCGGCAATGCCAAGCTGATGAAGCGTCTTGGCATTTCCTATGAGGAGAATACGGATGCAGGCACAGTGGTGCATATAGCGGTGGAAGGCAGTTATGCGGGATATATTCTGATTTCTGATGTGGTGAAAGAGCAGTCCAAGGAGGCGATTGCCGCATTAAAGTCTTTAGGAGTGCGAAAGACCGTTATGCTCACGGGGGACAGCAAAGCCGTGGCGGATGCTGTGGCAGGCCAATTAGCGCTGGATGAGGTCTACAGCGACCTGCTTCCGGCGGATAAGGTGGAGCGGGTGGAAGCGCTTTTGCAGGAAAAGGAAGCTTCAGGAAAAGCCTCCAGAGAAAAATTAGCCTTTGTGGGGGATGGCATTAATGATGCCCCTGTGCTTTCCCGGGCGGATATCGGCATTGCCATGGGAGCCTTGGGTTCCGATGCAGCTATTGAGGCTGCGGATATTGTACTTATGGATGACAATCCCATAAAAATTGCCCTTGCTATGCGTATTTCCAGAAAATGCCTCCGCATTGTCTATGAGAACATTGTGTTTGCGCTGGGAATCAAGGCAGCCTGCCTGATTCTGGGAGCTCTGGGCATTGCCAATATGTGGATGGCAATTTTTGCGGATGTGGGAGTCATGGTATTGGCAGNGCNNAATGCCATCCGATGCCTGNGGGNAAAATNAATNNAATGAGGNGGAGNAGNGGGAGATTTTCATNNAACGTGANAAATTGATTGCNAATATGACAGACCAGATAAAGGAAGCCCAATTAAAGCTGGGNTANGNAGNGGAGACAGTAAGGTTATATTACCCGCTGTCTTCTTTGCGTATGCTGTTGGGAGTAGAGGGCGCAGATGGAACTTCCGGTGCCGATGCTACAGATGCCGGAACAGTCCTTGCCGCCCTGAAAGCGGAGTTGGAAGGCTGGGAGGACTGTCCCTTGGGAAAACTTTCCGTCTGTCTTCATGGAGACAGGGTGGAAATCGGAATTCCCCCCAAAGGGGTCAGATATGTCCATGAACAGGTGAAAACCCCCGCCTTTTTAAGCGCACTCATAGGGCTGTTTCAGACAAAGCACCATTGCGGTATAGAAGATGTGCGCAAAGTGTTTGAAAGCTTTCAAGAGGATTATGTATGTGAAAAACTTTCCAAGGAGGCGGCAGAGCACATGGGCTTTGACTATGTGCTCTATTTTAAGGATGGGGCGGTGGATGCTTATTATTACTGCATCAAAGAGGAGATGGGACATACCGTTTACCACCGATTTACAAGGGAGGACTATGAGCGCCTTTGAGACAATGCCCAATTATTAAACTCAATAAAGTTTCTCTTCACACTATGCCTTCGGAAGCATAACCTATTAAAAAGCCTTCCGGAGGCATTATGGACTGCAAGGACAAAATACTTTCCAATGATTTTTATGATGTGATTACGGATTTCCCGATAGTGCTGAGAGGCGGTGAAAATTATGATTTGTGTTATGTGGAGGTGGAAAACACCTATAATCTGATTTATATTAATAAAGCAGGCGTTGTCAGTCCCTTTGAAAACTTTTTTAATTATCCCAATATGCCAAAGCTCTATGGACTGATGCAGGACACCGCCACTGCGCCGGGCTTTAATCCCAATAATCTGATTGTAAGCGGCATTACCCAGGTTCAGCGGGAACCCCTAAACCTTACGGGAAAAGGGGTAGTGATGTGCTTTATCGACACAGGCATTGATTATACCAACGAAGTTTTTCGCTATGAGAACGGCGAAAGCCGTATTTTGTCCATCTGGGATCAGACCATTCAGGAGGGGACTCCGCCGGAGGGCTTTTTCTACGGAACGGAATATACCAGAGAGGATATCAATCGGGCGTTAAGTGCAGAAGACCCTTATTCCGTAGTGCCTTCCAGAGACGAAAACGGACATGGGACTTCCATGGCAGGAGTGGCGGCCGGAAGCAGATTGGGAGGAGGATATATCTATCAGGGGGCAGCGCCGGATGCGGATTTGGTGATTGTCAAGTTAAAGGAGTGTAAGCCCTATCTGCGGGACTTTTATCTGGTGCCTGAAGGTGTCCCTGCTTATCAGGAAAACGATATTATGCTGGCGGTGCAATATGCGGACTCCTTTGCCAGAGTATTTAGGCGTCCTGTGGTTATTTGTCTGGGGATTGGCACTAACATGGGGGACCACAAGGGCAGTTCCTTTTTGTCGCGATATCTGAATACCGTAGCAACCAAAAGAAGCCGGGGTGTGGTAGTCTGCGGCGGCAATGAGGGAAATGCGGCTCATCATTACCGGGGAGTGCTGTCCGGCAGCGCGGATGCTGCCATGAGCAGCGATGAGGTGGAAGTCCGGGTGGATGCGCAGGCGAAAGGCTTTTATATGGAATTGTGGGGCAATGTGCCAAATGTGTTTAATGTCAGCATACGCTCTCCGGGAGGGGAAACCACGGCTCCCATCCGGCTGGGAGTGCGGCAGAGTATCACATACAGCTTTATTTATGAGAAAACGAGNATNNCTNTTGACGGCACTTTGGTAGAGGGGGCATCGGGGGAACAGTTGATTCAATNCCGGGTTCAGGACCNCACACCGGGCATCTGGACTTTTCGGGTCACTTCTGTGGGGCAGATGAATCAGGGAGAATTTCATATGTGGCTGCCTATTACAGATTTTATGAATGCCCAAATCTATTTTCTGCGCCCCGACCCCTATACCACACTGACAGAACCGTCTCTGGCGAGGGATGTAATCAGCGTGTCCACTTATAATGCGGCAAACAACAGCTTTTACACGGAATCCGGAAGGGGATTTAGCAGACAGGGCATCTCCTGCCCTGACTTTGCGGCGCCGGGAGTGAATGTGTCCACTGTTTTTGGAAAGGCCACTGGCAGCAGCCTTGCAGCCTGCATTGCGGCAGGGGCCGTGGCACAGTTTATGCAGTGGGCGGTGGTGGAATTAAATGACGGCAATGCGGAGAGCCGTGAAATCAAAAACTATTTTATCAGAGGAGCCTCAAGGGACCAAAGTCTCACATACCCCAACAGNGAATTTGGCTACGGCCGCTTAAACATTGCGGGAGCNTTCGATGCTATGATAGGGGTGTAACACAAAAGTGTAACNCAAAAAGTGTGACATNAAANGGAAATTGGGGATTGNCTGTNGAGGAAACGGGCTAATTTTTGACTGACTTTACTGAGAAGGCAGCTCCTGTTTACAGGAGTTGCCTTTTGCTAAGAAACTAATAAGAAAACAATAAGAATTTTACAAATAAGGTAATAGTGTGTTATTGTATTTATTACATAGTAGACCATATTCCAATAGGTGATTAAAGAATAAATCGTTGAAGCACCTGAAATAGGAGGGAAAAATGTTCCAAAGGCATTCGATCATTTTATGGAGAAAAGCGGACAGAGAAGATAAAAGCTTTGAGGAAATCGCAAGGGAAACTTATAATGTTTTAAATGTATTTCAAAATTACCCTCAAGAATTAAGACCTAATTATCTTACTGCAAAAACCAAGAAGGACATCAGGGAATTTGAATGGAATTATGAGAATTTTTGTAGTACCTTGAGTAAAGGAATTAACAAAGAAGGTAAACGCGTATTTGAGAATTTGGGATATTTAATATCATTTTTTTCATCTATTAATGAAGAGGACTCTTGTGGATTTGAAGTATGGGCAGGAAATAAGAGTGAAAAATTTCATAACACATTAATTATAAATTTACCTTTATCAATGAATCTTTATGATGAGAAGACAGCCAAGAAGATTATCAGCTTGTTTGAAACCCTTGTGCAGACATATGCACCATATTGGGGATGTATTTCTAATAAGGCATTATCTCGGAAGTATGGAAAATACCTGGTGGGAAACTTGCCGACAACGATACATTGGCTAAATTATTGGTCAGAAGACATTATTCAGGCAATAGGAGTGAAAAATATACAGAAGACAGTTGATGCAAATCCGGAAATTTCCTTTGAAAATGGTATTATGTTAATTAGAAACACGGCAATTGATGTAGAAAAAGAGGATGATCTCAAATTTCATGACAAGCTGCAAAAACAATTGTCTTTGGACTTAGGTGGAAACAATTAAATTAACAGGGTTCAAATTTGAATTAGCATGGGACAGTGAACAGAATGAATGAAAGATATGTTGAAGTTATTTATAGTATAGAGAAATAAAGGAGAGTGCAGAAGTGAATAAAATTNACTTTTATNAAAGTAAATACGANGCCTTGGAAACATTTTATGGATGGATTGATCAAGGAAGTGAATATGATGCTGCANTTGAACAAAGTATATACTATAGTCATGGATTGGAAGAAATCGATGAAATTATACTGAATATTACAATAGCAACCAGATATTCTAGATGTGGGAAAAGATTATCAGAACAATTCAAAAGAAGATTGGAAACTATAATATCTAAAGCCAAGGTGTTAAATTTACAAGAGTACGGTTTGACGGAGAAGGAAATAATAGTTTTTATGGAAGAAATAAAGGAAGTAACAGCACTATTTTAGTGGCATAACAATAAATCCATAAATTACATAGAGCAGCACCATGGAAAGGAACAAGATGGAAGTAGTTAATAAAAAATACTATGATGGTTTCGAGGGAGAACCAGAGATTCAGTTTATCTACAAAAAAGGAAACGATACTGAAATTCTTACTATATGGGAAGGATATTTTGACCAAATAATGAGATTAATGCTTCCTGATGAGCAGGGGTGGATTGGTTTAGCCTATTGCTATAATATGTGCACAGGATGGTATGAAGATAGTCCATGGGTAATAGATGATTTGCAAATAGCATTAAAACAGTTTGAATCAATAGATAAAACGAAGTTATGTGATGAAGCAGTAGAAATTTTATTGTTATTGTGTAATATACTCAGAGCAGCTATCTTAAATAATTATGAGGTTTCTATTGATAGAGAGTAGTGATAAGTCTGATGATGTAATATTTCTCTTTGGCGTAATCCCAATTATATAATTTGCTTGAAAGGCTGGAGTTCTTTCACACCAGAGCTTTCGTTAGGGGGATGGAAGGCAATGTTGATTGGCTTGAGACTTATAAGAAATCTAGCTAGGCATCAGAAAGTTATTTACATGATTTTGAAATTGAAAAACAAAGGTAGGAGAAAAAAGCGATATTTTACCCATGACATGCTGAAAGTGTAAAAAGTATGGCATCTCCTTATAAAGTATGATTGCATATATAGATGTTAAACATTACTATATGTCTTATCAACAAAAAGGAGGCTGCTACAATGTTTTTAAGAGAAGAAATCAGCAAATACTTGCACTACTGTAAATTCCAAAAGGAACTTGATGATAAGACGATAAAGGCATATAAGCAAAAAACGGTGAAAAGAAAAATAGTAAGCGAGAAATGATAATCACTTTTCAATGAAAATATATTGACGATAATTGTAGAATAAAGTAGAATAAAAGTAGAAATATGTGGCAGATAGATGCTTTTTGAGATTTGTGGGTAAAAGTGTAAAGGGATTGATAATGGGGAAAAGAAAATCTTATAATTCTATTTTGTCAATGGAAGATTGGTCTCCAAGAAATCCTATGATTTATAAATTATATAGTGCTCATCAGCTAAAATTTTAATGGCGGAGTCAGATGGTTGATAGTAAATGGTATTGTATGAAACTTTTAGTTTTTAAGTAGCGCTTACAGATATGCTTGTAATTAGAAATTATTAACAGATAAGGGTGTGGAACAGGAGCCATTTGAAGGAGTTACATACAATGGGTATTTTAGATTAATGGAGGTAGTGTTTTAATGTGTAAAATTTGTACATCATGTAATGGGCTTATGAATTATGATCCATATTTTGAAGCTGAAGTTTGTGTAAAATGTGGAAGAATGGAAAGGAAGCCCAATAAGGAAATTCAAAGGGCAATAGTTAGCCAATCTCAGAGCGTTGATATTTTAAAACAAATTATGGGAACGATGATGGCACATTCATAATGAAATAAATATTGTTTATTATCAAATTCCCTGAGGTTTCCTTGGGGAATTTGATTTTGCAGCGGGCAAGTATTGTAATATAAATCTATAAAAATAATGCAAGCANATATNATNATATGANGTAAACTATGAATCCGATTTACAGAGATATTTTTCGGGCTATTCATGAAGGAAAGTGGCTCAGCATTGAATACAACAATCAGGAAAAAGGAGTAACCCGATTTTGGATTGGCATTAAAGATTTGAATATGCGGCAAAGAACTATGGCTGTGGAAGGGCTGCATCTGAGTCAGTATTCTGTAAAAAATTTGGACAGGCTGAAGATTGATTCTATTCTTTCTTCTAAAGTGGTGGAGGGTTCCTATTGTCCTATCAATGAAAGTTTGGTTCGGGATATTTATTTAAATCCTCATAAGTATAATACGCTTTTTGACAACACTGCAAATCTGAAAATTCTCACTTATCTGGAAATGTGTAATCGAATGGACTGTAATCCGTATCATCGTGATTTTGCGCTGGTGCATATGTTGGATGGCGATAAATTGCAGAATGGACAATATCTTTTGAATGAGGAACAATTTCGAGAAATCGTCCGCAATTTTCAGGTGAAAGCGGAGCAGCCTCAGAAGCTTGGCGGCAGACTAACGATACAGCAGCTTGCCATGAATGAACTCAGTATTCACACACCTAAAGGTTTGTATGTATTGGCTTACAGGAGGTTATATCTGGATGTTTCATCGAAAATGCTTCGGGCTGCCGATGAGATTACTGTCTGTACGGAATTTACCATAGACGGAAGTGTGCAGAGTATCCGCAGATATCTGGATGCGGAGGAATATGAGCTGTTGAAAGACTTTGAAGGAAACAGAGAAAGGATTAAAGATTGTATAACTGCACATCGCACCCGTCAGAAGGATGAAGTGGATGATATGCCTTATATTATTGGACTTGGCATGGACGTTGTATTGGATTTACATAGTGAATATAAAGCTATTTTGGAGATGTATCNNGAGAATTTGGCGNCAGATNCTATCANANCCTTTTTTGGCAATGTGTTGGNGAGNGCAAAAGATANACNTGTGCCTATAGCATTAGNGANCAAGCGGGTGAACTTNGATCAGTTATTGNCAATCAACAGTGCCATGACTCAACCTGTGACTTATATACAGGGACCTCCCGGAACGGGTAAAACGAATACAATTATTCATACCATCATAACGGCATTTTTTAATGAGAAAACCGTTCTTTTTGCATCTTATAATAATCATCCGATTAATGGCGTGTTTGAAAAACTTTCGCAGATGGAGTACCGTGGCAAAAGGATTCCATTTCCTATTTTGCGCTTGGGAAACCGGGATAAACTAAAGGAGGCTTTGGAATATATCAGGAGGCTTCATAAGCAGACTAAAGATATCATGGTGTTCAGCTCTACATTGGATAGAAATAAAACGGACAGAAAACGCAGGGCAAGACAGCTCTCTTCACTTTTGGAAAGTTATGAGGAATTGTTGGAATTACAGGAGAGGCGAGAGACGATTCAATGTATGGTGGAATATGAGGATAGGCAGATTCCGTCTCTTCAAATGGTGCCTTTTCAAGCGGATTTAAAAGGGCGGCAGCTTAAAATGTTGAATCAGCAGATTGAACGCAGGGCAGGCATTTCGGAAGAGCAGGCCTTACAGCTTTTGGATGACAACACGGAGGAATTAAAACAATATCTTTATTATACATCTGCGGGATATATTAAAAAATTGGACGAGGAGGAGTTCGCAGATTTTAGAAAAATACTTTATCCCGAGAATAGTGATAAGAATAGTGAGGGCGAAGAGAATGGGCAAGATATCATTGAGAATCCCAAAGGGGAAACTGTCAAGGAAGAAGAGATTCTGGATGCTTTTGCAAAATATTTGAGTGAACAGGAGAATGTGTTAAAACTACAGAAGGTGTTTCCTATTATGGCTACCACCTGTATTTCTGCCCATCGGCTGGGAGAGCCTAAGCGGATGTTTGACATGGTTATCATGGATGAGGCAAGTCAGTGTAATACGGCTATTTCGCTGGTTCCCATTATCCGGGGTGACAGATTGATGCTGGTGGGGGATCCGCAACAGTTGAATCCCGTGATTATGCTGAATGAACTTGTCAATGAGAAATTAAAGAAAAAATATTTGGTTTCGGATGCGTATGAGTAGTTTAAAAACTCTATTCATAAGACTTATCTGGCTTGTGACGTTGTCAGTGACGAGATTTTGCTACACAATCATTATCGTTGTCATCAAAAGATTATCGGGTTTAATAATCAGAAATATTACAATTCCCGTCTGCGGATTCAATCCCAGAGTCATGAGAAAGAACCTTTGCAGTTTGTAGATGTGCAGGATGCATCAGCAGTGCAGAAAAACACGGCACCACATGAGGCGAGGGAAATTGCACGTTATGCCGCACTGCACAGTGATAAAACCATAGGAGTCATCACACCTTTTGTGAATCAAAAGGCTCTGATTGAACAAGCGTTAAAGGAGGAGGGTGTGGGGAATGTTACCTGTGGGACGGTTCATGCCTTTCAGGGTGATGAGAAAGATGTGATTCTGTTTTCCACAGCAATAACTGACCGGACATATGCTGGAACATATAGCTGGTTAAAAAATAATAAAGAGTTGATCAATGTAGCCACATCCAGAGCGAGAGATAAACTTATCGTACTAGGAAGCCTGAAAAATATAGAGAGACTTCATGCACAACAGAAAGTTGATCATGAGCAACAGGAGGCTGATGATTTATACGAATTGATACAATATGTCTGTTCCAACGGGCAGTCAATAGTCACTCCCAAGCAGGCTAATTCGCGGGCATTGGGGGTCAAACCTTTCAGCACTGCCACAGNNGAAGCTTTTCTTGNAAANCTGAANCANGCTTTAGAGAATATATGGANGACACAGAGCCGCTATTCTGTGGAAAAAGANGNGCNGATTTCCCNTGTGNTTCAGGATNATGAGGATNACNATGANCTGTTTTATACCGGACGATTTGATTTTGTGGTATATGAGAAACAGGGGGAGCAGAAGTTTGCCATGCTTGCTATTGAATTGGACGGGAAAGAACATTTTGAGGATGAGATTGTGAAAGAGCGTGACAGAAAGAAAAATGATATCTGTAAGGCGCATAATCTCAGGATTATTCGTGTAGAAAATTCTTATGCGCGGCGTTACTATCATATTAAGGGCATTTTGGAAAAGTATTTTCAGACTATGCATTAAGGGGATTTACGCCCCCAAAAAATCACCATAACAGTTGTCAAGAATGCCGCACTGTGCTATAATATACACGGAAACTGTAGTATCCGTCAGTTGACGATTTGGGGAAGATATTGAAAGGAAGGATATTGTGTTAAAAGGGAGCAGGACATACCGGGCATTGGTGAGTGTGGGGATACTTACCGGTGTCGCCTGTCTGGTTTTAAGTTTGGAATTGGCGGTTCGTGTAGGGGAATACCTTGCATTGGGGGTTATTATTGGCATTCTTGTTTTGATATTGAGTATTTTTGGCGTCAGCCGGACCTATAGCTGGGAGCTTTATCAGGAAAATCAAAGAATACTTACGGTAGTAAATTTAAGCGGAGAATTAATTTTTGAATATGATACCCAGACAGGCAAGATAAATTGGCTTGGAGACAGTGAGCAGATTTTTCAGGCGAAAAAGCGGAAGCTCACATTGGAAGAATTGATTCATCCGGAAGATTGGCCTTTTATGAGACAGCAGATGGAAGACTTAAAGAGGGATAAAGTGTATTCCATGCATATCAGGATTCTGGATGCAGAAGGGAAATACCGTTTCTGCAGCTGTCGCATGGCGGCGTCAAAGAATGATATGGGAAAGGTTGCACAGACCTTGGGAGTGATACAGCCTATTGTCGCAGAAAAGTCCTAGCGCTTTTCTGCGATTTTTCTTTTGTGTTTTGATTTAGTATCTTTGTAAAGGGTTAATAGAAAACTGCCGATATAATTACCAGATAGCCGTAATAGGCAGATTTTGAGTAAACTGAAAACGGATTTTCGGAAGAAATCAAGGAGGATGAGTTATGGAAGTAAAGAGTAAGAACATATCAGTGTATGCAGGTCAGGACGAGAGGGTGATGCGCCACAGGCAGGAAGCGGCATCCGCAAAGAACCAGACCGGCGAAAAGACCCGAAAGAGCATTATGGCAGCAGGACTCAATGACCAAAATGACAAGATTTTGATGAAGAAACAGCAGGCTCAGCAAAAAGCGCTCAAAATTGTGGGGGATACTTTTACTGCGGATAAAAAAGTGGATGCCCAAATGGATTCCGTCAGGTCTCAGGCGGAAAGTTATAGGGAGCAGATGCGGGAACTGAGCGGTTATCTGGCAGATTTGGAAAATACCCCCACAGAGGAAATGGATGAGGAGATGAAAGCTGCCCATCAAACGGCTAAATTGGAGTACCAGAAGCAGTATGATGCATTGGAGGAGGAGCTTCAGGCATTGGATAAATCTCTGACTTCCATGGAAATAAACAGGCTGAAATCTTCTCCTATGGTGAAGGCAACGGAGGCTGCAGAAGACATTATGGAGGCCGCAAGTAAGGAAATTGTGGGAATGTTAATGGAAGAAGCCAAAGACCACATTGACGAGGAACAGGAGAAGAGAGAAGAGCAGGCAGAAAAGATTGCCGAGGAGAAGGAAAAGAAAGAAGAGCAGATTGAGAAATCTAAGGAGAAGAACGAGGAGCTGGAGGAAGTTACGGAAGCAATCAGGGAAGTGACGGCGGACAGCGAGGATGTACAGAAAGAATTGGACGACATTCTGCAAAAGATGAAGCTTCTCAAGGAAGATTTAAAGGGCGCCAAAGTAGATGAAAAGCTGTGAGAATGGAGTTTCAGATGAGAAATAAGTTTTCAATTCATAGGATTGTGATAAATAAGAGGTTTGTGCCCCTGTTCATATTAGGCATATTGCTGTGTACCTTATGTATGGGCAGTGTGAGCATGACAGCCTTGGCGGAGACGGCAGGCTCTGATTTTTACATTGAAGCAGTTCTTTTGCCCTCTGCCGGCAATACTTATGATATCAGCATGACAGTATCCAATACCGGCAGGGATTGGGAAGGCACCGTGCGCCTTTTGCTAGACAACGGCTATAGTCAAAATGTTACGGCTTATGATACGGTGATTGCGCTTCCTCAGAACAGCACCAAGCAATTTGTGGTGAAGGTGCCTAAAAAGAGTGTGGATGCGGCAAGCACAACCATCAATGCAATGTTTTTGGACAAGCGCTCCAAAGTGGTAGCGGAGACTTCATTAAAACAATTTAGGTGGGACGAAAAGGAAGTTTTGCCCATGGGAATTTTGAGCGATAATTATTCCTCTCTCACCTATCTGGATATGGGAGGAGAGAGACTGTACTATTATGACAATCAATATCCTGTCAAGCTTATGGAGTTAAGTCAGGATAATCTGCAAACCTCCTTGGATTCTCTGGTATTTTTGGTGATTGACAATTATAATACGGGTATTTTGTCGGAGGAGACATTAGATGCCATTGATAAATGGGTACAAAGCGGCGGCGTGTTGATTATCGGCACGGGAAGCCGGGCGGAAGAGGCTTTAAGCGGTTTTGACAATTTGGGCATCACCTGTGGTAAGATTTATGCTCCAGGAGAATATGAAGTTGTTGACAAAGCTTCATGGGATGTAACGCAGATTGCAGTGGCGGAACTTATAGATAACAATTTTCAGTATGAGATGGCTTATGACAATTATCTTAATCTTATGAAATCCAAGGGGGACGGCGCCGTGGGAGTGCTTCCCTATTCACTCACGGATTTTGGCAAATTGGGCAGGGATGCTTATACCTATGCCACACAGGAAGAAATCGTACTGAGTTTATTAGAAGTTATCAGCAGTGAGTCTTCGGCAAAACATACATCTCAGAATACATCTGTCTCACGCAATCACCAATATCTTTTCAGCGATACTTTTGCAGCTTTAGGAAGCGAAGACAGTCGTTTGAATTTTGGAGTGCTGAAGGTTTTAGTGGTTCTCTATGTGATTTTTGTGGGTCCTGTGCTCTATTTGATTCTGCGCATTACCAAAAAGAGGGAGATGTATTGGCTGGCGGTGCCCGTGGCGGCGCTTTTGGGAATTTGTTTGGTTTCCTTGGCAGGACGGGGATTTGAGGTAAAAAATACCAGAGTATATTCCGTGACAGTATCAGATCTTTCCCATCCGGGTAATGCCCAGACGTATATGCGCTGTTATGATGTCAATTATAATGAATGGAATTTACTGCTGGCGGAGGGCTATGAGAGCATAGGCCCTGTAGCAGCCATGCGTTCTTACTCCAGAGGCGCTGCCGGATATTATTATCATGTCAAAAAGGAGGGGGAGAGGCTTATATTTGGAGTCGATCCAGAGAAAAGTTTTGAGGACTGCTATTTTCTGACGGGAAACGCACCGAAGGTAGGAAGCGGAAGTCTGGAACTCAGCGATTTGCATATGCCCAATGCGTACAGCTTGACAGGAACCGTGTCTAATAATACGGACAGGGATTTCCCCTATATTGCGATTATCGCTAATAATGAGCTGTTTGTTTATAAAGACCTTCCGGCAGGCAAAACCAGCAGTCTGAAGGATTTGAAAGTGGCTAGTGGAAATAGCGGGGCTCCTGATGTGTACCGTGCTTATCGGAGTGAGGTTTTGACGGAGGCTGCCCGTGACAATAAGAAGGATTTGGATGTCTTGGCGGCTTTGGGATTGGGCATTTATCAGGTATATCCCAAGGAGGATGATGCCGTTACGGTTGTCATCGGAGTGACCAAGGATTGGGAAAAAGCAGTGGATGATAATTGCAGGGAGATATCCTATGGATGTCTCTATCAGATTCAATAGGGGGGACATTATGCTGTATATTAATGATTTGGTAAAAAGATACGGCTCTTTTACGGCAGTTAATCATTTGACCCTGCATATTCCGGAGGGAGATTTGTTTGGTTTTATGGGGCCCAACGGCGCAGGGAAAACCACCACAATCCGCATGGTCTGCGGTCTTTTGAAGGCTAGCGGAGGGAATGTGAGAATCGGCAATACCCAAGCCCCCATGGGAAGTAAGGNGATGAAGCGGCAGATTGGATATGTGCCGGATTTCTTTGGAGTGTATGACAATTTAAAGGTGCGGGAATATATGGATTTATACGGTTCCATGTACGGAATGTATACCCGCGATATCGCAAAGTTGACGGACGATTTGCTGGAACTTGNCAATCTCTCGGACAAGAAGGAAGTCTATGTGGACACCTTATCCAGAGGAATGAAGCAGCGTCTGTGTGTGGCGAGGGCGTTACTTCATAATCCCAAGCTTTTGATTTTAGATGAACCCAGCTCCGGTTTGGATCCAAGGGCGAGGGTGGAGATGAAGGAGCTTTTGAAAAATCTTCACTCTATGGGAAAGACTATAGTAATCAGTTCACACATTCTTTCAGAGCTTTCCGAGATGTGTAACAGTATTGGTATTATGAATCACGGGCAGCTTATTATAGCGGGGCGCATTGAGGATGTGATGGAAAAGATTGAGGGAAGAAACCGTATTCACATAAATGTAGCTTCCGATATGGAGGCGGCGGTGCGGATGATGAAGGAACAGGCCAATGTCAAGATAGAGTCTGTCTTGGAAAATGAGCTTGTTATCTCTAGTAA
>WFLX010374587.1_pt1 | contig 22122 bp, 20 predicted proteins | sample 4967041 | NCBI WGS metagenome assembly WFLX01 (sample SAMN12857096, study PRJNA449069) | gut metagenome | isolation source: stool from male and female vole | host: Microtus ochrogaster | place: USA:Florida | collected 2017
ACGTAGGCGCTGATGTGGTCTCCTGAAACCGGAAAGGTGCTCCGGGGTGAATAGTATCGGTGACTTGATAATCATATTCTAACTGAAAGTTAAAAAAAGGTATCACCAGACAAGCAAGATAGGATGCTATCAGTGCCCAACGTCGGAGATTAACAGCTTTAATATGCGACAAAGCAAGCATATATACTGAAAAAATCACTGAAAGCATTATTGCGCTTTTCAAGGATAAGGCTAAAAGTTGTCCCATATTACTCCTTCTTTTCGATTATGTCAATACATTCTTTTATTTCTTCTTCACTGAGCTGTTTCTCTTCAACGAGTGCAGACACCATACTCTTGAAACTATTGTCAAAATAATTCTTAAGTATGTTCATAAGAGTAGTTTTCCTGAAATCTTCTTTCATCAGCAACGCATGGTAGCGAAATGACCCTCCCTGTTTCTCATGGCCCACAAAGCCTTTCTTTTCCAATACTCTTACAACAGTTGAAACTGTATTAACATGAGGTTTGGGTTCAGGACAATAATCGAGTATTTCCTTAACAAAAAGAGGGCCATGGTCCCAAAAGATTCTCATGATCTCTTCTTCCTTTATAGTTAATTGTGGTCGTTTTTCAGACATAGTTATGGTGGTTTTTAGTTTTATAAGGTTTATAAGTACAAAAATAAAATACTGACGATGCAAAATTACAACTATTTTTGTAGTTGACAAACAATTCAACTATAAAAATAGTTAAAAATAAAGATCGATGGATATAGATTTAGATCGTAATTGTGAGTAAGGACAGTCATCTACAAACCCGTTAGGTCTGTTTCCGGTTGACCGGAGGGATATGAGTTATATTATGAACCGAATGGGTATGAATTATATTATGAATGAGTTATTAAAAAACATGATATTATAAAAAAACTAACATTGTAGTTGTACTACTAAAAAATTAGTCTTATATTTGCAGGCGTAATGAACTCACTGCTTCAGTAACTCACACACGTAAACTATATATTTATGAAAAAATTGCTTCTGCTTTTATTGACCGTCTGCTGCATTGTGGCGGTAAAAGCTGAGACTGCCGATTATTCGAATGCAACTCTCAAGGCTCAGTATGAAGAATGGCATCTGTCTCATAAATCCGATTCGGATAAAGAAGGTTATATATCTCGCAACAATTATATTCTCCAGATAGCACCCTTATCCTCTTTCTATTTTGATCCTCAAACTTATTATGTGGATTCGCTTAAAAATGATCCTAACGGAAGGGTAGTATATGATAAGGCTTTTTCTGACGCTTTGGAAGAATTCTCTCGAACCAAGGCTGATGCTTTCAAAATTATGGAGGATAGAGGATTAATGCCAAAGGGAAGATATAAATGTCGGAAAGATTTTAATTCAGGGGACATAACAGTTTGGAATTCTAACGGGGCCGATAAATATAGTTATAAAGTGCCGATGGATGAACTGGTCTGGGAATTGGGGGATTCCACCATAAACGTGATGGGTTATACCTGTTATTCAGCGACAGCTGATTATCATGGCCGGAAATGGACAGCTTGGTACACTACCGAGCTCCCGATGCAGGATGGCCCATGGCAATTGTGCGGACTTCCGGGATTAATAATGAAAGCAGATTCCATGGATGGTGAGTATGGATTTGAGATAAAGGGTCTGCAGAAATGTGATGAACCATTGAAAAATCCTTTTGAAATTGATAAAACTTATGCGACAAAAAGAAAGACATATCTAAAGATTGTTGACCATAACCGTCGGAATCGTGCTTCAACTATCAGTGCGATGACCGGTGGCAAAGTCACTTTATCGGATAAAGTTAACTATAAAGGTAATGACGATTTCCTTGAAACAGATTATCACGAATGAATAGAATATTGTTTTTTATTTAGCCTTTTTGCTGCGGTAAATGCTGTGGCTCAGGTTGAAGTGAAGGGAAAAGTAATTGATAAGGAGAGTAACGAACCTTTGACCGGGGCTTCTGTAATTATAAAAGGACCGGACGGAAAAATCAAGAAATACGCTATCTCCAAGGGTGAAGGCAGTTTCACACTGAACGTACCATCAATAGAAGGTTGTCATCTTGAGACATCCATGATGGGATTCTCCAAGAATTCTATTTCTCTTGACTCTGTCTCTTTCCCCGTGACGGTATATATGGATCCCGGCACAACATTACTCAAGGAGGTCACAGTGAAGGCAGACCAAATCCGGGAACAAGGAGATACCATTTCTTATAATGTAGGTAGTTTTGCCCAGAAACAAGATCGTTCGATTGGTGATGTCCTTAATCGGATGCCCGGAATTAATGTGGAAAAATCAGGAAAAATCCAGTATCAGGGAGAGGATATCAATAAATTCTATATAGAAGGATCGGATCTTCTTGGCGGTAAATATGGAATCGCTACAAATGGAATTAATCATGAGGATGTCGGTACAGTTGAGGTGATGGAGAATCATCAACCTATGCAAGTACTGTCAGGCATATCTTTCTCCGATAAGGCGGCAATAAACCTTAAATTGAAAAATAAAGCGAAAGCTACATGGACCTTTCATGGAGATGCCGGAGGTGGCTATTCATGGCAGCCTGAAGGTGCGGTTTGGGATGGTGAATTATTCGCTATGGCTGTGATGCCCGGTTTCCAGAATATCACGACTATCAAAACCAATAATATAGGAGAAGACCTTTCAGGCCAGGCAACCGATTTCTTTTCGTCAAGAAGAGGTACGGATTTGAGCCGTTATGTAGGAGTATCCCTTCCCGGAGTTCCCAATTTGAATAAGCAACGTACTCTATTTAACAAATCGGTGCTATTGTCAACCAACAGTCTTTGGAAATCCGGTAGGGGAGAGTTTAAAACTCAAATTGATTATTCTTTCAATCATGTCACTGCTGACGCCGCTAATATAACCACCTACTTTTTAAATGAAGGTAACCGTGTCGTGACTGAAAACCGGCATGGTCTTGAGCGGTCACATTCCGTGTCAGGGAGATTTGTATATGAATTGAATCAAAAAACGGCCTTTATTAATAATACTCTGAAAACTAATTTAGATTGGGATAATCTCTCTCTGAAAGTCACCGGTTCTCTTCCGAATTCTCAATCGGCATCATTGCCTGACTATTACGTCGGAAATGATTTTAAACTGATTAAAAGATTCAAGGGTAAACATCTTGTTACTTTTAAAAGTGTGAATGAATGGGAATCATTGCCTCAGACTCTAAGGGTAGATGGAATGCAGAGCGTTGATGACCGGGGAGTGGAGTTCCTGCAGAATATTAGAGATCATGCTTTTTCCACTCATGAGAGTGCATCCTACGCTTTCACATTGAAAGGTATCACCGTCAGTCTGGAGGGTGGAGTGAAAGGTTATTTCCGTAAACTCCACACAGCTCTTCCCGAGATGCCGGAGATAATACCCGGAGAGACCTCTAATGTGCTTAATACCAATAATCTTACCGTCTATGCCACTCCAAAATTTGAATATTGGGTTAATCGTATAAACATTACTCTCAATGCTCCTGTAAGCTACGCTCATTATAACTTCGATAAAGCCATTGCCAACCGTAATGAGGTATACTTCTCTCCCTCGTTAAGTATGAACTGGAAGCCGAACAACCGTATTTCAATGACTGTAAGAGGAGGGTCGGGACGCTCTCCAATGAATCTGAATATGATTCAACCCGGATTGATAATGACTAATTACCGGTCTTTTAAAAGCGGTGTAGACAATTTCTATACTTCCACGTCGCAGAATGTCTCCGGAAGTATAACATATAAACATACTCCAAAAGGTCTCTTCGGGAATGCGTATGTGATGCAATCCTGGTCACACATGCCTTACACAATGGCACAACAGCTTTATGGAGACTATGTGGTGTACTCATATATTCCGGCAAAAAGTGACGGCAAGATGTTTATGGCTTCCGGCAATGTTGGTAAGACACTTGATTTTTTACGCGGAAGTGCCAATATCAACGGTTCATTTCTTCGTCAGGATTCCCACTTATTGTCTGAAAACTCAGCTGTCAATTCTGTAACAACATCATGGTCGGCCGGTTTTAAGATTAACGGCGCACCATTGCGTTATCTGAGTTTTGATTATAAATTCAATATTTCCTCAAGCCGACTCGCGATGAATGTCACCAAAGCTTCCTGGCTAAGCAATATGGAAAATGAACTTTTGCTCAATGTTATGCCCCACGAAAAATGGGAATGGCGAATAATCGGCGAACATTACCGTAATGAACTTACCTCCGATTCTTTTAAGAATGTTTTCCTTCTTGATACTAAAGTTGTATTCAAGCTTAATAAACGCATCGAGTTCTCCTGCTCTCTCAACAATATTTTCAATCAGCGTACTTATAATTACAAATCATATAATCAGCTTAATTCTTTTGAGAGTCAACGTTGGCTTCGTGGACGCGAACTTTTGTTCTCTGTTTATCTACGGAAGTAAGTCTATTCACTAAAGGAATATAGAAGATATATATTTAGAATATTATTATGAGTGGTAAGTTATTCAGCATGAGAGGTATGAAATTTTCCATGAGAGGTAAATTATTTTTATTGACTTTTATACTATTCTCCGGTATTATCAATGCCAGAATTATAAAAGAGGAGAAACTTGAACCGGCTATTCTTGAGGTGGTGTATACTCGTCATAAAGTGTTGGATACCCTTGACATGAGTAATGATTATAGGGATGACATACTGACTCTCAAAATCGGGAAGAACGTAAGTGCTTTTTATAATGCGGAACTAAAAACAACAGATTCTTTGGAATTTCATAATCGTCAATACGCATTGGAGAGGTTAAGCAATGACGACTTATGGAAGAGTAAAGCTAAATTGGCACGTGAAGTATTATTTAAAAATTATCCTGAGAATAAGATCAGAGTCCTTGATAGGTTTGATCTGTGTGGTTGGATTATTGACGAGGACAGGGTTGAGCCTACGTGGAATATTACTGATTCAGTTATGAATATAATGGGGTATGAATGTTTTCTTGCTGTTTCCGATTTCAGAGGACGTCGGTGGGAAACTTGGTTCACGCCGGAAATACCGATATCTGACGGCCCCTGGAAATTGAGTGGTTTACCGGGATTAATATTGAAAGCTCAAGACTCAAAGCGTCATTATGTATATGAAGCGATATCCATATATACCGAAGGNATANGAGATGTTGAATATTTTGACTNTGATGCAGGAAGCAGGTTCACTACNACNAGGGNNAAGGNNTTGCCCCGTAAATGGAAGGCTTTACATGAGGATNTGTANTTTAAGATAGTTTCATCAGGTATGTATGGGATAAAGAATCCGAATGTAAAAGAGCGGAAAGAGATGCCTCATACTAATTATGATTTTGAAGAAACAGACTATCCACATTGATCAGTATGAGTCGGCGGTAAATAATTTACAAAAAATGATAATAGTATCTGGTGGGTAGGAAAATTATATCTGAATTTGAGAAAAATTATGTCAGAACAGACGAAATGAAATTAAAAGAGTTTCAGCTCCTGATATAATCTATGCACCGGGAGACCCATTACATTATAATAACTCCCTTTGATACCGCAGACCGCCACCGCGCCGATCCATTCCTGAATACCATAGGCTCCGGCTTTATCGAATGGCTGGTAATTTTCTACATAATAGTTTATTTCCTCTTCTGTAAGAGGACCAAAGGAGACTTCAGTAACTGTTGTAAAAGATGTACGTTGGTCTTTGGTTGTCACTGTCACTCCTGTAGCAACCTGATGTGTTTTGTTGGCAAGAAAGCGTAGCATTTCATTAGCCTTATGTGAATCTTCCGGTTTACCAAGTATACGTTTTTCACAAATCACCATTGTGTCGGCTGTGATTACCAATTCATTTTCGTTGATAATTTTTTGGAAAGCGTCAGCTTTTTTCTCTGAAACAAATTGAGGAACGTCAATAAGAGGCACGGTGTCGGGATAACTCTCGTCAATTCCTCCAAGAGTGATTACATGAAAAGGTATGCGAAGTTGTTGAAGCAATTCCCGACGACGAGGGGATTTGCTTGCAAGCAGGATTTTATATTTATCTAAATTAGTCAGCATATTAAAACAAATTATAGTTAATCTAAGAAATAATGATGTGTTTACTTCGCAAACTGATTGCAGCCGCCTAAGCAATAATGGAAGATACTATGATTTACCATCCGTAAGATTCCGTATCATTCAGCCAGTTATCCTGAGCTTTCATCACCTGCTCAAGAATATCGCGCCCACATCCATAACCTCCGGAGAATTTGGAAATATATATAGCGGTATCTTTAGCTTCCCAACAGGCGTCGTATGGTGCGCAAGGTAAACCGACATGACGCAGACAGGGGAGATCGGGTATATCGTCACCCATATAGGCTACCTCTTCAGGGGCAAGATGCTCTTTCTGCATCCATTCTTTGAGAAACGGTAATTTTTTGGATGCATCCATATAAATATCCTTAATGCCCAGTGAGGTGAAACGAATTCTCACCGCCTCACCTCTTCCACCTGTGATAATGGCTATTTTATATCCTTTTTTTACTGCCAGTTGAAGAGCATAGCCATCTTTTATATTAGCCATACGTCGAGGATAACCATCATCTCCCAAGGGTATTGTCGATGGGGAGAGCACTCCGTCAACATCAAATGCAAATGCTTTTATTTTTGTTAAGTCGTAGTCAATCACTATTATAATAATTATAGGTGAGGTATTAATAAAAGGTTATTTTTATTTATGGCTTTTTTCCGCCATGTCTTGAATAGAAGATGACAGAAGCGTGTAAATAGCCTTCCAATGCGGTTCACTATTGAGCATCTCTTCATGAGCTGCCATTACGGTTTTATCCTTTCGGACAGCAGGTCCGGTTTGAGCATCAATCGGACGCAGACTTTCAAGCTTTTTTACGGTCTCTTTCAGAAGGGGCATTAATACCCGGTAGTCCATATCCTCTTCCTTTAGAAGCTCATCAGCTATCGCCACGAGATGATTGGAAAAGTTGCATGCAAACACCGCGGCTATATGAAGTTTTTTCCGTTTATTGGAATCAGCTTCAAACACTTCCGTGGAGATTTCATTAGCCAAGTCGCGCAGAGCTTTGACTGTGGCTTGTGAATCTCCCTCTATGAAGAAAGGAATGTTATGATATTCTAACTGTTTATCTTTAGAAAAAGTTTGCAACGGATAAAAAACTCCGAAATGTTCCGCATAGTTTCCAAGCACTTCCATCCTCACAGAGCCTGAGGTATGGGCAATAATAGAGGCTTTTCCTTTGACTTTTTCAGCAACTTCCGCTATGGCATCATCCTTCACAGAAATCAGAATTATATCACTATGATCCGGAAGATTCTCTAATGTACGGGAATTTACTAACGTAACTTCTACTCTTTTCTCCGTAGATGCTTCTTCGATTTTTAAGATTGGCTTTTTATCCGATGCCAGGGCCTTATACAAGTGAGTGGCTACGTTGCCGGAACCTATTATAGTAACTGCAAGATTATTTTTCATCAGCTAAGAAGTGTGTTTATTTTTTCTGAATAATCATTGAGTGAAATCATGCCCATTGTGTGGCGTAGATTGATTTCTACACAAGGATCGATTGTCCCTTCAGAATCAATCAACATATCGATACCTACCGGACCCGAGTAGAAGGGTGCGATTAAGGCTTCAATTGCCTTAAGTTGAGCTGAAATTATACTTACATTCCAATAGGGTGATAGTTTACTGAGTGTTAGATCGATTTCCTCTTGTGATATCTTCATATTGCCCAGATAGCGTCCATCTTTTGTGGTATTAAAAAGTGACAACCCGAGAAAATATGTTTTATCATCATTGATATACCATTCAGTGGCAAAATCAACCACACGGTCTAATGCCGGTTCACCCATCACACTTCCTTGTCGATGGATGAATCCATTTAGCCATTCTTTTAGTTTAAGTTCTGAAAGAAAAGGGCCCGGATATTGTATCACACCTCGTCCGGAACTGCTCCAAGGGGCTTTGAAGAAAACCTCTTTGTGTGAAGAAGCAAATCCTACAGCTTCATCTACATTGAAGAATTCCCGGGCGGTCTTAATTTTCATATATGGAAGTGAGGATTTGAGGCTTTCCTGAAAGGGGATAGTGGTGCGTCTATGAGAAAGTGATCTCAACATATCTACTTCCTTTTCAGTTTTAAGAAGATTTTCGTTGAAACCGGCATCAAGCAGTTTACGGCGTAAGGTATGATTCCATCCCCAGGGCATCACTCTCCAATCCTTCACATCTCCCCGGTTAAACAATTCGGCAACCCTTGAAAGAGGTATCGTTAAAATATTCTTTTCTGACACCATATCCAAATGGGATTTGTCGGGATACAGCTTGGGGGAGAAGTCTTCCGAAACAATAATCACATCACCTTTAGATGCCATGCTGACTGGGATGAGTTGCATAGCCTTTCGCAGGTTAATAATACTTCGAGGAGGATTATAATGGGCAGTGCCCGAGGCGAGGGCATAATCGGTTTCGGGATTGAAGATAAAGATATGCCTGTTCATAATAAAAAAAGCCGGAAAATAAATCCGGCTTTAGTAAAATCCATTAATTGCTCAGTCATTGAGACGGTCTCTCTCTTTAGCCGGGTTGGCGAAGTAGAGCTTGTGCTCGATATATTCCTGAGTAGCGATGAGAGTAGGCTTCGGCAGTTTCTCGTAGAAACGGGAAATCTCAATCTGTTCACGATTTTCCGATACCTCTTCAAGATTATCGGTAGAAGCGAACTCCTGAAGTTTCTTTTCAAGTTCCTTTTTCATCTCCACAGCAATCTGGTTGGCACGTTTGCCAATTATGCAAACGGTTTCATAGACATTACCGGTCTGTTCAGCCATAGCGATCATGTCGCGGGTCACAGTGTTGAGTGGAGCGTTTGTCTTTTTATAATCCATGACGGAGTACGTATAAGTTAAGGGTTGTTGATTCTTAGAAGATAAAGTAAGAGATTACTCCTGCACATGCTTGCGTGCTATCTCATAGATATTATCGGCTTCCTTGCGGTTCTTGGAATCGGGATAATTATTGATATAGGAGTAATATTCGTCAATAACATCACGATAACGGTCGGCCTGTCGTTCGTTAACACTCAGGCGGGCTTCCTGATATCGGGATTTCAAGATGAGGAGCTCAAAATCCTCACGGAATTTTGAGTAGGGATAATCCTTAAGTGCATTCTGGGCAGTAATTATAGCTGCGTCATAATTATTACCCATAAAATTCCCCAGATTATAATAGAGCTGAGCATTCTGGAGCTCCTTGAGAGTAAGCTTGTCTTGCATCTCGAAGATTGCATTCTGGGCAATAGTCACACGGTCGCTTTTCGGGAAATAATCAAGGAAACCCTGTAATTCCTCAATAGCCTTAACTGTCTGGCTTTGGTCAAGCTGAGGGTCGGGAGAGTCAAGGTAATAACCGTAGCCCGAATAGAAACGGGCTAACTCCGCATATTTCCCTCTTGGGTAGCGTGAATAATAAGTCTTGAAATACACGCCCGAATTCAGGTAATCCTTGTTCTCGTAATATGACATTGCGAGAAGAAACAAAGCCTCCTCGCCGTTCGGCCCTCCTCGAAGAGGAGTATAGACTGTCTCAAGCACTGTGGCGGCCTGTGTGTATTTGCGGTCGTCAAAAGCTCGTTTCGCATAATCAAAACGATAGTCTATGTCTTTGCTTTTCAATACTTTATTATATTCCCCACAGGAACTTAAAAGTAAAAGAAGCGGTATGAAATATAAGAATTTACGCATCGATTTTATGCTTTGGAATGCAAAGTTAATAAATATTTCTAATAAATAGAAATTTTAAAAAATATCCTTTACAATTATTAACGTTTACAGTATCACCCCAATATAATTTCCAAATTCAGCCGAGTAAGCTTTTGTTTTTCCTTGATATGCCTACTGCGTTTGGTCAAGTTGTTTTTTTTAGCTAACTTTGGGGGTTGAAAATGTGGGCCGTATTAATCAGGCCGGCGGGTTATACTGACAAATAATCAATTGAGTTTTGAGAAAATCTACCAATCCTCCCCAGAAAGGCAACGATGGTTTTATTTCACGCCATCCTGTGCTTGCTAATATTTTAGTCATATTCCTTGTGGCCCTGTTGGGCATTTGGATTGTATATATTTCCCTCCAGCTTTTTACCAAGCATGGCGACACTGATGTCGTGCCAAAGGTAGAGAACATGTCGTATTCTCAAGCCATAAATGTGCTTCATCAACATGGTTTCAGAGTAGATATACGTGACTCGATCTATAAAGAAGATGTCAAGCCGGGTTTTGTAATCGAACAGTTCCCCAAATCCGGGGCTGTGGTCAAACCGGGTCGAAAGATCTTCCTTTATATTAATGCTGTGCATCCTAANGAGGTGGTGATCGATGATGACAATAATCCAAGGGAGGACGCACTTAAGAGTTTCTCGTTCCGTCAGGGTATGGCTCGTCTTGAAGAACTTGGCTTCAAGAATATCAGAGTGGTCAAGGTGTTGGGTGATAATGATTGCATTGTAAAGATCACGGCTAATGGCAAAGTTGTCAAGAAGACTCAGAAAGTTCCCGTAAACGCCAAGATAGTGGTGGAAGTGTATGACGGCCGTTTAGGAGCGTTACGCGATTCTCTGCAGAACGAGGAATATCTCCGTTATGCTACGGGGTCATCTGACTATGATTCACCTGTGACAGATGAATCTCACTCCGAACCTTCAGGTGTTATCGTTTCTGACGAAGAACCGGAGGAGACTGAGCCGGTATTCATACAATAAGCAGTTTTTTCACTTTTGTTCTAATCCGAGTAAAAATATATAGAGAGATGGAGGTGCTTGATCCTGAAAGTGAGCTGATTGAAGTTGGAAATGAAGAGGTCGGTGAAGTAGAGGAACCCTCATNTATCACTCCTGACGGTCGCGAGATGTTTGAACATTTCCGTTTTGTTGCCGATAAAGGGCAGCAGATGATAAGGGTCGATAAGTTTCTTGTCGACCGAATGGAGAAAACTTCACGCAACCGCATCCAGCAGGCAGCCGATGCGCAGTGTGTCATCGTCAATGGCAAACCTGTGAAATCAAGCTATAAGGTCAAACCTAACGACGTGGTAAGNATCGTTATGGATCGACCGCGTTATGAGTTTGAGATCATAGCTGAAGATATCCCTCTCGATATAGTCTATGAAGATCCTTATCTGCTTGTTGTGAATAAACCCGCAGGACTGGTGGTGCATCCCGGTCATGGGAATTATCACGGAACTCTCGTCAATGCCCTTGCCTATCATTTTAAGGATAATCCTGATTATGATGTCAGCGACCCCAGACTTGGACTGGTGCATCGTATTGATAAGGATACATCAGGACTGCTTGTCGTGGCAAAGACCCCTGAAGCGAAGACTCATCTCGGCAATCAATTCTTTCATAAGACCACCAAGCGGGAATATGTGGCGGTAGTGTGGGGTGATTTTAATGAGAATAAAGGTACAATTACCGGTAATATCACACGAAATCCAAGAAACAAACTCCAGATGTGGGTAACTGACGATCCCAACGTCGGCAAACATGCAGTGACACATTATGAAGTGGTGGAGCGTTTCGGGTATGTCACAGTTGTGAAATGTGTGCTTGAGACAGGACGAACTCATCAAATCAGGGTCCACATGTTGAGTCAGGGCCATCCGCTTTTTAATGATGCGAGATATGGCGGCGACAAGATTTTAAAAGGAACGACGTTTGCAAAATACCGGCAATTTGTAGAAAATTGTTTTTCCACCTGTCCCCGTCAGGCGCTACATGCCCGCACTCTTGGTTTTGTGCATCCTGTCACTGGAGAACAGATGGATTTTGAATGTCCCGTTCCTGAAGATATGACGGCACTCATTGAGAAATGGCGTGCCTATAGGAAGGACTCATAGTGAATTGTAGGGTTGCCACATTAATAAATGTGAAACAACTATAAAAATAAGAGAAAAAATACCTGATGAATTGTTTCTAATATGGGACTTTCGCATTAACTTTGCAAAAGAGAAATAATACCCCCATATCCATCTTTCCCATTAGAAAAAGGGAAAAGATATAAATTTAGACATAATGAGTCAACAAGATTATAATTTCAGTGATATCGCTCCGTATGATGACGCCCAGTTTCACGAGAAGATGACGCAGCTCGTTAAAGAACCTGGATTTTTGCATGCGGTGAATTATACCATGCCTCCGCAGGATGTGCCTGCATTGATTGAAGAACTCCTTAAGATACGGACAAAACATGATTTTCAGACTCAGGTGATGTTTCCTTTTCTGGAAATGTTAGCCAAGACAACCACCTCAGGCATAACATTGGGTGGCGTGAAGTATCTTAATCCTTCCCTAAGCTATACATATATTACTAATCATAGGGACATCGTGCTTGATGCCTCGTTCCTTAATCTCGCTTTTCTGCGTAGAGGCTTTCCTACTTCAGAGGTAGCCATCGGTAATAACCTTCTTATATATGATTGGATCACCGATCTTGTAAGATTGAACAAAAGTTTTATTGTCAAGAGAAACACAGGTCTCAGAGAGGGTCTTGAAGCAGCCAAGAAATTATCAGCCTACATTCACTACTGTATTCTTGAAAAACACGAATCCGTTTGGATTGCCCAGCGTGAAGGAAGAGCTAAAGACAGTAGCGACCATACGCAGGAATCTTTGGTAAAAATGCTTTCAATCGGTGGTCAGGGTTCGTTTATGGATAAAGTTAAAGAGATCAACATAATGCCCGTCTGCATATCATACGAGTTTGATCCCAACGATTATCTCAAGGCACGGGAATTTCTTCTTAAACGCCGTGATCCTGATTTTAAGAAATCTCAACGAGATGACCTCTTCTCTATGNAGANAGGACTTTTGCAGTTTAAANGTCGGGTACATTTCCAGCTANCGCCGCGTATCAATAGCNNACTTGACCAGATAGGTGATTTCTCTGACAAAAATAAAGCTGCCAAGCATGTAGGATGCCTCATAGATCAGGCCATCCACCGCAGTTATGAGATCTTCGAGATCAATTATGTAGCTTTTGATCTTCTGCATGACACCAACCGTTTCGTACGCAAATACACCGAAGAGAAGAAAGAGGAGATAATAGCTTATTTTAATAAGCAGCTTGATAAGGTTGATCTTCAGGATATCACACCCGAAGAGAGGGAGTATATGTGGCAGATGATGCTTACAATGTATGCCAATCCTCTCCGTAACAAGTTACGCTCTCTGCTCGGAGGAATGGAGTAAAACTATGAGAATACCCTTTATAATGATGATCATTTCGCTCGTGGGTAGCGTTTTGATCGATATATATATTACCCGTGATATAAAACAATCGGTAAAGAATTCCATCTGGTGGAAAGGTTATCTGTTACTTTCCGTTTTATGCTGGATATTTCTTATCGTAGTTTTCTGCCTGCCCCGACGTTCGGAATCCACAGATATTCTTCCTGTGATGTGGATGCTTTACTCTATCCTGACCGTATACGGTGCGAAACTTATCTATGTTATTTTCTCGTTAATAGGCAGATTTATAAGACTTTTTATTGGGAATTNAGGAAAGTGTCATCCTATGCGGTGGCTTNGGACGNCAGNTGCACNTTTTGTNTTTNTNGCTCTTTGGTGGGGNGTNGGAGGCACGCGCCATGAGATTGACGTGGTGAAAGTGAATATCTCTTCACCTAAGATTCCTCTACCGTTTNATNATTACAGANTAGTCCAGNTTAGTGACATNCATNTCGGTACATGGGNTAATGATANAANTTTTNTNTCNNCATTGNTTGATTNCNNCAACTCGCTGCATCCGGATTTGATAGTTTTTACCGGAGACATCGTCAACCGTCGAACAGATGAGTTAAAACCTTTCATTCCAGTATTGTCACGTTTAAACGCCCCTGACGGAGTCTTGTCTATTCTCGGCAATCATGATTATGGCGATTATGTAGATTGGAAAGCTCCGGAAGACCGTCTCAACAACAACCGCAGGTTGGCTGAGCATCAGAAACAGATGGGATGGAATCTGCTGAACAACCGTAAGACGTTTATGACCCGTGGAAATGACAGTATAATGGTGATAGGTGTGGAGAATGTCGGAGATCCGCCGTTCCCGACTTACGGTGATCTTGATGTGGCTTTGTCTCCCTCGCGTGATTCCCTTTATCATCAGANTGACAGACGGTTTAAATTGCTCCTTACACATAANCCGGAGCATNNGAANGAATANGTTTCCCGTCATACCAACATAGACTTGACGCTTTCCGGACACACCCATGCTATGCAGATGATGTTGAAATTCGGAAATTGGGTTTGGTCGCCGGCTAAATATCGATATGAACAATGGGGAGGTATGTATGACCGTCTTAATGACCATGGTGAGCAGACAAAACTTTATGTCAATATCGGCGCAGGTGAAGTAGGGATGCCTTCCCGACTTTTTGCCGCTTATCCTGAAATTACCCTTATAACCCTTCATCATGAGAGATGAAAGCCGCTCAAAATTGACGGAATACTCTCAGATACATAATTTCAATTTCAAGTGAAATATGGAGGATAATTTGAAGCCTATAAAAGTGGTGATAGGACTCGGTTCGAATTTCGGTGACCGTTATAAATCTGTTGCAGATGCCATCGTTTGGCTTCAACACAAATTGTCGGCAGTCGACTCGTCTGAAATATATGAAACGCCTGCTTACGGTAAGGAAGGTTGTNCTTATATGAATGCAGTCCTTACAGGTCTATACACTGAAGATAATACACTTGAAAACTNTGAAAAAGAGTGCAAGGAATATGAAAAACACTGCGGTCGTGATGAGGAGGCCCGAAGACAAAATCATGTACCGATCGATATAGATATAGTAATGGCCGGACCAAGAATACTTCGTCCGGCCGACTTTTCACGTCAGTTTTTTCAAATCGGTTATTCCCGTATCAACAAGAGTTAACCTTTGGCACAACAGAACTTATGCCGGAGGGTTTTAGTATTTCGATGCCCTGTAGTAAAGGAATATACCGATAGCGAAATATACTATATTAGGTATTTCCATGGCTATAAAGGGAGTGGTAAGTCCGTTGATGNNAAATGAACTTGTCACANTNGNNAAAAGAATGTAACTGANNCTCAANCCGAGTCCGATGCCNATATTNAGACCCATGCCACCTTTGACTTTTCTTGAAGAGAGCGACATACCGATTAGTGTCAAAATGAAAGCGGCTGCCGTGGCTGCGATACGTTTCTCTTTTTCTATTTCAAAAGCCTTTATATTTGCCACACCTCTCATCTTTTGCTTATCAATGTATTCGGAAAGCTGAGGTGTGGTCAGTGTCTCCTGATCGTTAACTGAAATCATGAAATCGCGTGGTTCAAACGGAATTATAGTGTCGAGTTTCGTGCCACGGCTGATTTTCTCTTTCATCCCGTCAAAATCGCGTGTGATATAATCGGAAAGAATCCAATGGTACATACGGGTAGTATCGTAACGTGCTGCCTGGGCTGTGGTTCTTGACACAAGTTCCTGACCTTTGAATTTGTCAAGAGAGAAGCGATAACCGGTTTTATTACGGTCTTCAAAACGTCCGATATAAGCCACTACGCCTGGCGACACCTGAAGCTGGACATTTACATTACTCTCAACTTTCTTGTTTTTGACGTATTTGTTGGTATAGGCTATACGTCTGATATTAGTAGGAGGAATGAGGTAATTGCTGAGTACGAAAGTAAATGCTGCTATAATGGCTGCTCCAATCATATAAGGCCTTAGAAGACGGCTGAAACTAACTCCGCTTGAAAGAATCGCAATGATCTCGGAATTACCTGCCAATTTGGAGGTAAAGAATATGACGGAGATAAACACGAAAAGTGGAGAGAGCTGATTGGCGAAGTAAGGTAGGAATGACAGGAAATAGTCAAACAATGTTTCCTTCAGCGGTGCCGTGAGAAAGGCATCAAGTTTCTCAGTAATATCAAACATCGCCACCACTGCCAGTATCAGGAGGGTTGACAGGAAAAATGTACCGAGAAATTTACCTAAAATGTATCTGTCAAGAATCGTGATACGGAATATATCAGGCCATCTCCATTTTTTAGCTTTATTTACAGAATCTTTAGTCTGAACTATTATCTGTTCCGTGATCTCTTCCGGCCCGGGCGAGCCGTCAGTTGCTTCACCGATAGTTTGCTCAGGCAAATCCTGTCGGTTGTCATTGTCGGTATCTCGTGAGATAGGATCTTCGAAATTACTCATCTTATTTTAAAGTTGCAGAGGATTAATCCCATAGGGGAACTTTTACAATCGTCGGGTAACTCTTTCCACCATGTCGGTTTTCCAGCTTTTGAAATCCCCGGCAATTATATGTTGTCTGGCCTCTCTTACCAGCCATAAATAGAATGCAAGATTATGGATTGAAGCAATCTGCATACCCAGTAGTTCCTGACTGACAAACAAATGGCGTACGTATGCCTTGGAATATACTTCATCAATCCATGCCGGCCCTCCCTCATCGAGCGGAGAAAAGTCGTCAGCCCATTTTTTATTTCGCATGTTCATGATGCCGTTGCGAGTGAAAAGCATACCGTTTCGACCGTTTCTGGTAGGCATAACACAATCCATCATATCTACCCCCCGGTCGATAGCTTCAAGGATATTGGCCGGTGTTCCCACCCCCATGAGATATCGTGGTTTATCAGCAGGTAGAATATCATTGACAATCTCGATCATCTCATACATTTTCTCAGTANGCTCCCCGACAGCCAATCCTNCNATTNCNTTGCCATCNGCTCCGAGANCGGCAATATGCTTAGCCGCCTCTCTACGCAGGTCAGGATAGACACAACCTTGCACTATAGGGAAATATGCTTGAGAATAACCGTAAAGGCCCTCGGTCTCCTTATATCTTTTCCAACCTCTTTCCAGCCAACGCTGTGTCAATCCGAGTGATTTCTTGGCATAATCATAATCGGCCGTTCCCGGAGGACACTCGTCAAGCGCCATCATTATGTCTGCTCCGATTATTCTCTCTATATCCACCACACCTTCAGGCGTGAAAAGATGCTTTGAACCATCGATATGACTTCTGAAGTATGCGCCTTCCTCTTTGAGTTTACGGTTGGCTGCAAGAGAGAAGACCTGGAAGCCACCTGAATCAGTGAGTATAGGCCGCTCCCATCCCATAAATTTATGTAAACCACCGGCTCCGCGCAGAATATCGAGTCCGGGACGTAGATAGAGATGATAAGTGTTTCCAAGAATTATCTTGGCATCAATATCGTCACGTAATTCACGCTGGTGTATACCTTTTACACTACCCACCGTACCAACGGGCATAAAAATAGGTGTAGGAATAATTCCGTGGTCGGTTGTGATTTCACCGGCTCTTGCAGCGGTGTCGGGGGCTGTGGCTTCAATCTTAAAATCCATTTCAAAGAAATCAAGTGACGCACCACTGAAAATCTGAAACCCAGATAGACAAGGTAGCGACGGTTTTATGTTGCAAAGTTAGTGTAAACCTCTCAAATGAGCAAACAAAGGCTGACTTAAACGGAAAATACAATTTGCAAAACCGAGTAAAAAATATTAATTTTACATCTACTTCCCATTATACAAAAATAAACAATCGGGGAGGGTTAAGAACTCAGAATAAAGGATCAGAATATGAAAATCGCAGTAGCAGGCACAGGATATGTGGGTTTGAGTCTGGCCACATTGCTTTCTCAGCATAATCACGTTACAGCCGTTGATATAATTCAGGGAAAAGTAGACATGATTAACAATAGGGTTTCTCCGATTCAAGATGAATATATCGAGAAATATCTTGCGGAAAAAGATCTTGATCTCCATGCCACTACAGACGGTGCAAAAGCCTATAAGGATGCTGACTTCGTTGTAATCGCCACACCGACCAATTATGATCCTGTGACCAATTATTTTGATACCCACAATATCGAAGATGTGATTGATCTGGTGCTTTCGATCAATCCTGAGGCTATATTGGTTATTAAATCCACTATACCTGTGGGTTACTGCCGGTCACTATACCTCAAATATGCCGCCAAGGGTGTGAAAAGACTAAATCTTATGTTTTTCCCTGAGTTCTTGCGTGAAAGTAAGGCTCTATATGACAATCTTTACCCCTCAAGAATTATAGCCGGTATTCCAAAAATAATCGATAATCCTCGTTTCGATGATGAGAATAAAGCTATTCTTTCTCTTACAGATGTTGACCGTATGACCGAAGCTGCCCGGACTTTTGCAAAAATGCTGAAAGAAGGGGCCCTCAAAGAAAAAATCGATGTTCTTTACATGGGTATGAAAGAGGCGGAGGCTGTCAAGCTATTTGCGAACACATATCTTGCTCTACGTGTGAGTTATTTCAATGAACTTGACACGTATGCCGAGGTCAAGGGTCTGGATGCAAAAGCCATAATAGAAGGTATAGGGCTTGATCCGAGAATAGGTACACATTATAATAATCCCTCTTTCGGTTACGGAGGTTATTGTCTGCCGAAAGATACCAAACAGCTGTTGGCTAATTATGCTGATGTACCCCAGAATATGATGTCGGCCATAGTAGAGAGCAACCGCACCCGAAAAGACTTCATAGCCGATCAGGTGTTGAAGAAAGCGGGATGGTATGATTACAGTGATGCCAACACGTTTGGAGCCGCTCCCGAGAAAGAGTGCGTGATAGGGGTGTACCGACTCACAATGAAATCTAATTCCGATAATTTCCGTCAATCCTCTATCCAGGGAGTGATGAAGAGAATAAAAGCCAAGGGAGCAACGGTGGTGATATATGAACCCACTTTACCTGACGGCTCCACATTCTTCGGTTCCAGGGTAATAAATGATCTTCCGGAATTCAAGAGGATCTCGCAAGCAATCTTAGCTAACCGCACTGCACCTGAACTTAAGGATGTAGAGGATAAAGTATATACCCGTGATTTGTTCTCTCGTGATTAAGCGCTAGTCTTTTTTCGTATAGGTGTTTACTACAAGAAAAAAATTGTCAGGAGAGTGCGTCCAGTTCTTGGAACAATGGTGATTCAAAAATACTGACACGCTGGGAAGCAGTATCACCCCATTGAAAATTATCCGGGTTTGCAGAAATCGAATAAATGCCTGAGCGGTCAGGATTGTTGATTATGAACCGTTGAGCATCATAAATTTTCTCTTTATGCCTGTTGATGACACGCCTGATTACCGCCAACATGGGTAGGCGAATGGAACTTTTAGTAATGTCGGGCGCAGTTGCTTCATCCCCGTCGAATGCACCGTAAATTCTGGCATATTTTTTCTGTAGCTTCTCCATCCTTCGGTTGAAGTTTGGTAATTGTCTGGCCAGAGTGGGAGGTTTAAAATTGATACCCCCGTTTATAAGGCTTGTTCCGTCTTCATTTTTTATAGCACCTTTACCCGCTTCATAGATAAAAAGCACATACAGTGCCTTTTCCTTACGGTGAAGACCCGACAAAGTAAGATTGATTTCCGGAAAAGAGAGGGTTTGATGCAAGAAATCAACTTTTAAATGACATTCTATTGATTTTTGAAGAAGTAAAATTTCAAAGATCTGACGGTAGAACCCATTATATAGGAAGCTTCCTTTTTCATCTTTCTTGTGAGATACAATAATGCGGTCGCTTCCATTGTAGGAAATAAACTTATCAGCAATCAGCTCCACGGTAGCAAGGACGTTGTCAGAAAGCTCAACTCGAAGGAAATTGGTATATATTAGATTGCCGACTTTTGATTGGCTCACTCTTATAAGAAGTGCCGGAGGTGTGTCGGCCAGTTCATTAAATCCGAGTTTATGATGAAGTTGTTCAATACAGAATGTATCTGTCTTGAACAACTTGATTTTTGTCAACAGTTCGTTAATAGCGCTATCAGATAAAGAAGGTGACAGCATTGACACAACTTCCTTGAGGAGCTCCTTGGGTGTCGTGATATAATGATGAAGTATATGAGGAAGATATACGAATTCGAGCCCACAGAGTTTTAGTTCTCTTGATATAGCTCTATGATTAGACTGGATGCCGAAATTAACCTCCTTGTCATGATGAGATTCTATATACAATACCTGGCGTTCATCAAACCAGGTTTCCTCGATAACAGTAGAGATGACATCATTTTCCTGATCTTCCAATTCGAGACACATTGTTAATGACAACATTAGAAGAGCCTCTTCTCTTGCACAGAATCCATCGCTCATTGTCATTTCCTCAAATTCACCGATCAATTCCTTGAGTGTGGCTGTCGGGAGCTCTTTGAGAATTTCAATAGCTTTACCTAAAGTCAGAGTGTATGCTTCAATCTCATCTTCTTTTGAGATTGAATGTCGGGTTTTCAATTCACTGTATAATTTCATTTCCCGGCTGTCTATGACCTTGTCAGCCTTAATGAGGTCGATCAAAATCCGTGCTACAGCGGCTCTTTCCAATGCTTTCATTTCGTGGTCAATTGATCAGTAATTTATTACATTTCCGTCTTCGACAAGAAGAAACGGTTTTGGGTCTTTAGCGATTATATGTTTCATCATTGCATCTACAACCCATTTCTGTTTCTCTGAAGTATTTTTGTCGAGAATCATGAAGGCTTCCGTGAAACGTCCTGATTCGCGCAAAAGCTCTGCGTGAAAAAGGTCATAGTCATCGTTGTGATCTATACCCTCAAGAAGTTGCGTGATGATCGTCTTGATATACTCCTCATCCTCTTTAGTTGGAGAAGAGTCAGGATTGTCCGTGCGGAAAAAGGCATCGTTATAGGCCATAAACAACTGATGGTTTAAAATCCATGTTTGTTTTTTTGTCAAATCAGAATTCTCCATCTGCTCTTTTGCTTCCTTTAATTCGGCATAGGTAAGTTCACCCAATTCGAAAGAATAACCGTTAATGCCTTTTATGGGATTGTGTGACGTGTGGGCATCCTCAAGGAAATAGTAATTTTTGCAGTGAGGACATTGCTGAATCGGTGACAACTCGGGCAACATGGGATAGTTGCGTCGGGTATCGCTCCAGATTGTCGCTCCACAGGTGTTACCACTCATGAGGTTCATCAACTCTTTTTCGCCCCCACAGAAGGGGCAGCAGATAATTCTTGCCGGTCCTGGTATCATAATAATTAAGTTTTACGTTATCATATACCGTGATCGGTCAAAAGGTAAACAAAGAGAAGTGAAAGAATAGAAATCCTGTCAGTTCAATTGTTTTAAAAGTTGTTCGCAATGCGTTCCAAATTCAGTATCTGCATATTGTCGGGCAAGGACTTGTAAAACTTTCACTGCCTCATTTTTCTTATGAACCTTAAGATATGCTACAGCTAAAATCCACCCGGTTTCCCGAAGATCCTCAGAATATGTACCGGTATTTTCTCCTCTTTGAATACATTGATTATAATTTCTTTCCAAAGTAGGGAGGATTCTTTTTATTTCCTCCGGAGAGGAGGAAGAAATGTCTAAATCACCTTTAGATGAAGAAATATAAGCTGCACTTGCATACAAAGCACTCTCACACAGACGTGCGTTCATTGCCTGATAGCTTGGAATTAAAACCGCGAGCAGAACAGCAGCAGTTGCCACCGTCGCTATTAACCAGGGTAGTATTTTAGAAAACCTTATCTTACTTGTTGACCTTATGCTGAGAGAGGCCCTTTGAATGTCAGGAACGAATTCTGTTGACGATCTTGCGACCGGTATTTCTCTTTCAGAAGCACTATTACCATGCAAAATTTCTTCAGCCTCTAATTTCTTATAATACTCAATTACCTCTTTGAGCATTCTTTCTTTTTCTTTGCTTAACCTTTCTTCCTCTTGGCGCTTTCTTTCTTCTTCCAGGCGTTTTCTTTCTTTTTCTTCACGTATTATTTTTCTCTCTTCGCGTAAACTTTCTTTCTTTTCGCGTATTATTTCTTGTTGTCGTTGCCATTTTTCTTTAATGTTCATATCGGCATTTTCCATATCCTCCATAGGAGGTAAATTGGAATCCGCAACATCGAAATCCATGGCCGGTTCTTCTACCCTGGATTCAGAAGACTCTACAAGTTCCAGATTTTTTTCAGTTGTCACTCCCGGTAAATCAATCATAACATCCT
>WFLX010109180.1_pt1 | contig 22111 bp, 16 predicted proteins | sample 4967041 | NCBI WGS metagenome assembly WFLX01 (sample SAMN12857096, study PRJNA449069) | gut metagenome | isolation source: stool from male and female vole | host: Microtus ochrogaster | place: USA:Florida | collected 2017
GCAGAACAAGCCCAATGACATAGGGGTAAGAATTTTCATAGCGTATCATATCCTCCGCCACAAATCTTTTCACCGCAAAATAACTGGATATATACAAATCTGCCGGCTTGTTCAGCATAATACGGGTCATCAGCTCGTTTACCTTGCTGCCCAGATTGCGGAATACCGAATGCTGCTTATGCTCATATTTTGCATAAACCGCATCAAAGCCCTCGTCCAGCTTGGCAATCAGCTTGTCCACCTCGTCTGCGGGAGTCTGCCCGTCATCATCCAGACACACCACATAATCCCCGTCCGCATGGCGCAGACCCGCCATTAATGCCGCATGCTGCCCAAAATTACGGGCAAAGCCGATACCCTTTCTGTTATCGCTCTCCCGGCACAGATTTCTTATCATTCCCATGGTATTGTCCGGCGAACAGTCATTTATCATTAAAATATTATATTCGTAATCCGTCATTCCCCTCATTTTTTCGTCGATTTCCGCTATCACACGGGGAAGCGTATTTTCCGAGCGATAGCAGGGAATTACAAAGCTTATTTTTTTCATAGTATTTTTTCCTTCTTATATTTGTGGGCAGACTACCGCCATTAATACAATATAACAATACTTACCCCCAAGGCAAACATCATCCTTAAGATGAGCCTCCTTCACAAACCCCGCTTTTTCATAGCTGCGGATTGCCTGAATATTATCCGCAAAGGCACGCAAAAACACCCGATGAAGCTTTTCCTCCGTAAAACAGTAGGATAACATCAATTTTGCCGCCGCAGTTCCCACCCCTCTTCCTCTGGCGTCCTCCTCACCGATAAAAATACCGTATTCGGCTTTATTATGCTGTCTGTCAATATCTCTGATATAAACAGAGCCAAAGGGCTTATCACTTGCAATATCGCAAATCATCATCTGAACCACCTTGCCGGTTTCCACCATATTTTTTATCCATGCCTCATGACCCTGTGTTGTGAAAAGCTCCTGATAAATAAAATTATTTCGCACCGCATCAGTATTTCGCCATTTTACAATTAAATCCGTGTCCTCACCTGTCATCAACCGAAGATAAATGCCTGTTTTCTCGTCACGATATTCCCGCATGATTTTCCTCCGTTATGCCTTACATCCCCATACCCTCTGTTTTCCTGTTCCATGCTTTCCATAATACTGGTGTGTTGTCTCACTGACATTTCTCTTCGGGCACGCACTGCCTCCTGCCGCCCAACAGTGCAATAAAAGGCAGCGCCGTCATCACCGGATAAACATATCGCAGCTGCACCGTAGGACCTAAAAGCAACGTGAAAAAATACCCTAAAATCAATATTAAAACAACGCTGATGCGGAATCTCCTATGAATCCAAAGGTACGCCATTAAAAAAAGACACAGCCAAAGCCACATTCCCGGAACAAATAAATATTTGAGTATGGGTATCTTCAAATAGGCATTCTCGTCCGCCCACCTCTCCATTTTTTCAAACAGATATGGCAGCTTGCTATCCTTGTAAATTCCCCAGCCTTTCATATCGTCAGTCATCCACCTAGTCTGCACATAGCCGAGCCCCCGTTCTATGCCGTTTTCATTCACTGTGGCATGACTCACATCATTAGGATAAAGATATCCCGCATTTACCTCTAAAAATGCGTTGATAAATTCCGAAGGGTATTTCACCAGCAACCCAAAATAAGTTGCGGTAAAATCCTTGAAGCGGTATCTTACCACCCATGTATTAGTGTTCCGCTTTACCGGATCCGCCAAATGGGGATTATATTCCTGATAGCTTTCGTACAGCATAAACTCCTGCAAAAGCGCCTTGTCCTCCTCGGACATAGTGTTGTCGTCNTCCGGAAGCACTCCCGCACCGCCATGATAAACCATGCAACGGGCAAGCTGCTGAATGGGGATACTCAGCATTTCCCGCTTATCTCCCGAAACCGCATTTGTCACATGAAAAAGAAGTGATAAAATCATGCTCCCTACAATAAACGCAGCCACGCAATTTAAAAACACCTTTCCCCAAAGCTTAAGCATTTTCCCGTCACGCCACAGCGCCAACAGCAAAACCGTTATCAACACCAACAACGCATATTTTCCGTTATTGCGGAATAATATCATACCCACGGTGGAAAAAAACAGTGCCACATCCCATGTCTTTAGACGAAGGGTATTCTCACCTCGGTAAAGCACTGCAAACATCGCTAATATCTGCACTAAAAATAAGGCGCTAAACCAGATATCCTTTGTCATACTGACGCTCATATACATATGAAAAGGAAAAAACAGCAGCCAAACAAGCATAACCAAAATCCATAAGGCATTTACTCCAAAGCGATGAAGCATGGCTATTCCCAAAGCAAATGCCGCCGACNAAGCANNCNCCTGTGCAAATGCATACAGGGCAATTCCCGCGTTGACGCTGCCGAGAAGCCTTTCCCCCAAAAACATCCCTGCCTTAATCAACAGGGTATGCGCGATAGGATGGTGATCGATATATTCTCCCGACACTATCTGCACTACCTGATAGGGAGAATCATAGGCACAGATTGCCGGATAATATGCCAAGTAACAGGGAATCCTTGCAAGCACCAGCAGGATAAAGCTGCCTGCAAATACCCTGCCGAAACCCAGCCTGTCAAGCCACTTCTGTAAGTTCCCTGTCAGAGCTGCAAGCCTGCTTCGCCCGCCTTTCTTTTCCCGTGAGAAACAATATCCCGCCGGGGGCATTTCGGCTTCCATAACCCACCGGGGGCGTTTTACCCCCCACAACCTGCTGCCGGAGGCAGGGTTATTAACCTTCGATTGTCCGCTTTCCGCAAAAGCATACATAATATAAGCAATTACACACCCCAGCAATATTCCTAAAACTAGACTGATTCCCAAGGTCTTTGCNACATAACCTCCGCTCCATATTATGTTTTTCTGCTCCGCCAGCTCTTTTTCCGTTTTCCAACAGAAAACAAANAGAAAACCTACTATCGAAAGCATACTATATCCTATNTTTTTGGAAATTAGTTTTTCCTGCCGCATTCTCNCTNCCTTATATTGTCAATNATTTTGTGCATTGCNAACGGCGCTTCCAATACTNCAATCTACTNTGTCGCCGCTCTCATCCGCAGCCCTAAGACTTTTTCTTTCACTGTGAGTTTTAGCGAGACGATACTCAAAATCCCTCTTATCTTTTGCCGCCATGACCTCCAAAATCATGCCTGAAAAAAAAGATTGTATTCCCGCTAAAACCATAAAGCCGCACACAATTAAAGTAGGGAAACGGGGCACCAGACCTGTCCGCAAATAATTCCCGATGATTGGCACCATAAGTATCAGAGCCGCCAAAATCAAAAGCAGGCACAGACTTCCGAAAAAGCGGAGCGGGTGGTAATTTTTGTACAGCTGCATCATTTTTCGTATCACCTTCATGCCGTCGCTGTAGGTGTTGAGCTTAGACACGCTCCCCACGGGTCTGTCCCGATACTCCACCACCACATTTTCCACCTGCATATCGTAATTCACCGCATGGATCGTCATCTCAGTTTCTATCTCAAAACCCTTGGAAAAGACAGGAAATGTCTTTACAAACTCATAACTAAAGGCACGGTAGCCTGTCATGATATCCTTGATATCCGAACCAAAAAGCCGATTAATACCCGCACGCATAAGACTGTTGCCGAAATNGTNAAAAGGGCGTTTATTTTCCGTAAAATAAGTGNAGNNAAGCCTGTCTCCCACCACCATATCCGCATGATGCTCCAACACCTTGTCCACCAGCTCTCTGGCGCAATCCAAGGGATAGGTATCGTCACCGTCAATCATCAGATAACACTCGGCGTCGATTTCACGAAACATTCTACGAATCACATTACCCTTGCCCTGTTTATATTCATAGCGAATAATAGCTCCTGCTTTTTCGGCGAGCTCAACGGTACGGTCTGTAGAATTGTTATCATACACATAAACCGCTGCCTCCGGCAAAGCCTCCTTAACATCCGTGACTACCTTGGCAATGGTCTGTTCCTCATTAAAGCAGGGTATCAATACCGCAATTTTATCCATGTTGTACGAATCCTTTCTTCATNTTATTTNCATTCTAACACGNTTATTGCTTTACANCCANTATTTTTNTTNANNATCTTATNCTATANTTAGTCNTAANCGAAAAANATCATCATNCAGTTTNCNGTTACCCACCCCATGAACGGTGAGACCGCAACGTTAAATCAGGTAAAAACAATCGGGAAGGATTTTTTGATGAAAAAAATATTGCAAAAACTATATCACTTTTCCTACAAATTTGTTCAGATATTTTCTCTTGTTTTGATGGTTTTTCTATTCCTTGGCGCTTTTCTGTCCACCTGCTATGCCACTGACATGGAAAGTCAAAAGGTATTGACAAAAACAGACAACCCCTTGCTTTCCCTTTTAGGTATGTTGATTTTCATAACGGTGCTTGCAGGCATCTGCAGATTTGTCTGCAAAAAGCCCGAAAACTATAAACGTATCCTGCTTTTTCTGGTACTTGGTCTATGCACCGCAGAGGGTATCATACTGATTTTATTCAGTAAAACCGTACCCGCCGCCGACTGCATGTCAGTTTATTCCATAGCGCAAAGTCTCGCCTCGGGCGATACCTCAGTGATACACCCCACAGCCTCCTATCTTTCCTATTATCCCCAACAGGTAGGCTTAACAGCATATTTTGAGGGCATTATCAGGCTGCTTAATCTGTTTTCCGTCTCTGCTGCGGCATACCATTTTATCAAGTGTATTAATGTTGCTTTTGCCTGCATGATTATTTTGTTTCAATACAAAACCGTGCACTTTCTGTGGAATAGTGACAAGACAGACTGTACTTATTTNTTACTCGCAGGTCTCAATCTGCNCCTTATTTTCTACAGCTCATTTGTCTATGGGGAAATTCCTTCCTTTGCGGCTGTCAGTGTAGGCATTTATTATCTGAGCAAATGGCTCCATGGTTCCGAGAACTGTCCTGTGCGTCGTTCTGTTTTCTACACCTGTGCCAGTGTGATTTCCCTCAGCATAAGCGTTATGCTGCGCAAAAATTCCCTGATACTTATTATCGCCGTACTTCTCGTAGTATTATGCCGATGGATGCAAACAAAAAAACCGGTCCTTTTGTTATATGGGCTTTTGTGTGCCGTATGCTGTTTCAGTATCCTTCCCATCATTCAGGCAGGCTATGAAAAAAGAGCCGGAAACACCTTAAGCTCCGGCGTACCCGCCATGTCCTATTTCGCCATGGGTATGCAGGAAGCCTCCCGCGGGAACGGCTGGTACAATGGATTTAACTTTAACACCTATCAGGAAAGCGGTATGGACACTTCCGTCACCGTCGAAAAAAGCAAAGAGGCAATCGCAGAACGCGTTACTTTTTTCAAGGAAAATCCCGGTTATGCCGCAGGCTTTTACCTGCAAAAACACCTTTCCCAATGGGCGGACGGTACCTATGCCTGCAGACAGGCGACCCTTGCTTCGGGAGGCAGNACTGCCTTTTTTAACTCCCTCTATGAAGGGAAATGCAGCTATTATATCATTTCTTATTGTAATGTATACCAAAATGTGCTGTATCTGGGCGCACTGCTATTTTGTGTCTTAGGGTTATTTCCTAAGCTCCAAGGTTCTGCCTTGGAATCTTTACCGGAATCAAAAAAGACCGATGCCTGCGTCTTCGGTCTTACTGTCTATCTTGGACTTATCGGTATAATCGGCGGGTTTCTGTTCCACATAATATGGGAAGCCAACTCCCGGTATATTTTTCTGTATGGGCTGTTGCTCCTTCCTTACGCCGCAAGGGGAATCGCATGGCTGACGGAACGCATACCCCTGCGAAAAAAAGCTCTCTGATAAAGTTTCTGTTATTCAAGAATTAACATTTTATAAATATGCAAGAAGGGGCTTATCGAGCCTGATATGCCCTGTGAAGAACAGGAAACGCCGGATTACTTCTACAGGGAGTGCCAAAAGCCGTGACAAGATTAGTAATAATGTCCTCCCCGAAAAATCCCCAGAAAGTAATAAAGTCCACATCCTAAATGACACAAATATGCCAGCCACTGCACCCCAAGGAGCAGTGGACTTTTTTTTGCCGCCGTAGCCTTTAAGAGCACTAAAAGCGCGCCTACAAAGCAGAAGAAAATACCGTACATATAGCTCNANGAAAAATTGAAATCCGGCTGNNGGAAGCCNTTTTCGTAAAGGNAATACGCCATGACAAAGCCCATAAGATACAGCTGCCATGAAAATCGGTAAATAGTATTGTCTTTAAGCTCCTTAAAATGAAACAAAAGCACTAATAAAGGGAAACCTATCGCCAGACAGATTGCCCCGGGCATATTATTGCAGTAAAGGCTCCAGACTGTTCCCAAACCAAAACCGATGCCGCCCTCTGCGCCTTCCACCGGCACAAACACGCCCTTAAACTGATACAGTAAATCTATAAAAGTGGGAATAAAGCACAAGCCCAAAAGAACGGTAGGCACAAAATTCCGGAATCTGCTTCTGAACATCCGATAAACCATAATCAAACCTGCCGCCCCCACCAACACAATGGTAAAGCTGGGCTTCGTCATTGTTGCAAGAAGGAGGAAAGCAGCAAAAAGGACATAATCCCTCACCAAAGTGTTTCTTTCCCGACTCCCCTTTCCCTTCAATCCCTCCTCATAACAGATAAGGAGCTTTGCGTACCAGAAAAATGCCAAAATAGCAAAGGGTCTTGCCGCCATATAAGTGGCATTGTGGAAAGGATTTGAGGTAAATACCCCCAAATACTTAAATTTAATTCCGGGGAAATAAATATTATTGGGAAGATACAGCATGGATATAAACAGCATGGATGCGGACAACAGACTGAGCGATATTCCTGCAAGCCATGAATATCCGGGAAAACTCTTCGTCAGCTCCTTTAGAGCCAGTCTGTTAAAAAACAATTTTAAAAGCACCATGCTCAACACATTGAGAAGCATGGTAGCAATCGCCACGGAAAGCTCAGGCGCCGCAAACAAGTGTATCAATGCGGACAGCTTAAAGAAAACAGGATAGGGAAAACTGTAGCCGCTGTCCAACCCCTGCATCTCCAGAATATATGCCTTCATATCGGAATGGTAATAGTCAGAATTACCTATAGTCTGCCTATAAAACAGGGTCAACATCACTGCTGCTACCCCGGACAAAAGCACTATGAAAAAAGCAATATCTATTACTCTGTTTTTATCTGTCTGCTTTATTTTTCCCTGTTCCGACACGCTTTTTTGCTCTCCTCCCTACGCCTGATAGCCTTTATCCTTAATCAACTCAATCACGCTGTTCACATATTTCTTGCAGGTTTCCACATCCCCTGCCTCCACCATAACACGAATCAAAGGCTCTGTTCCGCTCTCCCTCACAAGAATACGCCCATCATTTCCCAGCGCCTGCGCCGCCTGTGCCACTGCCGCCTGCACATCACTGTCCTCCTGCACCATGCGCTTATCAGCCACACGTATATTTTCAAGCACCTGCGGATATACCGTAAAAGGCTCCGCAAGCTTACTGAGAGTGGTTTTTTTCTCCAACATAACCTCCATCATCTTAATGGCGGTCAAAATACCGTCGCCGGTGGTTGCATACTTCTTAAAAATAATGTGTCCCGACTGCTCGCCACCCAATCGATACCCGTTTTTCACCATATTCTCGTAAACATATTTATCGCCCACTGCGGTTTTTTCATATTCCACACCGATAGCATCAAATGCCTTATATAATCCAAAATTAGACATAACTGTAGTGACAACCTTATTGCCGTAAAGCTTTCCCCGCTCCTTCATGTAGCTGCCGTAAATATACATGATGGCATCACCGTCCACTAAATTGCCGTTTTCGTCCACACACAGACAGCGGTCAGCATCACCGTCAAAGGCAAAGCCCACATCAAGACCGTTTTCTATCACAAATTTCTGCAAGCCCTCAATGTGAGTGGAACCACAATTTGTATTAATATTCAATCCGTCCGGCTGGTTATTGATGACATAAGTCTTCGCCCCTAACGCGTCAAAGACGCTCTTGGCAATCATCCATGCACTTCCGTTGGCACAGTCCAGCCCCACCTTTTTCCCCGAGTAAGACCTTGTCGCCAGAGAAATCAGATATCCGATGTAACGGTTACGTCCTGCCGCATAGTCCACGGTACAACCAATATTTTCCTTCTCTGCATAAGGAATCTCTCCACATTTGCCGTCCAGATAATCCTCTATCTTGAGAATTGTCTCCTCATCCATTTTTTCTCCGTTAGAATTGATGAGTTTGATACCATTGTCATAGTAAGGATTGTGACTTGCCGAAATCATTATTCCGCAGTCAAATTCATCCGTCCTTGCCACATAAGACACGCTGGGAGTGGTTGTTACATGAAGCAGATACACATCAGCCCCGGAAGCCGTAAGCCCTGCTACCAAAGCATATTCAAACATATAGGAGGAGCGGCGTGTATCCTTGCCGATAACAAATTTGCACTTTTTGTTCTCCTCGCCGGACTGATAATACCAGCCCAAGAAACGTCCTATTTTATAGGCATGGTCTGCCGTCAGATTCTTGTTTGCTTCTCCTCGGAAGCCGTCTGTTCCAAAATATTTACCCATGATTATCCTTTGATCCTTTGCTCGTTATTGATATAATATGATATAGTATGCAGTTATGTTTTGGCTGCTATAAAAGCAGGTAATTTTTTAACACAGTTAACTTATTTTAACNCCCTCGTTTTNTTTATNCAATGCTTCAATATTTTAANATAGTAAATTTTGTAACCGCCCGGTCAGATAANTNTAAAAGGATATGATTAATGTCACTTTCTCATTAATCATATCCCCTCCTGTCTTTCAGCAGGTATCACAAACTGCTTCTCAAACTGCTCCTTGGTATAGGTATGAGTCTGCTCAAATAAGTATTTATCAAGCTTTTCCAAGTCAAAAAGTCTTGTCTCCGACTTTGCCAGCCCGGAAAAATAAGAATAATTGGCATCTCTATTTTCCGAAGCGGGAATCACCGGATATTTATCCGAATTATATACTAAAATATAACTTGCCGCTTTTCTGACAAAATCATAGTCAGGTATAAGCTTCTCCTCCAATAACATAATCAGGCTGTCATATATCTTTCGATAAATATCCGCCTTTTGAATCGTACCGTTTTTAAATTCTATAAAGTACCACTTACCAATATCAGAAATATATAATGCATCATTTGTCTGTGGAATGCCTCTCCAGCCTTTTCCTTTGGCGTATTCCTTGGGCATTTTATCCAAACGTACCACCTTTAGTACACTTTCCGTCATATATGAGCCATTAGTCTCATCACAGGACGCTCTTTTCAAAGTACTAATGTGCTTTCTAAATAATTCCGGCAATTTATCTATAGTGTCTTCCGTCATATTCATCCTCCATGCCAGAGCGTTTTTTCCCCTTTTTACTGATTATTCAGCTCATACCTTAATGTTTCAAGCATCTGAATGGGAGAAGCCATCTTCTTATAAATGCTGTCGATATTTTCAGTCACCGAATCCATCACGACTTGATTATTGTCCATAGATGATAAATAATAATTCACCTTTTTTTCTATTCCATATTTCGCCGAAAACAAATTGATCGCATCTAAAAAATAAGGACTGTGAGTAGTAACAATAACAGACAGGTCAAAATGCTTTTGCAGCAATACAATCAACTCTGCATATGTCATCTGCCATTGAGGGTGCAAATGAATCTCGGGTTCATCCAATATTAAAACATCTTTTTCCTTGATTGCGCCCTTTTCTATCAACATCTTNAGGATGACAAAGGATTTTAAGCCTGTTGATAAGTTCAGTAAAGAAATCGGTTCTGAAAATCCCTCGTCCTCCAAATAAAATTCACCGTCAGACTTTAAAACAATTTTACCGTTCACAACAGTCTGCAATGTCTGATAGACCTCCGCCAGCTTACCCTTCGCAATCACAGTCTCTAAAATACCATCCATGATATTATCCTGTGTCTCTGTCATAAGACTTTTGAGCATCTCGTCCATATCGCTCAAATCATCAAAATCAGAAAGCTTATCCACTACAAAAGGATTGTCTATATATATTGCCTTGTGAAGCAGCGTAATATCCGAAGCGCACTCCACACACTCATTATTAGAAAAGAGCAAAGAAACCTCTCTATCCTTTATCTTAAGCTTCAATTCTGCCCTTGTTCCCTCTGATACCAATGAATTTATTTGACCGTTAAATATCCTTCTAAAGTACCGTGACAAAATTTCCAGTATTATCGTGCACTCGGGCAAAGAAATTACATCATTTATGAAATCCGCCATCTTTTCTACTATTTCTTCGGAATCCGCTTTTTTTAAGTCAATTTCCGAAACATTCAAAATTTCTTCAATATTTCTCACGATTTCTGCATATTCANTATCTATATGCNCTTGTAACNATTCAANAAAACGTTTAGAAAGAGCGCGTGCAATCGTCATTGTATTTTTATATAAGCCTGACCTTGGGGATTTTCTGATTTCCACACCAGCTGTCTGCATATAATTGAGCAAAACTGACCGGCAGTTCTGCTCAATCTCATATCGCCGTTGACGTAAAATCTTGTCTTCAATACCGGAAAGGGAATTAAACAATGAAAATAAAGTTTTGCCTATCGTACTCTTTCCGGTATTATTCTCACCCGCAATTACCGTAATACCATCAATCGCAATATCTGCATGTGAAATTTTTGCAAAATTATCTATGCATAGTTTCATAACTGGTTTTCTCTCCTATCAGTGCCGCGCAAAATTCTATTTGTATTTTATCCTATTTATTCGGAAAACACAATTGAAAATCAATATCTATCACTCTACAACATATCCGGCGTCCACTCAAGGTCCACATCGGCGCCCTCATTCTGGGAAGGGGCAGGGGTCGGAGTCGGCTCGGGAGTGGGTTCTGGCGTAGGTTCCGGCGCCTGTGGTACAGGAGTAGGTGCGGGCGTGGGTGTCGCCGCANGCTTAGGCTTTGNAGTNGNTNTAGGNGNAGCCGCCGNCGTCGGNGTCGGCTTGANANTNTGGCTNGCGTTATGCCCTCCCCCTAGATTTCCTGCATCCGGTTCCCCTGCCTCAGTGCTGCTGCCGTCCTGTCTGCCCTTATTTTCTGCGTAAATCCAGAAGGGATCCTGCTTTTCATATTGAGCCACGCTGCCCATGTTAATCCATGCACCATCCACTAAGCATTGGATTTCCCCGTCATACACACGCACCTTGGGAAGCCCTGAAGCTATCTCCTCTCCGCTATTATCTTGATTTTCCTGTTTCGTCTGCTTCACCTCATAAACCGCAAACTCAGGATGGCTATCCCACCCCATATCCTTTGCAGTAAAGACATGTGATGCCGGTTCCGTTCCTTCCTGTGCCTGTACAAACAGACAATTTTCCTGTTGTTCATCATAAGCGTAAATAACATAATTTCCTTGCTCATCACCCGCAGATAATCGATGACCGTCCGCCAACTGCGGCAGGGTGGTATTCCCCTGTTCGTTAAAATTCCCTTTGTAAACGGTATACTCCATACCCTGACGGTTACTCCACAGGGAAAACACTTCACTGCCCCCCGTTCCCGTATGCAGCTTTGCCGTATAATCGCCTGTATAAAGACCGTTTGCAAAGGTTCCTTGCTCATAAAAGATATTTCCTGTANNNCCTGCTCACAGGTCCACANCTCAANGNNTCCGTTGTANCTGTCCTCNGNCATCCGTGTATTGAGCATTTGAACAGTATTTCCCTGTCTTTGCAAAAGTGTTACTTTACCATCAGTTCCCAAATACCAAACCTTGGAAAAAGGGGTTCCCTGCTCGTCATAACCTACCTGTAACGTTAAAACGGTCCTGTTCTCATNCTGCAGGTAATAATTTCTTTTACCCTCATANAGCTTAGGCATCATGGTTNCCAGCCACTGCGGACCGCTTATCAGATTCACGCTTTCATCCAAANNCTNTTCNATCTCTAAATNCTNCAGCANCAGCTGTNCNTCNNTNCTCACCGCNTCGTTCCNNTTCNGNCAGATTTANATTAAATATTCTGCAGAGTTTCAAACGCCTGTGTGTCATCGTAAAGACGATAGCTCTGCTCCAATATGTCACGCTGCCTGCGGATAAGCCCCTGTTCTTTATAAAGCTCCGACAGCGCATAATAGTCCTCCCTAGTAAATTCGCCTGTACCGTAACGGTTTTCATAATCCTTTATGTTCTGCTCTACCTCTGAAAGAACAGACTCCTTCATAGTCGATGCTCCCGTAGATATTCCACTCACCTGCTGCTCATCATCGTCACCACAGCCTACAAACAACACCGCAATTATTGCAATAATCAATATAATATTATATTTTCTCAAACTTTTCATNGCTTGCGATTTATCCTTTCTACTGTTCCAACGCATCCGCATCTGCAATCNACTTGCGTAAGAATGCGTCTGCCTCCGTTCCCGGTTGATAAGTTCCCATATCCAAAACTTGTTTTGCAAGAGCATAAATACTTCTTGCCACAATCGGTCCGTAAACAATAGTTTCTGCACCGTCCTTTTCCAATACCGCATATCCCCTAAATGCATACTCCACCTTATACTGGTCTGCGGGCAGCCCCACAAGCACAGAGGTATATCGGTATCTGCCGTCTACAGTTTCGTAAATTTTATCTTCCAATGCCCCGCCGGAATTAATACCATAGGACATTCCGCTTAAGACCTTCTCTCCACCTTTCACCATGGGATACTGCTTTCTGTTTGCATTATTCATTACAAGCGTACCATATTCTTTCAGCTTATAACCTGCCACCCCTCCGTTGGTAAGTGTTGCTCTAAGGTCTGTAGAGATACCTGTCTTAAAGCGTATACCCGATTTCCCTGTAATACGAATGGAAAAACCGTGATAGCTCAGAAGATTCTGCAGCCCGGGCTGAGGCGTTGCCACATATGCGCCGTTCTGATAGCCAAGGGTCCACACATACATATCTATCGGAACACCTGAGGCATTATACCGATAAGCTACAGCCGTTTTTGCTCCTGCATTTGCCGCTTTCACAATGCTTCTATTATCGCGTTTCTCCGGCGTATAGGATACGCCGTCCAAATACACGACAGCGTCCGTAAAACCTGATGGCAACTGCAGCACTACATTAGTCGAACTTTGAGGCATTGGACAGGAACTCCCCGGCATGTTCAAAAAAACGGGAATCTTGAACACAAAAGGGCTNNTCAGANAATTTGCGNNTGCGTNNAAGTTTTTAATNCTCTTTGCCTCGCTGGAGNGTNNNGAAATATTTTGCATATATTGATNTGTATACAAAGGATACTGGNTCTGGGGATTGACATTATATTTTTGCAGGTACAATGTATCCTGACCTTTAGTTATATAATTTTTTGNNANCACATCCGAGCCGCCCNAAATAGAGAAATAGGCGTCCTTCCAATTATGATCCTTGGCATACTGCAGCCCATTCTCAATCACTTCCTTTGATGTGGTTCCCGAGGCTCCTACATTAAAATAATTATAATAGCCTTCATATCCCACATAACTTCCCGATATCAAAGGGGAATTTCCTGCGCCCTGCTCCTGATAAACCCTTGCCGCCAAATGGAAAGGGCTTACCTTCCGTATCTCTTCTTTACCTATTGCCCAAAAAATATGCGCAAAGGTCATTTCCGTTCCGGGAGCTTTTTTGCCGCTGTTCATAAAGGTATTCTTCAAGAAAGCTTCCACTGCCGCCTCTGTATGATAGGACTCATTATAGGTCAGCTGTTCAAACTGAAAAATTTTATCCTCCGTAAGCCCGTTCCTTGGATCCATGTAATGCTCCAGAACCTCCTTAGAGGCGTAAAACCAATTGCCATCATCAAAAGCCCCCTCCTTGGTACAGTCAGGCAAAGACTTGTGGACAAGACTTTTTCCCCCCACGATTTCATTGGCAATCACGGTATTCCAATCAAGTCCCGTGTTCATTGCCACAAAGGTCCAGTTGGGATGACTTGCTTTTAATGCCGTAAGCGCCGCACGGTAGCTTTCCGGAAATTGCTCAATATCCAAATATCTCCTGCCTACACCTTCCGCGGTTTCATCTATCGCCAGCATTGCATAAGTCTGAAAATTCATTCCGTATTCATCTTCCCAATTTAGGAATCTCTCGTCAGAGCAGGCAAGATAAATTCTCGGTATATAGCCCGCATACCGGGTCTCTCCAACATAAAAGCTCACATATTCCCAAACTTCATATTCATCATCCACTACAACATCTTCAATGAATACAGTCTGTCCGCTGGGAACATTATAAACGACCTCACTCTCATGAGAAGCGTCGGCACGCACAGAATATTCCTGACACAAATACACCAATGCCATAATCTCTCTGTCAGCTATCATATCTTTAAGTGCCGTGCTTGCCTCCTGCACCCATGCCTCTTCCTCCGGTTCCAACGCTTTTGCTTGGAAGGAAAAGACACTTGTACTCATTAGCAATATGCTCATCATTATAGTATTTAAAAAAATAATCAGTCTCTTCATAAAACTCCTCATCTGTAACAGCCCAGCCATTCAATCATAAGCTATTAGTCGCCTGCAAAATAACTGAACTGTATTACTATCTAAATGAAGCCTGTCACATAATATAACGAAAAATATTGTTACTTTGTTTGATTATTTGAAATATTTTTGTAACAATTTATTTCTAGCACAGTATAACATTACTTTACCGTACCTTGCAATGACTTCCAGTAACTACCATGAAAACAGACCGCAGATAAATTTGCTCGCTGTCTGCTTCATTCACAATCTCTTTAATTTTTTATGGAGTAGCCTGACAGACCTTGGCGCAATGGCAAACAATGTGTGATAGCATTTATTTTTCAGGGTAAGATAGGGATTTACCATGCCTCTACACCAGTTTTTCCGCAGGTAAGCCACAACCTGTCTATAGCCGGCATGATTCTTCTTCATCTGAGAAATAGGGATATGAAGCATATAGTCCAGCCTCTGAAACACGCCAAACCGAAATGCCGTGTCAATCAAGTGCGGATAATCCTTTTCTACTAACTCATACACCATATCCGCATTATCTATATTGTCGGCAAACACACGGGAAAAACTTGTCNTCTTTCNGGTATTGCTGTCTCCTTTGTAANAAACATGGTACGCNTGNTCGGGAAGGGAAACAATCCTCTTTATTTCAGGAAGCAAATGCACCAGCAGATGAAAATCCTCATTCAACACACCAATAGGAAACTGCTCCTTATCAAACATATACCTGTCAATCAGCTTAGTACAAAAGGAACAATCACCCCTGTGCATAAGCAGCTCCTTAAAAAACGTCTCCGCTTCAATGCACTCTGTCTCCTTTGGCGGAATACAGATATCTGGCAGGCGATTTCCATCCATATCAAGCTCATCCCTTCCTATCTGGGCAACATTTACCCCATATTGTTCTATGGCCCCATAAAGCAGCTCATACATATCACTGTCCACAAAATCATCGCTGTCCACAAATCCAAAATACGCTCCCTGCGCCTTAGAAATGCCCAGATTTCGTGCCGAGGAAGAACCTCCGTTCTGCTTGTGAAAAACCTTGATCCTTCCGTCCTGTTTTGACAGCTTATCACATAGAACACCCGTGCCGTCAGTGGAACCGTCATCCACTAATATAATTTCTATATTGGAATAGGTCTGTGCCAATAAAGATTCCACACAGCGGGGCAAGTATTCCATCATATTGTAAACCGGCACAATAATACTGATTAATGGCTTATGCATATATTTTCACCTCAACTCATCCCCTCAACTTATTCCTTACATTCATTGGCATTTTATTCATTTCATTAATAGAGAATACATTTTTCGCTCAGAAATTACAGGTGCAAGGGAACAGGGACCTTTTTCCGGAAACATCCCTCTATTATCCTGAGATATTTTTGTGTCCAAATAACTCTTTTTTTCGCAAAATTCCACCAGCCGCAAAGCTGCGTTTTCCGGATTCCACTCCTGCAAAATCGTTCTCATGGCTTCCATTCCCAGTTTTCTGCAAAGTTCTCTATCCCGCAGCAGCTTGCCAGCAATTTGATAAAGCTGCTCCTCATGTCCATCTCTATAAATAAAACCATTTTTACCATGCTCCACAAGAAACGGCACGGCACCTATCATATGATTTCCTATCACCGCGCAGCCGCTGTTCATTGCCTCGTTTACCACTGCTCCCCATCCCTCATTGCGGTCGCTGGTAACAAGAAATATATCCGCACGCTCCATAAACGCCCGCACCTCTTCGGGAGTCTTAAAGCCCTGTAAAGTCACATAGTCCGTCAGCTCATATTTCTCGTAAAGCTCACGCACCACATTTTCCTGCTCNCCTCCGCCAATAATATCCATGTGGAAGTGATATCCTTTATCCCTCAGCCATTTTGCCGTCTTAAGAGGCAGTTCCGGATGCTTCCAATCAATAAACCGTGCCGCCCATAAAATACTACCCGCCTGCTTACTGTCCATAAACGACTCTACATCCGCATAGCGTTTTGTCTCCGGAAAATATCCCCAACGCAGCATTTTATCCGGATATGCCCTCACAATATGAAAATCTGAGGGTACATAGGCTCCGGCACACAACAAGTAGACATCGCTCTTTCGATATCTTGTATGCTCTCTATACTTACGCAACAGCCCTCTGGGAGATATCGCTTTCCACTGACCAGTCTTATATAACCTCTCGTTATAACGAATAACAGGCTGACCGTTATGTAAGCGCTTAACAATATAACTTTCATCCTCAACTCCACCGAAAATCGCTATTTTGCAGCCATCAATTTCCGCCTGACANTCGTCCGGCTCTTTATAATACAGCCGCAAATAAGGCACCTGTACCTCGCAGTTCNATCCCATTGCAATACGCTCCTGCTCCATAGGCTGGGTCTGTATAAAAAGGAAATCACCCTGCAACAGCTCATTCATTGCATTGCAAAAAGGAATCTGGTGATGATTAATGTAATTGGATATAAAAACAACCTTCATTANAGCTCCTACCTATCCGCAGCGCCCTTTGCACCATTTCCTTCAATTATCTCAATATATATTTCTTGCAATTTTTTATAATTTAATTCTCTATCATGTGTTATTTTTGCATGTTTTCTTGCATTCTTGCAATATTTTAACATCATATCCCTGTNTTCCCACATTTTAATCACTGCATTTGCTAAGGATTTTACACTATTTTCCAGTGTGTGCTCCTCTGTTTCTTTTTTGTAACGCATGTTATCAAATAAGTTTTCAGACGTTTTGAATCCTTTATAAAGGATCCCATCTTCACCATCCGTAAAAATACTTGCCACACCCCCCACATCAGCGCTGATACAAGGCATTCCCAAAAGCATTGCTTCCCCCAAAGAATTGGGTGAATTCTCTATAGCAGAACAACACACAAAGAGGTTACTTTTCAGGTATCTCTCCTTCATCTGCTGTGCATTCAGCTTTCCCAAAAATTCCACATGCTTTTCAAGCTTTTCCTTTCGGATCAGTTCACAAATATATTTTCCATAGGAGGATATCTTCAGCCTGCCCCACAAGGTTTTAAAAGCGGCAACGGAATTTCCCGCCACATACACCTTTACCTGAGGATACTTTTCCAAAATTAAGGGTAAGGCAAGCAGCATGTAATGTAAGCCCTTTATTGGGTAATCGCCCTGACTCAAAAAAATGGAATAGGGAATACAATTTTTTTCTTCCCACTCCGTCTCATAAAACTCCGGTCTGAGTGTTTCATTCATCATATAGTATTTTGCCTCGGGATTCCACGCATTTGTGTAACATTTATCCCATTCTGTGCGTCCGGTAACATTTCCTGCCGCCTTTACCGCCCGAATCTCCATCACACCGCGCTTTACAAATTTATCCCTCTGCTGCTTAATGCTGTCCCTTTTTAAAATATCCCGCAAAGTAGCACGTTTGATAACCTTTTCCGGCAAATCCGCAAAATAGGCATTTGCATAAACGGAGCAAAGACCCTGAATACTGATCAACAGTCTGCTCTTGTCCGAAAAATTTTCACATATTGCGCAGGTATGAGAATATTCTGTGCCAAAGCAGTGAATCACATCAGGGTGAAAGCACTCGACGACAACTAAGAATTGCATCTCAAGCCTTCCGTCATAACTCTCAGGATGCGCCGTATCCTCATAAAAACCGAAACAAGTTACCTCTCCCTCTCCCACCTGCACCTTCTTCTGCCATATCCAATTGTGTCTGGGTACGGGAAATGCGAGCGCCAGCTCAATTCCGTTTTCTTTCTGTTTTTTCATAATCACATCGCATAGACCGCTGAGCCACCCCTCCTTGTTGGTAGCCTGCAGATTGAAGTGTTCAGCTATCGCAGGAAGTATGGTATTACAAACCCATAATACTTTCATATTTTGCACAATTCTCCCTTTCTTTATTTTTTCTTTTACCCTTGCTCCTGTCTGCCCGCTCCTTGGGGCACTTAAATCACTAATTAAATATCCAGTTCAAATAAGGTAAAAGCCTTACATCCACCGCATACATTCCCTTGAGCAGCATAATGAAATAAAGAAAAAAAGCTCCTACAACTCCCACATAACACAGCTTTTTAAACCAGCCCTCTTTCATGTCCATAAGCACTCCGGGTATTAAAAACACCTGCGAAACAATCATATAATGCCCAACTCTTGATACCTCAGGTACAAAAGAGCCACAGCAAAATGCTATAAGTCCCGCCAGATTCAAAAAGAAATAAAATCGATTTACCAAATTATCCCTGATGCTGCTTCTGTAGCATAGGAAGCACAAAACCATTACACACAGACATTTTGCAATATTCACAAAAGATAGCTGTCCATTGTCAAAAGCAGAATTTTCATAATAGGGATATATTTTAAACAAAAGTGCACGATAAATATCTTTTCCAAATATAAGACTTAGCACCAATATGGCGCCCACACAAAAATGCCATATTTTCAGACGCACTCCTGCAAGATAGCGCGCTGTCAGGTAAACCGGTATTACCAGCAAAATAGTTTTGTGAAAGACAGCCCCTGCCGCTATCCATAAAACAAATTTCAAGTATTCGCCCCGCAGCACATATTTCATGGAATACAGCGCCACAGCCAAGGCAAGATAGTAGCGTACAGAATTCAAGCTATTAAAATAATATCCGCCCGCCATTATGAGGAAAAGAGAAAATGCGAAATTACCTGCCTGATCGTGCAGTGCCTTCACCAGAAAAAACACTGTTAAAACCGAAAAAAATGCAAACACAGGCAAATATTTATCATAACCGCAAATTTGCTGTATCCACTTTACAATATAATTAAATCCAAATTCCGACGATACATGTCTGTTCTGGGCAATCAGCTTGAAATTATCCCGATAAACCCAATAATCATTACCCACCGCGATACGACACGCGGAAACTCCTGTTAAGAGGCAAAAAATGGCAAACTCAGCTACCACATTCCTCGCCTGACTGCGGTGATAACCCATATACTGTCCAACAGTCACGCTGCCGCTTATATGCCCCCGCACATAATCCTTGTTATCAATGCAAAGAGCAAGCCCTACCGTGGCCACTGCCCAGGATATAGATGCGCATTAAGGAACCGTGTACATTGACGCCGGCTACCTGCGCTGCATTCTCGTTACCGCCGATCGCATACATATATTTACCATGACGTGTCTTATTATATAAGAACCAGAAATATACGCCGACCACAGCCGCAAATATCATCAGGAACGGAATCGGTCCAAAAGAACCGCTTGCAACCTTAAGATAACTTTTCTTATAACCGCCCATGGGCTGATTATCTGTGATCAGTGAGCACAATCCGTAGATGATGGTCTGCATGCCCAAGGTTGCGATGAAAGGCGGAACTTTCAGTTTGGAGACAACCGCACCGTTGCATGCGCCAAAACAACCCATGATTACCATAACAATAATCAGAGCAATGGGCCACGGGATATCCGGCATCCATGGAAGCATACGGGCTGCATAATCAATACTCTGCAGCATCATAGCGGATAGACATGCCGCCAAGCCTACCGCACGTCCGGCTGAAAGATCCGTACCTTTCGTGATCAGACAGCCCGATACACCACAGGCTATGATAAATCTCGGAGATACATTGACCACCAGGTTCTTAAAATTGGTGATTGTAAAGAAATTTTTTGTCGTACATCCTGTTAAAATAGCCATCACGACAATCAGAATGATGATCGCATTGTTGGACACAAATTTTTTCACATTAAAAGTTTTTTGCATGATNATNNTCTNCCTCCTTATTCAAACTGCGTTGCCANCGCCATGATATTTTCCTGATTNGCCTCNTTTCCGTCAATAANNCCGGTCANACGGCCNTCNCACATGACCATGATACGATCCGACATACCGATAAGCTCACTCATCTCGGAAGATATCATGATGATACTCTTGCCCTGCTTAGCCATCTCAGCAATAATACAGTATATCTCATACTTGGCACCCACATCAATGCCTCGCGTGGGTTCGTCCATAATAAAGACCTCAGGACTGTTGGCCAACCAGCGGCTGATCAGTACCTTCTGCTGGTTGCCGCCGGAAAGTGACTGAATCTGGGTTTTGGAAGATGGCGTCTTAATAGAAAGTTTATCTACATTTTCCTGCACCAGTTTTTCAATCTTGGCATCGTCTAACATAAACCCGCCGATCAGGTATTGATTTAAGGATGAAATGGAAACATTATCCGCAATGGACAACACTCCCAGAATTCCTGTTGCACGTCTGTCNTCTGTCAACATGGCAATACCACTGTTGATCGCATCTCTTGGCTGGGTAATCTTAATCTCCTGTCCCTTATAGGTAATCTTACCCGTCGTATGCGCCCTGAGTCCGAATAAGCCCTCCATCAATTCTGTACGCTGGGCTCCTACCAAACCTGCNACGCCNANAATTTCACCTTTGCGCAGCTTAAAAGAAACATGCCTGAAACTTCTCGGATTGATAGAAGTAAAATCTTCCACCTCAAAAATTTCCTCGCCCGGTACATTTTCACGGACAGGATACAGATTTGAAAGTTCACGGCCAACCATCTTTGTAATAATAAAGTCGGTTGTAAGGTCTTTCGCGGACCAGGTTCCTATATACTGACCATCACGCATGATGGTTACTTCATCGCTGATACGCNNTANCTNATCCATCTTATGACTGATATAAACGATGGACACCCCNCTGTCCCGCAGNTCATTGATGNTCGTAAAGAGCGCTTCTACCTCCGCAGCCGTCAAGGATGATGTCGGTTCATCCAAAATCAGCACCTTACAGTCAGCGGAAACCGCCTTGGCAATCTCTACAAGCTGCATCTGAGATACCGAAAGACTGCCCAGCTTNGCTTTCGGGTCAAAATTCAGATGAACCTCCTCCAAAACTCTGGCTGCATCCTCATACATTTTATCATGATCGATCACTACCACCGGACCATACTTTTTCACCGGATATCGTCCTACATAAATATTCTCGCCGATGCTCCTCTCAGGAATCGGCTGCAATTCCTGATGCACCATGGCAATTCCGCGGTTTAAAGCNTCCATCGGACCGTTGATCTGAACATTTTCACCCTCATAGATTACTTCCCCTTCATCCATGTGGTAAATACCGAACATGCACTTCATCAGTGTAGACTTCCCGGCGCCGTTCTCACCCATCAGGGCGTGTACCGTACCCGGACGCAGATTCAGCTGCGCTCCGTCCAGCGCTTTAACACCCGGAAATGTTTTCACGACATTGTGCATTTCCAAACGATACTCTGACAATTCGATAACCCCCTTTATTAAATTGAGCTTCGCTCAATTGCGAGAAATTCTCATGAGATGCTGCGCATCTCGGCAAACTCGAAGTTTGCCAAAACTTTCTTATAAGTAACTAAGGAAGTGCATGCGCCAAACGCACACGCACTTCCCGTGGTTTATTCCTTCATATGATCGTGACTTGCTCTGATTACTGGAAATCAGATACGTTATCCGGAGTAACCTTTACATAGTCTACATAGATGGACTGCTCGCCCTGCGCATAGGTCTTGCCGCCAAGCAGCGCTTCCATAGCATCCACTGC